>Ga0209917_1000864_pt1 | contig 12573 bp, 10 predicted proteins | sample SalPon2_C_H2O_MG_FD_185710 | JGI IMG/M metagenome (GOLD analysis project Ga0209917, IMG submission 185710) | Salt pond water microbial communities from South San Francisco under conditions of wetland restoration - Salt Pond MetaG R2_C_H2O_MG... | ecosystem: Environmental > Aquatic > Non-marine... | reverse complement strand
CGGAGTGGCGCGCCTTCGACAGCGCCGAAAAGGATCAAAAATCCCGCGTCGGCGCCCCCACCACCAACATGATGCACGACAAGGGCCTCTCCACCAACATCGGCTGGCAGGACAAAGACGCCTACGGGAACTCGCTGGGATCGAGACAGCGCCAGAAGATGCAGCGGCTCCGCAAGTGGAACGAACGGTTCCGCACGCGGGACTCCAAGGAGCGCAACCTCAAACAGGCCCTCGGCGAGATCGACCGCATGGCCTCCGCGCTCGGCCTCCCGGAAAACGTCCGCGAAACCGCCTCCGTCATCTACCGCCGCGCCCTCGACGAGAACCTCCTCCCCGGCCGCTCCATCGAAGGCGTCTCCACCGCCGCGCTGTACGCCGCCGCGAAGCAGGCCGGCACGCCGCGCAGCCTCGACGAGGTGGCGGGCGTCTCCCGCGTCGAAAAAAGCGAGATCGCCCGCACCTACCGCTACGTCGTCCGCGAACTCGGCCTCGAGATCGCGCCCGCCGATCCCAAGAGCTACGTGCCGCGGTTCGCCAGCGACCTCGACCTCTCCGAGGAGGCGGAACGCCGCGCTCGACAGCTGCTCGACGGCGCGCGCGACGCCGGCGTCCACTCGGGGAAGTCACCGGTGGGGCTGGCGGCCGCCGCCGTCTACGCCGCCTCGCTGCTCACCAACGAGAAGGTCACGCAGAACGCCGTCTCGGAGGTCGCGGACATCTCCGAGGTCACCATCCGAAACCGCTACCACGAACTCCTAGAAGTCGAACAGGACGCCGGGCGGTGACATCCTCCCCGTCCTAAACGACGGGGCTTCCTGTACCGCAGGTAGGATATTTGCTGGTCTACGACACGACCTGTTCTCTCGTGTGAAACGTCCCACTCTCGCGGTCGAACAAGTATGTCGATGGCTGTGCCACACAGCCGTTACTCCTATCCTCGCCATGAGGACTCGGAGTTATCTTCTGTCGCATATTCTCCGCCCCGTTGCAATCCGCGTTTCCGACCAACCCGCACGACGAGCAGACGTACAAGCCACGTTCGACACGGTTCGACTTCGTGTCGTCACCGCACCGTGAACACGTCTTCGAGGTGTTCCACTCGTTCTCTTTCAGTACCTCAACGCCACGAATCTCGCCTTTGTATTCGAGATACTGGTAGATACGGTCGAACGCCCACGTGTGGAGTTTCTTGTTGCCAGTCTTCCCCCAGTCGGACTCACGCACGTCTTCAGGCCAACTCACCGCAAGCGTGCCCACACCACGTTCGACACACTCCGTGATGATGGTGTCTGTGAGCGTGTGGTAGAAGTGGGTTTCACGATCTGCGAGTCTCCTGCGTGCCCACATCGACTTCTCCGACGGCCCGTTCTCACCCTCTGTATCGTACTCGGCACGTTTGAAGTAGTGCTTGTCTTGCTTGAGTGAGTTGCCGGGGTAGAGCACGTATTCGTCGGGGAACGCGACCGTGGCGATGTTCGTGATGCCGAGGTCGATGCCCGCCACACCGTCGCCTGCGGAGTCGAGTGTTTCGAGTTCGACTTTGCAGACGAAGTGCAGTTCCCACTCGTCACCGTTCCAGACGGCGCGAACGTTCTGGACGCTGTTGACTTCTGAGAGGTCTACGTCGGGGCGGGTTTGGTACTCACAGAGCAGGAAGTCCGACCAATACTCTTTGAGGTTCGAGCCTTTGGAGAGTCGGACGCGATTGTTCGTGGGGTCGTGTTTGAAGCCGTCTTCTTTGAACGTGACCGTACTCTTGGGTCGGGTGTCGCCGTGTTTGCGGTAGCCGGGCGGATTCGCCTCGTCGAACTTGTGTCGCAGGTCGAACCACGACTGGAAAGCGTCGGAAAGTTCTTCGATGACTTTCTGACTGGATTGCGCGTTCAAGTCTTTCCAGCACGCTTGGTTCTTCATGTACGATTTCAGCACGCCTTCATCTGGGATTTCGCCGGTTGCATTCCAGATGCGGTCTGCTGTCCATCGTGCGACGTTCCAGATTTTGGAGGCGGAGTCTCCGAGCGAGTCGAGGCCATCGCAGACCTGCCGGTGGTTCTGGATGGAACCAACGTAGGTGCGAGTGACCTCAATCGCTATACATAGCCTATGTCGAACAAGTTACTTAATGGTGTGGATTACCGTTGAATATCCGGGCTGCTGTCAACGGTTGTTTGTATAGGGGTTGTCGGATTCACTCCCGCCGTGAACGGCGGGATTCTCTCCTCGCAGAAAGATCGGCGCTCGTAGATACTGAGGCGGACAGGACGCAGCGCGACGCGACGGAACCGACGGGACGCGCTCCCGCGTCAGGCGACCGTTGCGTCCGGGATCGGCTCGATCCGGAAGACGTAATCCTCGCCGGCCGAGTCGAGGTTCGCCGGGCTCTCCTCGTCGGTGTGTGCGCGACAGAGGTGCGCTTTCGCCTCGACGGACCCCTGTCCGGTCTCCTCGCGGTAGCGCTCGACGACGACGAACGAGGCCCGCTCGTCGCATCCGCGCCGGTGGCACTCGTGCGGCGGGTCGGGGTAGGCCCCCTCGCCGCGCTGAATGCCGTCGGCCGCGTCCCCGCCCTCACGGTCGTCGTCGGCCGCGTCCTCCGGCGGTTCGGCCTCCTCGCCCCGGGCGCGATCCGCCGCGATCTCGCGCTCGCGCTGACGTCTGTCCTCCCGTTTCGCCTGCTTTTCCCGTCCCCGCTTGTCGTCTGCCATAGTCCGTCTTCGGCGTCCCGTCGCATAACGCTGTGGGGGTGACGGCCGTTCGAGGGTGACAGAGGGCCGCCCCGACGCATCAATAGCCTCGACAGATCAAGGGCCGCCCCGACGCGTCACTCCTGACACAGCGATTCGACGTACTGGCCGAGGTGGTCGTCCATCCGCTTTTTGAATCCGGCCTGTCGCGCCAGGCGGTCGAACTCCCTGGCGAGGAGGCTGCCGTACTGTACGGCCTTCTTCTCTCTGGATCGGATCTCGGCGGGGAGGAACTCCGCCGCCCGCCTGAGCGCGACCTTCCGCTCGTCGCCGTCGACGAGCCACTCGCCGGGCAACCGCAACGCCGCCTCGACAACGCGGTCGGCGAGCAGCGGGACGACCGGCTCGACCCCGGCGGCCCGAAGCGCTAACACGTCCCGTTCGAGTTGTCGGGGCAGCGTCCGAACCGTCTCGCGGGCCGCCCCCCGGACCGTGTCGGCCTCGACGCGGTGGTCGCCGGGGGCGTTGGCGATCTTCGCGTACCCGCCGAACAGCTCGTCGGCGCCCTGCCCGAGCGCGAGCCGGTCGTGGCCGTCCGCGGCGGCGGCCTCGGCGACGAGATACAGCGGGAGCGCGATCTGGACGTCCATCGGGTTCGTCCGCCCGGTCGCCGCGACGATCTCCGGGATCCCGCGCTCGATGTCGGCGTGGCTGAACTCGACGATCCGGAGGTCCCGCCCGAGCGCGTCGGCGGCCGAGCGCGCGGCCGCGACGTCGTGGCTGCCCTCGAACCCCCCGACGTACAGCGGCCCGTCGAGCCGGGCCGCGAGGATCGAGGAGTCGACGCCGCCCGAGAAGGCGATCGGCGGCGGCCCGGGGACGGCGTCGACCGACTCGACGACCGCCGCCCGGACGGCGGCGACGGCCCGCTCGCCGTTCCCGTAGGGCTCCGGATCGGGGAGCGTCCACAGTTCGGTGTCGCCCGAGTCGTCGCGGGCGTGGCCCGCCAGCACCGGGTCGGGGTCGGCGAGGTCGGCCGGGTCGAAACTCCAGGTCGTCGGGTCGTCGGCCGCCGAGAACAGCGGGTACCGCCCGAGGACGTCCCGGACCAGCCGGCCGTCGACGACGCCCGCGAAGCCGTCGGCGCCCGAAAGCGCCGCCCCGGACTCGGTGGCCGCCCGGACGGCCTCGGGAGTCGCGCCGTCGATGCGGTCGGGGAAGCCGTCGCGATCCCCCGTGTTCCCGCCCGACGGCCCGCCGTTGCTCACCACGGCCACATCGACGCCAGCCGGCGTCTGACACCGCCGCCGAACTGCTGGACGCTTATGAACCACGGCGTCCGCTTGCCGACGACGCTCGTTCGGCCCTCCCGGACGGCGTCGAGGACGCCCTCGGCGCTGCGGTGGTAGGCGTCGACCTCCGTGACCGCCTGCCCGACCATCTCAGCGATGTGGGCGTCGCTACCGGCGGTCATCGGGAGACTTCGGTCCGCGGCGAAGCGCTCGGCCTGGCGGTTGGCCCGCCCGGTGAACAGCCGGGAGTTGTACACCTCGATCGCGTCCGCGGCGGCGAGTTGCCCGCGGGTGATGTGGGCGGCGACGCCGTGTCTGGAGGACTGAAACGGGTGCGGCACCACGGCGATCCCGCCGAGGTCGGCGATCCGATCGAGCGTCGCGTCGTAGCTCAACCCCGCCGGGACGAGCTCCTCGACGCCGAGCGCCAACACGTGGCCGGCGGCGCTGGAGACCTCCATGCCGGGGATGCCGACGAGGCCGTACTCCTCGGCCGTCGCCGCCGCCTCCAGGGAGGCGTCGATCTCGTCGTGGTCGGTGACCGCGAGGGCGTCGAGTCCGACCGCCTCGGCCTGCTCTAAGAGCAACTCGACCGGGTCGCGTCCGTCGTAGGACAACTCCGAGTGTGCGTGGAGTTCGACCGACAACACGTCAGTTCGTTCGACAGCTGTGGTAAAAAGCCCGCCGGTCCGCGCACTCGCCGCCCCCGAGGGAAAACTATCCACGAACGTGCGTATGGAAAGCGATTTATTCCGGCGAAAGGAGCATACAGGTGAATGAGTCTCCCCCCGTCGGACCGTGAACTCGTCACCGAAGCGCTGGGGCGCGATCCAACCACCGCCGAGAGCGCGCTGTTCGAGAACCTCTGGAGCGAGCACTGCGCGTACCGCTCCTCGCGGCCGCTGCTCGCGGCGTTCGACAGCGAGGGCGAGCGCGTCGTCGTCGGCCCCGGCGACGACGCCGCCGTGCTCGCGCTGCCGGATCCCGAGACGGGCGAGAACGGCGACACCTACGTCACGATGGGGATCGAGAGCCACAACCACCCCTCCTACGTCGACCCCTTCGACGGCGCGGCCACCGGCGTCGGCGGCATCGTCCGCGACACCCTCTCGATGGGCGCCTACCCCATCGCGCTCGCCGACAGCCTCTATTTCGGCGGGTTCGATCGCGAGCACTCGAAGTACCTGCTCGAGGGCGTCGTCGAGGGCATCTCCCACTACGGCAACTGTATCGGCGTCCCGACGGTGACCGGCAGCGCTGCCTTCCACGACGGCTACGAGGGCAACCCCCTCGTCAACGTCGCCTGCATCGGCCTGACGGACGCCGATCGGCTGGTGACAGCCGAGGCCGAGTCGCCGGGCAACAGCCTCGTCCTCGTCGGCAACGCCACCGGCCGGGACGGCCTCGGCGGCGCCTCCTTCGCCAGCGAGGACCTCAGCGAGGACGCCGAGACCGAGGACCGCCCGGCGGTACAGGTCGGCGATCCCTACGCCGAGAAGCGACTGATCGAGGCCAACGAGGAGCTCGTCGACGCCGGCCTCCTCCGCGCGGCCCGCGATCTGGGGGCGGCGGGCCTCGGCGGCGCCTCCTCGGAACTCGTCGCGAAAGGCGGCCTCGGCGCGCGCATCGAACTCGACTCGGTCCACCAGCGCGAGCCGAACATGAACGCGACCGAGATCCTGCTGGCCGAGTCCCAAGAGCGGATGTGTTACGAGGTCCGCCCCGACGACGTCGCGGCGGTCGAGGCCATCGCCGAGAAGTACGATCTCGGCTGTTCGGTCATCGGCGAGGTGACCGAAGGGAACTACGTCTGCACCTTCGACGGGGAGACCGTCGTCGACGTCGACGCCGAGTACCTCGCCGACGGCGCGCCGATGAACGACCTCGAGCACGTCGAGCCCGAACAACCGCCACGGGAGTTGCCCGACCCGGACCTCGGGGCCGCCTTCGAGGCGGTCGTGGGGGCGCCGAACACCGCCTCCAAGGAGTGGATCTACCGGCAGTACGACCACGAGGTCGGCACCCGGACGGCGCAGAAACCGGGCGCCGACGCGGCGCTTTTGGCGATCCGGGAGGCCGGCGTCGGCCTGGCGTTCTCGTCGGGGGCCGACCCCAACTGGACCGATGTGGCCCCCTACGAGGGCGCCCGCGCCGTCGCCCTCGAGAACGCGACCAACCTCGCGACGACGGGGGCGACGCCGCTCGCCGCGGTGGATTGTCTCAACGGCGGCAACCCCGAAAAGCCCGGCGTGTACGGCGGGTTCCGCGCCGTCGTCGACGGCCTCGCGGAGATGTGTGCCGACCTCGACGTCCCGGTGGTCGGAGGTAACGTCTCGCTGTACAACGACTCGGCCGCGGGGCCGATCCCGCCGACGCCGACGCTCGCGATGGCGGGGACGAAACCCGGCTACGACGCCCCCGGGGTCGAACTCGACGGCGCGGGCGAGTTGCTTGTGCTCGCCGCCGGCGAGGACCGATCGCTGGGCGGGTCGGAACTGCTCGCTCGGTTCGGCGGGACGGATCGGTTCCCCGCGGTCCCGGACGCCGCGGCGGCGTTCGTCGACGCCGTCGCCGGCGTCGCCGACCTCGCGGGCACGCTCGCGGTCCACGACGTGAGCCACGGCGGCCTGGCGGTCGCCCTCGCCGAGATGGTCGGCGAGGCCGGCGCCGACGTGACGCTCGAGGGCGACGCGCTCGAGGCGCTGTTCTCGGAGGCCGTCGGCCGAGTCGTCGTCGAGACGACGCGGCCCGACGCGGTCCGGGAGGCGGTCCCCGGGAGCGTCTCCGTCGAGCGCATCGGCGAGGCGACCGACGAGGGCCGCCTCGACGTCGCCGTCGGCGGGGAGACGCTCAGTTACACCGCCGACCGGATCGCGGCCCTGCGCGACGTCATCGAAGCCGACCTGGAATGAGGTTCCCGGCGGCCCCGAGACGGTCCCTGAAGCCCTCGAGGGTCGGAGGCGCACCCTCGAAGCGCCGCCCGATGGCGACGCTCACCCACCCCAGGACGACCCCGAAGAGCACGTCCGTCGCCCAGTGGATCCCGAGATACACCGTCGAGACGGCGACGCTGACGGCGAGGGCGGCCGCGATGGGGACCCAGGCCGGGTACTCCTCGCGCGTCGACCACGCCAACAGCGCGGCGGTCACGGCCATCGAGGTGTGTAGCGACGGGAAGACGTTCGTCTCGTCGTTGACCGCGGCCGTGACGAACTGATAGTGGGTGTACTCGGTGAACAGCAGTCCCTGCACCTGCTCTGCGATGACGTTCCGCGGGCCGTAGGCGACGAAGACGACGTAACAGAGCACGCCGATGAGGTAGTTCGCGCCGTAGGCGATCAGCGTCCGGCGGATCGGTTCGGGCCGCGGGAGCGATACGTACGCGACGAGCGGGAAGACGAGCAAGAAGACGTACCCGTAGACGTACACCAAAGAGAAATACGCCGTCAACTCCGGCGTCGCCATCGACTGCACCCAGGCGACGACCTGTGGGGTGTTCTCCGGGTACAGCGGCCACAGCAGCCGGCCGTCGGTCCGCCGGAGCCACCCGGTTATCCGGATCCCGAAGAGCTCCGAGATCTCCGGTCCGACGTCGCGTGCGATCTTGTTCGCGACGAGGACGACCGCGAGGAGGCCGACGTACGGCCTGATCGCGGCGAAGCGCGCCCGGAACGACCGTCGGGTTTCCGCGAGGCGCCGCGGGCCGACCATGGTCGCCGCCGCGACGACGACTGCGACGGCGACGACGAACACCAACCGCCCGACGACGACGACGAACGTCACGTCGAACCCCGCCTGACCAGGAGACCGTCCTCGTATCGGTAGCCCACCTCGCGGAACGCCTCGCAGGCGCTGTCGACGTCCAACTCGCCGTCGGTCCCCAGAAACGGCAGGCTCGCCGTCCCGTCCCACTCGAGTTCGGGCGGGACCCAGCGATCCTCCAGTGGCACCTCGGCGGGCGTGGCGTACCCACCGAACACCGCCTCGGCGATGGCCGTCCGATCGATGTGTCTCGCGACGGTCCGCCGGAAGCGCGGATCGGCCAGCGGCGATCGGCGGCAGTTGTACCCGACGTGGTAGAAATTCTCGGACCGATCGATCGTCAGCGAGAGCGCGTCGGAACGGACGATCCGGGGGACGACGGACGCTCCCAGCCCGTCCGCCGTCGCGTCGGTCTCGCCGGCGACGAGCAGTTGGACGGCTGCGTCGTGAGAGGGCACGACGTCGAACTCGATCCGGTCGAACCGCGGCGGGTCCGACAGCGGTTCCGGGATCCCGTCGGTGTCGCCCGTCCGAAGGAAGTGCTCGGGGAACTCGACGAGCGACAGCGACGCGTTGGCCGTGGCGGCCTCGAAGCGGAAGGGACCGCTGCCGACGGCGGCCTCGTTGGGGGTGACGAGCGCCTCCGTCGTCCCCCTGACGAGATCGATCCCGGCGATGTCCGCCGATCCGGCCCGGTCACGCCAGACGTGGGCCGGCAGTATCGGGACGGACAGCGCCCTGCTGGCGATCGTTCGGTTTTCCGTCGCGAACTCGATCCGCACCTCGTCGGCCGAGCGGACCTCGACGGACTCGACGAGCGAGACCCGGCCGCGGCGCCACGGGGTCGACACTGGGGTGTCGAAGCCGCCGAGCGACGTGTCCCCGAGGAACCGGTAGGTGAAGGCGACGTCGCGGGGCGTGAGCGCCTCGCCGTCGTGCCACGGCGTCCCGCGGAGGCGGACGGTCGCCGCCCCCTCCGAGTCCCACTCGATCCGGCGGGCGAGCCACGGGATCGGCGCGTCCGCCCCCCCGTCGACCAGGGCCAGCGGCTCGTAGAGAAGCCCCGTGATCGTCCCGCGATCGCGGTGCTCGGCCGCGATCGGGTTCCGGTTTCGGGTGATGCGGCCGTTCCGTAGCGACAACCGGAGGGTCGACCCCTCCTCGCGGTCGAGCCGCAGGTACGCGGTCGGATCCGCGAGGCCGCCGTCGGGCCACTGCTCGAAGCGGCCGTCCCGGAACGCCCCGATCCGGTCGGGGAACCCGACGACGGTGAAGGGTTGCTGTCCGACGATCCGCCGCTGTAGCTCGCCGACCACCCCGGGTCGATCCGCGTCGGGGACCGCCCGCTGTTCGTCGAGCAACCCGTCGGCATCGAGGTCGCTGAACCCGAACGGGTTCTGCCATCCCGCCTCCTCGCCGTAGGCTGAATACAGCATCGATCGGAGTTCGTCCGGGGCCCCCCGGCTCGGGTATCGGGCGACGTACACGTCGAAATCGTGATTGAAAAGCGTCTCCCGGAGCAACACGTCGGGGCCCATCGGGTCGACGGTCGCGGCGATCCCGGCGCGTTCGAGGTTCGACGCCAGCCGGTTTGCGATCCGGACCGCGTAGGGGTCGTGGCTGGCAGGAAGCGTCGAGATCCGAAGCGACAGCTGGTCGGTTCCGGCCCGTCCAGCGAGGTTCCGCGCCTCGCCCAGACAGCCGCTCGCGGTCGCGACCGCCCCTGCCGTCGCCGTGAGGAACGCGCGACGGCCGCCGCCGTCGGGAGCCATCTCCCCGATACTGGCGCGCCGATGAATATAAACTCCCCGTCAGGGTGCGGCCGAGCCGAGGCGTCCAGCGCCCGTTCGATGGTTTGAGACCATGTATACCCGCTTTATCGACGCTCGAGCGTCCGCCTCACAGCAGGCCGATCGCCGGTGCGGCGAGCGCGGCTATCCACGCTGTCGCCCCGACGAGAAGCGGCGGCACCCCGGTGTCGCCGGCGTCGGCCCCGCCGACCGCGATCAGCCCGACGGCGAGCAGGACGCTCCCGCGGTGGAGGACGACGCGCAGCGGCAACACCGACGTTCCCATCGCCGCGTAGTCGACGACGACCGCCGCGCCGAGGCCGAGTACCGCGGCGGCGAACGCCCAGGCGGCGTCGCTTTCGCGTCCCAGCGAGTAGGCGAGCGCCGGGAGGCCGACGGCGAGTACGACGTACAGCGGGGCGGCGACGGCTTTCGGGGAGATGCCCGGAAACAGGAGTTCGCCCGCGATTCCGAGCCACCGGACGGCCGTGTAGACCGCGAACAGCCCGCCCCCGAGGGCCGCCTCGCGGCGACGACGCCGGAGGAACTCTCCCGCTCGCGACGCCCGACGGGAGCGACCGAGGAGGGACAGACCGACGACGGGGGGCAGCCCCACCCGACCGAGGAGGTAGATGCCGCTCGCCCACCCGTCGCCGTCGGCGGTCCCGTTCCCGAACGGAACCCGGACCACGTCCTCGGTGCCGGGACGCTCCAGGAACTCCCTCTCGATGTCCTGCTGTGGCTCGCTGATGCCGGTGACCGTGTGTCTGAGACGGAACCAGTCCCAGTGTTCGGCGTGAACCTGGACGGCCGTCCACTCCCCGGCCGGATCCTCGTAGGCCCGGATGTGGGACCGTTGACCCAGGTACGTCCCGTCGTGGAGTTCGTAGGACGGGACCAGCCAGACGCCCGCTCCGCTGTCCGCCCCGCTGCCCTCGGCGTAGGTGTACCGCGTCGACCCGGTCGCGTTCGTCCAGGAGACGAGGTCGGCCACCGACGCCGCATCGGAGTCGACGTCGAGCCGTTCGTGCGAAACGGTTTCGCTGTCGGCCTCGGCGTCCTCTGGGCCGTCCGTGGCGTCCAGCCCCGGCCGGCCCACCAGCGCCGCGCGGGTCCGGTCGGGGTCGCCGTAGAACACCACGTTGATGCCGAGCGTTCGGCTCTCGTACTCGCGGGCGCGGGCCGTGTAGGGCCATAACTGCGTGCCCCCCTCGGTCGGTTCGACGAGGTGTGGTTCCCCGGCCGGATCGGGCCCGACGCCCCACAGCGGCCACTCGGCGAGGACGACGGCGCCGCCGAGCGAGGCGACGAGCACGAACGCGGCCGCGATCCAGGCGGCGTCGCTCTCGAGGTCGGGGCCGGTCGAGTCGTCCCGCCGAGCCATCGAAGAGATGTTGTGTTCCGTCTCTCATATACATACGGGCGATACCACCCCCCGCGACCGCCCGGATCAACACCTCTGGAGGTTGAACCCCCTGCCCCAACTCGTGCGGGACCTCCGGGCCCGCTGGCCATCCGAACGGGCCTGCGGCCCGCGAGGAGCGCACGAGGGCTTCGGACGTGTCGGGAGCACGAAACGAGTCGGCCTATGGGTGAGCGAAGTAGAGCGGGGTCGTTGACGGCTCGTGGTGTGTTCGGCCACACCCGGGCGACGCGAATGGGGAACGGATTTAACGGTGCTGTCGGTACCGATCCGCATGGCCCTCGAGATCGGTCGCCGCCTCGTCCACGCATCCGGCGCCGTCGTTCCGGGGGCGTACCTCCTCGATACCCGCCTCCTCGAAACCGGCCTCCTCACGTGGTCTGTCGTCCGGGCGATCGCGGCCGTCGGCCTCCTCGCGGTCGCCGTCCTCGAGGCGGCCCGCCTCTACGGCGGCCTCGAACACGCGATCTACGACCGGTTGACCCGACCGTACGAACGCGACACCGTCGCCGGCTACGCGCTGTACGCCCTCGGCGGGACGATCACCGTCTTCGCCTTCGGGCCGACCGTCGCGGTCCCGGCGCTTTTTATGTTGACGCTCGGCGATCCGATCGGCGGGATGCTCTCGACGGGCGGGTTGCGGCCGGTCGCTCGCCCCCGCGTCCTCGTCGGAATGTTCCTCGTCTGTCTGGCCCTCGCGCTCCCGTTCGTCCCCCCGGCGGCCGCCGTCGCCGGCGCGCTGGCGGCGACCGTCGCCGACGGCGTCAAACCCCGGGTCCGGGGGTACGTCGTCGACGACAACCTCACGATCCCGGTGCTCGCGGCGGTGGCGATGCGGGCGGCGCTTTCGCTCGGGTGAGCCGGATCGGTCGCGGCCGGGGGCGGATCTGTTTATAAAAGAACCGCGAGCGGGACGCCGAACGTGACCGCCACCCCGACCAGCGCGACGACCGCCCCGATGGCGACCTCCCGGCCGGTGTAGTCGCTCTGTGGTGCAGTCGAGCGCTCCGACGTCGCCTCGTGTGGGTGGTGCTCGTGGTCCTCGTGGTCCGTCTCCTCGGTCATGTCGCTTCCTCGGGGTGGGTGCGACTTCGTGTTACCGGTTCGGGGCGCTATCTCAGCCGATGGATGTCCGCCTGGTTGAGGACGATGTCGTCCGGTTGTACCGGAGTCGTCGGGTCTTCGTTGATGACTCGCCCGAGCGCCTGGAAGTGGTCTCCACCGACGGTCTGGTAAATCGTCTCCCGTATCTCCGGTATGCACAGCGACTTCAGCGCTGCTTCCGACCCGACGCCGTGACAACCTGAGACGGAGAGTGCTTGCTTGTTCTCGGCACCTGGGTAGACGTTCTCCGTTTTCAGTATCATAAAGAAGTCCTCACACCAATGGCTGTCGGCCGACGTCGGCCTCGCTTTCGCCCCGTCGACGTGCGCCTGCTTCCCGTCTTCGTCGACGATGTTCCAGTTCGGCTTTCGATTCTCCACCACACTGTCATCCGAAACACCGACCCGTCTGAGTTCCTCCGGGGCGTAATCGGCCAAGCCCCCGTCGGGACCCGGATTCAGATCGTACTTATATGGGATGTCGTGATCGCCGTACAGCAGGTTCCTGGTGTACATATT
>Ga0209917_1000858_pt1 | contig 12597 bp, 6 predicted proteins | sample SalPon2_C_H2O_MG_FD_185710 | JGI IMG/M metagenome (GOLD analysis project Ga0209917, IMG submission 185710) | Salt pond water microbial communities from South San Francisco under conditions of wetland restoration - Salt Pond MetaG R2_C_H2O_MG... | ecosystem: Environmental > Aquatic > Non-marine... | reverse complement strand
TTAAAATTTATAAATTTTTTTTTTTTTTTATAAAAAAAATTTATTTTTTTTGAATTACGGTTTTTCAAAGAAAAACCGTAATCCGACGTTTTATCAAGATAAAACGTTGTAAAAAAATTTTTGTTTGGTTTTTTCCGCTAAAGTTGTTTTGTCATGAAAATAATATTTATTTATATTTAATAATAAACAGTTTTAAAGATGGTTAATTTAAAATGAAGAAAAAGTTATATACTATATATATAACTAATATATAGTTATATTTTATGTTTATAACTAGTTTTTTCTTTTTATAGTGTTAGTATATACAAATATATACAAAAACAATTCTTTAAGGCGGTATAGCCAAGTGGTAAGGCAGAGGATTGCAAATCCTTTATTCCCCAGTTCGAATCCGGGTGCCGCCTATCAAAATAAATATTAATAAAATCAAATCTATCAGTATAGACTTGATTATAGAAATTATCGAAGATTTCTCGAAGAAGAAAATTTACGGTGTAAATTTTCTTCTCTATTAGAATTTTCTTCGATAAACTTGGATAATTTTTTGATTTTTTGAAAAAAATAAAAAAAAAAAAATTAATATTTAATATATTATAATAAACAATAACAATACTTATTAATTTAAATAAGTCCATGAGAAAAAATAAACACCTATTTCATTAAATTATTATAAATAAGAATAGATTGAAACAAATAAAATAGCTCTAAGGTGAGCATATTTAAAAGTAGTGTTTGTGTTTTTAACATATAATTAAGCTTTATATGTTAATTGTTTTAAACAGTCGGAAAAAACCTTCGTTTTTTTCCTTAGGACAAAAACAACAAAGTTGTTTTGTCCGACTAAAAATTAAAATTATTGATGTTTAAACAATCAAACATACTTATATATAAAAAAAATATATATATCTATTGAAGGACAATTATGGCAAATTTAGTAATGGTTATTGCAAAACTTCCTGAAGCTTATGCTCCTTTTTCACCAATTGTTGATGTTTTACCTATTATTCCAGTTTTATTTATTTTATTAGCTTTTGTTTGGCAAGCTTCAGTTAGTTTCAGATAATTCTTAATATAAGAAATAGAAAATTTACCAACGATCGGACGAGACTCACAAGTCTCGTCCGCTCGGCCTCGGAACGAGCCGAGGGTCGTCGATCGGGCGATAGTAAATTTTTTTCCGTCTTCAGTATTTTTAGAAAATCTTAAATATTTATACAAAGTCTGTGGATGATGATGGAAATTTTAATAACCTCTCCTTTCATCCACAAACTTTAATAATAAAATTTTATATATATAAAATAAAAAAAGACGGACAAAACAACTTAGAAAATTCTGTAGGTCGCCCCCTCACGGGTCCGAGGCGAGCTCTACGAGGCAACCTAGAATCGTCGTCCTCGACGATTTCTGCGGGCGCCTCGTAAAATAGAACAAAATTTCTCGAAGAAAATAGAAATTTTCGGAAGAAAATTCTGTAAGAATTTTCGATTTTCTTCGAGAAATTTTCGGAAGAAAATTCTTACAGAATTTTCTATTTTCTTTTGTTGTTTTCTAGGCGGGTATCTTAGCGGTCTCGCCGTCGCCTGAAGAAAAAACCTTTAGCGGAAAAAAACTTTGTTTTTTTCCTTAGGACAAAACGTTGTTTTGTCCGGGAAATTTTTTTTACCGTTAGGCTAGGACAAGGTCCGTCGTAAAAAAAAATTTTCTTTAGCGGAAAAAAACTTTGTTTTTTTCCTTAGGACAAAACAACGTTTTGTCCGGGAAATTTTTTTTATAAAAAAAAAATTTTCTTTAGCGGAAAAAAACTTTGTTTTTTTCCTTAAAATTTTTTTACAACGTTTTATCTTGATAAAACGTCGGATTACGGTTTTTCTTTGAAAAACCGTAATTCAAAAAAAATTTTTCTTTGGTTTTTTCCAACATATAAAATATATATATATAATTTAGGATGGAATAATAATAACCTTAATCAAATGTTATCTTTTATATTCTTATATATTCTTATATATTCTTTTATATTCTTATATATTCTTCTATATTCTTATATATTCTTATATATTCTTATATATTCTTATATATTCTTATATATTCTTTATATCCGTTATAGTTGTAGTTTATATTCTATAATAATATACATAATTATAGACAAGAAATTTCAATAAGAAAATTATGATAGTATCTGATATAAATATATTTATTATGCGGAAGTAACTCAATTGGTAGAGTGACAGCCTTCCAAGCTGTAGGTTGCGGGTTCGAGTCCCGTCCTCCGCTTTTACCAAAAAAAATATAAACAAAGTATATAAGTAGTGTTGTTGTTAATAACAACAACAAAATAATAAGGTTAACATGTATAAGGTATAAACCTATTTATACATGTATACAAACAAATAAGTAACATACTATAGATTTTTATATCTATAGCGTATAAATTGTCTATATACAATTTATTTAAGTCATATTCTTCTAATTTGTTGGATTGCTAACTATTTATAATTTTTATATAGCGGAAAAAACCACTTTGTGGTTTTTTCCGCCTATATTATTTAATTAATAAAAATTATAAAATTTTTAAAAATATGGAAGTTTATCTAAGAAAATTCTAATAGAGAAGAAAATTTACACCGTAAATTTTCTTCCGAAAATTCTGAAAGAATTATCGAAGTTTATCGAAGAAAATAGAAATCTTCGATAAATTGACAATTCATTTTTTTATATATAGAATATATATTAATAAAAAACAATAAACAATAAACAATAAACAATATGTGTGTATCAGTATACACGCATTATGTATAAATGTACGTCCTTAGTTCAGTCGGTAGAACGCAGGTTTCCAAAACCTGATGTCGTGGGTTCAAGTCCTACAGGGCGTGAAAATTTGATTCTTAAAACTTGATTATAAGTTTTATTGTCCTAAAAAAAAAAATTTAATTTGTTTAAAATTTGTTTCTTGTTCCTATAGATTAAAATATATTATATATAGACACATAAAATAGTTAATTTTTCGATAACTAATCTAAGTCCAAAAAACAATTATTTATTTATACAAATAAATAGATTTGAAACGTTTAATTATTAAAAAAAAAGAAAATATTACTTTCTTTCTAAAATTTATGCTAGAATAAATTTAAGCCAGAAACACACATATATATAGTATATGTGTTTATAGGTATGTGGTTATGAGAATATAGTTTATGATAGTATATCAGAAATATTATATGAATATGACTTGCATACACTATAAATTAAATCATTAATAGTATTAACTATAAATAGTTAATAGTTAATAACTAGTAACTAATATAATTTTTAATTAATTATAAAAAACGAATAATAAATAAACATTGATATTAGTTTTACAACCTTATTTTAGTATTCTTAAAAGAGAAAAATATACAAATAAAGTAAAAATTAGAGTCGGGAAAAACCTAAGGTTTTTCCTCAGGATAAAACAACTTTGTTGTTTTGTCCGCCTTTATTAAGAATTATAAAGTTCGATTTGACTTTATCGTGAATAGTTAACAAATAAATATTTAAATAAAATAAAAAAAAAAATTAGCGGTAAAAATACCAAAGGTATTTTTACCTTCACAAAAACCGAAGGTTTTTGGAGTAATCTAATTATTACTAATTTTTATTAGTAATTAATAGTTCATTATTGGAAGATAATGAAAAGTATTTAAATTTAAATAGGTGTTCCTATATCCGTTCTATATTTATTTAGATTAAACAGTTAATGTTTTTTTTTTTTTTTAGAATTACGGTTTTTCAAAGAAAAACCGTAATCCGACGTTTTATCAAGATAAAACGTTGAAAAAAAAAGAAACATACTGTCGGAAAAAACCTTTAGAAAATTTTTTTTATAAAAAAAAAATTTTCTTTAGCGGAAAAAAACTTTGTTTTTTTCCTTAAAATTTATTTTTTTTGTAAAAAAATTTTTCTTTGAAAATTTTTTTTGTAAAAAAATTTTTCTTTGGTTTTTTCCTTAGGACAAAACAACTTGGTTGTTTTGTCCGCCAAAGAATGAAAAAATTCATAAAATAAAGAAAACTTAATGAACTTTTCAAAATAAAACTCTTTAAAATAAATTTCTAAGTGTCCGTTTTTCTTTTAATAAAGAAATTTTATTTGGTAGAGTAATAGGAGAATGTTTTTTGGTATCCAACTATAAATTGATTTTTTATATATTTTTTTTATACCGTATATAATATAGTTATATTTATATACAATAACTAAAAAACCAAATAAAATTTTCTTAAATAAAAATTTTCTCCTTAATTGAAATGAAAAGTTCGTATATAAGGAAATGAATAATAACTTTTGTTAAAGTTATTAACAAAATAACAAATAGGTGGGTGCGTTAAAAAAAAAATTTAGCGGAAAAAAAAAAAACAAACAAAGAAATTTTTTTTTTTCAACGTTTTATCTTGATAAAACGTCGGATTACGGTTTTTCTTTGAAAAACCGTAATTCTTAAAAAAAATTTCCGGACAAAACAACTTAGAAAATTTCTAAATTTTTTTTTTATAAAAAAAATTTATTTTATTTATAAAATTTTCTTTTGTTGTTTTGTCCTAGGGAAAAAACCAAAGAAAAATTTTTTTTGTAAAAAAATTTTAAGGAAAAAAACTTTGTTTTTTTCCGCTAAAGAAAATTTTTTTTTTTTATAAAAAAAATTTCCCGGACAAAACGTTGTTTTGTCCTAAGGAAAAAAACAAAGTTTTTTTCCGCTAAAGGTTTTTTCCGTTAAAGGTTTGTGTGCGAGGTCGGCTTCCATGCGATGCTGTTTGCAATGCTCTTACGGGCTTAACACATGTATTTTGTATAGACCTGTTTGTTTATATCATTTATCTTAAAAGAACAAAAAAAATTTTTATGGCAATGCGCACACCAGAAGAATTAAGTAATCTAATTAAAGATTTAATTGAAGAATATACACCAGAAGTAAAAATGGTGGATTTTGGTATTGTTTTCCAAGTTGGGGATGGTATTGCTCGTATCTATGGATTAGAACGAGTAATGTCTGGTGAATTATTAGAATTTGAAGATGGTACATTAGGTATTGCTCTAAACCTAGAAGCCAATAATGTTGGTGGTGTATTATTAGGTGATGGTTTAAAAATTACAGAAGGTAGTCGTGTACGTTGTACAGGTCGTATTGCTGAAATTCCAGTTGGTGAAGCTTATTTAGGACGTGTAGTTAACTCATTAGCACAACCAGTCGATGGTAAAGGACCTATTAACACAACTGATTCACGAGCAATTGAAGCTGCTGCTCCAGGTATTGTTTCTCGTCGTTCAGTATATGAACCATTACAAACAGGATTAGTTTCTGTAGATTCAATGATTCCAGTAGGTCGTGGTCAACGTGAGCTTATTATTGGTGACCGTCAAACAGGTAAAACAGCAATTGGTGTTGATACTATTCTAAACCAAAAAGGTAAAGGTGTTATTTGTGTTTATGTAGCTATTGGACAAAAAGCTTCATCAGTTGCACAAGTATTAACTACATTAAAAGAGCGTGGTGCTTTAGACTATACAATTATTGTTATGTCAACGGCTAACGAACCAGCTACTTTACAATATTTAGCTCCTTACACTGGTGCTACTTTAGCAGAATATTTCATGTACACGGGTCGTCCAACTTTATGTGTTTACGATGATTTATCAAAACAAGCAGCAGCCTACCGTGAAATGTCTTTATTATTACGTCGTCCACCAGGTCGTGAAGCTTACCCCGGTGACGTATGTGCGGGCATGAAAGCGGCTGAATTATGTCTTGCATAATAGGACTGATTCAGTCGCTGTGCCTAGATATTAATGCTGTGTATGAAAAAGACAGCCGATTCCGGAGTCGAATCGAAGCCTTCCGGCTTACTTGTCTGGGGAAACTCAGCGGGGACCATAGCATGCCGGTACACTGTTATAAAGACTTGTCCTTTAACTCAAGGAATTTCGTTTTGGACGGCCCTAAGAATTGATAAAACTTAACAGTGTTATAGAGAAGCCCGGTCACTAGGGGTGATTGGTTGATACGGGCAAGGCGAAGAGGAGAAGGATGAAGCTATAAGCCTAACCAGAAAGAGTATTAGGGACTTCCGGCCCGAATCCTGATAAAGGGGAATGGAGATTGCCTGGATTTAGAATACGTGTGTCTCAGGAGACTCTGAACTCCATTTGACTTCCCTCTTTGCTCATTTGAGGCTCACTCTCATTTGAGATTTGGGGAAGGTGTTCATTAAAGAACTTACTCTATTGCTGGCTCCTAACTCCTCATTAGTTAATATCTGGGAACATGTCGAACTGGCTAACCCGCCTTAACATCCGAAAGGGTGCATGGCGGTAGGTAAAACCTTTTGCCAGGAGAGGGCCTAAAGCCTGAAACGCTCTAACGAGCGTGTTGTCTATGACCAGGCAGGTGGCCTAGCCATGCGGAAGAGCGAGGGTTAATTGGCTTATAATCCGTTTTATATAGTGCGGTTAGCCTTTACCGCCTCGCGAAGATTATTGAACCCAAAGACTGGGTTATTGTTTTAAAAAATTATAGATGAAAAGAAAACATTTAAAAATTAAAGCGCCTAGACTTAAAGCGGTCTTACCGTTTGTCAAAAAGGACGCAATGAGAAATATGAATATTGCTTATTACAAAGCTTATTCTCGAAATATGAAAGATTTCCTTTATTTGGAAATGGAAAAGAGACGCAGATCCACAAAAAGATGGGATCACGTTACTGAACTTCTGGAGTCCTACACTTCAAGGGGTTATTTCGAAAAATCTCGTGCAGGATTGACTCTGCAAGGGATTTTTAACAAGAACTGTTCTTACGTTAAAGGCGAGTTACCTTTTCGTAAAACCACGAATGTATTAAAAGTAATAGCAAGTCCTGAAATGTTGTGGCTGTCTTATAAAAGACTAAAGGGAAATTCTGGCATCCTTACTCCAGCCGCTGCAATTTCTAAGGAGACTTTTAATAACTACACAGAAAACCAAAAACGGATATTTTTTCGAAAGAAGATTACTCCTGATGGTTTCAGTCTTAGAGACATATACCTTGTTAGTTCTCTAATTAGAAGAAATGCTTACCCCTGGGGTTCAAGTCGTAGAATCTGGTTAGATAAACCAGGTTCTAATAAGAAAAGACCTATCACTATTCCGCCTTTCCTAGATCGATTAGTTCAAGAATCGATCAAGATGGTACTAATTGCTATCTGGGAACCGGATTTTGAATCCTTAAATAGATCCTTCGGTTTCAGACCGAATAAATCTTGTCACGATGCTATCGTAGCTTTGCAGTCTAACCACACCATTGGTTTGACTAGGGCGTTGGAAGGGGACATCTCGGCGGCGTACGATAATATTAGAAAAAAAGACGCTATCTCGTGCCTGGAAAAGAAAATAAAAGACAATAAATTTATTAAATTTATGAAGTCTCGCTTAGACTACGATTACGTTGACAAGGCTAACAATAATTCTAGAATCAAGCCTTCCATGGGCATACCCCAAGGAGGAATTGACAGTCCGTACCTGTTCAACATACTTTTTCATGAACTGGATAAGTTTGTTATGGGCGATCTTCAAGCCTACCTGGACGGTCTGAACAGAAAATTTGGCTTTAGAAAAGCCTCAGACAAAAGACCTATTAACAAACCTAGACGTGCCCTTGATGCGAGGCTGCGCAGGCTCGAAAATAGGATTTTAGAATTAAGAAGTACCGCAAAAACTTCCCCTGTTAATAAACAGGTTTGGTACACTAAAGAAAGAGAATTAAAGATTGGCAAAAGAAAGTTAATTTCTATGCCTTACTACGCCGGGGTTAGAAATTTCCGATTATTCTACGTACGATATGCTGACGATTGGATTTTAATGACCAATGCGAGCCCGTCAGTTATAGAAAAAATGAAGTTCATGATCAAGAACTTCCTTTCTGATTCCCTGGGTGCTCAATTATCTGAAGAAAAATCAGTAATTACTGACACTCGAAAGAATGCTGCACATTTTTTGGGTTTTGAAATTGCAAATCATAGATTTGCGAAGGTGGTTAAATCAGGGGACTCTTTAAAAAGAGTATCCACTTTTCCTCCTATTTTCAGACCAGATCGTTCTAGATTAATCAACAGAATGCACGTACGCGGCTTCTGTAATTATAAAGGCTTTCCTATTTCGGTCCCTTGGTTAACCGGATTAGAAGCTACAGTAATCATAGAACGTTATAATGCTACGATTAGAGGTCTTATGATGTATTACACTGAGTGGATCTCGAGACCTAGAGACTTAGGTCGGTGGATCTATATTTTGCGCTATTCATGTTTTAAGACATTAGCTCATAAATATAAGTCTTCTATCAGCAAGATCATGATTAGATTTGGTGTGGACAGATATAGTACTGCTACAAAAACGATTTCAGCAGTGGCCTCTATTAAAATTGGACAAATTTCTTTTGAAAAAGGGTATAAATTAGAAACTTTTGCCCATAGTAGAGATGCTTGCTTAAGACAAAAAAGATGGTTTAAGTTAAATAGAATTTTCCTTAGCCGTGAGGCTGGGGAAATTGGTAACTACCCATTAAAGAAAGAAAGACCTACTGTTACACATGAAAACTTTGTGGATTATATCAGTTGGGTTTCTTTAAGAGCTAGAGCTCCTTTCGACATGCCTTGTGCAATCTGTGGTGCTTCGGGTGACATAGAAATGCATCATATTAGACATGTTCGTAAAACAGCTTACAGAGACTTATCACAAGTGAATTGGTTAAGGATGCTATCCTTGAGAAACAGAAAACAGATTCCGGTCTGTCGCCATTGTCACCGCTATGTTATTCACGGCGCCAAATACCAAGGCCCACCTCTTCGTCGTCTTGTTCATTTCGATGACAGACTTGTGGATAACAGAGTGATTCACATTGAAAGTTTTATTAAACCTGGCCAAGAGTACTTCTCTAAACCACTTGAGGAACGCGGATGGTTTCCTAGAGGGAAGGATGTTTAATTACTGACTCGAGCTTTCTCCCTTCTGGGTAAAAAGCTTTATAAAAACTAAAGTAAATTTATTTATGACAACTAGAAAAAAAGAAAGCACTAAAAAAACTAGTGATTCCGAACAAGAAAAAGATGAAAAAGATTCTGGTAATCCGACTGCTATTCCTGCACTGCCAGAGCAGGAATTGAGTTCTGAGGAAATTGCTGCAGCTGATAGTTTAGCTAAAGAAATGGGAGAAGTACCTATTAATAATATTAAAGGAACTGGCTCCACTCAGGAAAACCGCTGTACTCCTTCGGAGATTTCTAATATAGCGGAAGCAGTTCGTGTTACACACGGTATTGCAAAAAAATCAGCTTTAGCCGGTATGGGTGAATTGGTTCGTCGTGGAGGTGCAAACGCATCTACACCCGAATCATTTTATATTACTATCAAATGCCCTGAAGAATCGGTTGAAGTAAACATCTCTAAAAGAGATTTAACAGTTCACGTTGCGCGTCTTGCCAACGGAAAAAATATGCGAAATTTAGCCGAAGGTATGGCGGCTTCTATTGTTAGAAATGGTTTATTTTGGTCCACAAAAGGTTACCTCTTACCAGGTGACCTAGCTAAGAAGGTCTCAAATCGTTTAGCTTTTGAGAAGCAACCTCCCTTATCTCCCGCAGAAAGTGTTGGTTGCGCTAGTTATGCTCAATGGCTTCCTGATTTAGATCAATTAGTAAATTCGGATCGTCTTAAAAGTCTTCTTGCCAAAGACTTAGAACTCCGTAAACAAGGTCGTGGCCAGAATAAAAACAAGGTTCCTAACCAAAAAGGCAATGAAAATCAAAGCCAAGCTAAAACCAGTAAAGGAAAACAAAAGAAAAAGAAAGGGAAATAACTCTATCCCACTTTTAAGTTTCTAGTAAGATAAACGTCAAATTATCTTAACAATTTTAGACAAAAGTACTTATATATAATTTTTTAAAACAATAATGGGTTTCTATAATCAATTAGAGTGAATCCGCGTGGGAAAGAGCCTATTGATAGGAGACTATCACGATGGGTTCGTGGGTTGAAGAGGACGTTCGAAAGGGCGGCTTCTTACTTACATTCTATCTTCACTCTCGTCTTTTAGAACGTGCTGCAAAATTAAATACAGCATTAGGTGAAGGTAGTATGACAGCATTACCTATTGTTGAAACACAAGAAGGAGACGTATCAGCTTATATTCCAACAAACGTTATTTCAATTACTGATGGTCAAATCTTCTTATCTTCTGGTTTATTTAACTCTGGATTACGTCCAGCTATTAACGTAGGTATTTCTGTATCACGTGTAGGTTCATCAGCTCAATTTAAAGCCATGAAACAAGTAGCAGGTTCTTTAAAATTAGCCTTAGCACAATTCGGTGAATTAGAAGCTTTCTCACAATTTGCTTCTGATTTAGATCAAGCTACACAAAACCAATTAGCTCGTGGTTACCGTCTTCGTGAAATTTTAAAACAACCACAAAGTTCACCTTATTCATTATCAGAAATGGTTATTAGTATCTATACTGGTACAAAAGGTTACTTAGACACTTTACCAGTTGAAAAAGTAACATCATTCTTAACAGGTCTTCGTAACTATATTGCTTCAAATCATAAACAATTCGAAACAATTATTAATGATACAAAAACATTTACTCCTGAAGCTGAAGGTATTTTACAAAAAGCTATTCCAGAATATCTTACAGAATTTAAAGCAAGTTAATTTAACTTAACTTAATAAAATTTTATAAATTCTCGAAGAAAATAGAAAATTCTGAAAGAAAAGAAAATTCTGAAAGAATTTTCTTTTCTTTCAGAATTTTCTATTTTCTTTTCTTTCAGAATTTTTCTTCGAGAATTTAGTTACAAAAGAAATTATAGCGCAGCGGACAGAGTAAATTTTCTAAATATTCTATTTTCATCGGCCCTGCCAAAAGATAATAAAAAAAATATGTCTTTAAAGTGCAGCCTATCGCCGGTCTTTTATAAAAAGATAAATAGACATACAAAATTGTATGGAGGCGGACAAAAAAATTCAACATATTTAATATAATTATGTACTGTTTGACAATATTCTATTTTGATATAACTTCATTATCGAAATTTTCAAACAGTACATAATTAAAAATTATGTAAATCGATATTTATAAAAAATATTTTATATCTTATTGAAACTATTATATTCTAAATATCGAAGATATTTAATCTTCGATAAATGAAAATTAATAAAATTTATTTCAAAGTATTTATAGATTAATATAAACTACTTGTAAAAAAGTACTTCTAGACCTTAAACTTATAAAATATAAGTTTTCTCTAGAATGAATAAAAATTAAAAGAATTTTTATTCATCCGACGTTTTGTCAACGACAAAACGTTGCGAGTACAAAAAAATTATTTACTTTGTATATATACAGCTATAAAAAAAAAAAACATACAAATAAGACACATGTTAACATTAAAAATCTTTGTTTATACTGTTGTAACTTTCTTCGTTGGATTATTTATTTTTGGATTCTTATCAAATGATCCATCTCGTAATCCTGGTAAAGGTTTAGACTGTGCGACACGTTTCCTATAACACCACAGGAATTCAGTCATGTGGTGGAAAAGGAGGAGGAGTCTATCTCCTCCAACTGTGGACAGGAGGGGTACAATTCCCCAGGGAGGCCAGGCTACCCTAGCTTGTACCTTGATAGCACGTGTGGTAAGCGTGTGAAGTTCAATAGCAAAGGTTTGAGCGTAGAGCATATGGCGTGCATTTAAGCCTCGCGCATCGACCCTTTAAGTCGTGATGAGCGGCGGAGATGTCGACGGCTTGCAACGGTTGCGGAATTAGTCCCCGTTATAGTTGTAAGCTGATCGGGTTCTACGTAGGCGGCTGGTCTACCGTCTACGCCTGGAAACTTGGGTAAGGAACCCTTACCTTAGGGGGATCTCTGGACTTGAAATAGCCTTACATCCAAGGGGCCGTGGGGTATTGTATTATGCCTAAGTGCTCGTGGAGGCCTGTTCACGGAACGTTGAAAAGTCGGAATATCTCCCGTTCGCGGGTAGGTTACCAGCCGTATGGTATTTTCGACGAGAGACTCCGAGAAGAAGCAAATGCGTTCTTGCTAGTCTGTAGTCCGGGTTTGGGCTCAACAGGATGTGAGGACGATAAGCTGATGTCTTGGGGGACAGGGCAAAGTTGCGTAGAGTTCCTTAATTGGATCTCCTTGTTGATCGTTATGATCATTCGCATATGGTTGTGGAAACCCCCACTATGCTCTGTCGGGAGCCGGATGAGGTGAAAGTCTCATGTCCGGATTTGAAGACGGGGGGTTGGGTAAATCCGCCCTCTAGTTTACTAATATTAACTTAAACTAAACAAGAGAAAAGAAAATTTTCAAAAGGGAAGAAAATAAAATTTTTTATAAATTTATCTCCTAGATTTTCGGACGAAATTCGAATATAGTCAAATATATATGGGGTGTAATTATTACACCCCATATATATTTGACTATATTCGACCTATTAAGATTAATTTTTCACTTGAGTGAGTAATCTATCTATATAGATATTTTTTTTTATTCTTTTTTTCTAAATTTTTTTTTTTTTTTTTTTTTT
>Ga0209917_1000857_pt1 | contig 12605 bp, 18 predicted proteins | sample SalPon2_C_H2O_MG_FD_185710 | JGI IMG/M metagenome (GOLD analysis project Ga0209917, IMG submission 185710) | Salt pond water microbial communities from South San Francisco under conditions of wetland restoration - Salt Pond MetaG R2_C_H2O_MG... | ecosystem: Environmental > Aquatic > Non-marine... | reverse complement strand
GCTGTCGTCGGGGACAGCACAGTCCATCTGGGGGGCACTGGACGGCGATCCGAAGACGACCTCCGTGATCGCGGAGCTAGTCGATACAGAACGTCGATCACCACTTGCGGCGGCTCGAAGAAAACGACCTCGTCGAACCGATCGGGATGTGGTACTCGGTCAAGGGCAGAGAGATGACCGTCTACGCGCTCACGGCCATCCGTTGGACGGAAAGAGAACGGTCGGTTCAAACTGACACTCCACCGCATCAGTAACGAACTCCTTGCTGAAGCTCGTGACTACGGGTGTTCAGTGATAGCGTTCGAGGATTTGACCGATATTCGTGATCGCACTGGTGCATCGTGGGGGCACAAGTGGGCGTTCGCCCGGCTCTGCGAGTACGTCGAGTACAAGGCCGAAGACCACGGCATTGACGTGGAACAGGTTGATCCAGAGAATACCTCACGGCGATGCTCGACGTGTGGGTTTAGGCACCCTAACAATCGTAAGAACGAGGACTTCGAGTGTCTGAAATGCGGGTAGGAAAACCACGCGGACTACAACGCCGTCAAGAACATTGGTCTGCGGTATCTCCGTCGTACCCAAACTGGGGACGGCGGAGGCGCACCCTTGGGCGTGCGCTTGAACAGCGGGACGTTGAACGTGAATGGGGAGTATGAACCCCCTGCCGCAACTGAGGCCAGAACGGGAGTCCACGCTGAATCCCACCCGTTTACCGGTGGGTAGCTCAAAGGTCGTCCCGGAGCGTCTCGCTCGACTCGCGCACCTCGCGCATCACCTCGGACACCCGATCCTCGGCGTCGAGTTCCTCGGCGACCGAGAGGTCGACGCCCTCCACTTCCAGCAGGAACTTCGCCACCTCGGTCACCTCGTACATCATCTCGTCCAGCTCTTCGGCGGTGAAGAAGCCGGACATAGCGCCGTAGAGGAAGGTGGCGCCGGCTTTCTGGACTTTCTCCTCGAACGAGGCCCGCGCCTGATTGACCGCCTGCGGCGAGTAGGTGTCGGTCATGAAGGGGACGAGTTCGGGCAGGTTCTCGCCGATTTTCGTCATCTCGACGCCGGTTTCGGTGCGGAAGTCGACACAGAGGCGGGCGATGGCCCACTCGCGGGCGGTGACGTACGTCCGGTCGCGGAGGAAGTCGTTGACGCGGTCGTACTGGGCGCCGTCCATCTTCTTGAAGCGTTCGTACTTGCGCACGTCGGGGGGCACGGCGTCGCCGTCGGTCGGGGGCGACGGCGAGGTTTCGGTCGCCGACGACCCGGTCGAGGTGGTGGAGGCGGCCGCGGGGTCGTCGTCTGCGGGCCCGTCAGCCTGCGAGTCGTCGCTCATACGCCGGAGTTCCGCGCGGCGGTGGAAAAGGGTTCCGTCGGTGTCTGCCGGCCGTCAGACGGCGTGGCGCGTACTTTTTTCACTCGCGCCCCCGAGCCAACGGACATGAAGCTACTGCTGGGCATCGGCGGAAGCGACGACTCGATCCGCGCCCTGGAACGGGCGGTCGGCCGCGTCGCCGAGACGGGCGACGACCTGACCGTCGCAATCCTCCGAAACCCGGCGACCGAAGCGGAACCGGCGGCCATCGAGGAACGGGTGCAGGCGGTCCTCGACGACGCGGGGGTATCGGCACCCGTCCGACATCTGGAGGGCGACCCCGGAAGCCAACTGGTGGATCTGGCCGAGCGCGAGTCGTTCGACCGGATCGTCCTCGGCGGCGGCGAGACCAGTCCGATGGGCAAGATCAAACTCGGAGGGATCGCCGAGTTCGTCCTGCTGAACTCCCACGTCTCGGTGACGCTCGTCCGATGAGCAGCGACAAATACCCCGACGAGCCGGCGGGATCGTTCCCCGACCCGCCGACGACGGTCGAGGACCGCGAGGGTCGGTCGATCACGGTTCGCCGCTACGACGAGGAACGGGACCGGGCGGCGCTGGAGGCCATGTACGACGCGTTCGATCCCGCGGACCGGGCACAGGGCATCCCGCCGACGGGGGTGGACCGCATCGCCGACTGGCTGGACAGCATCACTGGCGAGGGGACGGTCAACGTCGTCGCGACCCACCGCGACACCGTGGTGGGACACGCGACGCTCGTTCCCGACGAACCCGAGGCGACCGCCGAACTCGCCATCTTCGTCCTGCAGGATTATCAGGGCGCGGGCATCGGCACCCACCTCATCGAGACGCTTCTCGGCGTCGGCCGGGCGGCGGGGGTCGAACGCGTCTGGCTCTCGGTCGAGCGCTGGAACGAACCGGCCATCTCGCTCTACGAGAAGGTGGGCTTCGTCCCCAGCGACACCGAGAGCTTCGAACACGAGATGGCGATCCGGCTATAGCGGGTATCGTCACGGCGCATCGACTCTCACCGGACGCTACGATGACTGCCGACACGCCCTCCTACACCGACAGAACCGGCTGGCTCGCGTAGAGGAGAACGTACTCGGCGGCCTTCGCGAGCACCTCGTCGGGGTCGCCGGTGACGGGTTCGCGCGGGACGACCACGAAGTCGGCGCCGAGTTCCTCCGCGGTGTCGAGGACGACGCTGCCCGGATGCCGGGACAGTTGTCGGGTCGAGAAGCCGTAGGCCATCGACGTCGAGAGCGGGACGCCCGCCCCGTCGACGACGTCGACGACGGCCCGCAGGAAGGACTCGGTGTCGGCGGCGAGGGACGCGTCGTCGACGGCACCGGTGTCGATGGCGCGGGCGAGGTCCTCGTCGACGACGTAGAGCGCGTGGACCGCGGCGTCGTACTCGGCGGCGATGGCGGTGGCGTACTCGACGGCCGAGAGCGACTCCTCGCTCCCGTCGACGGGGACGAGCACGAGCGAGGGCGAGAGCGGAACGGTCATGCCGGGGGCTGCGCGGGCCACGGTCAAAAACGCTCCCCAATCGGGACGTTTTATGAGCCGACCGGCCGAACGCCGAGCCATGGAACCCGAGTTCGACACGATCGTCATCGCGACCGACGGCTCGGAGAGCGTCAGCCGAGCCGTGAGCGTCGCCCTCGACCTCGCCGACCGATTCGACGCGACGGTCCACGCGCTCTACGTCGTCGACGAAGGCGAGGTGGCGTCCTCGCCCGAACAGGTGCGCGAGGAGATGCGCGACGCCCTCGACGAGTCGGGTGAAGCGGCGCTGGAGACGGTGGCCGACGCCACCGGCCGACCCGTGACGACCGCCGTCCGCGAGGGGCGGCCGGCCACGGAGATCCGCGAGTACGCGGTCGACCACGACGCCGATATGGTGGCGATGGGGACCCGCGGCCGCCACGGCGAGAACCGCTTTCTCATCGGGAGCGTCGCCGAACGCGTCGTCCGAACCTGTCCCGTCCCCGTGCTGACGGTGCGGCAACTCGACGAGAGCGAACACGACGAGGCGGACGGCATCGGCGACGCCGCGAGCGCCTGATACGGGCTATCGTGAGTCAGTACCGGTGATTCGCCGGCTCATCTCGGCGACCCGTCGGTAACCAGCGACAGTAATCCGTACGAGGCGGCCCGTCCGAAGCCGCTCCCGCGGACCCGGCGAACCGCGGCATACTTCCCACCGGCCCGCTTCCGACCGGTATGGACGACGATCTGATCGATTCGGACACGCTCTCGCTCTCGCGGAAGTCCCGACTCCCCGGTGCTGGCTTCTTCTACCCCGACTCCCTCGACGAGGAGTACGCCGACCGCCGCGCCCGTGAGGCCATCGAGGGCGCCGACGCGGTGGTCGTGGCCGACGGCGACGCCGACGGCCTCGGCTGTGCGGCGCTGCTCCGCGAGGTCCACGACGCCGCCCTCGACGTGGCGCCGTTCGAGGCGTCGCTCGCGGCGCGGACGGACCCGACGCTTTCGGCCGACGAGGACGACGAGGACGAGGACCGAGAGGAGTCGCCCGTCGGCCTCGTCACCGCCAGCCCTCACTCCCTGACCGACGCCCTCGAACGCGTCGCCGAGTACGCCGACCCCGGCGCCGACGTCTTCGTCTGTGACCTCTGTCCGGACGACGAGTCGGTCGTCGCGGCCGTCGACGACGTGGTCGACCGCGCCGGGACCGTCCGCTGGTTCGACCACCACCAGTGGGACGACGACGTGGCGGCGGCGGTCCGCGAGGCCGGCGTCGACCTGGTCGTCGGCGAATCCGACGAGGAGTGTACGGCCGACGTGACGCTTCGCTCCCTCGACTACGACTTCCCGGACCATCTCGTCGACCTCGCGGCGGTCACCCGGGATCACGACCTCTGGATCAAAGCGGACCCCCGGAGCGACGACCTGTCCGACTACGCCCACTGGGCGAGTACCGAGGAGTACGTGACCGTCGTGGGGCGGTACGGACCCGACCTCCCCGATCCGGTCGTCGACTATCTCGAAGACCGCCGCGTCGAGAAAGAGCAGTTGATCGCGGCGGCGGTCGACCGTGCGGAGATGGAGTCGGTCGGCCCGTGGACCGTCGGCGTCACCTACGGCCGGTGTTCACAGAACGAGGTGGCCGAGGCGCTCCGCGAACGGGGCGCCGACGCCGCGGTCATCGTCAAACCCGCCGGGAGCGCCAGCATCCGGGGGACCGAGGGGTTCGAGCGCGCCCACGAGGTGGCGGGTCTGGTCAACGGCGGCGGACATCCCCGCGCCGCGGGCTGTAAACCCGACATCTACGACGACATGCTCGACTACGCCCACCACTGGACGACGGAGGGCTACGCGACGAAGCAGGTGATTCTGGCGGCGTTCGAGCGGGTGGCGAGCGAGGCCGAGTGAAGCGGGGCCTCGAAACGGAACGGCGACGACGTTACTCTTCGCCGACGACCCACCGATCCGAGAACGCGGTGCCGTCGGGGCAGGCGGCGTAGGCGTGGATCACGTCGCCCTCGGCGTAGATGCCGCCGACCTCCTCGTTCTCTGCCTCCGCGAATCCGAGGATGTAGGCCACGCCCTCGCCACAGTCGGGGCAAGTCCCTCCCTGTAAATCGCGGTCGATGTCGCCTTCGGTGTCCATCGCCTGCTTGGCGAACTCCATCGCGTCCATGCCCGTACCGGCCGAAAAGAGCTGTCGGCCCTTCTCGCCGGGGACGACGAGGACGACGCCGCCGTCGACGGTGGTGCCGTAGTCGGCGAGTCGCCCCTCGTCGTCGAGGTAGTCGTCGGTGAGAAAGAGGACAACGTGGTCGAGTCGGTCGCCCGCGAGGAACGCGTCGAGGTCGGTGTCGCTCATACCGGTCGGTGGCGGTCGAGCGGTAAAGAACGGTCGTTTCGGACGCCGGAGCGACGGGGTTTTGACCCCTGTTGCCGTGTCTCGGGTGTGGATCGAACGCGTTTCACCCGGCTGACGTACGTCGTCTTCGGCCTCGCGTTGCTCGCGAGCAACGCGCTTTCCCTGCGCTCCTCGGTCGACCTCCTGCCCGTCGTCGCGGTCGTTCTGAGCTTTCTGGTCGTCGTCGCGGCCGTCGCCGGGCTCCTGTGGCCGGACGCGACGCCGCTCGGCGTCGCCGTCGACATCGGCGCCCAACCGACGTGGGTGCTGGTCCTGCTGTGGTTCGGGAGCGCGCTGTTGCTCGCCGGAACGGCCCTGCAGCTTTAATAGTCGTCCAGCCGCTCGGCGATGGCGGACAGCGACGAGTCGGGCGCCTCGGTGACGGTGTAGACGGCCCGCCGGCCGGGGACGCGGAGCCCGTAGAGATAGCCCGGCGTCACCTCGTCGAGGTCGACGCTCTCTCCCGCCTCGCGGTCGGTGTCGCGGACCCACGCCACGAGGCGGTTCTCGCCCTCGCCGTCGGCCCGCGCGAGGCGGCGGTTGTCGTAGGCGCCGCGCACGACCGTACCGTCGGCGTCGCCCTCGACCGTCGCGTGATACTCGGTGCCGTCGAGAACGAGACGGACGGTGTCGCCGGGAGTGACCGCCACGCCCTCGGGCAGGCGGAGACAGGGGCGACGAGTGCCGCCGCTCCGGGCGAGTCGAGCGCGGTACGTGGTCACCGCCTCACCGTCGCTGGCGACGCGGTCGGGCACGGCTACTCGTCGTCGGTCAGGGCGTCGAAGTCGGCGTCGCCGTCGACGACCTTGACGTTGATCTGGGCGACTTCGTCGCTCACCTCTCGGCCGCGGACGGTCACGCGTTTGCGCTCTCCGTCGCGGGAGGGATCGAACCCGACGCCGCCTTCGAGGAGGAGTTCCTTCAGCGCGGGACCGGCCACGTCGGCGCGCAGGGGGCGCCCGGCGTTGTCGGAGCCACCCGTCAGTTCGAGCGTGGTGCCGTCGAGGCCGACGGCGCCGCCGTCGACCTCGTCACCGAGTTCGCGTCCGAGGAATCGGTTCGCGTCCTGTCCGTCGACCTCGACCTGCGTGGTCCGGCCCGTCTCGGGGTCCGAAACGACGACCTTGAAGTCTGCCATGCCCGGATTCAGACGGCCGCCGATAAAAAGCACGTCGAAACCGAGCGTCGGTGAGGGAACGGTTTTTGAGTGCCGGTCACGGAGTGTGGATATGGCGACCCGTCCGCTCGTTCTCGCCGTTCTCTTGGTTCTCGCGGGCTGTACGACACCGTTCGCCCCGACGACGCCGACGGCGGTGCCGGCCGGCGCGTCGACGACGGCGACGCCCGCCGACGTGACGGGAACGGAGACGCCCCGACGCACCACCACCCGCCCGCCGACGGCGACGCCGAGTGCGAACCCCTGGGGGGCAGACCCCATCGTCGTCGCGATCGACTCGACGGCGGCACCCGACCGCGAGTTCGCCCCGCTCGTCCGCGAGGCGACGACCTTCTGGGAGGCGAACGGGGGGTATCTCGGGTTCGAGGTTCGCTACGAGGTCCGCCCCGACGCGTCTGACCCGGACATCGTGCTCTCGTTCGTCGATCGGATTCCCGACTGTGGCGACGTGGCCGACGCGGTGGGGTGTGCACCGCTGGTGACCGACGCCCGACAGCTCGATCGCCCGGAGACGGTGTGGGTGAAGACCGGCCTCTCGGACGCGTCGACGACGCTCGTCGTCGAGCACGAACTCGGGCACACGCTGGGGCTGACCCACGACGACCCCCCGCGGTCGGTGATGCAGGCGCGGTCGGTGCTCTACACCGAACCCCAGCCGAACGCGACGGAGCGTGCGTTCCCGTGGGGCGACGCCGACTTCACCGTGCGCGTCGACGCGGCCAACGCCTCGGACCCGCCGGGTGCGCGCGCACAGACCGACCACGCGCTGACCTACTACGAGGACGGCGCGCCCGGGATGCCGGATAACATCACGTTCGGGCGGACCGACGACGACGCGGAGATCCTGGTTCGGTTCGGGGCGACCGACACCTGCCGGGCGTCGAGCGGGTCGTGTATCAGCACGTTCGGCACCGATCCGGACGGCGACGGCGCCATCGAGACGTACACGCGGGTCGAAATCACGCTCGTCGGCCTCGACACCGACGCGGTGGGCTGGCACGTGGGCTACTGGCTAGCGCACGCGTTCGGGGCCGAGGAAGACGGGGAGAAACCGCCGCCGTTCCGCGACGCGAGCGGCCGGGAGCGGCGAAGCGAGTGGTGGGCGTAGATGACCGGCATCGACCGCGAGCGTCTCGATCACGCGCTCGAACGCGCCTTCGGCGGCGAGGAGGGTGAACGCCGCGCCGTGGTTCGGGCGGCGGGCGACTTGGCCGACAGCGGCCGTCTCGCCGCCGACCGAGGGTCGGCGCTCACCGTCTCGACGGTGGTGGCGGAACTGGCCGACGCGCCGGACGGCTCCTCGGTCTCCGAGCGGTGGAACTGGTGGATCGGCGCCCTGGCGGTGGCCTACGGCGACGCGTACGCCCAGTTCGGCGTGCGGCGGTACGAGGAGTGAGGTGATGGCTTATTTCGCCACGGCCCGTACGCATACGCATGGCGTACCGATTCGTCCGGGCGACGCCGAACCGCGACCGCCTGCCCGAACTGCGTACACGCCTCGACGGCGGCGACATCGCGGAGATGGAGCCGTTCGGTCGGGCGATGACGAAGTCGCTTACCGACGCCCGGTTCGACCCCGAAACCGGCGAGGCCGTGTGGGTCGAGGAGGACTACTGTTCCCCGCCGCTGGCGATGGAGCGGGCGGTCCTCGACGACTACTTCGAGTCCGTGACCGTCGTCGAGGAGAACGTCGACGAGGCGGCCGGGTGGGCACGGATCGACCACCTGCCGTCCCTGTGGACCGTTCAGAGCGAGGCGTAGTCACTCCAGCGGCGCGCCGTTTACGACCGTCGTGCCGTCGAGGTCGACCGCCTTCGAGAGCGTGCCGTGGACGTAACAGCAGGCTTCGGCGGCCGCGATCAGGTCGCGCACGTCGGACTCGGGGGCGTCGGTTCGGAGCGTCGTCGTGTAGGCGATGGACTCGAAGTCGGCGGGGGCGTCGCGGAATCCGAGGCCGCCGCGACGGTCGATTTCGCTCTCGACGTCGACGGCGAGTTCGTCGAGTTCGATCCCCATGCGGATGGCGTTGCGGACGTACTGGGCCTGCAGGCAGAACGCGAAGCCGGCGAGGAAGTACCGAAGCGGCCGCGGGGCGACGCCGGTGCCGCCGACCTTCGAGGCGGGTTCGTCGGCGTCGAAGACGAACCCGTCCGCGTGCGCCCGGGCGTGATAGTTGCGAAGTGTCTCCGTCGCGACGCTCGGGTGCCCCGGTTTGAGTTCGCGGGCCGTTCGCAGCCCGTCGATGCGGCGGTTCAATCGCGTCTGCAGCGTCGTGTCGACGAGTGACATGGCGCGTGAGAGGGCGGTCGGTCAGTTATGGGTTGTGACGCCGGCCGCGAGGGACCGCCCGCCGACACAACCGACGTGGGCCGGGAGACAACCTCGAACGTTCTGCGACAACTTAGGTTTCATTATCGTGCCAGAAAAACAATCGAACCCGAGCTATGGCAAAATTACTTGAGTGACGGCTCCGGAGTTGGGTCGATGGCAGAGACTGGTGACGAGGGCGTCCTCCGGAGCAAGCGTTCGGCGACCCGATATCAGATTCTGGTGGGCATCGCGGAACGACAGCCGGCGGTCAGTCAGCGCGAGATCGCCGACGACATCGGCATCACGGCACAGGCCGTGAGCGACTACCTTCAGGGCCTCATCGAGGAGGGGTACGTCCGGAGTCCCGGGCGGGGGCGATACGAGGTGACCAAGGAGGGCGTCGACTGGCTGATCGGCCGTACCGACGAACTCCGGGAGTTCGTGGCCCACGTCTCGGAAGACGTGATCGGGCAGGTCGAGATCGAGACCGCCATCGCGGCCGCCGATATCGACGAGGGCGACGCCGTCTCGCTGTCGATGCGGGACGGCGTGCTCCGCGCCACCCCGGGCACCGCCGGGAGCACAACCGCGGTTGCGGTCACGGCCGCCGCCGCCGGCCAGGACGTGGGCGTGACCGACTTCGAGGGCGTCCTCGACTACGATCTGGGCCGGGTGACCGCCGTCTCGATTCCCCGGGTCCAGGACGGCGGGAGCGCCGCCGTCGCGAACGGGACGCTCCTCGACGGCGGCGCCGACGCGGATCTGGTGGCGACGGCCGGGACCGAGGCGCTGGTGGCCGCGCGGGCGGCCGGCCTCGATCCCGACGTGCGCTTCGGCACCCCGCAGGCCGTGAGCGAGGCGGCGGTCCGCGGCCTCGACGTGTTACTTCTCGCCGTGGCGGACGAACTCTCGACGCATCTCGACCGCCTCCGCGAGCACAATGTCAACTACGAAGTCGTCGACCCGGCGGAGTGAGACGGATCGGTGTCCGATGATTCGCCGAGACGCCGTGGCGACTCGCCGGCGGCCGTACACCGATCCGTACGAATCGACGGACCCAAACCCTCGGCCGCGATAGGATCGTCGAATGCAGCTTCGGTTCCTCGGCGGGGCACGCGAGGTCGGACGGAGCGCCATCCTCGTGAACGACCGTCTCCTCCTCGATTTCGGGATGCTGACCGGCAACCCCCCACAGTTTCCGGTCGAGACGCCCGCGCCCGAAGCGGTCGTCGTCTCGCACGGCCACCTCGATCACGTCGGTGCGATTCCCTCGTTGCTCTCCGGATCGGTCCGGCCGCCGATCCACTGGACGCCGCCGACGGCCGAACTCGCGCACACGCTCGCGAAGGACACGCTCAAGCTCCACGGCGGGACGCTGGCGTGTCCGTTCACGGAGAACGACCGCAAGCGCGTGACCGAGGTGTCGGAGACCCACGGCTACCGCGAGCCGTTCGAGGCCGCGGGACACGAGATCACCTTCTACAACGCCGGCCACATCCCCGGCAGCGCGCACGTCCTGGTGGACGACGGCGACACTCGGCTGCTCTATACGGGCGATTTCCACACCGACGATCAGCGCCTCGTCGCGGGGACGACCGCCCGTCCCGACGCCGACGCCGTGCTCTGTGAGAGTACGTACGCCGACGTGAACCACGAGGATCGGAGCGAGGTGGAGCGGCGCTTCGTCGAGAGCGTCGAGGCGACGCTCTGGGAGGGCGGTACGGTCGTCGTTCCGGCTTTCGCCATCGGCCGAACCCAGGAGATGCTCATGATCTGTGCCGCCCACGACGTTCCCTGCTACGTCGACGGGATGGGCAAGCGGGTGACGGAGATGCTCCGGCGGTATCCATCCTACCTCCGTGACCCCGAGGCGTTCCGCCGGGCGAAATCGCACGCGCGGTTCGTCACCGGCCGAGACGGCCAGCGACGGCGGATCACCGACCAGCGGGCGGCGATCATCACGACCAGCGGGATGCTCTCGGGCGGGCCCGCGATGAGCTACATCCCCGAGATTCGGGCGAATCCGACGAACAAGATCACGATGACGGGGTATCAGGTCGAAGGGACGCCGGGCCGTGACCTGCTGGAGACGGGGCGCGCCGACATCGGCGGCCGGATCATGGCGGTCAGCGCGGGCGTCGAGCAGTACGACTTCTCGGCCCACGCCGACGCGGACGGGCTCCGTACCTTCCTCGACGACTACGCCGGCTGTGAGGTGCTCGTGAACCACGGCGATCGGTGCGAGTGGTTCGCGGAGCGGCTCCGGGCGGACGGCTTCGACGCGTGGGCACCCGAACGGGCGGAGGCGGTCGAGGTTTAGCCACGGAGCCGCCGGCGGGATCGGGACGGCGCGTCGGGATCCGGCCGCGTCTCTAGCGTAACGCGTTCGCTCGTCTCGCGGCCGCCGCGAACGATCCGCAGGTCGACCGTCTCGCCGGGGTCGGTTTCGGTGATGAGGTAGCGAACGAGTTCCTCGTGGGAGTCGATCGGCGTACCCTCGATGCCGACGATCACGTCGCCGCCGACCGGAACCTCCTGTCCCCGGATCGAGTCGGTGCGGTCGCACGGCGCGAGGACGGTTCCCTCGGGGCCGTACCACGCGTCAACGACGAGGACACCCCGCGGTTCGTCGAGCCCGTTCGCGGCCGCGACGGTCGGCGATACGTCGGTCGTTCGGATGCGCATGTACGGGTGGCTGACGCTCCCTTCGGCGATCAGGGAGGGGACGACACGCCCGAGAAGCAGGGGCGACACCGCGAAGCCGATGTTCTCGCCCGCCGTCGCACGGTTGACGCCGACGACGACGCCGCCGAGGGTGACGAGCGGGCCGCCGGAGTTGCCGGGGTTGATCGGGGCGTCGGTCTGGACGGTATCGGGAATCGAGAACCCCTGTCCGGTCGGCATCGAACGGTTCGTCCCGCTGACGATACCGGCCGAAATCGTCCCGTCGAGACCCAGCGGATTGCCGAGGGCGGCGACCGGTTGACCGGGACGGGGCGTCGCCTCGGCGACGGGGAGCGGCGTCGCGTAGGCCGGCACGTCGTCGACGCGCACGACTGCGAGGTCGGTGTAGACGTCGGTGCCGACGACGCGGCCGACCCGCCAGTCGCTCTCGCTGAAGCGGAGGTCGACTTCCCGGGCCTCGCCGACGACGTGCTGGTTGGTAACGATGTGACCGCGGTCGTCGTAGACGAACCCCGATCCGGCACCGTCGCCGCGGCGCCGTCGCTCGTCGTCCCAGTGGGAGACGTAGACCGACGCCACCGACGGCATCGCCGCGCTGTACACCGCCTCGTATCCGCCATCACTGTCGCGTCCCATGGTTGTCTCGCCGGCCCCGGCGCCGCTGCGGCGACGCGTGACCGATCACTCCCAACGGTACGTGCCCGAAGGACAAGCGGTCGTGGGGGGTGGACGCCGGGCACGCCGAACCGCCCGCGGACGCTCGTTACGCCGCCACGTCGAACTCGATCCGTTCGACGCCGTCCGCGGACGACGCCGCGGTGATCCGGACCGCCCCGAGTTCGCCGAGGCGGTCGACGTGCGTCCCGCCACAGGGACACACGTCGAAGTCGTCGATTTCGACGACGCGCATCGGGTCGACGTGGTCGGGAATCAGGTCGAGTTGCGCCCGTCCCTCGGGAACCGCGTCCTCGACGGCGTCGCGCGGCCGTTCGGCCTTGTGAACGGCGAGGTCACGGTCGACGGCGGCGTTCGTCAGGCGTTCGACCGTCGCCACGTCTAGATCGGCGCCCTCGAACTCGACCCAGCCGCCGTCGACGGTCAGGCCGTTGTCGACCGTCGCCGCCCCGAACTCGTCGAGCGCGACCCGCGAGAGGACGTGCTGGGCGGTGTGGAGGCGGGTGAGTCGGTCGCGTCGCTCGGCG
>Ga0209917_1000854_pt1 | contig 12639 bp, 11 predicted proteins | sample SalPon2_C_H2O_MG_FD_185710 | JGI IMG/M metagenome (GOLD analysis project Ga0209917, IMG submission 185710) | Salt pond water microbial communities from South San Francisco under conditions of wetland restoration - Salt Pond MetaG R2_C_H2O_MG... | ecosystem: Environmental > Aquatic > Non-marine... | reverse complement strand
GCGACTACAGGTGGATCCGAGACATCGGGCAGGTCGTCGAACGAGGCGAAGACGGCGAGCCGGCTCGGGCCGTCGGCATCCACCTCGATATCGACGACCGCAAGACGTACGAACAACAGCTGAAAGATGAGCGGGATATGTTCACGCAAGGGCCCGCAGTCGTCTTCAAGTGGCGAGAAGCGGAGGGATGGCCTGTCGAGCACGTCTCGGAGAACGTCGAAGACGTACTCGGATACACGGCCGAACAGTTCCAGTCGGGAGCCGTAGCCTACGCGGACGTCATCCACGACCAGGACCGCGAGCGGGTATTTGAGGAAGTCGCCGAACACAGCGACGGGGAGACCGACCAGTTCAGTCACGAACCGTATCGGATTGTTACCCCTGACGGAACCGTTCGATGGGTACTCGATCACACAAAAAACATCCGGAAGGACGGTGAGATTACCCATCGGTTGGGATACCTCGTCGACATCACCGAGCGGAAAGAACGGGAACAGGAGCTTCGTCGGACGAACACCGTCCTCCGAACGATAGTCGAAAACCTGCCGATGGGCGTGCTCGTCGAAGATGCTGAACGCGACATACTCATAGCAAATGACCTGTTGGGGGAGACGTTTGGCAGACCGATCGACGGTGATAAAATTACTGGGCGTGACTGCGCCGCGACGGCTGAAGAACTCAAGGACCTGTTCGCCGATCCTGAGGGATTTATTGAAGGGGTTACCGAACGGATCGAACGGCGAGAGCCGGTACAAAATGAGGAACTCCCGCTGGCAGACGGTCGTGTGCTCGAACGCGATTACGTGCCGTACACCCTGCCCGAGGGTGAGGCACACCTGTGGCTATACCGCGATGTAACAGAACGCAAGCAACGAAAGCAGGAACTTGACCGGAGCCGCCAGTTCCTGCAAGAGACACAAGAAGTCGCACATATCGGTGGCTGGGAGTATAACGTGCAGTCTAAGTCGCTGCGGTGGTCAGATGAAGTGTATCGGATCCACGGACTGCCACCGGATGCCGATGTGACCGTTGAAGACGCTATCGAGTTCTATCATCCCGACGATAGAGACACGATTCGGGAGGCTGTCGACCGTCTGGTATCTGAGGGCGAACCGTATGACGTGGAATTGCGGATCGTCACAGTAGGCGACGACGTGCGCTGGGTTCGCGCGCTCGGAGAACCGGTGTATGAGGATAGTGAACTCATCGCCGTTCAAGGGACGTTTCAGGACATCACCGAGCGCAAAGAGCGCGAGCAGGAGCTTCAGATAGTTCGCGAACGGTTCGAGCGGTTCGCGAGCAACGTTGAGGACGCGTTTTTCCTGTTGCCGACCGACTACTCCGAAACCGAGTACGCGAATCCAGCAGTGGAAAGGATCTATGGAGTCACACCCGAGGAGGCATACGACGACCCGACGGCATGGCTCCGACACGTTCATCCCGAGGATAAAGACGAGTTACTCGCGGATATGGAAGCACAGCAGGACGGAACGACCGGTTGGCCAATCGAACAAGAGTTTCGTATCGACCACCCCGACCGTGGGATGCGGTGGGTACAGGCACGCCTCGACGTGATTACAGACGAGAACGGCGACCCGTCGCAGCTCACCGGTGTTGCGACCGATATTACCGAACAAATAAAACACCAACAGCAACTGGAACACAAAACTGAGGAACTGGAGCAACTGGCGACGAAGTACGAAACCCAGTACCGAACGCTGTTCGAGGAAGCGCCAGTGATGACCGTTCTCACCCGATCTGAGGACGGCCGACCGATCGTCGAAGACTGCAACGGCCAGTTCACCGAGACGCTCGGATACGGGGCGGACGCCGTACGCGGCAGCGAGCTCGCGGAGTTTTACACGCCGGCGTCGGTGGACCGGCTCCGATCGAACGGATACGAGGCGTCGCTCGACGGACGGTTCACCAGCGAAAAGCGCGAGCTCCGGACTGCCGACGGTGCGGTCGTCGAGGCGCTCCTGCGTGCGGTTCCGCGCCGGAGGGCCGATGGCGAGATCATCGGAACGGTAGCAATGTACATCGACATCACCGAACGCGAGTCGGTCAAGCGCGCGAACGAGCGGCTCGAAGAGTTCACGAGCGTCGTCTCACACGATCTGCGGAACCCGCTAAACGTCGCCACGGGACGACTCGAGCTGGCCACAGACGAGTGTGACAACGGCCATCTCGACGCCCTCGGACGGGCGCTCGGCCGCATGGAGACGCTGATCGACGATCTCCTGACGCTGGCTCGGGAGGGCGAGGAGGTGACCGGCACCCGACCGGTTCCGCTCGACACGATATGCGACCGGTGTTGGGAGACCGTCGAGACGAAGCAGGCGGCGTTGATCACAGAGACCGACCGCGAGGTGCGAGCGAGCAACAGTCGGCTCAGACAGGTGTTCGAGAACCTGTTTCGAAACGCCGTCGAGCACGGTGGGGCAGACACAACCGTGACTGTCGGGGACGTAGACGGCGGATTCTACGTCGAAGACGACGGTTCGGGGATTCCGCCAGAGAACCGTACCGACGTCTTCGCGGCTGGCTACTCACGGTCGACGAACGGAACCGGATTCGGGCTGAGCATCGTCGAACAGATTGTCACCGCCCACGACTGGCAGATTCGCGTCACGGACGGGGCAGACGGCGGCGCTCGATTCGAGATAACCGACGTCGAGTTCGTGTCCACGTAGCTCTCTCTGCGCGCCACGGTAACGAGCGCTGATTCAGCCTCTCGACGACGGGTCGTCCTCCGTCGAGCATCCGCTCTGCGATCTCGATGGCGTGGCGAGAGATCCTCACCGACCGCCGGTGTTCACCGACGATCACTCGGCTATCACCCCGAACAACCGTCCGATTTAATACGGTGTGTCCCGTCGCCACGGGTACGAATGACACGAGACGCTCGTGGTCGTTCGGAGGATAGAGCAAGTCGCCTCGCGGCGGCTGGCCGTGAAATTCACCGACCGTGACCACTCTCCCGACGACCGACTCACGCGAACCGACGGCGGCGGCGACCACCCTGCGACGACGGAGACCGTTTTGACTCAACTCACCACCCTCGACGAGGTACAGCTCTTAGATACCACGCTGCGCGACGGCGAGCAGATGCCCGGCGTCTCGCTCACGCCGGCCGAGAAGGTCGACGTGGCCCGCGAGCTCGACGCCGCCGGTGTCCACGTCGTCGAGGCCGGCTCGGCGTGCACCTCGGCCGGCGAGCGGGAGGGCATCCGTCGCGTTGCTGCGGCGGGCCTCGACGCGACCATCACCAGCTTCGCACGCGGGGTCCAGTCGGACATCGATCACGCGCTGGACTGCGGCGTCGACGGCGTCAACCTCGTCGTCCCGGCCTCCGACAAACACGTCGAGACGAAGGTCGGATCGAGCCGTGACGCCGTCGTCGAGACCACCGTCGAGCTCGTCGAGTACGCCACCGACCACGGTCTGTGGGTCGAAGTGCTCGGTGAGGACGGCTCGCGGGCCGACCTCGAGTACCTCGAGCGGCTGCTCGGTGCTGGACTCGACGCGGGTGCAGACCGCATCTGTTACTGTGACACCGTCGGAGCGGCCGGCCCCGAGCGCACCGCGGACGTCGTCTCACGGCTCGCTGCGCTCGGCCCGACGAGTCTCCACACGCACGACGACCTCGGATTCGGGCTTACGAACGTCCACGCGGGCCTCCGTGCCGGCGCCGACACCGTCCACGGGACCGTGACGGGCGTCGGCGAGCGAGCGGGCAACGTCGCACTCGAGGAGGTCGCCATCGCCCTCGACCAGTGTTACGACGTCGAGACGGTCAACCTCGACCGGCTCTACCGGCTCTGCCGGCGCGTCTCGGAGGCGACGGGTGTCGCGCTCCCGCCGAACAAGGCGGTGTGTGGCGCGAACGCCTTCGCACACGAGTCGGGAATCCACACAGACGGGACGCTCAAAGACGGCACGATGTACGAGCCGTACACGCCGGAGACGGTCGGCAGAGAGCGCCGGCTCGTGTTGGGCAAACACGCGGGACGGGCGGGTGTCGCGGCCGCCCTCGCCGAGCACGACCTCGACGTCGACGACGACGAGCTCCACGAGGTCGTCACGCGAGTCAAAGAGCTCGGTGACCGCGGAAAGCGCGTCACCGACGCCGACCTGCTCGCGATCACGGAGGACATCCAGGGTCGCGAGCGTGACCGGCACGTCGAACTCGTCGACCTCTCTGCGACCTCCGGCGGAAACCTCCCTTCTGCGTCCGTCAGGCTCCGCATTGGCGACGACGAGCGGATGGCAGCCGGCACCGGCTCCGGACCGGTCGACGCCGGCCTCGAGGCGGTTCGGGCTGCGCTCGCCGACGGGACGGAGAGTGTCGACGAGACGGCCTTCGATCTCGACGCCTACCACGTCGACGCCATCACGGGCGGAACCGACGCCGTGGTCACCGTGGCGGTCGACCTCTCGCGTGGGGACCGCTCGGTGTCGGTCTCGGCGTCCGACGCTGACATCACCCGGGCTAGCGTCGTCGCCATGGTCGACGCGCTCGACCGACTCTCAGCGCTCGAGTCGACGGACGACGGCTCGACCGCGGTGGGTGCGTCGACGTCCGCTGGGTCCGCCGGCGACTAACTCGGGACGATAGAGCGGGTTCTGACCGCCGTCGTCTCACACCAGCCGGCGGCCGTCGTCGAGCCGACGGGACGAGCGGGGACTGCCGCCGGTCTGGATGATGTTGAACGCGGTCATCAGGTCCGACCTCGAAATGAGCCCGACGAGCTGCCCGGTGCGGTCGACGACTGGGAGCCGTCCGACGCCGTGTTCTTGCATGATCTGAAGGGCAGTCATCGCGTCGGTATCGGTCGTCACCGAGGCTATCTCGGTCGCCATCACCTCTCCGACGCGGTACGCGTCGCGCTCGACTTCGCGAACGTCGCGGGCGTCTGCGAGGGTGACCATGCCGACGAGGTCGTCGCCGTCCATCACCGGATAGCCGGTGTGTCGCTGCTCGAACATGCGGTGCATCAACTCGGCCACCGACGTCTCCGCGGTGACGGTGTGTAACTCCGCGCTCGGGGTCATCACGTCGCCGACGGTGACGTCTTCGAAGACGGCCTGGAGCGTGGTCTGTTGGGCTTCACCGGAGGCGGCGACGTAGATGAAAAAGGCGAGCGCGATCAACAATAGCTGGAACGAGAGCAGTCCGAAGAGCCCGAGCAGAAATGCGAACACCTTCCCGACTGCTGCGGCCCGCTGGGTCGCCTGTGCACGCGGCTGGCGGCGGGCCAAAAGCGCCCGCAACACACGGCCGCCGTCCATCGGAAACGCCGGAAGCATGTTGAACCCCGCGAGCACGACGTTCAACAGCGCGAGGTAGCCGGAGACGAACAACAGTGCATCGGCCCCCGCGGGTGCGAGCCGGAAGACGACGTAACAGACGGCACCGACGCCGACGCTGACGATCGGGCCGGCGATAGCGATAGTGAGTTCGTGACGCCAGTCGTCGGGAAACGCCGCGAAGTTCGCGAGCCCGCCGAGCAGCCACAGCGTGATCGACTCGATCTCGTAGCCGTACCGCATCGCGACGACCGAGTGACCGAGTTCGTGGAGCAAGACGCCGGCGAAGAGACCGACGACTGCGACCAGCCCGAGCGCCCACGCGGTGACGCCCGAGCCGACCGCTGCCGGGTCGATGCCGGCGCCGAGCGTCTGGTTCATCGCGTCCGCGATCGTCGTCACCTGTGAGCCGACGAGGTACGCGAAGAGCGGCAAGACGATCAGAAACGTCCAGTTGAGCCGGATCGGGATGCCGACGACGGTTCCGACGTGCAGTCCACGCATGGTTGGTTCTTCGAGTGGTACCCCGTTAAATATCGGGTGCGTATGAGCCCTCGGACGAGGCGTTCGCGATCGTTCGACGCCTTTCTGTCACACTCTCTGGCCGCCTCATGCGCCTTCGTGACAGCTGAGCACTGCTCGGCGACGGCCGGGCGTCACTTCGTCACTTCTTCGCCAGCCGATTCCATGCGTGTGTGGTGGCCCTGTAACGAACACGACTGCGCGACTGCCGGACACCAGTTACAGCCACACCCTCCCGGGCCGATTCGCTCGGTGGCTTCGCCACCTCGCTCGTCCTTCGCGCTCTGTGTGCGCCCGTCAGGCGCACACCGGAGCGCGCCACCACGACGTGGTCCCTCGCTTGTGGGGCTACTCGGTGTCGGCGAGCGACACGGTCTCGCCCGCGTCGTCGGCGGGAGCCGGTGGCTCGTCGTCGGCCTCGATCTCCCGTCGGAGGAGGTGGTGCTCGAGCTGTCGGCGCTTCCCGGTTCCCTTCCGTTCGCGGCCGGTTTTCGTGTCTGGCATACTCACCCGTGACAACGAGTGTCATACACAAGAAGCTTCCGGCGTACGCTCCGAGGCGGCGTCGCTCTGTCGGTAGAACGCCAGGAGAGGGATTTGAACCCCCGATCCCGTGAAGGAACACGCTTTCCAGGCGTGCGCCTTACCACTCGGCCATCCTGGCTCATCTGAAGCTACTTCGCTGGGCGTGTTAAGTCCTTCTCTTCGACCGCTTTCGGGCGATACGGTGCTCAGTCACGAACGTCACGGCACCGGTGATCGCGGCGACACCCCCCGCGAGTGCGACCACCCCGCCGTACGAAACCGGTACCGACCCACCGACGAGCAGCCATCCCTGTGCGAGCACGACGACGGAGAGCCCACCGACGACACCCCAGAGCACGGCCGACCGAAGCCGGGCACGGCGAGTCGACGGCCGACCACCGGTACCACCCGACTCACGCTCTGGCTCCAACTCACGCTCTGATTCCGACTCCGACTCGTCACCCCCAGCGGGCATCTCACTCGCGGCTCGCGACGGCTTCGATCTCGACTCCGACCCCCTTCGGGAGCGCCCCTGCCTGTACCGCCGACCGCGCCGGCGGTGCCGTCTCGAAGTACTCGGCGTACGCCGCGTTCATCGCGTCGAAGTCGTCGATGTCGGCCAGATACACCGTCGTCTTGAGGACGTCCGCTGGACCGGCACCGGCCGCCTCGAGGACGGCTACGAGGTTGTCGAGCGCGAGTCGCGTCTGTGTCTCGATCGACGCGTCGGCGCGGAGGTCACCGTCCGGCGTCAGCGGTATCTGTCCGGCGGTGAACACGAGGTCCGCCGTCGCCTTCGCCTGACTGTACGCGCCTACCGCCTCCGGGGCGTCGTCCGTGTGTACTGGATCCGCCATGGGTGTCCCGTCGGCCTCCGTGGCGTAAGTGTGTCTGGTTCGCGTCGAGCACCACCACTACACGTATGAGCATCGAGTGTCAACACTACGCACGATGTCTGGAGTACTGCTCGCTGCCCTCCTCGCGGCCGTGCTCGTGATCAACCTGACGATCACGCTGGCGATCCTCCGCGGCGACGTGGATCTCGAGCGGGTGTTGGGATCCGGCGGTGCAGGTTCAGGCTCTGAGGACCAGACCGGATTCGCCGCGGTCACGGACGCGAGCGAGCGCGACGAAGCGGCGTCAGAGCCAGCAGACACCCCGCCGCCGCTCGAGACGAGCGAAGCGACCGTCACGTGTCGGTCGTGTGGCGCGACGAACCGGGCCAGGTATCGTTACTGTCGGTGGTGTGTGCAACCGGCGCTCGACGGCGACGGCACCCGTCCGAGCCGGGACGCGGCGGCGACACAGCGCCCGCTTTGAGTACCGACCGGGCTCCGACGTCGAGGCACGTCTGTTGTCACAGGTGCATGCCGCCATCGACCTCGAGCACCTCTCCATGCACGTACTCGTTCCCGAGGAGGTACCGGACCGAATCGGCCACGTCCGCGGGTGTACACGCGTATGATGGCAGGTGCGTGTCGACGTTTTCGTGTCCGTGGAACTCGACCGATTCGAGGTACTCGAGGATGACCTCGTTGAGCGACGTCTCGACGGGGCCGGGTGCGACCGCGTTCACCTGCACGCCGTCCGGGCCGAGCTCGCGCGCGAGCGACCGCGTCAGTCCGTGGAGACCAGCGTTGCTGGCCGCGTAGCTGGCGTCGACGGTTCCGAGCGTGCCGCCGACGCTCGAGACGAAGACGACGTCGCCGGCAGCCTCCTTCAGGTGTGGTGCTGCCGCCCGAGTGACGTAGAACGCCCCAGAGAGGTTCGTCTCGATCACCGCGTTCCACGTCTCGTCCGTCGTGTCCGTCAGTCGATTCGGCCGGGTGATTCCCGCGTTGTTCACGACGGCATCGAGCTCGCCGAACGTCGACACCGCCGTCTCGACCAGTCGGTCGGCCTCGGCCGACTCGGACACGTCGGCCCGTACGGCGACGGCCGACCTGCCGGCCGCCTCGACGGCTTCGACGGTCTCTCGGGCCGCGTCCTCGCGCTCGTTGTAGTTCACGACGACGTCGCATGCTGCGAGTTCGACGGCGACCGCCCGACCGACACCACGGCTCGCACCTGTGACGAGTATCGCCATGTGCCTACGCACTTACCACCAGATGATATCACTTGCGGATACGCGTCGAGTGACACCACACGGCCCGGTCTGTCACCGGTCGCTGCGCGCCGGGTGACCGAGGTGGTCTTTGACGGACTCGACCTTCGTTTCGGCCGATGTATCGACGGTCCGTTTGTCGTCGATCTTCACAACCGTCGAGACGCGGTCGCCGTCGACCGCGCGATGGGCAGCACCGACCGCGTCGAGGAGCGTCTCGACGTCGGCGGCTTCGATCACCGTTCCCATCGGATTCGTCTCGTAGCTGACGTCGAAGTCGTCGAGTGCGGCCACGGCCTTCGCCACCTCGCCGGCCATGCTGTCTTCGATCACCGGTGCGACGCTCACCATCGCGACGACGGTCATACCACGTGATAGCAGCGGCTCGAAATAAAAGGCGATCCCCGTACGAGCGATCAACTGTCTGTCAGCCGTCGAAGACGTCGCGAAGAAACGTCCGTTGGTACGCGGTCGCCGTCTCAAACCGTGATCCGAACGGCGAGACGTGTGTGCCGGGGATCGTGATGACGGTGCCGCGATCGAGTCGCTCGTCCGCTTCGTGCATCGTCGAGGGAGAGACGAGAGGGTCGTCCGTACCACCGAGCACAAGCGTCGGGGCGCGGACCTGCTCTACGGACTCGATCGGACGATACTGTCCGAGCAGCGACAGTGACCGTGCCGGCGTCTCGTTTCGCCACGTGCTTTCTCGGTCGACGAGATCGAGGTATCCCCGGCGTACGCCTCGCTCGGTGAGTGCTGCGAGTGACCCGGGCGCTCCGACGATGGGGACAGTGACGCCGCGGCCGACCCGACTCCCGAGCCGATCGCGTGCGACAGCAGCAGCGGCACGAGCCAGGTACCGCCCTCCGCGCGCTCGAAACACCCCCCGCCAGTCGAGGACCGGCGACACCGCTATGACGGCGTCGACGTCTCGTCTATCTGCCCCGAGGACGAGCGCGTGACCGGCAGCCACCGACGTCCCCCACAGGACGCGCTCTGTGCCAAGCTCGTCGAGTTGTGCCAGCCGGTCGAGGGCCCCGACGTAGTCGGCCCGCTGGCGCTCGGGATGGATCAAGTGGTCGGTGCCCACCGAATCCCCGAACCCACGATAATCGAAGACGAACGACGCCCGACCGTCCACGGCGAACCGCTCTGCGACCGCACGGTACCCAAACCGCCGCGTCGCGCCGAGCCCTGGCCCCATCACGACGACCGGCGGGTCGTCGACCCCGCTCGGACACACGAGGGTGCCGCGACAGCGGCCACCGTCGACCTCGAACGCGAGCGTCCGTGTCGCGAACCGTTCGCGCGACGGCCGCGTGATCCCACGCTGGGCCCGATTCAGCGGTGTTCGGCGGGTCACGGCGTGTCGTCTCTCCCGTCGACGTGGCGGACGGTCTCGAGGACGCGCGTGGAGAACTCCGTCTCGGAGATCTCGTACGCGAGGAGCGCGTCGAACCACTCGGGCGCCGCTGTCCACGACCCGAGCGGGTCACCGGGGCTGCGCACGACTGTCGCCTCGACGCGGACCGGCTCCCACGCTCCGGCTTCGGCGCGGTCGATGAGCGCATTGAGCGCCCGACCGATCTCGCGGCGGTGAACCTCGCGGCCGGGAAACGCCGTCATGTACGTCAGATCGAGTGGATCGCCGACGTCGACCGACTCGACGCTGATGCCGTAGCTGCGGAGCGTCGGTTCGATCGCTGGGGGCGCTTCGTCTCCCATAGTGGCGCGTCGACGCGCCGAGGTAAATCGGTACCGGCGGCTGTTCGGTGGCGCGGGGTGCGCGAGGAAAGCCGCAAACGGGGGCCGCCCAGATGGACGACCGGCATCGAGTTCTGTCAGAGGCACACGATTGTCCCGTGCGGCCAACATAGTGTACGCTTGCAGCCGTGATAAAATACCGGTGAAGGATGTTTCACCAATTTCGCCGACAGCTGTCGCGGTGGTCGTCGACGAGGCCCGTTCTCCGAGCGCGCGCCGGGATGGCAAGGGTTGATACGACCCGACCCGAACGAAACGATATGCGTATCGCCCAGCGGGGCTACGGCGAGGAGGGCCGCGAACGGCTCACGCTCGTCCCCGAGAACGTCGACGACCTCTGGCACCTCGCCCACGTGCTCGAACCGGGAGACCGGGTCGAAGGCGACACCACTAGACGGATTCAGCGCGACGACGACCGCATGCGGGACACCGGCGGCCAGCGCGAACACCTCTTCGTCACGCTCGAGGTTGCAGACGTCGAGTTCGCTCGGTTCGCCAACCGGCTCCGGGTGGGCGGGACCATCGTCGGGTGCTCACGGGAGGACCAGCTCGGCAGCCACCACACGCTCAACGTCGAGCGACACGACGAGGTTACGATCGAGAAGTACTTCAAACCAGACCAGACGGAGCGCATCCAAGAGGCGACGGAGGCTGCCGAGAACCCCGACGTCGCCATCGCCACCGTCGAGGAGGGGGCGGCGTCGATTCACACCGTCCAGCAGTACGGTACCGAAGAGTACGCCTCCTTTACCAGGCCAACTGGAAAAGGCGAGTACGCACGGCCACGCGAGGAGCTGTTCGCCGAGCTCACCGATGCGCTTGGGCACCTCGATGCCGACGCGGTGATCCTCGCCGGGCCGGGGTTCACGAAGAACGACGCGCGCGACTACCTCGAGGAGTCCAGCACGGACGTGGCCGACCGGGTGACGGTCGTCGACACCGCGGCTGCCGGAGACCGGGGCGTCCACGAGGTGCTCACGCGCGGCGCAGTAGACGAGGTACAGGAGGCGACTCGCATCTCGACGGAGGCGTCGCTCATCGACGACCTCACCGAGCACATCGCGACGGACGGCAAGGCGACCTACGGCCCCGAGGACGTCGCCGAGGCTGCCGAGTTCGGCGCGGTCGAGACGCTTCTCGTCGTCGACGACCGTCTCCGAACTGAACGGCAGGGCGAGGGCGACTGGTCGGTAGACGTGAACGCGACCATCGAGTCGGTCGAACAACAGGGCGGTGACGTGGTCGTCTTCTCTGCCGAGTTCGACCCGGGCGAACAGCTCGCCGCACTCGGTGGCATCGCCGCGATCCTTCGCTACCGACTCGAATAGCGACGACCGACAGAGATCACCCACACGGTGGCGCGCGCCTCGCGAGCGCGCCGAAGGCGGGCTTGCGAGCGCGTGCGAGGGATGAGCGAGTCGCCCGTGGGCGACGAGTGAATCGGCTGGGGAGGATGTGGCCCAAGTGGTGCCCGGGTGTCGCAGATCGTCTCGGTCACGCGGTCACCACCAACGTACGGAATCGGCCCGGGAGGGTGTAGACGATACAGGCAGCATGTGACGCCCGTGACGTCACAGTGGGCGGATCGCGGTCAGCCATGATTACGGAAAATTCGAGGCGAAAGCCTCGCCCTTCAGGGCGTCACCAGAATGCGGCGCGTTCTGGTTGCCCGCCAGACGTAGTCTGGCGACGGGGATGCATCCGACCAACAGCATTCAACCGCCGACGATGGCACGGCCCGTGCGATTCGAGTGGGACGACCACGACTGGTCGGGGAAACCACGCCCTCACGAACGTCCCAAGGAAGTGCGCACAACCCCGCAAGTTGCCTCCGTGGGTCGGTAGCCGAACCCCCAACGGCGGAATCCTCGTGCTTTACCGCGAGGAGGATGTCAAGCTTGTTTAATTAAGTCGTTCCCCTAAACCCGATCACAGACCGGTGAGCGCCTCACTCGCCGGGGCGATCGACAGCGTGGTCCCTCGCCCGGCCTCTCGCGCTCGCTCGTAGAGCATATACGCGGCTGCAACGGTCTCGATACCGGTCCCACCGGAGTCGAAGACGGTCACCTCGTCGTCGCTCGTCCGACCCGGGTGGCTCCCGACAACGACGTCACCAAGCTCGACCTCGAGGTCGTCGTCGGTCACCAGCCCGGCCTCGCGGGCGGCGATGAACGACCCCGCGTCGCGGGTCGCTCTGGCCGTCAGGTCGGGGACGTACGTCGCCCGCGCGATGAGCTCCGGAGGAAGTTCGTGTTTGTCGGCCGCGTACTGTCCCATCGCCGTCACGTGTGTGCCGGGCTCGACGTCGGCGTCGGCGATTACCGGCTCGCTCGCGGTCGTCGCGGTGATCACGATATCGGCGCCGGCGAGCGCCGCACTCGCAGACGACACCGCGGTGACGTCTGCGTCCAGTC
>Ga0209917_1000853_pt1 | contig 12641 bp, 3 predicted proteins | sample SalPon2_C_H2O_MG_FD_185710 | JGI IMG/M metagenome (GOLD analysis project Ga0209917, IMG submission 185710) | Salt pond water microbial communities from South San Francisco under conditions of wetland restoration - Salt Pond MetaG R2_C_H2O_MG... | ecosystem: Environmental > Aquatic > Non-marine... | reverse complement strand
CTCCGTGAGGCCAAGAACCTCACGGTCGCGGCCACGATCAGCAACGTCGGCGACGGCATCGGCACCCAGCAGGTGACGCTCCGCGACCTCGACGGGACGGTCGTCGACAATCGGTCGGTGTCGCTCGTCGAGGGGACCCAGCGGACCGTCACGCTCACGTGGCCGACCGAACTCGGCGACGCGGGATCGGGCACCGTGACCGTCGCGACCGAGAACGACACGGCCACGCGGAACGTCACGGTCTTCGCGGAGGACACCGCGGCCCCCACCGCCGACGCCGGCGACGACCGGACCGTCACCATGGGGTCGGAATTCACCCTCGATGGGACGAGCTCGACCGACAACGCCGCAGTGGAAAGCTACGACTGGGAGTTGGGCGACGGCGCGACCGCGACCGGCGCGACGCCGACCCACGTCTACGACGAGGTCGGCACCTACACCGTGACGCTGTCGGTCACCGACGTGGGCGGGAACACCGACAACGACACCGCGACCGTGACCGTCGAGCGGCCAGGCGCCGGGAACCTGTTCCAGACTGCCAGCGGGACGCCGAGCGACCCCTACGTCGTCACGAACGTCTCCCAGTTGCAGGCCATCAAGCAGAACCGCACGGCACACTACATCCTCGGGAACGACGTCGACGCCAGCAGTACGGCACACTGGAACGGCAGCAATGGCTTCGATCCGATCGGAGTCGACTTCACCAACGGGTTCAACGGCTCGTTTGACGGACGCGGGCACACGATCCGGGGGCTGACAATCGACCGGCCGAAGCAGGACTACGTCGGGCTGTTCGCCTCCGTCGCTCACGACGCCACGGTGTCGAACGTCACGCTCGAAGACGTCGACGTCACCGGAAATTTCGGTACAGGGTCTATAGCTGGCACTTCGACCGGAACGATCTCCCGGGTAGCAGCGACAGGGCACGTCACTGGCTATAGCACTGGAGGGCTCGTCGGAGTTACTGCCAGCTTCAATGGCGTGGCCTCGGTGGTGAGTGAGTCGGCCACCGCCGTGAACGTGACTGATAAGAGTAAGAGTGACAGAGTGGGCGGGCTCATTGGATCTGTCCAGGGCGACGTCACGGTGACCCAGACCTACGCGACCGGTGATGTCACGGGTAACAGATTTGATGCGGCAGGACTCATCGGAGAGATCAGCGAGGGTAAGCCCGTCGTGAATCGGTCGTATGTGACTGGGAACGTCTTCGCGGAGAACACTCCCTACAAAGTTGTGACTGTGAGTCCCTACGGCGGTTGGACGAGCACGTCCGACCTGTACTACGATGCCGAGACGAAGCGGTCGGAGACTCAGATACACGACGAATCCCGCGTCACGGGACTCTCGACCGACCAGTTGACGGGCGCGGCGGCCAGGAACGAGACGGGACTGGACTTCGAGACGACGTGGGAAGTCCGCACGGGTCAGAACGAATCCTACCCCTACCTGCGGAACGTCACGCTGCCGCACCTCCCGGGACCGCGCTCCTCGGCGGTCGGCCTGCCGAGCGTCGGCATCGACGCCACGAACCCCGCTGGACAGGACGTCCGTGTGGTGATCGACGCGAACGAACCGCTCTCGACGATCCGGGCGTCGGTCGACGGCCCGGAGAAAGCGAATGTCACCACGGACGCGTTCACCGAGTCCCAGCACAGCGACGGGTACCGCTACACGGCGACGTACGCCGCCTCGACCGCGGGAACCTACACGGCGACGCTCGACGAGGCCAGGGACGCCGACGGACACGTCGGTGCGAACGACCAGTCTGCCACCGTCGATGTGCCGACGATTCCCGGGAACCTCTCGGTGGACGTGACCGCGACGACCGCACCGGTGGTCGCAGGGGAGACGGTCGCCGTCGTGGCGAATCTCACCAACGTCGGCACCGGGACGGACACCCAACAGGTGACGCTCGCGGATTTCGCGGGCACCACGGTCGACAGCCGGTCGGTCACGGTCGAGGCCGACAGCTCAACGACCGTCACGCTCGCGTGGCCGACCGAACTCGGCGACGCGGGATCGGGCACCGTGACCGTCGCGAGCGAGAACGACACCGCAACGCAGACCGTGAGCGTCGACCGACCCAACGACCCACCGTCCGCTACCGACGACAGCTACGCGACCGAGGGGGGAACGACACTCACCGTCGCCGCAGCCTCTGGCGTGCTAGCTAACGACACCGACCCGAACGGCGATTCACTGACTGCATCGCTCCGGAGCGACGTGTCCCACGGCTCACTCACGCTGCACGCGAACGGCTCGTTTGCGTACACGCCCACCGACGGCTTCACCGGAACTGACTCGTTCACCTACGAGGTGACCGATAGCAACGGTGGCACTGACACAGCAACAGTGACGATCAACGTAACCGAATCACAGCCCACTCCAGCGAACTTCACGGTTGTGATTGTGGATACGAACACGCCAGTCACCGAGGGTGAGACACTGACAGTGACTGCGAACGTCACCAACACAGGCGATGTCGAAGCCACGCAGACGGTGACGCTGACCGACACCGGATTCTCGAACACCGAGCAGGACTCGGTCGAGGTCACGCTGGGCAGTGGTGAGTCGAACGACACCATCGATCTTCAGTGGCCGACGACCTCGGGCAACGCCGGAACTGGTGACCTGACCATCACTACCCAAAACGATTCAACGACTGAATCGGTGACCGTCGAGCCAGCTGACACCAACGCTCCCCCGACGGCGACTGACAATAGCTACACCGTCTCAGAGAACGAGACGCTCACAGTGAGTGCATCGGGTGTCCTCGCCAACGACTCCGATCCCGATGGTGACGATCTCACCGTCTCGACGCCCGCAGAAACCGACACCGAAAACGGAGCGCTCACACTGAACGCCGACGGGAGCTTCGAGTACACACCCGATGACGGCTTCACTGGTACCGACTCGTTCACCTACGAGGTGACCGACGGCAGTGGTGGGTCAGACACGGCCACAGTAACGCTCACCGTCACAGCGACTGCGACCCCACAGTTCTCGGTCAGCATCACGGATACGAACGCGCCAGTGACCGAAGGCGATACTCTCACCACGAGCGTCACCGTCGACAACGTCGGGGGTGCCGCCGGAACGCAGACGATCACGTTCGAAGCGTTCGATAGCTCCCAGGTCGACAGCCAGTCCGTCTCGCTGAATCCGGACGAAACAGCAACGCTCACGCTCGAGTGGGCGACCCAGGTCGGCGACGCAGGGAGCGGTGATCTCACCGTCACGAGCCAGAACGACACGGCGACACAGGGTGTCACGGTGAACGCCGCCGACACGAACGACCCGCCGGCCGCCAGCGACGATAGCTATACCACACCCGAAAACGAGACACTGTCAGTCTCCGCGCCGGGTGTCCTCAATAACGACACCGACTCAGATGGAGACACCCTTACTGCGACGGTCCTCAACGTACCGTCGAACGGCGGCCTCGACTTGAGTGCTGACGGCTCGTTCACCTATACGCCCGACTCGGGATTCACTGGCGAGGATTCGTTCACCTACGAAGCGAGTGACGGTAATGGTGGCACTGGCACGGCCACAGTGACGATCAACGTAACCGAATCACAGCCCACGCCAGCGAACCTTACGGTCGCTATCACCGATACGAACGCCCCCGTCACTGAGGGGGACACGCTCTCGGTCAGTGTCCGTATTGAAAACATCGGTGGCGTCGCTGGCACACAGGATATCTCGCTCCAGAGTGTGGCCGATACGCAGGTAGCGAGCCGAACAGTGTCACTCGATGCCGGCAACACGACTACGCTCACACTCGAGTGGGCGACGAGCGAGGGCGACGCTGGCTCCGGAACGATTACCGTTGCCAGTGCGAACGATACCGCGACGGAAGCGGTCACGATCAATCCGGCTTCGACAAACGCCCCACCGACGGCGACTGACGATAGCTACACCGTCTCTGAAAATCGCACTCTGTCGATCACGGAATCAGCGGGTCTCCTCACGAACGACACCGATCCGGATAGTGACGCTCTCACCGTCTCGGTGCCAGCTTCGACACCGCCGACAAACGGTACCCTCTCGCTGTACGCCAACGGGAACTTCGCGTACACGCCCGAGGCTGGCTTCACCGGTGAGGACTCGTTCACGTACGGGATCACCGACGGTAACGGTGGGTCGGATACAGCGACAGTGACAATCACTGTCACGGAAGCAGAGACCAATACGCCGCCCGTCGCACGCAACGACAGCTACGCCGTTGCAGAGAACGGGACACTCTCAATCGCCGCGACGAATGGTGTCTTAGCCAACGATACCGACAGCGATGGTGACACGCTGAGCACTGCCGTCGTTACCGACGTGACCGACGGTGACCTATCACTGAACGCGAATGGCTCCTTCGAGTACACGCCCACGCCCGGGTTCGCAGGGACCGACTCGTTCACCTACAGGGTGAGTGACGGGACCGCCAACGACACGGCCACCGTCACGATCCAGGTCTCGGACGTGGACCCCAACACACCACCCACGGCCCAAAACGATTCCGTCACTGTGACTGAAAATGCGACGCTCACCCTCAGTACTCCCGGCGTGCTCGACAACGACGCAGATCCGGACGGCGATGACCTGTCGGCGTCGCTGGTGAGTGGCCCGACGAACGGGACACTCACCCTCTCACCAAACGGAAGCGTCGTGTACACACCGACTGCTGGATTCGTCGGTGACGACCACTTCACCTACCAAGTGAGCGATGGCCACGGCGGGACAGACACTGCGACAGTGACGATTACCGTCACAGCGACGACGCCTCGCTACGATGTCACTATCACTGACACGAACGCCCCCGTCACCGAGGGTGACACACTATCGGTCACCGCCCGCATCGAGAACACCGGTGACACCGCTGGCACCCAAGATGTGTCACTCCAGACCGTCGAGGGGACTCAGGTAGCGACCCGAACAGTGTCACTCGATGCCGGCAACACGACTACGCTCACACTCGAGTGGGCGACGAGCGAGGGCGACGCTGGCTCCGGAACGGTCACCGTTGCCAGCGCGAACGATACCGCAACGCAATCCGTGACGATTCAGTCCGACAACGACAATCCCGATCCTGATCCCGATCCTGACCCTGATCCCGACCCGGTCGATTCGAACGACGCGCCATCGGCGAGTGCCGACTCCTATACTGTGGACGAGAACGGACAGCTCGTCGTGTCGGTTAGTGATGGCCTCAGAGCGAACGACGAGGATACTGACGACGCGTCGACGGCACTCTCTGTGTCAGTCGTGAGCGGCCCGTCCAACGGCTCGCTGTCGCTTGCTGCGGACGGCTCGTTCACCTACACGCCTGCGTCCAACTTCACGGGGACCGACTCGTTCAGCTACGAGGTCAGTGACGGTGACGGCGGCACCGACCAGGCAACGGTCACACTCACCGTGCAACCAGCGGACGAGATCGAGCGAACCGTCTTCGAGAACGCCTCGACGATTCACCAGACAATCGAGCTGCCAGCGAACGTCACGCCCACAACTGCCGAACAGGTCACAATTCCCGCCAACCAGTCCGAGCCAATCACGATGACCTTCACGCGGAACGCCCCCGTGACCTCGGTTCGCTTCGCCGACGATATCGAGGGCACACTCACCGTGACGGAACTCGACCAACGGAGCTCTCTGCCGGGGAGCGTCCCGGGGCAACCACTCAAGACGGTCTACCTCACGGGGTCGCCGACAGTCGAGAACGCGACGGCGACGATGCGAATACAGGTGTCGACCGCGCGACTCCAGTCGGCCGGGGTGAACGCCTCGAACATCCAGGTCGCGCACTACGAGAACGACTCGTGGCACCTCCTGAATACGACCGTCGTAAACCAGACCAACGAAACAGTCACCATCGAGACCGTTACATACGGGTTCTCCCCGTTCGCCGTGACCGCTGTCTGGACGCCGATCCCCGAGGTGGCAGTCACGCCGGAACCGGCCCAGCCCGGAGAGACCCTCACGCTGGATGCGACTGACTCCTCGACACCCTTCGGTGAGATCGTCAGCTACGAGTGGACAGTTGCCGGACAGGAACGCACTGGAGCCATAGCGACAGTAACACTCGACGATTCCGGGACGTACACCGTGACGCTCCGTGTGACGAACGATGCCGGGCGAACCGCGACTACAACTGAAACCATCACTGCCGACTCGACGACGTCGACAACGGGCACGCCGACAACGAGCACGCCGACCACCAGCACGACGACAGAACCGCCAGCGACGGACTCAACCACAGGTACGGACGGACCAGGCTTCGGCGTAATCGTCGCTCTTCTCGCCGTGGTGCTCGCAGTGGCTGTCCTCGCCCGCCGAATACAGTAGAGACCCAGTCTGAGGGAGGCACTCACCGGAAATTGATATTCCCACACACTCCGTTATACGCGGAACAGGCGCAATACCACGTCGTTCACGGCGTGGATACGCGCCGTCAATCCGGGCAACAGACCACCGTTCAAACGACCAGCTTGAGTTTCCCACGCCAATGTTTAACCGACAGGCAACCATACCTCAAAATAGGAATCGGTCGGAACGGAGCGGATTCCAAACCGTCCTTCGGAGGCGGCCTGTCCGCCCGCACAACGAGGCAGTATCTGAAAGAACAGTCGGTGAACGCATATCCTTGAAGGGTGTGTCCGTGCCGACTGGTCAAAGCGAGAAAGACGATACCCCTGACTCTGTTGACGCCTGCTGGCGTCCCCGTGGCAAAAACAACATATTGGGACGCCATACACGGTCGAGGATAGGGGTAACGGCGGTTTGGCACTGCCAGCAGTCCACCACATCGACGCTGTGGGACTACCCGCGCCCGAAAGATGTGGTAGTCCGGTGACTGGACTGCAAACCTGAAACTCCCACCGCTCGGGATTCCTCCGCGTTCACGCGGAAGAGGATGTCAATCTTCTGAAAGCGTCACCGTCTTGCTTCACAGGCACGTGTCTCCCAAGGCAATATCACAGATACTCAGCGATATTTCGATACGGCACGTAGTACCCGATCTCATCGATCCACGTCGATAGCCACTCGTCAGCAGTCGCTTCATCGACCTTCACAGCGTCGATTGCAGCCAACAGAACTCCGACCGACCCTACAACAGTCACGCCCTGATCTTTCGCAAACGACCGGGTATCCCCGTCGTCGGTTAGTAGGCGACCGTCCACTGCATCCGCCAAGGCGAACGCTTGGACCTCGCCGGGATCGAGATGACCACCAACAACGGCCTCTCTATTAGCGACGGTATCCGAAATCGTCACGACTGGAATTTCGTCGTCGAGTGTATCGAGTGCTGACTGAAGATACGGATGGTCGTCGACGCCGTCTTCGAGTTCCTCGCGAACGACTGGAACCGCACAGATTCCAGAGAGTCCTGCAACCACCCACAGCTGGTCGATATACGCGAAATTCGAGAGGACAGTTGTGTTCAGGACGCTCGGGTTAGCTGGAATCTCGTCGCCTGTCATTTCGCAGGTGACTCCACGTCGTCCGACTCCTCATCATCGAATTCGAGTTCGCTTGCTGCCTCTACCTCGTCGGCTGCGTCGTCTTCGTCAACGAGTCCAAGACGGAGCTCGACGCCGTGCTCACGGAGGATATCCCGCATCGTCCACCGATCAACATCGGCGAGTCTCGCAGCATCACCGAGCGAGATTCGTTCGCGTTCGTAGAGGGCAACCGCAGCTGCAATACGTTCGTTCTCGTTGTCCTCGAAGTATTCACGCACGAACTCGCGCAACGCATCGCTCTTGCCGCCAAACACACCTGCCTCAACAGCACCCTCAATAAGGAGATCGAGGTCATCTGGATAGGAGCCGGTGATTCGTGCCATCGTTCTATCTTAGACTACGTCTTCATACTATTTATGAACTGCGCCGGAAGGCTATATGCATTGAGACGACCAGTCTCAACTACTGTTTCCTGGGGAAGTTGAGACTACAGGGGTTTAGCGGGGCTATAATGCGTAGTATCGAACGGTTCAGTGAACGGGAACTGACTCAGATTGCTCTCCAAACGGCTAATCTTGTTGAATTATCAACCATATACGCAAATTTCGGCGACTTTCCGCAGCGTTGCCACTCAGACGCCGCGCTACCACAGGTAGAGGCTCGTCACTATCCGATTCCCGTTTCCTTCTTCAGTAGCGTCAGCGTATTGTCAGCTGTCACAATTGGTGAATGCTCATACTCGCCGGTCAACTCGACCTGCACGAGCAGATCGACGGCCCGCCAAATCGAGTAGAGTAGACACGCAAACGCGAAATAGAAGAATCGAAGCCCGAAATTCTTCGACGTAGTGGCAGCCATAAATCGCTTGATCGACCTGTAGCCACTCTCAATCTCCCACCTATATCCGTATTCAGTAAGAAATCCGCTCCCAGTATTGGTCATAAACACCGAATACTGCCGGTGATCGTCGTGCTCGGAGTTCTCTTTGCGCCGGTAGATCAGCGTCGTCTCGTGCCACTCGTTCTTTCCGAGGTGGAGCTTTCGGTCGGTCTCGTAGCGGTCCTGCTCTCGCTGGAGTAATCGCTTCGCTTGGGCTTTCTCGCTTGTTTGCATCCGCTTCGGAACGACATACGACAAGCCACGCTGGCTGAGCATCTCCAGAATGTGCTGACTGTCGAACTCTCGGTCCATTAGCACGTTGTCGACGTGAACGACATCTTGAGCGGAGTCAAGTAGATCCTCGACAATCTCCTTCCGTGACTCTCCGCGTTGAACTGGCCGCGCATCCAGGACAATCGGGACAGCATTCCCGACCAGCTGTACTGTCGCCCACTGGTAAGCATACTCGTCGGTCTGCTCTTTCGTCCCGATGATCTCGTCCTCATGGCCCGTTCTATCACCGGTGAACGGGTCAGCTTCGGTAATGTCGACCGCGACGATTCCGGCTCGAAAGAACTGCTCTGTCTCCGCAACTTCGTTCAGGAGCCTATTAACAGCCTGACGGTACATCTCTCGGATATGTGGAATCGAGAGGTCACGAACTTGCTCGCGGTGGGCGTGGCCCAACGGTGTCCGCTCTCGAGTCGACTCGTAGGTGAAGCTCCGAGCGCCCTCGTTGGCAGCCAACCGCTCACGAAGTCCGAGATAGGTTTGTAAGTCCCAGTAGGCATTCTCGTGGATCTCACAGCCTTCGCCACGGTCTAGGGAAAACGCCGGGAAAACGATACGGCTGACGTGGTCGGTGATCTTCTCTGCTTGCTCCAATGTAGTTTGATCGTCCGGTTCTGACTCATCAGACTCGTTCCCGTAGTATCGGAGCTTTCGTGCCGGTTCACGCGGAACCTCAACACCCGCATTCTGGGCTTTGATGAGGATCGTTCGTGCCGCCGTCTCGACCGTCTCCCTCAGGTCAGGAGTGAACCGCTCGTGCCAGCTTCGCCACAGTGTCGATTGGTCCGGGATCGTCTTGAACCCCAGTTGCTCGCGGAGTTCAGAGCGGTTCCTGAGGTGGTCAACGAGTGCTGTTTCGTGCTCCCATCCGTGGAGTTCTTTCAACACGAACACCCGAAACAGGGTGTCGATCCGGTAGCGTGTTGACCCTTCATATCGGTCGTGGGCATTGAACCGGAAGTAGGCTAGCGGGAGTGCACAAATGAACCCCTCGACGGAGTCGTGGCTATCGTGGTCGAACCATACTGCCGAGACGGTTCGAATATCTGCTTCCAGTCCAGCAAGCGACGTTCGGTCGTACAGCGGTGCCGACTCATACGCCGGCCACTGAGCGTATTTTCGTTGTGCGAGCCGTCGAAAAACAGTCTGATGAGAGTCAAGAGTCCGCGGCACTACAACACACTGATATCAGAATCCTCAAGAACGTATCTACGTGGCCAGTACAGTGGGACACATACTGCGATATATGATTTTTTCTGTTAAACGAAATACTATGTGTCTTCACGAACAGCACAATGTATGAGTTCGGCTCCATCTCTCACAGAGGTTCGAGAGGTGTTCGAGGCGCTTGGGCCGCCTGGAACGCCGTTTACGACGACTGAGGTCGCCACAACATTCGACTGTACCGACCGAACAATTTACAACAGACTTGAGACGTTGGCCGAAGATAGTGTGCTGGAGACAAAGAAAGTCGGTGCCCGCGGCCGTGTCTGGTGGCGACCAGTGGAGGGAGACAGCAAGAACGAACGGAATACCGAGGAAACGTACAAGAAACTGTTCAAGTTGATCAACGAAGGACTCTGTATTATCGAAGTGTTGTTCAACGCTGACGAGCAGCCAGTCGACTACCGATTTCTCGAAACAAATCCCGCGTTCGATGAACTCACTGGCTTACGAGATGTAGCGGGGAAACGGATACGCGAGTTGGACGTAGACCACAATGATCACTGGATCAAAAAATACGGTGCTGTCGCACAGACAGGTGATCCCATTCAGTTCACAGAATATGCAGAACATCTTGGTGAACAGCGGTACGAGATCAATGCATTCCGGATTGGTGACCCGACAGAGCACATTGTTGGCATCCTATTTGATGATGTCACCGAAGGTAAACATGCTGAGAACGCGCTAAATGAAAATGAAAGTGAAAAAATGCTTGAAACGTTGCTGGAAGCCACCACAGAGGGAGTCTATCGAATAAGCCCAGATTGGTCGGAAATATACCAACTCGCGGGAAAAAATTTCATCGCTGACGCCCCTCCCAACAGGTGGCATGAGTATATTCCGGAAGATGACCGAGAGCGTGTCGGGGAGGCAATCGAGGAAGCGATCGAGACACAGAACCCGTTCGAAGTAGAACACCGTATTATCCGCGCCGATGGAACCATCGGGTGGGTAGATTCGAGGGCAGTACCGATAGTAGAGGCCGGCGAGATCGTCCAGTGGGTCGGCACGGCGACGGATGTCACCGAACGCAAAGAGCGTGAATCGAAGATCGAACGCTACAAACTGTATCTCGAAAGCGCCCCCGATCTCGTCACGATCTTGGACAAGGACGGAGTAATACGGTACGACAGTCCGGGGATCAGTAATATGCTCGGATACAGCGCTGAAGAACGAATCGGTGATTCAGGATTCGACTATGTTCATCCTGATGACCGGGACCGGATCAGAAAACGATTCAATAACCTTGCTGGCGAGGATGTCTCCCGATTGAAGCAGTATCGCGCCCGGACGAAAGACGGAGACTGGATTTGGTTGGAGAGTCGCACCCGCATTCCCGCCGAGGATCACACACTGGACGACATCGTGGTGACCGCACGGGATATCACTGAACGGAAGGAACAAGAACGCAAACGGCAGGAAGTGGTTGAGCGGGTTACTGACGGGATTATTGAGGTGGATGCCGACTGGCGTTGCACATTTATTAATGGGAAGGGTGGAGAGTTGGCGAATACGTCTGAACCTGAACTCCTCGGTCGAACCTTCTGGGAAGTATTCGAAAACGCACGAGGGACAACATTCGAAAAGAAATACCGCGAGGTGATGGACACTAGGGAGCCAGTCTCGTTCGTCGAGTATTATCCGAAGCTCGACGGGTGGTTCGACGTGCAGGCGTATCCAAACGATGACGATGGGGTCGCGATCTACTTCCGCGACGTTACTGAACGAAAGGAGCGAGAACAGGCTCGAAAGCGAGCAGAAAAACGTTACCAGAAGCTGCTGGAACTGGCACCGGTCCCAATCTTCGCCGTTGATCCCGCGACGGAGGAAATCCTCGAAGCGAACGAGGCTGCCGGAGAGCTCATCGGCTGCCAGTCAGACGAGCTCATTGGTCGAACGCGAGCATCTATTCATCCCACTACAAAAAGCGACGGGTACGATACGATATTCAAAAAGGCAGCAGAACGGGAGGGAACGTGGCGATACCTGCCTGATGGCTCTCCAACCTGTGTCGTCACCGAACACGGTGAGCAAACCCCCGTCGAAATTACTGGGAGAAGGGTTGAACTGGAAGGACAAGACATCGTCTACGGTGTCCTTCTGGATATCAGTGACCAACTCGAATACCAAGACCGGATGCGTGCGCTCAATGAGGTAACACACGAATTGTTCGAGGCCGAGACCGAACAGGACGTAAAGCAAATGGCGGTCGAAACGCTGGCAGACGTTCTCGACGTCTCTACTGTCGCTATGTATCAGTTCGACGAGGAGGAGTGGAAACTCTGGCCGACGGTCCACACTAGCTCGAATGAAGCCGCCGAACAGATCGACGATCCGCCAGTGTTTGAACCTAGAGTCGGGGTCGAGTGGAGTGCGTTCACGAACGGACAGACGGAAATCGTCGATGACTTCCGAACGCAGGAGACGCACTACGATTTCGATCGATCGATCAGGAGCGAATTAGCTGTTCCGATCGCCGATCGAGGAGTTCTCCTTGTGGGAGATACCCAACCGGACATGTTCGACGACTGGGATATCAGTCTTACTAAGACACTGGGTGCCATGGTCGAGACGGCACTCGACCGCACCAAACGGAAACGAGAACTCCGAGAACAGCGCCGGGAACTGCAAGAGATAGAGGAATTAAATGAACAGATTCGAGGCATAGCTCACACGATCGTTCAGGCGGAAACGCGAGCGGAACTCGAACAGTCGGTTTGTGAGCAACTAGTTGGATCAGATCTAATCGAGTTCGCTTGGACCGGCCGCGTCGACCTCGAATCAAAAGTA
>Ga0209917_1000852_pt1 | contig 12652 bp, 13 predicted proteins | sample SalPon2_C_H2O_MG_FD_185710 | JGI IMG/M metagenome (GOLD analysis project Ga0209917, IMG submission 185710) | Salt pond water microbial communities from South San Francisco under conditions of wetland restoration - Salt Pond MetaG R2_C_H2O_MG... | ecosystem: Environmental > Aquatic > Non-marine... | reverse complement strand
GACGCCCGCCTCGCGGTCCCCCCACGGCTGCGGGTTCGGCACCGGATCGACCGGGGGGAACAGGACGCCCGGCCGCCGATCGTAGATGGACTCGACGGCGTCGGCCGTCCACCCGGAGTTGGCGAGGAGGCGGGCGTCGGCGGGAAGGGTTCGGTTGCCGACGCCCGCGAGGCGGCTCCACAGCGGGCCGAGGCGAGGGTCGTCGCCGGCCGCCGCGTATCGACAGTTGAACTGCGGGAAGTGGATGTACTGGAGCGAGGGGAGGGGGAGGGCGAACTCGTTGGCGGTGCTGACGGCGGCGTCGAAGTCGGCGGCGTGAGGAGCGAAGAGTCGGCGAAGCAGGACGCTCCGGGCGGCGAGTTGTGGCCCGTATCGGTCGGGGAGCGCGTCGAACGCCCGACAGACGGCGCCGGTCCCGGCCGGGCGGTGGACCCGCACGTCGGCGTCGGTGTCGAACAGCGCGTTGAGGTCGGCGAGCGACGACCGCGAGAGGGTGACGAGCGTCACGTCGTGGACGGCCTGCAGGGCCTCACAGACGTGGAGGCAGACGGCGTCGGCGCCGCCCCGGCCGTCGAGCGTGTTGTGGAGGACCGCCACCCGCGCCATGTCGGTCCGTCGGCGGTGAATCGCCTTATACGGATCGCTGTCAGTATCGGGTCGCCGTCCCGTTTCGGCGACGAACCGGCAACCGGGGACGCCGACTCGCATACGTCACCAGCCCCAGCGCGGGACTTTTTACGACGGCAGCCCGCCGAAGGGTATGGAGTGTGCGTTCGTCGGGTGTGGCGCCGTCGCCCGGAAGTACGCCGCCACGCTCGACGGCTCGGCGCTTTCGACAACCGCGGTCTGTGACCTCGATCCCGACCGCGCCGCCGACATCGCGGCCGAGTGTGGCGCGCGGGCGTACACCGACCTCGACGCGATGCTCGACGGCGAGACGAGCCCCCTGCTCCTGAACTGCACGAGCCACGGCGCCCACGCCGACGTGACGGAGCGCGCCCTGCGTGCGGACCGGCACGTCTGGAGCGAGAAGCCACTCGCGCTGGACGCCGACCGGGCGCGGGATCTGGTGGCTCTCGCGGAGCGCCGGGGGCTGGGGCTGGGCTGTGCCCCGATCAACGACGCCTGCGAGGCCCAGCGACTCGTGCGGACGGCGCTCGACGACGGTCGTCTGGGTCGGGTGCGACTGGCCTACGCCCACGCCCACGTCGGTCGAGTGACCGAGTGGCACGACGACCCCGACTCCTTTCTCGACGTGGGGCCGCTGTACGACGGCGCGGTTTACCCCCTCACCCTCCTCGTCGCGTGGTTCGGCCCGGTCGAGCGGGTGCGCGTCGCCGACGCCGCCGACCCGTGGCCCGACCGCGAGGCGGAGCGGCCGACGCGGCCGAGCCACGTCGAGGCGACGCTGTCGTTCGCGGACGGCCCCCTGGTCCGCCTGACGGCGAGTTTCTACGCGCCCCACCGGAGTCGGGAGTTCACGAGCCTCGAACTCCACGGCGACGACGGCTCGTGTTACCTCGACGACGCCGGTGACCTCGGGGGGGAGCCGGGACACCGCGTCGCCTTCGGGCGCGCGGGGCGGGGGTACACATCGATGCCGCTGCAACGGCCTTCGTCCCGGACGCCGTACCTCGTCGGCCCCGAGCGACTGGCGGCGAGCGTGGATCGGGGCGCGCCCGACCGGGCGTCGGCGCGGCGGGCCGCCCACGTCGTCGCCGTCTGTAACGCGGTGGAGCGGGCGGCGACGCAGGGTCGGAGCGTCGACGTGGACGCGAGCGGCGTCACCCCGGTGGAGCGCCAGCGGGTGGTGTGGGGGCGGTCCGAACGGGGAGGCGCGAGCCACCCGCCGGGGCCGCCGGCCGCCGCCCTCCGTCTTCCGCCCGTCGGCTTCGGATGCTCGCGCTACCGCGACGGCGAGTACGTCGACCGCCGGGACTCCATCACGGCCGCGCTGGACGCCGGCTACCGCTTGCTCGACTCCGCGGAGCTGTACGGCAACGAGGACCGGATCGGCGAGATTCTCGCGGCGCCGGGGAGCCCCGACCGTGACGCGCTCTTTCTCACGAGCAAGGTGTGGAACACGAACCACGGCCACGTCGCGGAGGCGTGCGAGACGACCCTCGACGCACTCGGGGTGGAGGCCCTCGACTGCTACATGCTCCACTGGCCGGACGCGTGGGCGTACACCGGCCCGCTCCGTGGCCTCGCCGAGTTGCCGGTCGCGGAGCAGGAGCGGCTGACTTTCCCCGAGGACGACGGCGGCGAGCGGGCGACGGCCGACGTGGATCTGGAGACGGCGTGGCGGGGGCTGGAGGCGCTGTACGACCGGGGTCTCGTCGCGTCGCTCGGGATCTGTAACGTCGACCGGGCGACGCTCTCGCGGGTCGTCGAGTTTTCGCGCGTCCCCCCGGCGGTGGTGGAGGTGGAACGCCACCCCTACCGTCCCCGCGACGACCTGGTGTCGTGGTGTCACGAACGGGGGATTCGGGTGGTCGCGCACTCGCCGCTGTCGGCGCCGGGACTGCTCGACGAGCCCGCAGTCCGGGAGACGGCGGCCGAACTGGGTTGCTCGCCCGCGGCGGCCATCCTCGCGTGGAACGTCGACCGGGGCGTCGTCCCCATCCCGTCGAGCACCGACCCGGATCACGTCGTGGAGAACCTCGCGGCGGCGGGACACCGCCTCACGAGCGCGGGGCGCGAGCGGCTGGCCGCCCTCGAAGAGCCGGGGTTCGAGCGATGAGCAGGAGCGAAGGAATCGTCTACGAGCGGCGGCACGCGGCGGCCACGGCGGTCGTCGGCGTGGCGGCGGCGGCGGTAGCGGTCGGCGGGTGGACCGTCGTCGCCGACGCCGCGACACGGGAGGCCGCGAACCGCTGGGTCCTGATCGCGGGTGCGGTACTGGCGTACGAAGTCGGCTTCGTCGCCTACCACCTCGACGCCGACCGAGTGGATACGGCGCTCGCGCCGCCGAATCTGGTCACCTTGGCCCGCGGCGGGCTGTACGCCGCGACGGCGGGGTTCCTGTTCGTCCCGCCGGCGACCCCCGTCGTGCGGTGGGCGCCCGCGGCGTGTTACGGGACGGGCGTCGTCCTCGATTTCGTCGACGGCAGCCTCGCCCGGCGGATGGGGCGAACCACGACGCTCGGGGCGAAACTCGACCTCGCGTTCGACACGCTCGGGTTCCTCGTTGCCCCCCTCGTCGCTGTCGCCTGGGGGCGGCTCCCGGTCGCGTATCTCTCGCTGTCGGCCGCGCGGTACGTCTACCGCGCGGGGATCTGGTGGCGAACGCGGCGCGGGCGGGTGGTCGACGACCTGCCCGCGAGCCGGATTCGCCGCCCGCTGGCCGCGCTTCAGATGGGCTTCATCACCGTCGCGCTGGCGCCGGTCCTGCCGGCGTCCGTGGTCCATCCCGCCGCCGTCGTCGTCGTCGTGCCGTCGCTCGCGACGTTCGCGCGGGACTATCTGGCCGTCACCGGGCGGCTGTCGTCGCGGTTGCAGCGGCAACGATAACGCCGGGGTCGTGAGGGGCGGCAGTATGAAGTGACGCGCGACGCTAGAGCGGGCGTGACAGGGAGCGTCGAGGGCGGGCGACCCGGAGTCGACCCGACGAGCGGTCGATCACTCTACTTCACCGGTCCCCGGACGGTCCGGATCGAGCGGGAGGCGATCCCCGACCCCGATCCGGACGAGGTGCTCGTCGAGTCGCGCGTCTCGGCGGTGAGTTCGGGCACCGAACTCCTGATCTACCGGGGTGAGATGCCCGGCGACCTCCCGGCCGACGAGAGTATCGACGCCCTCGCGGGCGACCTGACCTACCCGCTCAAATACGGCTACGCGACGGTCGGCGACGTGGTGGCGACGGGGTCCGCGGTCGACGACCGCTGGCACGGCCGGACGGTCTTCGCGTTCAACCCCCACGAGAGTCACTTCACGGCCGCGCCGGACGACCTCGCACCCGTGCCGGAGGGGCTATCGCCGTCGACGGCCGCCCTGCTCCCCACCGCGGAGACGGCGACGACGCTCGTCATGGACGGCCAGCCGCGGGTGGGCGAACGCGTCGTCGTCTTCGGCGCGGGGATGGTCGGCCTCGTCACGACGAGCGTCCTCGCCGAGTTCCCGCTGGAACGGTTGACGGTGGTCGAACCCGTCGCTCACCGGCGGGAGATGGCGGCGAGCCTCGGCGCCGACGAGACGCTGACACCCGACCGGGCGGCGCGGGTCGGCGAACGGGGCGACCCGGCGGGCGCGGATCTAGTGTACGAACTCTCCGGACAGCCGACGACGCTCGACGACGCCATCGACGCCGTCGGCTACGACGGGCGAATCGTCGTCGGGTCGTGGTACGGGCGCAAGCGCGCCGAAACGGATCTGGGAGGGTTTTTCCACCGGAACCGGATCGACGTGTCGTCGAGCCAGGTGAGCACGCTCGCGCCCGACCTTCGGGGGCGGTGGACGAAGGAGCGCCGGATAGACACCGCGTGGGAACGGCTGGACGACGTGGCGACCGACCGACTCGTCACCCATCGCGTCCCGTTCGAGGACGCCGACGAGGCCTACCGCCTCCTCGACGAGGGGCCGGAGAACGCGCTACAGGTGTTGCTGACGTACGAGTAGGGGGAGCGGGCCGGCCGACAGTATAAGTCCCTCGACGGCAACGAACTGATATGTACCGGCTCTCGGTCTCGCGGGACTTCGTTGCCCAGCATTTCCTGACCGTCCCGAACCCCGGCCCGGAGGGCGAGGTACACAGCCACCACTTCGAGGTGGCCGTCCGCCTCGCCGGGCCCGAACTGAACGAGTACGGCTATCTCGTCGACATCGACGCCGTGGACGCCGCGCTCGACGAGTTAGAGGCTCGGTATCGCGACGCGCTCCTGAACGACTTGCCGGAGTTCGAGGGGCAGAACCCGAGCGTCGAGCGGTTCGCCCGCCTGTTCGGCGATCGGTTCGTCGAGCGCGTCCCCACGGAGATACCCACGGAACTGACCGTTCGGATGTGGGAAGACGAGGACGCGTGGGCGAGTCACGAGCGAGCCCTCTGATGGAGCACGCCGACCGCCGGTATCTGGAGGCGAAGCGAACGGTCGACGACCGGGCGCTCGACCACCGGGTCCGTGACTACCTCCTCGACGAACTCCCGGACGCGCCGCGGATTCGCGAGGCGGGTGTCGGGACGGGCGTCACGGTGCCCCGACTCCTCGACTGGGGCGTCACCGCCGGCGACTATCTGGGCGTCGACCGCGACGCCGAGGTGGTCGAGTACGCGCGGGATCGGCGGGCGAGCGAGTGCGGTGGCGACCGGATCGAAGGCGGATTTCGGGTAGACGACCTGACCGTCCGGTTCGAGCAGGGGGACGCCCTGACGGCGTTCGAGGGGGCGGGGGCCGACTGCGTCGTCGCGCAGGCGTTTCTCGACCTCGTTCCGATCGACGACGCGCTGGACGCCTTCGCCGACGCGCTGACGCCGGGCGGCCTGGTGTACGCGCCGATCACCTTCGACGGCGAGACGGCCTTCCAGCCCGATCATCCGGCCGACGACGCCGTCGTCGCGGCGTACCACGACGCCATCGACGCCGAACCGGGGCGTGACGCCCGCGCCGGCCGGCACCTGCTCGACCGCTGTCGCGCCCGCGACGGCGACCTGCTCGCCGTCGGCGCGTCGGACTGGGTGGTCTACCCGCCCTACCCGGCCGACGAGCGGGCGTTTCTCGCGACGATTCTGGATTTCGTCGCCGAGGCGGTCGGCGGGCGTGTCGACGGCGCGGACGACTGGCTCCGCACGCGCCGCCGCCAACTCGACGCCGGGCGGCTGAGCTACGTCGCGCACGGCTACGACGCCCTCTATCGCGTCGGGTGACGATGCGCGACGGCCGGCGGCGGACGGCGGCGTGGGCGCTCGTCGCGCTCGTCGGCCTGTGGCTCTACCTGTGGACCGTCGGCGTCGACGCCATCGCGGCGGCGCTCGGGCGGGTCGACCCCGTCGACGCCGCGGCGCTCGTCGCCGCCGGCTGGGTGCCCGTGGTCGTGTGGGGCGTCTCGTTCCACCTCGTCCTCCGTCGGCTCGACGCGCCGACGACGCTGCCGGCGTCTGTCGGCCTGTTCGCGGCGTCGGGGTTTCTGAACAACGTCACGCCGTTCGGACAGGCGGGGGGCGATCCGGTGAGCGGGGCGCTGGTGGCGCGGGTCGAGGGAATCCCCTTCGAGCGCGGGTTCGCGGGCGTCGTGAGCGTGGGCGTGGCCAACACCGTCGCCGTCGTCGGTCTCGGCGTCCTCGGGGCCGCCGGCCTCCTCGCGACGGCCGCCGTCGGCGACGCGCTTCGCGTCGCCCTCGGAGTCACCGCGGCGGTTGCGGCGGCGGCCGGCGTCGTCGCGGTCCTGGCGTGGCGGCGGCGCGAGCGACTCGTCGTCCGCGCCGGCGGCTGGCTCGGCGACAGGGTGGAACGGCTCGGCGGCGTGGTCCCCGCCGTCGATCCGCCGGATCGGGAGCGCGTCGTCGAGCGCGGCCGGGGCTTCGTCGCGGCGCTCGAACGCGTCGGTGACTCGCGTCGGCGGCTCGCGACGGTTCTCCTGCTCGGCGTCGGCGGGCATCTCGCGGTGGCGGCGACGCTGTGGCTCTCGCTCGCGGCGCTCGACGCCACCGTCTCGCCCGTCCGGGTGCTGGTCGTCGTGCCCGTCGCGCGGCTGGCCGGCGCGTCGCCGACGCCCGGCGGGACGGCGAGCACGGAGGCGCTGCTGACTGGGTTGCTCGTGGCCGTGGGCGGCGTCGCGATGCCCGTCGCCGCCGCCGCGGCGCTGGTCTACCGGGCCGCCGCGTTCTGGCTTCCGACGGTCGGGGGTGGCGTCGTCACCGCGATTCTGCTCCTGACCGCTCACGACTCCCGGCGGTAGAGGACGGCCAGAATGGCGATCAGGGAGACCTGAACGATTTTGTCGCCGATACCGCCCGGGCTGAGCACGTCCGGCCAGTTGAAGGCGAAGTAGAGGACGACCTGAATGCCCGTGAACGGAATCCCGACGAGATAGAGGAGACGACGGCGAACGTCGAGGAGAAGCAAGAGGATAGCGACGAAGAAGGCGACGCCGGCGAGGACGAAGCTGACGCCCTGCACGGTGTCGATGGCGAGGACGCCGAAGTAGAGGTGGACGACGCCGGTGATGCTGGCGAGGACGATGCCGACCCAGTGAAGCGGAGTGAGCGACTCGGTTTCGAGTGGAGTAGCCATGGGGTTCGGTACCACGCCGGCAGATAAAACGAATGGGGTCGGGCGTACGCTTATCGGCCGTCGGTCCGTCGGCGTGTGGCATGGCCGTCGAGTACGTGCGACGAGCGGCGGAGCCGGCGGTGTCGGTCGTCGTCCCGTCGGTGCCGGCGTACGACCACGAACCGACCATCGCCGAACTAGAGGCGCAGACGTTCGACCGGCCGTACGAAATCATCCTCGTCGACGACGGGAACGTCGACCGGTCGGCGGCGCGCAACCGGGGGTTGGAGGCGGCGTCGGCCGAGGTGGTGGCGATGACCGACGACGACACTCGACCGCCGAACGACTGGCTGACGACCGCGCACGGGGCGTTCGCGGCCGATCCGGACCTAGTCTGTCTGGAGGGGCCGGTGTACGGCGGCTGTCGGAGCTTCGGGCCCCGCCACTACGTCGGCTGTAACCTCGCGGCGCGCCGGGACGCCGCGCTCGACGTGGGGGGGTTCCGGTCGGCGTTCTCCGAGTGGCGCGAGGACGTGGAGTTCGGGTGGCGGATGGAGGCCGAGGCCGACGGGCACTGTCGGTTCGAGGAGTCGTTCCGGATGTGCCACCCGGACGTGCCGCGGACGGCCTTCGACCCGGCGCTGGAGCGGCGGCTGAAACGCGAGTATCCGGACCGATACGACGAAGTGATGGACGTGACGTGGACGCGGCGGTGGTATCGGCGGGCGCGAGCGGCGGGGCTCACCCAGCCGATTCAACGGGTGCGTAACGCTATCGGCCGCCGGATTTGGGGGGAGTGCCGCGGCCGGTAGCGTCAGCGTCGGCGGGCGAGGTGGCCGTAGATCGAACAGCCGTCGAGCGGGGCGCGGAGCGCGGACAGAAGCAGAATCGGGAGCATCGCGGCCGCCGCCTTGGCGGCGAGGGCCGGGCCGGCGACGTGTGCGACGAGAGCGACGACGGCGAGCGTCGCCACCATCACGGCGCCGAGCGCGACTCGCGCGCTGTCGACACCGCCACCCGGCTCGGCTCCCCACTGATTCTGATCGGATACGGCGGCCATCGTTCTGCTAGCAAATTATGATCGGACCACAATATATTTGACGAGGTAATTATCGACCATGATTAAAATGAACGTTACTGAAAGATTCTGCCGGTAACGTAACTGAACGTTACTAAAGGACTCGCGGCGCTGAGCGGGCGATCAGGGGTCGAAGTTCGCCATGTACGAGCGGTGGAGGCGGTAGAACAGCACCATGCCGCCGACCCAACTGAGGATGCCGTAGGCGGCGTAGGCGAGGGCGGGAAGTTCGAGGTAGAAGTACATGTACGAGCCGATCAGGAGGTAGACGGCGACGAAGACGCCAAGGATACGGATACCACGACTCGAGACCTGCTGTTTCGGATTGACCATAGACATCTGACGCTGCTGTCTCTGGGTTCGCCCAGCCATTAAATACGAAAGTTCATGCAAAATATGCGATGGGCGTCGATACTATATGAGGGAGCGGTCAACGACGCTGTATGATCCGCGTAGGCGTTAACGGGTACGGTACCATCGGCAAACGAGTTGCCGACGCAGTGAACTCGATGCCGGACATGGAACTCGTCGGCATCGGCAAGGCCAGTCCGAACCACACGGCGGACGCGGCCGCGAAGCGTGGCTACGACATCTACGTTCCCGACGGCCGCGAGGACCGCTGGGACGACGCCGGGATGGCCGTCGCGGGCGACATCGGCGACCTGATCGACGCGAGCGACATCGTCGCCGACGCGACGCCGGCCGGGATGGGCGCGGAGTATCGCCCCATCTACGAGGAACACGACACGCCCGCCCTCTTCCAGGGCGGCGAGGGCGCGGACGTGGCAGAGGCGAGTTTCACCGCCCGCGCCAACTACTCGGAAGCGACCGACAAGGAGTACGTCCGCATCGTCTCCTGTAACACGACGGGACTGAACCGGATGTTCGCGCCGCTCCACGAGGAGTACGGCGTCGAGCGCGCGAGCATCACGCTCGTGCGCTGTCGGGGCGAGCACGCGGTCATCTCGGCCGATCCGGTCTCGCTTCCCTCCCATCACGGCCCGGACGCCCTCGAAGTCATCCCGGATATGGGGCCGGTCATGACGATGGGCATGAAGGTGCCGACGGTGCGTCACCACTTCCACGGCATCAACGTGGAACTGGGCGGGGAGCCGAGCGCCGAGGAGGTCCGTGACCTGCTCGCCTCGCAGTCGCGCATCCACGTCGTCGACGGCGACCTCGGGATCGACTCCGGGTGGGAACTCCAGGAGTTCGCCCTCGACCGGGGTCGCGACCGGATGAACCTCTACGAGAACCAGATCTTCGAGGACTCCATCAGCGTGGACGGCAACCAGCTCCACCTCTTCCAGTCCATCCACCGCGAGAGCGACGTGGTGCCGGAGAACGTGGACGCCATCCGCGCCATGATGGGCGAGGCCGACGCGGAGGAGAGCATCGAGCTGACGAACGAGGTCATGGGGATCGGCGACATTTAAATGGCGAACGAGAACGCGACGGTCGACGGCGAGGCGTTGGAACCGGGCACCGAACTCACCTCGGGCTACGGATCGAGCCCCGGGGTCGCGACGGGGCCGGTACGGATCATCGAGGACATCGACGAGGCCGACCGGATCGAGGAAGGTGACGTGATCGTCACCGAGATGACGGCGCCGGACATGGTGCCGGCGATGAAGCGCTCGGCGGGCATTCTCACCGACGAGGGCGGGATGACCTCCCACGCGGCCATCGTCTCCCGCGAACTCGGCGTCCCGGCCATCGTCGGCTGTGGCGACGCGACCGACGTGCTCACCGACGGCCAGCGGATCACGCTCGACGGCCAGAAGGGGACGGTCGTCGTCGCGGAAGCCGAGAGCGAGGCGGTCGAAGACGCCGATCCGGAGGGGAGTCGGAGTGCCGAGGGCGGAAGCGGCGCCCCGCCCACCACGGCGACGGAAGTGAAGGTGAACGTCTCCATCCCGGACGCGGCCGAACGCGCCGCCGACACCGGCGCCGACGGCGTCGGCCTCCTCCGACTGGAACACATCCTGCTCTCGACGAGCAAGACGCCCGAAAAGTACGTCGAGGACCACGGCGAGGAGGCGTTCGTCAAGGAGATTTCCGAGGAGATCCGGAAGGTGGCGGACGCGTTCTACCCGCGCCCGGTTCGCGCCCGGACCCTCGACGCGCCGACGGACGAACTCGCGGAACTGGAGGGCGGCGAGAACGAACCCCACGAGCACAACCCGATGCTCGGCTACCGCGGCATCCGCCGGTCGCTGAAGGAGCCCGAGATGGTCAAACTCGAACTGCGGGCGTTCAAGCGCCTGCACGACATGGGCTACGACAACGTCGAAGTCATGTTCCCGCTGCCGAACGACGCCTCGGACGTGCGGCGGGCGCGGGAACTGATGGAGGAGGTGGGCATCGACCCCGGGAAGCGCCGCTGGGGCGCGATGGTCGAGACGCCGGCCAGCATCCGCGCCATCGACGAAATCATCGACGAGGGCATCGACTTCGTCGCCCTCGGCACCAACGACATCGTCCAGTTCATGCTCGCGGTCGACCGCAACAACGCACAGGTGGCCGACCGCTTCGACGACTTCCACCCCACTATCCTGGAGGCGATGGCGGAGGTCATCGAGGCGTGTAACGAACACGACGTGGACACGACGATCACGGGCCAGTCCGGCTCGCATCCCGACATGGCGAAGTTCCTCGTCGAGAAAGGGATCACCTCGCTGTCCTCGAACATCGACGCCGTCGACGAGGTGCGCCGCGTCGTCGCCCGCGCCGAGCGGAAACTCCAACTCGACGAGGCGCGCTCGAAACTCGACGACGACGAGCCGCGGATCGACTGAGACGGAGTGCTGTAACGGTTTACCGGCGGTTCGCCGACCCGTCCCGGCGAACCCCTATTTTTCCGCGACGACCCGCAACCTGCGATAGTCCGCGGTCCACGTCCCGTCCACGAACAGGTCGTCACGGAGTCGATCCTCGACATCGGCGACCAGCGCCGGCCGTTCGGCGTCGGGAACCGGCGCGAGGAGGTCGTCGCCGAAGGCGTCGAGCCACGACGCCAGCCCGTCGAGTTCGGTCGGGCGGTCGAACAGCGTGGCGTAGCGCACCTCGAAGCCGGCCGCTTCGAGCCGCGTCGCGTACTCGCCGACGCTCGGGAAGTACCACGGCGATTCTAGGGCGTAGCCGCGGTCGGCGGCCGCGGCGCGCACCGCGTCGACGATAGCGGCGACGTTGCCAGTCCCGCCGAGTTCGGCGACGAACCGGCCGCCGGGGCGGAGGGCACGGGAGACGGAATCGAGGACGGCGTCCTGATCCGACTCGGCGATCCAGTGGAGCGCGGCGTTCGAGAAGAGGGCGTCGAACGGCTCGTCGACCGCGAAGGTGCGGGCGTCGGCGTGGACGAACCGGTGTGGATACGTCTCGCGTGCGCGCTCGATCATCGCGGCGGAGGCGTCCAGGCCGACGGCCTCGGCGCCGGCCGACGCGATGCGGTCGGTCAGGTGGCCGGTGCCACAGCCGATATCGAGGATGCGCTCGCCGGGGGCAGGGTCGAGCAGGTCGACGACGCGCTCCCCGTACTCGTAGACGAAGGCGTGGTCGTCGTCGTAGGCGGCCGGGTTCCACGCGTCGTCGGCGTCGGGGGGCATACGCTCGACTCGTCGGGTGGGGAGTTAACTCTCGGCGTCGTCACTGGGGGCGGTGAGTGCAGTCGAAGAAGGAACGCGGGCGGGGCGACCCCGCCGAACGATCACCGATCGATTACAGCAGGCCGACGATCGTCTCGATCGAACCGCGTGCCTCCCAGAGACCGGACACGATCATGACGACGCCCGCGAAGACGGCGAGCGCGACGGCCCACCTGCGGACCGGCGAGAGCGAGTCGATGTCGATTTCGAAGGACATGTACATCACCGAGAGGTACATGAGCCCGATTGCGGGGGCGAAGAGCGCGCCGGAGAGGGCAAAGAGGATCAGCGGCGCCTCGATGAAGAGGTTGAGCGAGAGCGGAATCGCCGCGAACAGGACGATGGTCGCCCGGAACGTCGTGTCGCGGGTGATGTTGTAGTTGTCGAACACGCCGTGGAGCGCGAAGGCGTCCTCCCAGAGACGGGACATCCCGTACAGCGGACCGATGAGCGTCGAGAAGAGCGCGGCGACGGTGGTCAGCAGGAACAGGATGGCGGACCACTCGCCGAACTGCGTCGTGAAGATGGCGGCCATCTCGGGGATGACGGTGAAGCCGCTGGGCTGGATGCCCTGAACGTGAAGCGTCGCGGCCGCGGCCGTCCACATGAAAAAGGAGAAGACGGCCAAGATGACGGACGAGAGGAGGTTCTGCCAGAGGACGATGTCGCCCCAACCCTTGAGTCGGGACACCTCCTCGTCGGTGAGGTCGTACTTGTCGATTTCG
>Ga0209917_1000849_pt1 | contig 12692 bp, 13 predicted proteins | sample SalPon2_C_H2O_MG_FD_185710 | JGI IMG/M metagenome (GOLD analysis project Ga0209917, IMG submission 185710) | Salt pond water microbial communities from South San Francisco under conditions of wetland restoration - Salt Pond MetaG R2_C_H2O_MG... | ecosystem: Environmental > Aquatic > Non-marine... | reverse complement strand
CGTCGATGGCACGCTCGATGGACTCCGAGGCGGCGTCGACGAGCGCGTCGACGTCGCCGCTCTCGGCGTAGAGCCGGAGGTACGGTTCGGTCCCGCTCGGCCTGACGAGCAGCCACGAGCCGTCCGGAAAGGTCAGTCTGAGCCCGTATTCGACGTCCACGTCCGCCTCCGGGAACGCCTCCGGGAGCCGCGACTCGAGGCGGGTCATCGCGGTCGCCTTCCGGTCGTCCGGACATTCGAGACTCACCTTCCGGTAGGGACGCTCCCGGACCGGATCCCGAAGCTCTCGAAGCCCCGTCGAGGCTGTGAGACCGGCGACGACCGCCGCGCTGACGACGGCGTCGATCCAGGGGCCGAACGACGGGTGAGTGTGCTTCCACGGCTCGGCCGCGAAGACGACGGTTCCGCCTGACGCCTCGGCAGCAGCGATCCCCTCGTGGAGCGCGCCGAGCCGGACCCGCTCGACTCGGCCGCCGGCCGCCGCGACCCGTTCGTCGATCCGGCCGGAGGCGTTCGGCGTCGTCACGACGACGGGATCGGCCGCATCCGTCGCCGCGACGTAGTGTTCGGCGATGACGGCGAGCACCGTATCCTCGTGGACGACGTCCCCGTCGGCGTCGATCACGACGATCCGGTCGCCGTCGCCGTCGTGGCCGATGCCGAGGTCGCTGTCGCCGTCAGCGACGAATCGGCGGAGGTCAGAGAGGCTCTCCGGCGTCGGCTTCGATTCCCGGCCGGGGAAGTGGCCGTCGACGTTGGCGTTGAGCGCGGTGACGTCGGCCCCGAGCTCGCGAAGGACGTCCGGGGTCGCGAGGCCCGCGGTCCCGTTTCCACAGTCGACGGCGACAGAAAGCCCCGCACAGTCCCCGGCGACGTCGCGGGCGTACTCGACGACGTCGGCGCGATACCGCGCCAGCACGTCGAGCGTCCGCCCGGTTCCCCACTGGTTCCACACAACAGGGGGTGAGGCCGACCCCGACTCCGGGTCCGGATCGAGCCGCGATTCGATCCGGCGCTCGGCCTCGCGGTCGTACTCGGTCCCGTCGACGAACAGCTTCAACCCGTTGTCGCTCGGCGGGTTGTGGCTCGCGGTGACCATGATGCCCCGGCGACCGCGACTCGCGTACGCGAGCGCCGGCGTCGGAACTTCGCCGACGCGGAGGACGTCAGCACCGCCGCTTTCGAGCCCCGCTTCGACGGCGGCGGCGATCCCGTCGCCGGTCTCGCGACCGTCACGGCCGACGACGAACTCGGAGCCGTCGCTGGCGGCCGCCCGCCCGACGGCCAGCGCGAGCGACGGCGTCACGTTCGTCCGTGCGTCCCCGCGGATGCCGGCGGTCCCGAACAGGTCCATAGTAAGGACTCCTCGCCGAATTACTTCAAGGGTTGCGAACGGACGGCGTGCGTTCGTTGCGAACAGACAGCGCTCCGTCCCGACGGCCCTCGCGCTGTACACCCGCCTCGGCGGGCCGTCGGTGATCGCTCAGGTCACGAGGGGTCTGCCCCCGGGATCGTATATAAATAGTCGGTTCGGTTCGCGTGGACCGTCTCACCTACGTTTCAAGCGATGTCCCGACTGGTATCGATGTCGATCGCTTCGGTGAGATCGAGTTTGATCGCGTCCGAGAGCGCCTTGCCGCCGCGGAACTTCGGCACTGTGAGCCGGTTCTCGACGCGGTCGCCCTTGAGCTTCGTCTGCAACTGAAAGACGACGTCGGCCATGTGTACTGTCGTGTCCCGGAGGGGCGGCACGTCGTGCCCGTCCAGGCAGTGTAACACGGCGAGACTGTCGGTGTTGTACACCTGATTTTGAAGATCGTTGAGGAACTTCCGGTATCTCGGCGGTTCGTGCCGTTCGAGGACGTCGATCGGGTCCACGATCAGGTTCGAGGAGTCGGGAAGCGCGGCGATGCGCTTCGAGGTGTTGTCCAGCGGTGCGTCCCCGGTGACGTCCCGGACGGTCGGGTCGCCGGTCGAGGTCGGTGCGGCGTCGATACTGTTCGCGACCGCGTCGCTCGTCCGGTCTATCGTCAGATATAGCGTGTTCCGAGCGCCGGTGAGTTCGTAAAGGAACAGTTCGGCCTGGCTGGCTGGTGCGGCGGTGAGCGCGACGACGCTGCCGGCCGGAATCCCGCCGTCGAGTTGTCTGTCGAGGGCGGAGATCCCGGTTCGGAGCCGTTCGCTCATCTCTGCCGAATTTACTCGCCTACACTGATTAAACTTTCTGGCAGATCGAGGTCCGTTTCGCCGAACGGCCGGCTAGGAGCGCGTGAGCAAGCGTCACACGATCCGCCGGTCGGGGGATTCAAGACCGTCCGTGCCGGCCTTTCGGTAATGCGCCACGATCACCTGATAAGCGCGAAGCAGTTATCCCGTGGCGACATCGAGACGGTGCTCGACCGCGCGGCCGAGATCGCTGCCGATCCAGGGACGGTCGCCGGACGGCACGCGGACACGCTGTTGGGACTGTTGTTTTTCGAACCGAGCACCCGCACCAAGATGTCGTTCGACGCGGCCATGAAGCGACTCGGCGGCGACACGGTCGACATGGGAAGCGTCGACTCCTCGTCGGTCAAGAAGGGCGAAAGCCTCGCCGACACCGTCCGGGTCATCGAGGGGTACACCGACGCGATCGTCCTCAGACACCCCTCCGAGGGGTCGGCGAAACTCGCCAGCGAGTTCGTCGACGTCCCGATCGTCAACGCCGGCGACGGGGCGGGCCAACACCCCACCCAGACGCTCCTCGACATGTACACGATCCGCGAGAACGCCGGCCTCGACGACCTCACGATCGGTATCATGGGCGATCTGAAGTACGGGCGCACCGTCCACTCGCTGGCGCACGCGCTGACGAACTTCGACGTGAGCCAACACTTCATCAGCCCCGAGAGCCTGCGTCTCCCCCGCGGCGTCAGATACGACCTCCACGAGGCCGGCGCGCAGGTCCGAGAACACACCGGGATCGACGACGTCCTGGATTCCCTCGACGTGTTGTACGTGACGCGGATCCAACGCGAGCGGTTCCCGGACGAGAACGAGTACCGACAGGTTGCCGGCGAGTACCGGATCGACGCCGACCTCCTCGGGGCGGCCAAGGACGATCTGACCGTGATGCACCCGCTGCCGCGCGTCGACGAGATCGCCCCCGACGTCGACGAGACCACCCACGCGACGTACTTCGAACAGGCCCACAACGGCATCCCGGTTCGGATGGCGCTTTTGGACGAGATGCTATGACAGACACCGAACTCCGCGTTTCCAAGATCGAGGACGGAACCGTTATCGACCACATCGCCGGCGGCCAGGCGCTCAACGTGCTCGCGATCCTCGGCATCGACGGCGGCTCCGGCGAGGAGGTGAGCGTCGGGATGAACGTTCCCTCCGACCGCCTGGGCCGGAAGGACATCGTGAAAGTCGAGGGCCGCGAGTTGAGCCAAAACGAGGTCGACGTGCTGTCGCTCATCGCGCCCGCGGCGACGATCAACATCGTCCGCGAGTTCGAGGTCGTCGAGAAACACCGGGTGACGCGACCCGAAACCGTCGCCGGCGTGTTGTCGTGTCCGAACGCCAACTGCATCTCGACGGCCGACGAGCCGATCGAATCCCGGTTCGACGTCCTCGAGGAGGGCGTCCGGTGTACGTACTGCGAGACGATCGTCCGGGAGTCGATCGCCTCCCACATCAGCGCAGCCTGAGACGCGCCGCCGGGGGAACATCTATAGCCCCGGACGTCGATACTTTTCCCGTATGTCAAAGAAAGCACTCGCCGTCGTGCTCCTCGCGGCGGTCGTCCTGCTGTACGTCGCGAAACGGTAGCTCGCTCGCTGCCCGAACCACCCGCCGAACCGACCGCCCTCCAGTCGATCCGCCGTCCGGTCGCCGGAGGCCGAACTGCCCCCTCTTCCGAACGACTTAGGAACCGCGAGTGCCGACGTGGGGTATGTACGGCGTCGTCACGCGAAACGAGGAGGAAGCCCGCTGGCCCGACTTCGACCGCGGGTTCTACGAGGTCAAGGACGTCTCCGGCCGTTCCGCGGAACCGGTCCCCGAGACGGTGAGCATGATCTCCTGTTTCGGCGACAACGCCGCCGCCGAGGAGAACCCCGACCTCGTTCCCGTCACCCCCGACGGGGTGCGCGCGACCCGCGAGCGGACGTACTTCGATTGGGCCTACGTCTGTCCGACCCACGACGGCTACCGCGAGGGGCTCCTCGAAATCGTCGCCGACTGCGCCGAGGTGACGCCGGACGTCCGCCTCGACGACGTCGGCTTTCCCCGCCCCGAGTACTGCTACTGCGATCGCTGCAACGAGCGCTTCGAGTCGTGGGTCCGGGCGCGCCACGACCGCGGCGAGGGGCCGCATCCGACCGAGACGACCGTCGAGGACCGATACGAGTGGCGCGCCGAACGGATCACCGAGTTCGTCGAGGCGGCCACTGATCGGATTCCCGGACGAAGCTACCTGACGCTGTATCCCGACCCCTACGACGGCCACCTCTACGAGCGGGCGGGGCTCGACATCGAGGCGCTCGAACCGCACGTCGACGAGTTCGTGGTCCCGCTGTACGACACCCACTACGGGACGACCTACTGGCTGGAGACGATCGCAAAGGGCTTCCAGAGCCGCCTCGAGACGCCGTTCAGCGTCGAACTCTACGCGGTCGACGTCGACATCGACAACCTGATTCACGCCCTCGAGGTGGCGGAGGAGTACGGCGAGTCGGTGCTGTTCGGCTACGACGCTTCCAACGGACGGGCCGCGCTGCGGCGGCGCGACGCGGACGAACGCGACGGCGTCGAGTGGTGAGCGGCGGCGGATCGGGAGAGTCCCGGCCGCGACCAGAACGGAGGGACGCGCTCGCCGACGTTTCTACGCGACGGCCCTGGCGGCGTCGATGAGGTCCTCGCGGTCGCGGGTGTCGTCCGGCAGCCCTTCGGGATCGAACCATCGAGCGGCGCTGATCTCGTCGTCGGGATCCGAGACGGCGGGGGTCGTCGTGTCGGCCACCGCACGGAAGACCGGGAGCACGCCCCACGTCGAACAGCCGCCACACGTCACTTCGACGCGGTTCAACATCGCCAGACCGCGGTAGGTCGCCTCGATTCCGGCCTCCTCGCCGAGTTCCCGTTCGGCCGCCTCCCGGAACGACTCGGAGCCGTCGACGCCGCCGCCCGGGAGTACCCACAGATCGACGCCCTCGTGACGGACCAACAGGAGCTGGCTGCCCTCGCTGCGGACGAGGGTGTGGGCCCCGTAGGGCGTCCCGTTGCGCCTGATCCGTTCGGCGAGCGTCCGGAACCGATCGCGCGAGACGCGTTTCTGATACGTCCGTTCGAGCGGCGGCATCCCGTAGGTGTCGGTCAACCGGTGGTACGCCTGCTCGGCCAGTTGGGTCGCCTCGTCGGCGAGAAACCACAGCCCGTCGACGGCCGTCATCCTAACTCCGGGCGTCGGTGTGGCTCGCTCGGGGGGCGATCGGCGTGATGTGAGGATACGTATGTCATACGTCGTCTTCGGTCGCGTACTTAAAAAACCGTTCGACGCCGGAAGACCGATCGGGAGCCGGCGAGTCCACGCCGAATACGAGCCGTTCACTCGGCTTTGCTGTGGGACTTCGGCGGGTGAAACGACGGGCTTTTTCCGTATCGGTGAAAAGGGGGGCCATGGCATTCGAGAAGGGAGACCGCGTGACGTTCCACGACAAGCACAGCGAGTACGACGGCGAGACGGGCGAGGTCACGCAGGTCTCGGAGACCATGTTCGGCGACAACACCTACATCGTCGACTTCGAGGAGGGACAGGAAGCGGGCATCGCCGAGGAGGCCCTCGACGCCGCCGAGGACGCGGCCGACGCGGACGACGAGTGAGACGATGCGTGCCGTCCCGTTCCACTACGTCGACCTCCGGACCTTCTGCTACGCGACGGAGGACGAAAAGCGGGTCGAGACGGCACTCAGGACCTTCCTCCCCGAGGAGGCCGAACTCGAACGCGACGTCACCGAGGGCCACAACGGCGACCGGATCGTGATCCTCTCGATCAGGCTCGAACGCGCCGACGACGTCCGGCACGTCCTCTCGAAACTGACCGAACTCGGCGAACTCGACCGCCTGCTCGACGAGTTGGAGGCCCGCATCGACGACAACTGCGCCTTCTATATCGGCCTCGACAAGCAGGCCGCCTTCCGCGGCGACGTCTCGCTCGGCGAGGGGCTCATGCTCCGCGGGAAGGTCGAAGCCTATCCCGCCAAGCGGGAGCGGGCCATCGAGACGGCAAGCGAGGCGCTGGAGGACCTCGCGACGCGGGCGGATTCGGGGCACTAGCGGACGGGTCGTGGAGCGCGTCGGACGACCGCTCGGGTTCGCCCCGCGGAGTCACTGTATCATCCCCGATATAAAGAACTCGAACAGAATAAAGAAGATCGGCAGCAGCAACGAACTGACCAGCCGGGTGATGATGCCGACCGAGAGCGGGTACAACTGCACGTTCTGGTGGTCACGGAACTCCCGTCGTTCGCGCTGGATCTCCAACTGGAGCAGTTGGTTCTCCCGAACCGAGCCCTCGCCGTCGTCGCCGGGCATGTCGAGTTGTGCCTCCAGCGTCCGGATCTTCTCCTTGTGCGTTTCGAGCAACCGCTCTCTGATCTCCTGGGCGCGTCTGTTCATCTTGTAGGTCGGGTACGCGAAGTTGGCGGCGACCAACAGGACGAACAGCGCGACGCCGGCGTACACGAAGCCGCCGAAGGCGCTGTGGGCGGCGATCTGGAACGACAGCGGCAGCGCAAAGGACCCGAGCGAGACGATGACGGTCGTCTGGATCGCGAAGTTGCCGACGGCGCTGAGGCCGCCGAGTCCGTCCGGATGCAGCGGGTCGATATCCAGCGTCGCGTTCTCGGCGAACGACCGGATCGCGAGGACGGTGACGACCGCGGCGTGGCTCCGCAACCCGACGATCGTGAGCCAGTAGACGAAGAAACAGAGGTAGGCGATCCGTTCGAGGGGAGTCGTGACGCCCTGTGAGACGAAGTACGGCTGGCTGACGACGAACACCCCGAGCACGAGCACGACCCAGACCCCGACGCTGACCCACCAGTAGTCCGTGTAGTACGTGTCGTACCGCCGGGAGAGCGACGACAACGCCGTGTCGTCGTCGGCCGTCAGCGTCTCGTCCGCGTCCTTGAAGAACCCCGGCAGGAGGTGTCGGTCGAAGTACCACACGTCGTAGGGGCCGACGACCACCATCAGACAGGCCAGCGACTGCCCGAGCAGGAACAGCGTGGACGCCTCCGCGGCGTCGACCGCGAGCAGCGTGGCGGCGACCGGGATCCACCCGCCGACCAACAGCGCGGCGAGAAACGGGTGATCGACGAACGTTCGCCCGCGTTCGACGATCCGACTCAGCCAGATGGGCTTCGCACGGTAGGGTTCCAGTTCGGCGCTCATTCGATCCCCGTGAACACGATGGCTCTCAACGCTCACGCACATAAAACTCGGTGCCGGCCGCCAGGCGGAGCGTCATGTCCGCCGACAGCGGCGGCTCCCTCGCGTGCCCGACCGGGGAGTCGTCGCCGGACCTGTCCCCCTCGACGCGCGACAGCGCGAACCGGCGACCGATCGCGGCGAGGGCGAGCTTCGCCTCGAGCAGCGCGAACTGGCGGCCGATACAGAGGCGCGGGCCGCCGCCGAACGGCGCGTACGCGAAGTCGGGACGGTCCTCGGGGGCGTCGCCCCGCCACCGGCCGGGGCGGAACCGCTCCGGGGCGTCGTAGAACCGGTCGTCGCGGTGGACCTGTCGGATGCCGAGCCACACGGGGACGTCCGCGGGGATGCGGTAGCCGTCGACGGCGACCGGGCGCGTCGACTCGCGGGGGAGCACGTAGACGGGCGGGTACAGCCGGAGCGTCTCCGTCACGATTCGCTCGGTGATCTCCAGGCCGTCGACGTCGGCCAGCGTCGGATCGCCGTCGAGACAGTCGACCTCTCGGTGGAACCGGTCCCGGAGCGCCGGCCGCCGCGAGAGCTCGAACAGCGAGAGCGCGAGCGTCGACGCCGTCGTCTCGTGACCCGCGAAGATCAGCGTGACGACCTGATCGCGGAGCTGCTCGTCGGCGAGGACGTCCCCGTCGTCCCCGCCCCGCTGGCGGATGCCGACGAGCAGCGACAGCAGGTCCTCGGCCTCGGTCGGCGACGGGGCCGACCCGCCGGCGGCCTCCGCCAGCAGTTCGTCGGCGGCTTCCCGGAGCCGGCGGCGGCCGCGCTTGAACCGTCGACGGGCGGGCGTCGGCACCCACGTCGGCAACGGGTACGAGGTCGGCGCGAACCACTCCTGGAGGTCCCCCGCGGCCGAGCGGATCTCGGAATCCCCGCCGAGTTCGAGTTCGCGGCCGAACAGCGTCGCGAACAGGACCTCCAGCGTCAGCCGTTTCATCTCCGCCCCGAGGTCGATGCGGTCGCCGTCGTCCCACGTGTCGATCCGGCGTCCGATCGCCTCGTTCATCCCGCCGGCGTACGACCGGACGCTGTCGCGCGAGAAGAGCGGCTGGAGGGCCCGACGCTGTCGTCGCCACTGCTCGCCTTCGACGGCCACCAGGCCGTCGTCGAAGGCGACGCGGAAGTCCTCGGACTTGCGGAACGCGTCGCGGTCGTCGACGAGCGCCCGTTCGAGGTGTGCGGGATGCGTGAGGTTGTACACGTCCCCGGGGCCGAAAAAGTGGGTCCGGGCGACGTCGTGGTCGGAAAGCGCCCGGTCCCGGAAGGCCAGCACGTCCGGCATCGTCCGGAACGTGTGCGTCAGGGGATGTCCGACGGCATCCGGGTACGGCGGCCGGGGGAGCTTCTCTCGGGGCCGATCGTCCATCGAAGCCATCTGCAGCGACGGTAGTTGCCGTCTCACAATAGTACTGGCGGGACGTCGCTCCGGTGGCCGCCTGCCGGCCGGCGGGGACGCGTCCCGCTCAGAGGCGCTCGGTGTCTATCTCCCTGCCCGGCGGCGAGAGGACGAGAAAGCCCCGAAAGTGCATCAACTCGCCGCCGTAGTCGCGGACCTCGCGGGCGAACCCGGCCGCGAGGTCGTTTAGGTCCCCCTCGACGTTCAACACCACCACGTCGTCGCGTTTGACGTGCTCGACCCACTCGTCGGGATCGGTCGACCCGTCGAGCACACCGAGCACGACGCGGCCGCCCGCGTCCGGTTCGTCCAACTCGCCCTCGGCGGTCTGTAAGTCGAGGTCGAAATCGCCCATACCGACCCCACCGGCCGGAATGGAAAAAGCCTGCCGGCCTGCCCTTCGTCCACGACGACCGAGCGGGACCGCAAGACTGCGGCCCGACCCGCCCCCGTCGGAAGTAGGTATATTTAATTATCGATCATCCGAATCGCGGGCATGGTCAGCGTCGACATCGAGTACTGCGCCCCGTGTGGACTGGCCGGAACGGCCGTGACGACGCGGCGCGTGCTCGCGGACCGACTCAGGGGGTACGACGAAATTGAGGGCGTTCGCGTCGAACCGACACACGAGATGGTGTTCGGCGTCCGCGTCGGGGGCGATCGGATCTGGACGGTCGATCCGACAGACCGCGTCGATCCGATGGAGGCGGTCGCGGCGGTACGGACCTGGCTTCGGTCCTGATCCGACCCCTGGGCCGCCCGATGCGGGCCGTTTTTGCGTGTCCGTCCCGAATCGATCGTAGTGACTGACGAGCAAGCCAACGCCGCGGGGGAGCCTCCGGACGCCGATAGCGAGGCGCCCGTCGACGCCGACGTCGAGGGGGCGACCGACGCTGACGGCGGGCGGCCCGCGGAGGCCGACGGCGAACCGCCCATCGACGCCGAGGACTTCTACGAGGCGCTCGACGCCCGGGGACGGCCGGTCGCGACGACTGCCGAGGTCGCGTCGGCGTTTGACCGCCCCGTCGGATCGGTCGACGAGGCGCTCTCGGGGCTCGAATCCGACGGGGACGTCGGGCGACTCGACGTGCGGGCGGCGGAGACGGCCTGGTACGCGCCGGGACGCGCCGACGCCGACGAGCGCATCACGGTCTTCGAGAAGCGCCGGGACGTGATCGTCGACCAGCCCGCACAGTACACGCGGGCGCTTTTGACGCAGTTCGCCCACCTCGAGGACACGAACCGCGAGGGGGGATACGTGTACACCGTCCGGGAGGAAGACGTCTGGAACGCCCCGTACGCGACATTCCCGGAACTGGTCTCGACGATCCGATCCGCGCTCGGGGGGCGATACGAGGCCCTAGAGGAGTGGATCGAGGGCCAGTGGGAGCGCGCCCACAAGTTCCGGCTCTCGACCCACGAGGACGGCTACGTCCTCCTGGAGGCCAAGAGCGCGGACCTGTTGGGCAACGTCGCCGAACCGCGCCTCGACGAGGGCGTCCTCCGGGCGCGGACGGGCGACGAGACGGCGTGGGTCGCCGAGGACCGGACCGCCGAACTCAAGCGGACGCTGTACGAGGCCGGCTACCCGGTCCAGGACGACCGCGACCTCGAGACCGGCGACGACCTGCCGTTCGACCTCGACCTCGACCTTCGGCCCTACCAGGCCGACTGGATCGCACGCTTCGCCGACTCGGGGTCGGGCGTGCTCGTCGGGCCGCCGGGGTCGGGCAAGACGGTCGCCGCGCTGGGCGTGATGGCCGACGTCGAGGGCGAGACGCTCGTGTTGGTGCCCTCCCGGGAGCTCGCGGGCCAGTGGCACGACGAGATACTCGCGCACACGACGCTGTCGCCCGAACAGGTCGGCGAGTACCACGGCGGGGCCAAGGAGATCCGGCCGGTGACGATCGCCACCTACCGGATCGCGGGGATGGACCGCCACCGGAGCCTCTTCGACTCCCGGGAGTGGGGGCTGATCGTCTTCGACGAGGTCCACCACATCCCCTCGCCGGTCCACCGCCGGAGCGCCTCCCTGCAGACCAAACACCGGCTCGGACTGACCGCCACGCCGGTCAGGGAGACCGAGGATCAAGAGGAAATATACACGCTCGTCGGCCCGCCGATCGGCACCGACTGGGAGGCGCTGTTCGAGGCCGGCTACGTCGCCGAACCGGAGGTCGAGATCCGGTGTCTCCCGTGGGCGTCGCCCGCACACCGCGAGGAGTACGCCGCCAGCGACGGCCACGGCCGCCGCCAGGCCGCGGCGACGAACCCCGCGAAGATCCGGGAGATCTCGGCGATCCTCCACGAGAACCGCGGTTCGAAGGCGATCGTCTTCGTCGAGTACATCGATCAGGGCAACGCGATCGCCGAGGCGCTCTCGGTCCCGTTCATCAGCGGCGAGACGCCGCACGCCCGCCGGAGCCGGCTGTTCGATCGGTTCAGGCGCGGCGCGGTGGACACGATCGTCGTCTCGCGGGTCGGCGACGAGGGGATCGACCTCCCCGACGCCGAGGTCGCGATCGCGGCCTCGGGGCTCGGCGGGTCGCGCCGCCAGGGCGCCCAGCGGGCCGGCCGGACGATGCGCCCCGTCGGGAAGGCCCGGATGTACGTCCTCGCCACGCGGGGCACCGAGGAGGAGGACTTCGCGCGGAACCGGACGAAACACCTCGCGGCGCGGGGCGTCCGGGTCCGCGAGACCGACCCGGTCACGGTCGTCGACCCGGAGGACGCCTCGGCGGCCCCCGACCGGGGCGGGATCGAAGCCGACGCCGAGCGGTGATTTAAGACGATGCCGGGCGAGGGGCGTGACGTGAGGCGCGGAACGGGCGACGAGCCGCCGGATACGGGACCGGACAGCGATGGCGCTGGCGGTGGCGACAGCAGCGCTTGCGACAGCAGCGGTGGGGGCGACGACGGGAACGTCGGAAGCCGCCACCGCCGACTGGCCCGCCACCCGACCCCCGGTCGGCGCAACTCGCTTTGGTCGTGGCCCGACGCGAAACACCCGCTACGGGTCGTGCTCAACTACGTGGCGATCGTCCTCGCGCGGCACGCGCCGAGCCTCAGGCTGAAGAACTGGCTGCTCCGATCGATCGGCGTCACCGTCGGATCGGGCGTCTCGTGGGGGCTCGAATCGACGCCGGACGTGTTCTGGCCGGAACTCGTCGCCGTCGGCGAGGACGCGATCGTCGGCTACGACGCGACGCTTCTGTGCCACGAGTTCCTCCAGGAGGAGTACCGGACCGGCGAGGTCCGGGTCGGCGAGCGGGCGATGATCGGGGCCGGAACGGTCGTGCTGCCCGGCGTCGAGATCGGCCCGGACGCGCAGGTCGCCGCGAACTCCCTCGTCGCCGAGGACGTCCCGGCGGGGGAGACGTGGGCCGGGGTGCCGGCCGAACCGGTTTCGACCGGTGACGGGGGCGAGGCGGCCGGGGCGGACGAAGAGGACGGGGCGACCGAGGCGGGCGAGGAGGACAGGACAGGGTAGACGGGGCGAAAAGCGGGGGACAGGGACGCGCCCTACGCCGCGTCGTCGAGTTCCTCGCGGACCGACGCGATGTCCTCGGCGATCGCCGCCGCGTCCTCCGGGAACAGCGCGATCTGGACCTCGTTGCCGTCGGCGTCGCTCGCGACGATCTTGAGTTGGCTGTCGCCGAACGGCCGCGCCTCGACCGACTCGGGGTCGAAGAGCTTCGCGGTCGCCGACTTGTTCGTCGGGCCGACGTTCTTGACGCTTCCATCCTTGAGTTCGATCATGAACGACTCGAGGTTCAGGTTCAGCACGTCCGTCGGTTCGTCGGGGAG
>Ga0209917_1000843_pt1 | contig 12726 bp, 18 predicted proteins | sample SalPon2_C_H2O_MG_FD_185710 | JGI IMG/M metagenome (GOLD analysis project Ga0209917, IMG submission 185710) | Salt pond water microbial communities from South San Francisco under conditions of wetland restoration - Salt Pond MetaG R2_C_H2O_MG... | ecosystem: Environmental > Aquatic > Non-marine... | reverse complement strand
TGGCTCCACTCCAGCAACCGATTCATCGCATTTGACGGGGTCTGAATGCTGAAGACGTTGTCCCACAATAGTTGTTCGGGACGGATGAGTGATGAAGTGATTTTCCGCCCCAGCGACAACTGACGGCAAGTCGCAAATCAAAGCCCGTCCGTCACCGAGCGGAATCACGCGATCAAGCATACTCGGCGGATGTCATTCTAAGCACAGTCGTTCATCTCGTTGTTTGATGATTGCGCGTTACAGATACCGGACAGTGAGTGAACGAGTACTGGCCCTCTCGAAAACTCTCGTGAACACTGTGGAGGGCGCTCGGTTGCGCTCGATCCGACCGTCGTCTCGGCACTCAAGTACGATTAGAGCTATGTTTTCCTGACCCTCCGGCTCAACGCCGTCGAACAGACGAAACGAGGGGTGTTCGCCCACACTGCGGGCCGGCTTCTGCTCTTATTCGTACCGCGGTCGCTACCTCCTCAACCTCATCACGACCAGCCGGTGTGCCCAGCATCGGGATCGAATCGTCGTCACCGAAAGCAAGGATCGGCGAGCACGCGTCGACGACGTCGACAACCAGCCCCTCGCCGAGGGGCCCCGTTGCGTGAACACTCCTGATTCACACTGCTGTCGGGTAGCTGCTTCACCCATTGATTAGAAATGAGCCTATCAGAAGTCCAGCCGTCTGTCTCCAAGGAGATGCGTATCAAGAAAACGGACGACACAAAAGCTGCGCTCAGGCGTCGAAGTCGCCGGGTTCCTGCGCTAGCAGGTTGCGCACCCGGTCGAAGTGCTGGCTGCTGCGTCCAGGGAATCGGTCGAATGTATCGTCGGAAACAGGCTTATTCGTCACCATCAGCAACCGACTCACCTGCACGATCGTTGAGGCACGCTTCTGCGTCGTAGTCTTCGGGTTCCCCACCGAGGTCTTCTGCCAGCGCTTCGCGGATGTCTTCGTGCTGTTCGTTCATTTCTTCGCGGAGTGTTTTGAGTTCGTCCTCGCTCACTGGTTCTTGGTTTCGTGCCATCCCTCGGATCTTCTTGTGAACTTTTGCGTACTCTCGGTTAACTGGTCTTCGGCGAACTCAAGCGCCACGCCTACCAGCATCGGCGGTGTGACGTACTCTTGTTGGCACTTTTTCCAGTACATCCACGAGTGACTGTTCAGACCCCTTGACCACTCATGAGGAACAACGCCAGAGAGTACATTTCGTTTGTCTCAACATACGTTGTTATCGGTCGATCGAATACTAGCATACACGACGGGGGAGTGAGAGAGTACGTTTCGTCTGTCTTTGTGGGATATTACGATAGATGCCGTTCTTCTTCGATTTCCTGTCTGATCTCAAGCACGATCTCCGGATCAAGATCAAGCCGATATTCGTAGTACCGGCCCCCGCCTTCACCGTGATTCTGACCACTTCGCTGTGAACTACCCCTGCCTACCCGCCGCCTTCGGCGGCTCCTTGAGGCAGGGGCTTCCTGTTTCAACGACGCGCTTTGCAGACACCGAATCAGTGTCCGTAGGGAGCACAGTCTCCACAAGCGTTGATTCGGAGCGTCCCGCTCCTACTTCTTCAAGACCGCGAGAAAGGATGTTCCACGCCGCGTTCGCGTCTCTATCCGTCTCAAACCCGCACGCCGGACAGGAGTGTTCACGAACCCACAGCGGCTTGTCCGTCTTGACGCCACAAGACGCGCACTCTTTCGTCGTTCCTGCTGGTTCGACGGCGACGAAGTGCGTTCCCTCACGTTCGCACTTGTACTCAAGCATCCGCAGGAACGTCCCCCACGCCGCACCTGCTCGATTCCGTGAGTTTCCGGGGAGTTCGACCAAACCTTTCGCGTCCAAGTCCTCTACGGCCACCAAGTCGTACTCGGTAGCGTAGTAGTTCGAGAGTTTGTGAAGGAAGTCCCGCCGCTTGTTCTTCAACTCGGCGTGACGTTCGGCCACGACCCGACGCTGTTTCTCCCAATTCGCGGACCCGTGTTCCTTCCGCGAGAGGTCACGTTGTGCGCGTTCCAACCGCTCACGTTCGTCGGACAGGTCGAGGGATTCGACGGCGGTGCCGTCGGTGTCGTGTGCGTACTTGAGAATCCCTACGTCGATACCGACGCACTTCTCGGGATTCTCAGGCTTCTTCGGCGGGTCGTCGGGAGTCTCGACGCCGAGGACTGCGTACCACTTGCCGGTCGGTTCCTGCTTGACCGTCACAGTCTTGACTTCGGCGTCGTCGGGGAGGTCGCGGTGGAAAGTGAGCGGAATTTCTCCGAGTTTCGAGAGCCACAGTTTTGTCCGACCGCTCGTGTCTTTGAGCTTGAAGCCGGACTGACTGTAGGTGAAACTGCGATACTCGCTCGGTGCCTTCCAGTTGAGCGTCCCAACGTGGTATCCGTTCTCTTTGCGACCGCGAAGCGTTGAAAGGTTGTCGTACAGCCGTTGGACAACTTTCTGAAGAACCTTTGAGTGGACTTGGTTCAGGCCGTCCCACCACTTTTTCAGGTCGGGAAGTCGCTCTTGCTCGGAATATGCCGAGGTGTCGTCGGTTCGGTTGAGGCGGTGAAGGAAGTGGTTGTAGACCTGTCTACAGGTATCGACAGTCCACGCTAACTGTTCTTCGAGAGCGTCGGACGGTCGGAGCCGATACCTGTAGTTGTAGTTCATTTACGAGCGTTCTTCGATAAGTTCGTCCAGTTTCTCTTGGACGAACGAAGACAGACTCAGGTGGTTCTCCTGAATCCACTCCTCTTGGTCGTCGCGGATAGAGATAGTCTTGCGCGTTGTCACACCATAAGTTATGCAAAACACGTACCAAATAGTTGCGATTGCGTGGGCCTGTGGGCCGAGCGAAGAACGTGTTTGAGAACCGTGCGGCGTTAACGAATCGCGCAGCGATTCGTTCGCACACCAGAAATCGAAGATTTCTGGGAACGCTGTATCCCCTCCCTACTCACTCCCTTCGGTCGCTCGTTGAGGAAGGGGCCTTAGCGCCTCAATTCAGGTAATAAAATCCAATGTGAGAGCCTCACAGCATCGGGCCACACCCCACTCCGTCGAGTGTTGATAACACAACGAGGGGCGTGGAGGCGGCGCTCGCCACCAGCATGTGAAATCAGGGAACCATTCAGATCACGTATTGTTACTCCAACGAATCATGTCTTTCCAGAAATCACTAAAATTGGTATATAAATTTGCGAAGTAGCACATCGGATGTGTTTCTTCATTCTCGTCAATGGCCCAGAGGTAATCACCGACATCAGCAAGCTCCCCGTTTCCACGGGGATCGAAGTGTGTTTTGTGAAAGTAAACCCTCATGTATGTTGAGTCAGAATCAGTCTGTTCTCTGATACTGAGACAGCGGTAGTTTCCATGTGTGAACTGATTTCGAAGCCCCCAAGCGAACACTACCTTCCTCACAAATGGGGGAAGGGTGGGGTCTGCGCGCTCCGAGCCTCTGACGAAAGTGTCCTTGTCAATCGTTTGATCGACACACGAGTCCAAAAATGGGTGGATCTCTTCGACCAGCGAATAAATCGACGAGAGGTAGTTATGGATATCCGCATAGATGTTCGCTCGAAGCCCCTCCGTATCCGACTGCTCTACGGGATCATAATACACGAACCCGTCCGTGGCAATATCATCACAGAGCCCGCTAAGGCGGGTGAAATTGATATCAACGATCTGTTTTGAGTACCGAAGACGCTTGATCACCTCTTCCGACGGCGTTCCTGTCGGTCCCTCTGTGTGGCCCAATAGCTGATCGATGGAATTAGTGGACCCACCGTTGGTGCCACTCATTGCGACCTAACGAAAAATGAGTTAGTCGTCGGAAAACATCCGGCGACAGTCCGTGGGCTCCGACTCGGACTCTTCAGTATCAACCTGCTCTTCGGCCAGCTCGTGCCAGCCTCGGGCCACCGTTTCGATGGACTGGCCGGTCGCGTCGGCAACATCTTCAGCAGTCACGACGTGGTCGGGGTCCACCATCTCATTCAGATACAGTTACTGGCGCAACTAAAACACTTCGAATATTGGGATCGAGGCAGTTCAACTCTTACATCAATAACCGACAGTGCTGTGGAAGGCGGCAACGATCGCCGACCAACTCGGGCTGGATACAGACGCCGTCAGTGCGATTCTCTCGTGATTGAAGGAACGCGGTCTCGTGCGGCACAAGCACCCGTACTGGGCTATCACAGACGACGAAGAACGGCTCCAATCTGTCTACCAGCTCCACCGGCACTACGAGACGGCAGACGAACACTACGGTGAGGAGCGTCGCGAGGAACTCCAGACCGACGAGATGGAAGACGTACAGTGACTGCGTTCGAGGACGTGGAACGTGGCGACATCGTCTAGGCGAGTGACCCGCTCTCGGAGAACGGTCGCCCGATGCTCATTCTGGGAGCACCGCACCTCCCGAATCATGGTACCCAACGCATCACGGTCCTGCTCTCCACGAAGACCTACCACGAGGAGGCACTCACACTCCGAGGCGACGACTACGAGGGCGACCCACTCGGAGAACGAAGTCACGTGCTTCCGTGGTCGCTTGCGACCCTCAACAGTGCTGCCGATGTTGAGCACTACCTGACCCCTCTCGTCAACGATCGCACCGAAGATGTGACCGGCCAGTTGATCGGCTACATCTCGTCCTGAAAACCCCCCTCCACGGGCAGCCGGTATTCAAATGCTCGTAGCACGATAGTACTACTATGAAATACGCGAGTGTCAGCGTCAAGTTCCCGATCGAACTCGACACCGAAATCGAGCGATTCCTCGATGACACGGGGATCTACAAAGACAAGAGTGAGTTCATCAAAGAGGCATGTCGATCCCATCTCCGAGAACTCAATAACGACACGGCGATCGCCGCAGTTCGGCTAGAGCAACTGCTGGCACAGGGAGAACAGAGCCGCCAGTCGGATAGCGATATCGACGCAGAGCTCGCGGCACTCGGAGAGAAAGTCGATGCGAACGACCTCAAACAGGCCGTCGAAAAGGCACGGAAGGAAACGCCCGAACAGGTGTACGGGTCTGATGCGTGAAGATCCTCGATACGAATCTGTGGGTCTTCGGGACACTGCAACAACGAGCAGGCCGTTGAATTGCTTGCTGAAATCGACCGCAGTGAGACAACGTCTGCTGTCAACGCGTACATGCTTCAAGAAGCGCTGGACGCAGTCGTCCGACACAGAGTCTCTCTGCAGCGGATCGCGATACTGTCAAAACGGGGTTTCTGACGCGACTTACGGAAGATTCGAGACGAAAGCCTCGCCCTTTAGGGGCATGGCGAGAGCGAAGCTCTCGCTGTCGTTCGAGGGACATACGTCTCTCGTGATGATGAGACGCGGAGCGTCTCGAACCACAACGGAAAAGCTGTGCTTTTCGAGGACGGCGAGGAGAGCAACAGCACCAGTGGCGACGCATCTAAGTATGTGTAGAACCTACACATAGTTGAATGGCTGAAGAGAAAACCCGCGTTGATTTCAACGCCCCGAAGTCCCTCGTCGAGCGCGCCGACGGCGTCGTCGAGATTCTCGATATCTCTCGAACGCGACTCCTCATTGATGCCTTGGAAGACGAACTTGCGGAGCTCGCGACCGACGAGGAGTTCCGCCGCCGGCTCAGCGACGCCTACTACAACGACCGTGTCGGGTACGACACCGTCGAAGCTGTCCTTGGCCGTGAGGAGGCACTCCGAATGAAACTTCTGCGAGAATCGATCGACCGGACACCCGCCGAACCCCACCTCGACGACAGCCTCCCGAGTGATGATGTCTTCTACGATGGCGAGATTCCTGAATGGACAGACTCGCAGTCATCTGATCCACCGGACGACGAGTCACACGCCTGACGATGTCGGAGCAAGCCGTCGCCGTTGTCGACACGAACGTACTGTTGAATCTGGCACTCCCCGTTGTTGATGGCCGTCCAAACGCTCCGTCTGGCGCAGACCCCCTCAAAACACTCCTTGTGGCGTACGATATTCGCGTTCCCGAAAGCATCCTCGGGGAACTCACCGATGCAACAGGGAGTGGTGACCTACTATCCGCAGCTGCCGACCTCGTGCTCCACGCCGGGCAGCATCTAACGACCCACGACGTCAACGATCGAATTGACGATCCGCTTGCGTACAGTCTCGACCGTGGGGAATCCGAATGCATCTGGCTGGCCAACGAGTTGGATGCAGATCTCTTCCTCACTGACGAATTCAATACGACGAACTACCTCTTTATCAATCTCGCACTTGACGACCGGAATATTCTCTTTACAACGCCACACATCCTCTGTACGCTCGCAACGCAGGAGGTGCTCCCCGTGGAATACGTTGCGGCGGCACTCACCTACTACGTCGAGACCAAAGAGTGGGATGCGCAGTATATTGCCCAACTGCGACAGCAATACCTTTCGTGACCCACCCTTCTGGAGGCGACCGCTCGGTGTCGTCACTGGGATGGGTAAGGCTTATCTATGAATTTGAGAAAGATATGAATAATGAGTAAGACAGAGAACTCGAACAGCTCTGAAAAAGAGATCGTTGCTGTTAGCAAGCATGGACAGGCGACCATCCCAAAGCGATTCCGTGAGAAGCTCGGTATCGAAGCTCCCGGGAAGGTGCTGTTCCGGGAGACCGAAGACGGTACAGTGATCGTCGAACAGGTTCGCTCTCCGAGCGAGATGCGTGGCTTCGCCGCCCGCAGCGATGCAGCCACCGATAAGCCCGCATCCAGGATTCTCCGCGAGAAGCGCGAGCAGGACCGCGACGAGCGTGATGCACCGTTCTCATCGGAGACCTAATGGGGGTGCCTGATCGCATCGTTTTCGACGCCGAACCGCTGATCGCGCACGCCGACGCTGAACCTGGCAGCGACGTCGTTGAAACGTACCTAGACGCAGTCGCCGTTGGAGACGCGACCGGGTACGCCAGTTGCGTCAACCTCGCTGAGACCCGGTACACCATCGCCCGGAAGTACGACCGGGGCACCGCTGATGAGTATCTCGAGTGGCTCACCGACCTCGGCATCGAACCCGTGGATGGTGGCGAGGCCTGGATGGCAGCCTCGGAGTTCGTACTCGAGTACAATCCTGCGCTCGGTGACTCGTTCGCGCTTGCAACCGCTGAGTCTGCCGAAGCGACGCTGTTGATCGGCGGCGATGACGATTACGACAACGTCTCCGACGTGTCGATCAAGCGGTTCCGCGACGGAGCTGCGTGACATCCTCTCAGGCTCAGCGGGGAAGAGGAGGAGGGGGCCACTGCCTAACGCAAGCGCGTCCGTCAGGTCGCCCGCTAGTTCGCGACACACCCGGGTGGGGGCAGGTTATTCAGGGAAAACGGCTGCACACTGGTGGCTCGCTCGTCGTGTGAAACGCTGTCCCAAGCCCCTCGTTTCGACTGGAACCCCAGCGAGCGCCTCGCCGAGGGGCCTGGCGGCGGCGCGAAGCCACCGAGGCCGGTCTCAGGTTCGGCAATCACTGTTTGCTTCGGGGAATGTCAAAATCCGAGACTGGTCTTAATCACTTGTCGATTTTTGCCATTCAAGAAGAAGAGACGGATCCGATATTCGTCTTCACCCGCTTGATGATATCCACAACGCGAATCTGACTAATCCACCGGTAACAGCGAGGAAGGCCCGTTCACGGCGGCAACGAGGTCATTTGTAGCGGCAAAGACTGAAGTCCACTACAGTAGTAGTTCATAGTATGTCGAAGCAGGTGAACACCGTCGTCTCAGGTGACGAGTCGGAGATTCACAACGAGCCCCACATTCGGAACCGACGAATCACCGTGAGCCATATCCACGCGCTGGTCGAAAATCGCGGCCTTGACGCACAAACGGTTGCGGACCGCTTCGATCTCTCGGCCTCGGATGTCTACCACGCATTAGCGTACTATCACGACCATCCTGAAGAAATGCGGACGGTCGAACAACGCCGTCGGGAGCTTCAGGAAGCCGCACAAGAAGACCCCGAAATCATCACTGGCCCCGAGGATTTACCGGACGTGTAGTGATGGAGGTATCGTTTCTACTCAACGAGAACATCGCGGCTCCGCTGGCTGACAAGCTCGACAAAGCAGGTCACGACGTAGAGCGTGTCGTCGACGTGATGTGAATTGGATGTTCACAGTGACGTTGTAGGGGCGTGGAACATCTTGCAATCTGAAGTGGGGCCGATGGCCCGGCCTGCTGTCCTATCTGCTGAACGCGACAGGGACGCACCCACGGATGGGGCGTACTGGCAGTGGAACGACCACGACTGGATACCCGCCGAGTATGGGGAACAGTCGTGGTCACTCGACCAACCCAGCGTCAGCAAACCCGCACGTTCACAGCCGGGGTAATCAACTGGTTGGATTACCCACGGAGGAATCCCACGACTGAAGTCGTGGGAGGAGATCAACACATTTCGAGGCGGAGAGCCGTCCTCGACGAGTGAGTAGCGAGCCATCTACCCGAGCGAGGGGGCAGTGGTGACTCCCATCGATATGTTTGGTTCCCGTGATGTCGATACGCATTTTCACTCGGTGCGAGGTGTGTCCCAGACAGCGAAGTTGGCTTGACTGATCAACGCAAGCGGGTCCGTCGGATCGCCCGCTAGTTCGCGACACACCCGGGGGTGGGGAGGGGATTCTGAAGTCGATACGAGAGGATACTTGCAAGCTGACATCTGCCCCGCAGCACTGAATCTTGTACCGAAAGAGAGGTTTCAGATGCGAGCCTCACAGTAGGCCCTCGCCGAGGGGCCTAGCGGCGGCGCGAAGCCACCGAGGCCGGTCTCAGTGAAGTGGAAAAAAGCTCCAAGACCACGCTACAGCCGCATCGCATACAGGTCAGGTCGCCGCCGTCGTCGCCGTGCCGGGATATTGGGCCTGCTCCGCGGATGCTCAGCCGTTTCAACGTCACACACCCCACCATGTCGAGTGTTCTTGCAGGGGAACTTGCGAGCCCGTCCTCACCTTTGGGTGGTCGCACCATCCGAGAGCGTTAATAAGAGCCACACCGACCGCATACGTCCCATATCTTCCACGGCCCTCAACGCGTCTTATCTCGTACGGACGTGCCTCGACAAAGCGATCCATCCTCGGACACACCACATACCGAGTGAAGATCGATCGGGCCGCACGACCAATCGAGCGCTTTCGTGACGATCGCCGGGGATCGGAGCAGACGATTTGCGCGGTGATTTCTGTCTCTGTGGCCCTGCCGGTGTGTTCGCTTCCCCTGATGTCGATACGGATTTTCACTCGGTGCGAGGTGTGTCCCGGACAGCGAAGTTAGCTTGATCGATCGAATAAAAAGGCGCTTCACCGGGTCGATAGTTCGCGACACACCCGGGGGTGGGTGCGCCTGAAGTAGCCACTCAAAGAGCCTTGGCAGCTGGTGGCCGGTCGTATGAGACGCCGTGTTTGTCTCCATGTTTTAGACGTGAAGGCCTTGATAGGCGGCGCGCCGAGGGGCCTGTCGGCAACGTGGAGCCACCGAGGTCAGTCTCGGCGTTACGGAAAACCGCTCTGAGACCACGCTACAGTGACATCGCACGTGGGATCAGGTTTCGGTCGTCTTGCACCAGTCCCGCGTATACTCAGTCATCGCAACGTCACACACCCCACTGTGTCGAGTGTTCCACCAACAGCGACCCAGACACACCCCACCGTGTCGAGTGTTCTTGCAAGGGAACTTGCAGGCCCGTCCTCACCTTTACGTAGTCGCACTATTTGAAAGCGTGATTAATCAAGCAAGCACATTTGAATAGTGGCCACACCGACCACACACGTGTCATATCTTGTACGGCCCTCAACCGCCTCATTTGATACCGACGTGCATCCGTAGGGCGACCCATTCTCCGACACACCTCGTACCGAGTGAAGATCGCTCGGGCCGCACTACTGATCGAGCGCTTTCGTAACGACCTCCGGGGATCGGAGCAGACGATGCACCCGATAACTCCCTTCTCTGTGGCCCCCACCGGTGTGTTCGCTCTCCGTGACGCCGAGAAACGCCTGTTCTTTGAGCAGCCGCTGGACGCGATCATAGCTCAACGGCGTTGCACCGACCTGCTCGGCGATCTTTGTGTACGTATCATACACCTCCGCGGTCCGGAACTTGTCTCCCTCTTGTTGCTCTGTCAGCAGCGCAAGCGCCCGAAGAATGTGTTTGACGTGTGCTGTCTGCCCGCTCACGAGCTTTTGGAATCGATTGACTTCCGCCCGCTTCAACGCGACGTCGACGTGGGTTTCGGTGACCTGATCAGCGCGTTCCTTCTCGGCGAGGCGTCCAGCCTCGTACAGCATATCGATCGCTTTTCGGGCGTCACCGTGCTCACGGGCGGCAAGTGCCGCTGTTTTCGAGACGACGCCGTCATCAAGCACCCCCTCGGCGAACGCGTCGCGGCGACGATTCAAGATGGCCTCGAGTTGTGTAGCGTCGTACGGATCGAATACGAGTTCGTTGTCCTGCAGCGAGGAATCGACCCGTTCGCTGAGCCGCTCTCGGTACGCGATCTTGTTGCTGATACAGACAGCCCCGATGAGAGCGTCCGCCTTCCCGCTTTCTCGAGCGCGGGACAAACTTCGAAGCAATGCGTCGCCATCGAGTTTATCGATCTCGTCAAGGATGACGACGAACGCGTCGACACGCTCCGTCTCAAGCAGCTCCCACGTGATATCCCGATAGTCCGCAGCGCCGATCCCTTTGCGGGGAATCGACTGCTCATCGGCACGCTCCCCCAAGCCGTCCCGGAGTCCACGCGCCATCTGGCGGCTCGCCTGGGTTTCGGTCCCGTAATCGGAGCAATCGACATACGAGTGCGCAAACGTGTATCCGTTTTCGTCAGCTCGGCGCTTGGCCTCTCGGGTCACACACCTCGTAACGAGTGACTTTCCAGTGCCAGTCTTCCCGTAGATAATCGTCGTTTCGGGTGGGCCACCGCGTATCGCCGGGGCAAGCGCACTTCCCATCGCCTCGATTTCACCGTCCCGTCCCACAACGCGGTCGATATCCGGAACGTGACCGACTCGGACTAGCTTTCGATCTTGAAAGATGTTCCCTGTCTCGAAGATGTCGTCACGCTCGCCCATACACTACTGTCATCCTGATCCGTCAAAAATCTTGTTACCCCATACCGAGTGAGTATGTGAATTCTCTACATTCAACTTTTCTCAGCCGCTTCAAATCCCGTTTATATATTATTTTAGCAAAATTGGGACACCATGCACCGACTGAAATTGTTGCTCCGAAAAGTCGATTGATGATGTTTCATCGTTGAATCCATCATTCGACGATGGGCTGATGTCGGTACACATCTTCACTCGGTACGGGGTGTGTCCCAGGCAACCGATTTGATCTCATTGGTCGGCTCTGGGGATCATTCAACTCGGCCAAGAGTTGACGACACACCCGGGGGCCGGCGTAGACACCGAAAGCACGCTTGCACGCTGGTGACCCGCCCGTCGTACGAAATGCTGTATCGAAACAAACCACCGCGTTGCGTACTCACATCCTGTCGAAGAACACTCGACACAGTGGGGTATGGATAGACGGTCAAGCTACTGGACTGTGATTGAACAGAGAAGTCGTGAACATGGCTGCTTCGATTGAGTAACTCGAAGGAGTTCTTCCACTCGCCCAGTAGTTGACGACACACCCGGGGGTGGGGGCAGCTGGCTTTGGCGTAGACACCGCGAGCACACTTGTACGCCGGTGTCTAGCTTGTCATATTGACCGTTGCACAAGCGGTACAAGTCGACTGCCTCGAGGTGTGTTTACTGAGATGACCACTGCGTTGAGTGCATCGAGTATTCCGTAGATTATGTCGAAGAACACTCGACACAGTGGGGTGGGTGGGTGGGATGTCAAGCCGCTATGCTCAGAATGGAGCAATATTCAGCCGGACAAACACTCGACATAGTGGGGTGTGGGTAGGCGAGCGAGCTACTGAACCGAGATCGAACAACGAGGATACCAATGTAGCTGCTTCGATCGATCAACTCGAAGAGGTCGTTCAACTCCTGCAAGAGTTCACGACACACCCGGGGGTGGAGGCTGTTGGCTTTAGAGTAGATATCGTGACGAACACTTGCACGCTGGTGCCTGCCCGTCGTATCAAACGCTGTATCGGGACAAACCACCGCGTTGTGTGCTCACAGTCTGCCGAGAACACTCGACACGGTGGGGTGTAGGGGTTGAGGATCGAGCGATTGAACCGAGATTGAATAGCAAACTCATCAACATGGCCGCTTCGATTGATTAGCTCGAAGGGGGCCTTCCAATCGTCCAAGAGTTGACGACACACCCGGGGGTGGGGGTGGCTGGCTCCGGAGTAGACGTCGGGAAGAACACTTGCAGGCTGGTGTCTGGCTCGTCGTATCGACCTTGTGCGAGGCACACGTCACAGACGTGACGTCACAGCCGGCCTCTCGCCGAGGGGCCCGCCGGTGTTGCGGGTGCAATCTGTGATGACCGCCGGGCAAGATTGCAGGGTCGTCCTGGAGAGTGACAGCCACTGCTGGGCGTCTGTATAGCGGTCAGAGTCGAACGTTCATCACCAGGCGATTGCACGGGACTGTGGTAGTACTTCGTCACACATATCGCGGTTTGTAAATAGTACAGTTGTGAAGATGACTCACAGGTGGTTCTTGGGCCACGTGTCGCTATTCAGTTTGGACTGGTCTCTATGATCGCCTCGGCGCGATTGATGTTGGACGGCTTATTACCCTCCTCGCGATGTCGC
>Ga0209917_1000842_pt1 | contig 12739 bp, 12 predicted proteins | sample SalPon2_C_H2O_MG_FD_185710 | JGI IMG/M metagenome (GOLD analysis project Ga0209917, IMG submission 185710) | Salt pond water microbial communities from South San Francisco under conditions of wetland restoration - Salt Pond MetaG R2_C_H2O_MG... | ecosystem: Environmental > Aquatic > Non-marine... | reverse complement strand
CCGTCAGAATTTGTCCAATCAAATACAGCGATCTATTCAAATTCTCGGGGGGCAATCGCACAATATGCGATACAGTTGTGTATTGTATGGGCTTTAAATCTAACATTATATGCACTCCCATTGACTGCCGCTGGGATTGGGTTCTCTTCTCAAGCGACCGCTCCTGCAGTTTTTACTGAACTTACGGTTCCTTTAGTTCAATTAACAGATTCAATGTGGCAATTTATATCAACATTTATAAGAAACTCAGTTTTCTTTACTGCGGCAAGCGCTATTGTGCTAATCTCATTTCATACAACGGTGGTAATTACAAATGGATCTAGAGGTCTAATGCAGAGTTTTCATACAGTTGTTTATACAACAAGTGCATATTTAGCAGGGATATTTGCCTTACTAATGTATCTTAGCACTACAGATGGATTGAGCCAAACAAGGGAAATCGTCCTTACGCTACAAGTGAATACTTTTCAGGCAGTTCTGGATACGCTCGGTTGGGGAGTAATCGGTATCGAATTAAGTCTGCCCGCTACTACGAATCCAGGCCCAGTGACTTTCCAAGGTATTTCACAGACGGGGATGATATTGCTTGCAGTATTATTCTTACTTGTCCTCTATTTCGTTTACTCAGTCTACCTTGGTGCGAGGTTGAATCACCAGATGGACCGAACATCAGCAATAATTGTAGCAACTGCAATAGTTTCTTCTCCGGTCATATATATTGCTGGCTCAGCCGCGGTGACTATTCTTATTAATATCTACGGAGGGCAGGTGATATAGAATGAATCAAGACTCCTCAAACAACGAAGATGGATCGGCTATGTCTTCCGAATCAGTACATGACGCGCAGTCGTCCGAGGTGAAGCAGCTCATGAAAATCAAGCCAACAATTAAGCCAAATCTTATTCAACTTGGACTGACTCTGGCTATCAGCTTGGTTGTAATTGCTATATTGTACGATAACCCCGAATTACTAGGGACAGTCGAAGCTACTAATATAGCGCTAATATTCGTACAGATAGTACTGGTCATACTTGTCATACGGATCGCCATACAGGTACTCATCATACGGAGTACTGTATACACTATTACAGACCAACAAGTCCGAAGGGAATACAGATTGCTTGGACGAAATAAGTCCAGAGAGGTTCCCTATAATCTGGTTCGCAGCGTAGGGTACTCACAAGATCGTATTGAAAATCTATTGAATATCGGGACGATCTCACTCAACGAGGGACTAGGTGATTTAGAGCTCACAAGTATTCCAAGCAGCGATGAAGCATACAACATAATACAAGAACAGATCAAACATAATCGTTAGGGCTTACATCAGGTCAATCAGCCGAATGTCGGTTACACGTAGACGATAAAATCAGTCGTGATACCGGCAGTTGCTATGGCCTCACAATAGCTCTACATGAATCACAGACTGCGATATTGACATGATTGTCGATGTCGTGAGTTGGATCTTATCGACCGATATCGAACTGCTTCGGATATGGACTCGCCGTCGCCTCATCAAGTAGCAAGCACAATACATCGGCGACAGAGGTGGTTGAATGGAGTTGCTTGCGTTTACTTCGTCTGAGACGGCTTTCAGAGATTTTAACAGCACAACGATTTCGGGCTATCGCTAGCGGCCCACGCCGGTTTTAAATACTCGAAACGCGATAATATTTAGCATGAATCTCAGGTATTCACAATTAGCTATAATTCTGCTAATCGGAATTGCTATACTTGCGTTAATACATCCTGTCGCAGCTCAGAGGGACCTCGACACTTCAAAGCTGAATACTGCTGATACAGAGGCCCCATCTGAAACAAGTGCTGGTGAAGAAATTAGGATACAATCAAGTGCAGAAATCCCAGATCTCCCAGCAGATTGGACTGCACAACTTGAGTTCGTAGCCTATGCCGGGGATAATCGAGTTGGCTCACAAGAAGTTTTTGTTGAAGATGGCAGTACAGCGGAGGTCTCTGTCACACACGAATTTCAGGAATCTGGAAGCAAGAATGTATACTTTGAGGTATCCGGTGAAATTGAAAGAAAAGGTCCCGTTGCTTCACAGACTGCTACTGTAGAGCGGACTACACGGGCGAAGACAGTTGATATCTCTCTACCAATAACTACCGTAGAGGGTGCAGCATTTGAAACACCTGATTCAATCCAGAATGAGGTCGATGACTTACGTGAGGAAGTCCCTCAAACATCTGGTCCGCACGCTTTTGTACTAAGTTCAGCAGATGAGCTGCATATTGTCCTTTCAAATCAAGAGCCACAGGAGGGATATGCAAGTGTAGAGGGCATCTCACCGAATGTAGACCCACTCGAAACAAATGGACTAGAATTTGGTGTAGTTATCGCAGACAATGTTGAATTTGAAACACCGCTACAGGCGAGTGTAAATAGAGTATACCAGAATTCAGAGTCGTACGATAGAAGATATGTTGAGATAAATGCTCATCACAGGTACGTTTCGTTTGATTATGAGAGTGGCTCTTCCTCGGCAACAGCGGGTGTACTAGTTGAAGAACCATTGGAAGCAACGGATCTGTTCGGTTCTGTGGGTAGCAAGTCGCGGACTGTTATAGATGACTCGGATGAAACTAGTATCAATCGCGTAATTGGAATGTCTCCTCAGGAGAGGATTGTTACAACATCGTCTGAAACTGAATACTGGACAAATAGCGACGTAACCCTCTATGGTATTGTAGCAGCACCGGAGACACCTGTTTGGGATTACATCCAAACATTCCAAGAGAATGAAATACGTCTGGCAGACTCCAATACGCCCATCATGTACGTAATTGATGAGGAGTATGATGCACAAGAGGTCTCTAGCATTTCAGAGATCTCTGAAAATCCAGAGCAATACGACGGAGAACTTGTCTCGTTGGAATCAAACCTCCATATGAGCACGATTAGTACTAAACGTGTAGTGGAAAGTTCAACTGGAACTCAACTCCCGCCTGTTGATACTGTTCTTCATGGCGGGGTTGCTTGGAATCAACTACCACAGACCCGAGATGATGCAATAATCATCATGGCAGCATCCTCAGTTGAGCAAGAGCGACTTCGTGTTGATCGCAGCGGAACATATCGAATTACGGGAGAAATGATATCTACTGAGAGGATAGAAGGTGAACTTCCACAGAGCTCAATTCTGGTTGTATATGATCTTGAAAAAGTAGATTCTACTAATACAGTCTCGACAAATGAGATAATTGAGCAGATGTCTTTGTCCGTCTCAGAAGTAATGGAACAACAGGCTAACCCGCAACTCAATGCATCTAACGTTGGCGATACTCCTTCAGATACAGCTCAAAGAGATACTGAAGAAGAAAATGAGAACGAGAATTCGAGAGAGGAACGGCCAAATACCGAACAAAGTGATGAGTCAGATACAAGTAAAGGGGTAATAGAAACAGTTCTAGATATCCTTTCCAGTATTTTCGGTGGTATTCAACCTATGGCTAACATATGAATTACATCTCTTAACCTGTTTTAGATTGTTATGAATACACTATTCTGAGGTTATCTATGCGATGCGGACAAACTAACCGGGGGAGGGGGTACGCATTGATCACGGAGATATCCGGTCTATGCCATCCTATGATAAGCCAATACTCGAGTACCCTACACCCAGACCGTTCCGTGGGCAACACCGATCCTACAGGCTATCTATCCCACTACATTGGCGAGTTTCTAAGCGATATCACGTTCGATATGCTACATCGAAATCCGTCATATTGATTGCGACCCTACCTATATGAGGATGGGTCACAGAGAGGGGGGTGAGAGGTGTTGAAATGCCCGAATACAGCGGATATGGCGGGACTAACTGGGATATAGTCAGCTCAATTCGAGCCTCAAAGCGACGAACACAGGTGCTCAAAGCGCTGGCTGAAAAGCCCCGGATGAATGGCGAGTTGGCTGATGATCTGGACATCTCGACCGCTTGGGTTAGAAGGCAAGTCAAGTGGCTTGAAGAGCGCGGCCTCGTCAAAGACCTTACCGAGTCAAAACATAATTACAAACTCTATGGAGTCACCGAAGATGGAGAACACATTCTGGAGGCAGTATAGTATGGATAATCACGAACCCAGCGTATTCAGATATTTCGAGGATAGTATCGGCGTGAGACGATCAACGCTGCAAGAGGTTCTAGAGGGAAGCATGAATCCAATTGAGAGACGAGCAAAAATCATCAAGCGTCGGAGGAACCTACTGTTTGGTCGTCCCGATGTTGGGTCCAGTTCAACAACTATTGAGATAGAATCAGACGATCTGGATACGGAGGAAGAGTCCGAGGCTACTGAATCCGAGCCGGAGAATAGCGAGGAAAACGAGAGCGAATTCGGTGTTACACCTTTCGACAGCGTCGAGGTCACAGCGGAGTCTCCGAGTGATAACGAGATCCGAGCAGTGAATGCCGTCGCAACGAACCATCCAGATGCAGAAAGCGTCGTGCTTTCAGATCGAATTAGAGTGACTCAATCTCCAGGGAACTGGTTTGAACTGAAAACGAGAGATGTGATGGAACGAGAATTAGGGATTGTCGATGATACGGAGGCTCCAGAACAATCTATACCGAGTATGAGTGAGGCAGCTGAGGGGGCGTAGAACCTGTGAGCTGTGATAGAATGGCTAAGAAATAGTCTATCCTGAACTCGGCTCTTACTGAAAATAGTGAAACAACAGTATCTGCTTCAGAGTTGGTAGGTGTAACTGTGCAAGATGTAGGCGGCGTATCTTGCAGTTGGCGGTGAATAAAGAAGGTCTCAGCGCAACGCAACTCGGTCAAGAAAAGAAATTAAATCACACTGCAGTGTTCAATTATCCTGCGATACGATTTGCACGATAGAGCTATTCTTTAATTTATCAATCATGCCTTTCTCGTGGTATCCGCCAACAATTGCACATGCATTGCCAGAGTGCGTCTGTGCATATTGCTCAATATCAAGTGCGATCTTCGAGTCCCGCCCGTGCAGTGTAGCGGCGAGATAAAAGATAAATATGGTCAAAACGACGTATACTAGAGTAAGAATAGCAAAATTTAGGATCAAAAACTCAGCATATAATACGTATGATCCGAATATAATTGCATAATTTGAGATTGGCCAGAGGTATGGTGACGCACTAATTGATGGGTGGAGACTCTTATCTATCACCACTACCTCCGCATCATATTCACTGACAATCCGTTGTTTTAATTTCCCATCTCCTTCTCCAGTCAAATTCGTTAAATGTCTCATTAATCTCAAAACCAACAACACAATGGGAACAATGAGTGGAGCTTTGAGCACGTTAACAAGCTTGGTACGCAGGGACTCCTCTCCTGTGACCGATTCGATAAAAACGGTATTAACCGTGTCAAAATGTTGTTTAGTCAATTCAAAACGGTCACTGGAATCCCCGACGTGTGAACCACCCAAGGGAAGAAGATCTATTTCTCCGTCTGACATACTGGTACGACAGTCGGCGGGCTAATTAAGCTGGCTTCGATCTGTGAGCATTGCTTTTCTATCATCTTCTCCGTACGTTCCCCGCTACTATATTTGCTTCTCAGATGTTAATACTCTCTGTACCTCGCATCACTTCTTACAGTCACATCTTCCCGACATTTTATCACCCGAGGCGAGACGCAGTATATCGGTTGTGAATGCCTTTATCACACTCTACACTAGTTTAATTAGCATCTACGTGCTATCGGAACTCATACTAATTCAATGCCCTCCGCAAGTGAGGTCCCGTGGCTAGAAGATCTTGGCAGCGTTGATGACACAGCTACAATCAAGATCGCTCCAGTGCTAAATGACGGGTCAGTTATGCACATGTTTGGGCCTGAGCGATGGGAGTGTCTGCAACTGAATACAGATGTCGTCGAGGAGATCTCTACCTCAGAGGGGCTTATACTCGAAATCACAAAACAAACTATTGCACACGGGAGCGGGCCGGGATATGTATTCGTAGAGGACGTGCTTGATAGATTTGATCTTTCAACAGTAGATCGACGCGATCCACCCGAGCCTACTGAACCGGAGACAGAGTCATCTTCAGATACAGCTGACGAAAGCGATCAGCCACAGGAGAACCCATCTGATACAAAAGAATATTCACCGCAAAAGACTGGCCAGAAGCTAAACCACAAAGAGTCAAAAACAGATCCGAACAAAATGAGAGAGATAGACAACAGTAAGTTTTGAGAGTGTCATAGATTTAGATCTCAATTCTAAGCTATCAACTGAGTCCAGATCTAATTAGCATCGCTCGGATAGACCATCTGCATCGGGAGGCCACACGCATCCTGTGGTGGATCATTTGCCTTCGGGAGTCGGGCAAGCTCATCTACTGGGCGCTTAGCTGCAACCGCTGCCACCAGTGCATCGAGAATATCGTCTTTACTGTTCAAGAATGAGGCATATTCTGGAGTAAGATATAGATCGCAGGCTTGTTCATAGATTGATAGAGCCTCTAATTGCTCATTTTCAAGTAACTCCTTTCGACGCTGGATGCCTACCTCAGTCTCTTTTCTCGGAAGGGTCTTTTGCTCATTCAGTGAGTAGAAACAGAGCTCAGGATGCGTCTCGAACAGGCAATCTCTCGCACTTGGGGTCATATCTAGAAACTCGTCGACCTCTCGTATCCGAGGAACGATACCCCACGCTTGGTTCTGGATACTGTATCCAGCTTCCAGATTCGTCTCCTTCGCGTCTTCGATATTTTGCTCATAGACTGCCTCTCGGAGGGGTGTATAGAAGACACTCCGTCCCTGTTGTCCCAATTTCTGTTTTGCTTCTACATCGCAGGCCCTCCGGTTGTTCGCTGGAAGCCCGATCGGAATATCAATTGAGATGCGGGATGCATCGCTATGGTTCTTCCAGAGACTCCATATCGTGGGGAAGTGGTCAGTCTCCCAAGAACCATTGTCATAGAGAACGACTCCAAACCACCCTTTCGAGGCCCAGTCAACTCCAATGTACTTCGCCATGGCAACAATTAACCAATGAGACTATTATAATCCCTTTCCGGAAGTTGTGAGAACAAAGCGATAAGCTTCGACGTAGATCTGGGTTATTGTCGTACAACGGGTAGTATGGCCACCGAAGATGTTGTTGCTCAATTTGCTGCGAGATAAACGCATGACGGCGTCGGGGTAGATCGTATATGTCTAATAAGGAAAATCAGGGACGGCGTGGGGATGGATCTGATGCGTGGATATATTCGGTGAACGGCTACATATTGAAGGTTAGTGTCTCGGCTAACTGCTCTGCCTGATCGGTCTGAATGCCGACCTCCTCAAAATGCTCTACAAGCGCGGTTCGAGCTGCGTGTTGATTCGGTTCGTGATCTCCGATGATCTGCCCACTCTGCCAGACGATGCTGTCGATACGGAGGAGAGAAATTGACTTCCCGAGTTCACCGCTAACCTGAGAAGCGACTTCGGCCCATGCACTCATTACCTCGTCTTCTGACTCCGAGTCGGTGATCCCGGAGGTGTGAGCAACCCTCTCAACCTAGAGATCACAAGGGATCTGGATATCCTAACGGACAAGTCTACTCAGATTTGTAGTGTTTCAACGGTTCGTCTACAACTGAGGACGTGATTTAGTCTAACCTCTTATCGACGGGTCATAGCGCAAATAATGTAAACTATTCTGAATAACCAATATATGTCCTGTCAATACTGTATAAAATAACGATGCCGGTAGCTTGGAAAGTAACAGAGCGCTGTCCCCGGTGTGGTAACAATAGCAATGTGTGGGTATTCGAGAAGCAGGAGGGAGCTGGAATCAAAGAGTGCTATGCTTGTGACTCGTGTAGCTATGAATGGTCAGAAATGATCCCGCATACCGAACTAAATAGTTGAAATTGCTTTCACAGAAAGATGCAAGATCTTAGCGTTGGTGACCGTGTTCGAGTCGATATCCCCGATGAGGGTGATATCGACCACGAGCAGTTTCACGGGAAGCATGGGACAATCGTCACGGTATTGAGCGATGGTACAGCCGCGGTGACGGAAAACGAACAGGACTCACAGTTGTACCGTATTGAATTCGATTCCGGTGAAACAATGGACTTCCGTCGTCACGACCTCCGCCCACCAATAAGATGAGAGAACATGGTCAAGGTCGAGATACTCAATCACGAGCGGGGCGAGGTCGTCGGGACGATTGATACAGACGGAAATCTCAAAACGGAGAGCGAGGCATTACGCGAGGTCTCGCAGAAGTATCTGGAGGAAGGTGTCCCCGTGCTCGTCCCCACGACCTACGAGACCGAGGATGAGGAGATGGTTCACGCTGACGGCGAGGTGATGGTCGAACCGGGAACTACGGGCTTCGTGCGGGCCTTCGTCGATAAACTCCCGAGTCCATTCGATTGCGAGCCTGAGACACATGCTGACCTGCCGTCTAACGACGTAGAACAGGACTAATCGCACAGCAAACCCTTCTATTCCGAAAGTCGAAATTTGTAGGGATTAGAGACCCGCATTTTCAGAGCGATACCGATTCTCCGACTAGTTCGTTGTCTCGTCAAGAGATGCACGTCTCTGCGGTTCGAGTAGCAATCCGATGTATCCCTCAGCCCCTCAACACGAAACCGCATCTCGTCCAAATGTCTGATTGAGATATGATGAAAAAGAGATTCGGATTCGCTAATGAAAACCTCGAATGATAACCACAGGAAAAGTATAATTAGTTACCGTTTAGATGCTCTATCCAACGTGACTTCAGTAGAAACCCTCCGAACCGTTCTCACTGGATTCTTGGAGGAACTTGACGACGAATTCAACGACCCTCACACGATTGAACAAATTCTCGATGGCGACCGCGGCATTACCCGTAGGGACATCGGTGCCGAGCCAGAGACATGGACAGAGGATATCCTCATCAATCCTGTCCTCGACGCTGTCGGTCTCCACAAAGCACCTGGTCGACCGACTTCACAACGAAAAACCCCCGATTTCAAGCTTGAAGAAGAACAAGATGGTCAAAATATCGATATCGTCGGCGAGAACAAGTCACTAAACAAAATCGAGGACGCCGAAGACGAGCTTGTAAATGACTACCTCTCGAATATTTCTTTCGCAAATGACGGAATCGCCACTGACGGTCTCGACTGGGTCGTTTACCGAACCGAGCGTGGTGGTGACTTCTTTGAACACGAAGGCGTCCGTCGACATAGCTTTCGAGACGTTCTCCGACAGTTAGCGCGAGAAAACGGGATTATCGGCCAGCAGGCCCTTTTGGACACGAAAATCGACGTAGACAGTGAACTAGACGCGTTTGCACTTACGTTCAAACCGGAACATCTGGTTCCGTTGCTCACAAAAACGGCACCGACGCAGTTCCGTGACCGGCGACAGAAAGACGTCGACGACTTCTACGAAGTCTACATTGAGGTACTGTTTGGCGACTCCGACGAGCACGACTACGCCACCTGCCTCAGGAACGACATCCAAGCACCAGACGGAGCCTCCCGGAAGGACAAAGACGTATTCGGCGTGACATTGGTGAACCGACTAATGTTTATTAGGTTTCTTGAACAACGGGGGGCACTACCGGAAGGGTTCCTGCACGAGCGAGTCAACGATTACGGCGAGGGAATCCCGGTCTCGCTGTACGAGAGCACAATCAAACCGCTGTTCTATGAGTTGTTCAACAAACCGTATTCGGAACGCGACCTTCACGGTGAGTGGTACGATGATGTGCCGCATTTGAACGGTGGGTTGTTCCGACAGAACCTGAAGAACGAAGACAGCTACGACGTGGGGAACGCATCGATGATTTTGGTCATCGACAAACTCATTGAGGGGAACCACGACCTCAACTTCGAACTTGACCCGGCCATCTTGGGTAGCGTGTTTGAGATGACCATCAATCACATCAGCGAGTCTGAAGACCGGCAGAAAGAGACTGGGGCGTACTATACGCCCAACGACGTCACGCACCTGATTAACTCACAGGCAATCGATGGGCGTGCGAAAGACATTATCGTCGACGCATTCGCTGAAACGCTCGACGACGACGTAGAATCGGCGTTCCGAAGCCAGGCTGAACAGGACTCTCTCCAGGAAATTCTCGCACAAATCGAGGACGGTGAGGGTTGGTACGGGAACACGCAAGGACTCCGAAAAGCCGAAGAAGCAGTTCTTGATATGACTGTACTTGACCCAGCCTGTGGGTCAGGACACTTCTTGACGGCAGCGATGGAGCAACTCCACCAGATTGTGCAGTCTATTTACCGTGGACGCAATGGTGGTGACAGCCCGTCCGAGCAAGAGAAGTTCGAGCAGAAATGCGAGATAGCGTTGTACTCCATCTACGGGGTGGACGTAGACCGAGTGGCCACAGAGATTGCGAAACTGCGGACGTGGCTGAAAATTCTCGAGGGCAATGAATGGGACGAAGACTTCGGAAAACTACCGAACATCGACGTGAACATCTTGGAGGGGAACTCGCTTATCGGTCTCCCAACAGTAAACTCGTCTGGGATGCAGCCGCTGTCAGTGTATACTGACCGGATTGACGAGTTGTTGGAGATGCGTGAAGGATACAAAGAGTACGAAGGCGAGAAGAGCGATATCGACGAGAAACGAAGGGAGATTCGTAAAGACCTGAAGGAGGAGTACATCAGTCGCCTGAACTACACGGTCGCTGACGAAATCGATACTGCTGAGGAATTGGAGAAGGTCCTAGAGCCGATTGGCCGTCCGGAGTTCGGGCAATTCATCGACACGGTGTCGATTAAACGCGAGGATGACGGCGAGTTCACGGACGAGCAAATCGCAGACTTGGAAGAGGCTGGGTTCAGCGTTCATCACCAACACAAAAGCGCGAAACTCACGGTTTCTGACCGTCTGACTGAACTGCAAAATCCGAAGTTGCACAACGATATCAACAACAGCGCTGATGCAGCAGACGCCATTGCAGACACGCTCCGTGAGCGCCTCGACAGCACGGACTATTATTACAACAAAGTTGAGCGCCGCCCGGTCACGTCCGATATTAACGAAGTCGAGGGACACCCGTTCCACTGGATTGCCGAATTCCCCGAGGCTCGCATGGAGTCAAACGGTTCGGAGTACGAGATGGGATTCGACGTTATTATTGGCAACCCACCTTACGGGCCGATTCTCAACGATGCCGAACAAGTGCTCATCGATGAGTATGAAACAAGCAGCGTTAGTCGAGAGATTTCGGCACAGTTCGTCGAGCGCCAACTCCAGCTATTGCGTGAGGGTGGGTACTTCGGGAATATTCATGCAATGGGCCTCCTCTATCAAGGGAACGCAGCACCGGCACGTGAAGTGCTGCGGAAGTACCTCGTTGATGGGCGGATGTCATGCTTCGGTCACCGACCAGCCACGATTTTCGCCGGTGCAAACCCTCGATGCGCTATTACAACCGGCAAGAAGGCATCTGAGAGTGGCCCACACGAGTTCAAAACTAGTGACTTCGTGTTGTTCTACACGGAGGAGCGTGATGCAGCGTTCAGGAACATCGAATACGGCTCGGTTGACGGGCTCATTCTCGGGAACACTATCGGTGAAGAAGACACCAACAAAGCCTACCCGAAGGTCGGTAGTGAAATGGGGCGAGAAATCCTCAAAACGCTTCGAGATAGTGCTGATCGGCACTTCCGGGATGCGATGACGCGCAACAACGGTACGACCGACCATGTCGTCTACCGGAGTTACCATCCGCTGTATTGGCTGAATCCGTTCATGGAGAACCTCTATGATGTGTACGGGACGAACGAGCCGAGGGACTTCCTGCCGATGTATTTCGACTCAGAGGTGGAACGTCAGGCCGCGTTCATCCTCATACAGTCGTCGACGTTCTATCACTATTGGATGACGTACGAGAATCAGCGTGACTTAAATTGGGGGCCAATTGAGGCATTCCCGTTCCCCGAGTACGAAGACTTGGACGAGCACGCGGATGAGATTGAGGAGATTGCCGATGACATGTGGGAGGAGATGAAGGCGCAGTTCGACGGGCGGAACATCCCGGATGGGGAGTTATTGAAGCCGATGGCGAACCGTGCGGACGACGTGCTCGGCTCGATGCTCGGGCTTGATGATGACCAGATTGAATGGATAAAGAACTACCATACCGAGTTCGGTAGAGCACCCTAACCCGATCTGGCGTTTCCACGTGAGAATCCGCTTTCTATATCTCACAACGAAAGGTCGAAAACAACCTGTAACACCTGTGACGGGAGTCAGGTATCGTCAAGATACGCGAACCGTTGTTCCATTTCCACCTGCTCTGAACGCTTGTCGTAGTGTTTGTCCAGCACGTCTATCCTCACATTTGTGCGGTCGCTCACGAGAGGTCCTCAGAGATATCTTCAAGTGACGGTATCACCGTCCTATTCCGGCGAATAAAGAGCCAGAGGAACAGAATATCTGGTTTGTAGTATGAATCCTCTCCCTCAACTAGAGGTAGTTCACGCCGCAGAGTGACGAGGCCTATGTGACACCTCAGAGTGTACTCTATTCGACCTCAAATGACGACTATCCTCTCTCAGAGTGTAGCAGACGCGACTCTATGACGTTCGTTCACTTCTCCTTGCAGATGTGTGGATAGAAAGCTGGCCTCGGTACTCATAGGAATCGTGCTCTAATTTCTGGAATTTTTCTGGGTTGCTAACTGGTATTTACTGGATTCATTTGACAGATTGCCAGCAGTTATTTGGCTGATTCTATCCGAGTATTAGCAGTACAGGCGG
>Ga0209917_1000839_pt1 | contig 12769 bp, 8 predicted proteins | sample SalPon2_C_H2O_MG_FD_185710 | JGI IMG/M metagenome (GOLD analysis project Ga0209917, IMG submission 185710) | Salt pond water microbial communities from South San Francisco under conditions of wetland restoration - Salt Pond MetaG R2_C_H2O_MG... | ecosystem: Environmental > Aquatic > Non-marine... | reverse complement strand
CCGGAGGACTTGATCTGGTTCGCCATAGAGTTAGTACTTAGTCATAACAAGTAAGACGTCGGGTGCTCGATGATCAGCCAGAACCCGGAACGAGGTCGAAATGACGGAACTCGACAGGGAGTGGCGTTTCATCATCGACAGGACGAAGCCGATAGGTGTAGGCGTCTAACTCGCGACCAGAGTCCTCCGAGAGCTCGTCTTGGAACCGATCGACGACAATGCACTCCGTCTCGTGATGAGCAGCATCTGGATCGGTTGCAGAAAGATAGATCTGGACTTGATCACCAGGGACATAGGGCTCTGGTGCCGGCTGGGGAACATCTTCCATTTCTCAGTGCATTTGCAGCGCTGTTACTTGTGTCTCAGGTCATGATTGGCGCGATAATCACGAGCACAATATATCCGATAGACTATTGTTCGGCGATTAGTAGCGTTTCCGAAGTGTTCGGAAATCTTCCCGACGTTTCTGACTAAGTTACATTTGCCAGCTAGGATTCATTCGAAACTACCGAACTTCTCCGAGACGTCCTCTCTGACGAGCTGCTCACGACGTTCCACGAATTCTGGGAAGTTCTCGACCCGATATAGACGTTCATCAGCTGGAATCAGGTGACGCTCGTAGTAGTCGTCAGTCCGAGTCGTGATCCATTCCTCAAAGTCCATGTCGCTCTTCTCAGCGTTCTCCTTGGGGATTAACAGCTGCAGATTTGCAACCTTATCTCGCAGATTCTTACATCGCTGGGCCTGTTCCATGCTCAGCCCGTAGTCATCAACGAGTGTATCAACCTCGAGCATACTTTTCGGGAAGATATGGTCTCGCTGGTAGGTGACATTCTGCTTCACAGGCTCGGGGTAGTAGAGCAAAGAGAGGAGCAGGAACGACTTTTGCGAGCGATAGGTCGTCTCATCCAGCAGTGACTCGACAACGTCCGGACTAAATCCGACGACCTTACCCCGTCCGCGCATCTGATGATGGATTTCCTCGAGTGGGAACTCCCCATTGGACTCCTGAATCGAACCACGCGCATCCTGCAGGACTTCGTCTGGCCGGGAGTTGAATGTCCCATTCAGCAACGCCGACGTGAGCCAGTAGTGAATCCGACGTCGCGTCTGGTTGCCCTCCTTCGATTCCCAGGAGAGGTCCGGGTCATGGTGATGGATGTAGTAGGCAATTGGAATGAGAGCGTTCGAGCTCGTGAGGCTCTGGCTATCGAGGCCGAATTCCACGATGAGTTCAAGCGCGGAGATGAGATCCTTCTTGAAGCTACTCTCTAACCACTCCAGCTTCATCGCACCGAGGTTCTCGTTCGAGAAATTCGAGATTCGATACTCTGCTGGAAGGTCAGATAGCACGAGCAACGCCTTCAGCACGAAATCAATGCTGAAGCTGAATCCTTTATCCTCGTATTGGGTATTGAGACGGTCGACGAAGCTCGTAATCTCTTCACGCGCGTTAAGAACGGCAGCTTCACCGTGATCTTCGGTCCAGCGGGCGGTAGCCATCGAGAGAAGGATTTCCGACTTGCTGAGCGGCGTACCACCTTCGTTGGTCCGGATGAAGATATCCAGCACGCGCTCTTGATTCTCCGTCGTTTCCTCGTGATACTGAATGCGTGTGTCGTCATTCAACGCGGCGAACAGTGTGTGGAGGTTCTGTTGCGCGTCGAAGCGCTTGTCCTTCGGGAATCGACCCATCTCGAGTTCCTCAGTCAACTGCATCGCGTCAACCGGGGTATCGGCCTGGAGAATATCGCTTACAGGGAACCAGAACGTGTCCTCAGTCGGTTCGGGTAGATTCTCTTTGAACGCGAAATCGTAACGAAGTCCAAGTTCGTCTTCAAGTTCCTGCTCTGGATCCGAGAACAGGTTCAAATAGAGCTTCCGCTGGGTCCAAGCATTCGGGTTCTTGTACTGGGCGAACTTGCGCTTCTCCGTATAGGAGCCTTGGAGGCCGATGAAGAACGCAGTCAGTCGCTGTTGGCCGTCAAGGATGAGTCGCTGTGTATCTGGTAGTGTCGACTCCTCATGTTTCGGCACCTTGGAATTGTGGTGATCCAGTTGCCCGAATTCGGGATCGTCAGGATAGACGCTATCCTCGATGTAGTGACGAACGAATCGATATTTGATTTGGTCCTCTGCCGGTTCTCCTTTCAACTTCCACACCAGAAACGACCCAATCGGATACTCACGCATGATGGAGTCGAAAAGCCGGATAATCTGATCCGAATCCCACACGAACTCGCGCTGAATTGCCGGGAGAAAGATATTCTCGTTAAGATCGTCGACGGCGTCGATAATGCTCATCGACTGATTAGCCATGATGGCAGTCTGCGGAGCGGGGGGACTTATTTGTCACCCCTACACGGGAGTCAAATGTCTGATTGGGCTTGAGCCGATGATTATGAGTACTTCAGACATTGCAAGACGGGTGCTGCTGGTCGGATCAATATAACCCAGTTTAGCGTGTCATAGAAACAGTCACACCCGATTTACTGCGGTGCAACCGGGGGCGAAAGTGTTGAAATAAATATAACTACAGAAGGCAGTGCAAGATACAGAGACTGTAGTCAGCACGGGAACGTCGTTATTTTCTCCATCTAAATCCTGAACCAACCGATAGAACGTTCCTGCTTATTGCTCGCCTTGCTTCTGTCCGAGTTCCCGAACTCGTTCGTCAATTTTGCATAGTCCTCGCTTGATCGTCTGTACTGAGCAATTTGTAAGTGCCTTGTACTGACCGTAGAGAGGATGAAAATGACATTATATAATGGTTTCAACAGAGCCTCTAATCCTCAGTCTGAGAGAGAACATTAGATTGGAAATCGAGAATCATTGCTCTTGCCATCTGACGATGGTACTTGATTCGGCGCTTGTAGCTCACGTAACTCAGACCGAACAGTCCGGCAATAATCAGTAGCGATTCGCCTACGGACCAATACAGTGGGTAATTGAACAGAACGTCTCCCAAAATGGCAACGAAGTGAATGACCCCACCCAGAGCGAGAAGAACCCACATACTCCTAAGGAACGTGTACAACGTCTGGAAGCGCTTAGAGCGTCCGATATCGTGGTTCCAGAGGTAGCTCTGAACGAGTTCAAAGAGTTCCGATCCGCTTACTATCTCGTCTGTCGGTTGGAAAAACTGCTCTGCCCTATCGCCGAATCCATTTATTACACTATCCTGCTCACCTGATGTTCTGAGAACTTCCTCGAACGGAAAATCGTCATGATATCGGAGATACAGCTTCAAATCAACAGGACTTGCGAGAGCCTGTATCACGTGTCCAACGAAATATCCGATAATAACAATGAGGAATCCGGACCCGACGGTGAGATGCTCAGTGCTCAATTGCCCCAGCGTCTCTGAAGGAGCGACGGAGAACAGGAGAATGATCGCAGCTACTCCAGGAATAACATCCACGACAGAATCATACACAGAGAGGTTTTGAGCGCTCATTCCCCCGGAAGATTGAAGATTCCATCGGGTTCGGAACATGCGGAAATCAGTGCACCACGGTTTGCGATCGTGAACGAAATTGTTCCGTACTGGCGCGTAGACCAGATTTCTGTATCGTCACTACAGGTTTGATAGTATTCCTGATATGCGTCCGTCGTTGGTTTTGGTCCAACACTAACGACGACGTATTCCGGATCCATCACGGAAACCGCCTCCTCGTGGAACCCGTCTTCTCTCCCGTGGTGGGATGCCTTCAGAATTCGGACATCCTCTAATACCTCTTCTCCCCATTCATCGAGGATTTCGTCCCAAGCATCGGCCTCCGCATCACCCGGAAGCAGAATGGAACCAGCCCGCGTTCGTAGCTTCAGTACGAAACTGATGTCGTTGTACTTCGGTTCGTCCTCTCCATCATTCTCCTCGTTTAATTCTTCGACAAAGTCCGGAGAAGGGTGTAGTATCTGGATGTTATCGTCGTCCCAGTACTCCTGCTGGCTCCCTCTCGTAGGTTGTAGGTGGTTATGTTCTGTTTCCCCGCTACGAATCCCATCATAAACGTCCCAATCCTCCTTCTCGTATTGTGGCGGCCATTCATCGGCATCACTGAGGTCTTTCTCGTGGTCCGTGTCCCAGAAAACGCTGATATCCTCGTTCTCACATAATCGTGCGAGACCGGAAAGATGATCCATATCTGGATGCGTACTGATGAACCTCCAGATATCCTGACCTTGCTCAGCGACATCAGAACGGAAGTAGGTTACTGGGTCGTCGAGATACTCTTCGGCGTAATCTTCTTCGCTGATCTGTTTCCGATACAATTCCCCCTGTGAGTTTGCCGCCGTCAGATTGAGAGAGCTCAGGTGTTTGCTTAGCGCAGCAATCGATTCCTCTTCGTCGTCAGGCTGTTTGTCTTTCCAGTCGTTGATGTCAATGAACGAAACTCGTCCTTTTGAGCGATGCTCGTCGCCTGGATGACGGATGATCGTACAGTCACCGTGATCGACATTCAGAAAATGAACTTCGAGCCGGTCATTCGGCTTCATTTCTCGCTTACAACTGCCTGCTGTAGTGATAAAACGGTAATGTGTCCGGAGTGAAAGTAGAACATCAGATCACTAGAACAGCAAGATTCGATGCAGATTATTCCCCCCGCGTTATATCTCGACGTAGTTCAGTACCTCGTGAAATTGCACCGACTGATTCGTGAGTCTCCTGAACTGACCGATCACTCTCTCCCGTTGATCGGCCTTGGTTTGTACCACATTCGCGCTTTGTATCTTGCACGCGAGTCTTGACAAGCTTGGATAAGCAGAGCGTGCGAATCTTTCTATGACACGCTCCAGTTGACTATACAAATCGACTGGAACACATGAATATCCGGGCAATTAATCTCCAAGAAGATCGTTGACCTGGGTCTGAATGTAGTCAAATGCCTCCTCAGCAGTTTCCACATCTGCAGATCCGGTTATCACGACATTACCATTTGCGAAGACCAGCAATACGGCTGGGAAATGCGGTGGTCGATGGATAAGCCCAGGAAATTGCTCGGGTTCGTATTCAACCGATTCAAATCCTAACCCGACTGATAACGCATTAAGATTCACCGATCGATGTAACTCTCCAGTACAGACGACATTCTGAACTGTAAACCCTGTCTCAACACCTGAATCAATAATCCCCAATCGCATAAGGGCGTCCAGAATCCCACGATCCGTCTCGTGCAATTCCTCAAAACTAGAACTACCAGTGATAATGTACTTTCCACTCCGATAGAGTGTGATGAGCGGTCCATCCTCAACAAGTCGTGCATAGAGGCCATGATAATTGTCTGGCTCATACTCGGTGTGCAGGACAGGGAGGTCTGTTGCAATTGCTCCAACATCTAGTTCGACACCAAGATCTCCCGATCCAACGATATTTGTAATTTCGACCATTTAGGATCCTCCTGACTGCGGTGGGATCACAAAGGCTGCCGTCACCAAATCCGGTTCCTGTGGGGTGACGTGCTTCTCCTCCTCGAGCCGAGACAACTCTTCGTCGCGTTCGCGACGGAGGCTCTCAAGCTTCTGTTTCGCATTCCCGATCGGTGCTGACATATCCGCACCCTGCTCAGCTCGTGCTTGGTACGTTTCCAAATGGTCCTCCCACTCCTCGATTTGATCCTCGAAGTAGCGCTCGGCGTGTTCTCGTTTGATCCCAATATCGCGCTCACGTTCGTCTCGCGCCTCTTCAGCGAATGATTCGACACGTGCCCAGGCTTCCATCTCTGCAGCCTCATAGAGCTCCTCAGCTATGTCTGAAAGCCGGTCGAGTTCGTAAGACGACGGAATATCGTCGGGCGTCGTTGTCTTCGAGAGCTCGGGCACATCGGTCGTCACTGTTCCATCTGAGGCAGCATACAGTCGAACGAATTTCTCAGTCACGACGTCCCCAGCTCCGGAGACGTACCCAAGCCGGTAATTGAACAGAACCCCTGGGGTTTGTGAGTCAGTTACTGCTACCTTCGTCGCGATCTGACCCTGGATTCGGTCGCTATCTAAGCAGAAGTCAATAAGCGACTGGACAAGGGGATGATCGAGCGAAATGAAGTCGACGTCATCCTCCTCTATCGCGATGTCTTTGGTAAACGTTGAGCGAGGGTACTGACGGGCGACCTGATTCCCACTGAGGACATCGGGGACATCCAGCTGGAACACATCCCCCTCCATCCGTGCTGGCCCCGGTCGAACACCCTTGATTGACCCTCCAAACTCATCAAAGAACACCCGAACGAGCGCCTCAATGTCGTCTTCAGATACCTCCCCGTGCTGACTCCGCTCAATCACCTCCAGAATGTCGTCGTCTTCGCCCGAGAGATCGAAGCGATCCCGAATCAGAAACTCGTTTTCAACAGTTTGGATGGCCTCTTGTTTCTCCTCAATCGTCGTTTCAATATCAGCCACGATGTGCTCTGTCGATTCATCCTCAGCAATCGCTGTCATGATCGTCTCGTCGAGGTCGACGTCCTCAAGGACACGACCGAGAACATCCGAACGCATCCCGAGGTCTGACTCAATCTGATTCGTCCTCTCAACGAGTAGGTTGAGAATCTCGCTCTCTCGTGTATCGGCAAAGAAGAGGTTCCGGATCTCAACCGTGTGTTCTTGACCGTAGCGGTGCAGCCGTCCCATTCGCTGGTCGATTCGGATGGGATTCCACGGAAGGTCGTAGTTCACCATGATATGGGCGAACTGAAGATTGAGGCCCTCTTGGGCGGCGTCAGTCGCGAGCATCAGATTGGCTTCATCCTCGAACTTCGCCATCTCCTCTCGTCGACGGGACTGCTCGAGGTCGCCGTACACCTGGGCGACGTCGTGGTCAGCGAAGACCTCGTCACGTAGATACTCCAGCGTGTCCGTGTATTCAGTGAAGATCAGGATTTTTTCGTCGGGGTCCTCTGAGAGGATGCGGTCGACGAACTGCCGGAGTAAGCGGGCCTTCGAGTCCGTCTCGATGTCTTTTGCCTGCTGCCAGAGCTCTTTCACGCGGTCGAGTTCCTGCTGGACCTGCGACTGGTTGAGCGTGATTGTGACTGTTTCGAGCGCTTCTTCGACACGAGCACGTTCGGCGTCAGTCAGCCTTTCAGGTTCGGTGCTGTACCGTGGGATAAGGTCTTGCACGTCGTCGGGGAGATCCTCAGCGACGGCGTCGTTCTGAATCGCTCGCATCCGGTTTTCGAGGGACTTCCGGATCGCGTAGATGCTCGAGACCAGCCGCTTCTGGTAGATGACCATCGTGAACCCTGCCGCTTGGTTTTCCTCCTGCTGGGCGAGGTTGTAGTACTCGCGGATATACTCGGTGACGTCGTCGTACAGTTTCCGCTCTTCGCGAGTCATTTCGACTGGGAGTGCCTCGATATTCTTCTCCGGGAACATCCGCGTCCCGTCGGTCTCGTACATGTCGTCCTTCAGCCGGCGGATCATCAGGTCATCCAGTCCGTCAGGATCGATCTGTGACTCGTGGCTGAACCGATACGGGTCAAGCAGACTCACGAGGAAGTAGAACTGGTCCGATTTCCCCTTGTGCGGCGTCCCGGTGAGCATCAAGAGCGCATCGGAGTTATCAGCGACGGCCTTTCCGACTTTGTATCGATCCGTCCGGTCGATCGAATCGTCGCTTGAGCGCTTGGCAGTTAGATGATGGGCCTCGTCGAAGACAGCTATGTCCCACTCCTCGTCGAGATTCTGGAGGGCATCGAGGACGGAGACGCGGTCCGGCTCGGCATCGTCTGTAGTCTGCTTCGCGAAGTCAATAGAAGTGATGATGAGGTCCTCTTGCTTCCAGACGTTCTGGTTGGGGTGGGATTTCCGGTGTGTACGGACCGTCTCGCGGTCGTAAATAACGAAGTTGCGGTCGAACTTCTCGCGCATCTCCTCCTGCCACTGGACGGTCAGCGGTGCCGGCGCGACGATGAGCACCCGGTCGGCCCGGTCGCGAGCGATGAGCTCTTCGATGACGATGCCGGCTTCAATGGTCTTCCCGAGGCCGACTTCGTCGCCGATGAGATAGCGATGGTCGTAGGAGTTGAGGATCTCGTAGGCAGCCTGCACCTGGTACGGTTCGATCTCAATCCGGTTGCTGGTCAGCGAGAGAAATCGGTCGTATTTGTAGGCGAGATCCAGCCGGATCGCCCGCTCTCGGAGGTCGTAGTGGAGCGGGGCGTCGGACTGGCCCGCTGTGAGGCGATCGACGAGCGAATCGAGCTTCTCGATGTGTGGGAGACCGCTGGGGAGTTTGCGGAGCTGGCCCTCTGAGGTGTATACGTGGAGAAGGTGGCCGTCGTTTGACCGTTCCTCGATTTTCGTGATCTCTCCACGCCCGCCGGCGAACTTGACGTAGTCGCCGACCTCGAAATTAGTCATCCTTCACTGCTGACTCGACGATTTCGATCTCCTCGTCAGTTAGTCCGTAAAGTTCGTAGACAATTTCATCAATAAGTTGATCGGTTTTCTCGATCTTCAACTCCAGTTTGTTTGCGCGCTCACGTATTTCGATGTACTGTTTTAATCCAGTTCGAACATCGTCGATTACAGGGAGCATCAGATCCTTCAGTCGATCTAGCGGCGAGTTCGTCTTTGTCGCGCCCTGTCGGAACCCAGCAAAGCCCTCGGCTATTTCGACGGCGACGGGGACGAACTCACGCAACAGTGTCTCTTCGGCCTCAGAGAGTCCAACAAAAACCATCGCCTCGTAGGTCTCGAATTCCGATTCGTCAAGTCGGTTCCAGCGGTCGGTCTCGCGAGGGTCGTCATCGTCTACCTTGTAGCTGATATCCACTGATAGCACCAGTCGTGCGTCGTCTTCCTCGAAGGTGACATCCTCAATGCGAAGACCCTCGTATTCGTCTGTGGTTTCGGTTAGTGGCGTGTCTGCGACGCCTCCTGCCGGCATCTGCAGGTCTCCTAGAGTATCGCCCGCCTTCGAATCCGGCAGTTCGTCGCTCGGGATTCCGAGGTAGTCGAGGAGATTGAGGTTGAGGGCGTGGTGGTTGCGATAATAGGTAACCATTCGCTCAGATAGCTCTGCAAGAAAATCACGCAAGACATCGTCATGAGTGTTAACCGGTATCTTCTCACCACCGTTGATGTATTCTTGATAGTTCTCCAGAAGTTGAGAAACCATCTCGGAGCGTTCTGATTCAGGGGTTTTTGAGTCGATCTCGAAAATGGGGATACGGCCTAAATATTCTGTTTTATATCGATAGTACCCGCCCCTTACCTGCGGACTGATAGATTTCAACTTCAATTCCAATAGAGACGAATTCAATAACGCAAGCAAGTAATAATCATCCTGTGGAACCGCGAACAGAGTTGCATCAACATAAAGACCCTCGTCATCCATTACAAACTTTGACTCCTCTGCGATATCTGGATAAACAATCTTGGTCTTTTCGAATGCCCAATAATAATCGCACGGTCTAACTTCCCACCAGTAATCACCCATATCGTCTCTCTTTTTTGCCCTTTCTTTATATTCCGATAAATGAGTCGCTATATTAGGGTATTTTGATAAGAGCTGTTCCCAAGCGATCTCCTCCTCAACATCTCCCAAGTTATCCTGTGTCCAACCAGACGGAATTACGATTGCATATCTGTTTGGATTGTTGATAAGATAACGGTCTACATCTGTTCCCTTGATAATCGGTTTTATTAATTCCTGATTTTGTTGAGTGAGTATATCGTCTTTCTCCTCTTCAGAGATATAGAATGCTTTGTTCAAACCAGTCTTAAGCCCAAAATAGATCTCTTGATCCACGTAGTCATAGAACCGTTCCCCTTCAAGTCCTGAAATTGCCTTTGTCAGTTTAGCGTTATCTAGCGACCATCCCGCATCTGGTAGGTGTTCAACTGATAAGTTATAGGATTGTTTGTCCACGTGGTCATAGAGAGAATTGAAATCAAGACTATCCAGTTTGCACACTCTAACATTATCACTCTCACTAGTTTTATTTTGGAACAATATGATACACGGGTAGGCAGATACGTCCTCCCCGAAAACGGGGAGTTCCCCGAAGTCTATTATTTCTCGAATGTGCGTGTCTTTTACCATTTTTCTGAGCGACTCCCCATAGCTTGATCTCATAAACTTGTTAGACACGATATATCCGAATTGGCCATCAGTAGCCAGTAATGATTTACCCTTTTCCATAAAGTAGGCATATAGGTCTGTCATCCCGTGATATACCTCATATTTATCTTGGAAATATGATTTGGACTCTTTGAGTTGCTCTTGACGCACATACGGTGGATTCCCAATCACGGCGTCGAACCCACCATCTTCCTTCCGCTCGCCGTCCTGCTCGTAGAACGCAATCGGAAACTCCAGTTCCCAGTGGAAGAATCGCTGGTCTTCGGCCATACCCTGCGCCGACCGATACCAGTCCTCTCCCTTGATATCCTCCCACGAGTCATCCCGCAAGGCCTCAGCCATGAGCTCATGAGCGTCACCCGGTACGTCCAATCCGAACTGCTCGGCAGTATGAACGTTTGCCATGGCGATGAGGTGCTGATACAGAGGATCGTCACGCACCTCCTCGTAGACGGCTTCCATCTCTTTGATGTCGTCCAGTGTCTCGTTGTCGATGGCGAGTAGGTCCTCAAACTGGTCGGTGACGTGCTCCAGAGCCTGCCGGCGGGTTCGGTCGAACGACTCCTGCAGCGTTAGCTGACCCTCTTTGGTCCCGTTGTCGGGGTCGCCATTATCCAACACTGTCTCGATGTCGCTACCAACCAGCGAATTTCCCGTCTTAAGATGGTGGTCAAGGAAGGCTAACGGTTGCTCGGCGGCGAGTGTTCGAAGCCACAGCGACACCTTTGCCAGCTCGACCGCCAGCGGATTCAGGTCCACGCCGTAGATGCACCGCTGGGCGACTTGCCGGCGTGCCCAGTTGATATCTCGTTGCTCATCGACCGTCTCGATACCCTCCTGTGCGGCCTGCTTCTCTTGAGCGTCGATGATTTCACGGGCTAGGTAGTCGATCGCGACCGTCAGGAAGTGACCACTCCCCATTGCCGGATCAAGTATCTTGAGATTGAACACTTCATCCGCGAACGCCTGTGCAAGACCCCCGTACGACCCCCTCTTATCTAGTGCATTTTTTCGACAATCTTCGACAAGTGGGCCAAGCGTCTCCTCCACGATGTACTCAACGACGTACTCCGGCGTGTAGTACGAGCCCGTCGCTTTCCGTTCACCAGATCCTGTCGAGAGGTGGACTTCCCCCTCCTCAACGATCACCTCGTCACCCTCGCCGGCGGGGACGTACTCACCGTCTTCCAGTGTAAGCGGTTCGTCGGCGACGTTAAGTTGATATTCGAGGAGCCCCTCGTAGATGCTCCCGAGATGGCGGACGTCCAGTGATGAGTAGTCGACGAAGATCTTCCCACCGCCGTTGTCGTTTTGACTTCGGGTTAGCAGTTCGATAACCTCAGCGAGGTAGGCGTCACCCACTTCATGATTCGCGAGGAATCGAGCTTCGGCGCTGTCGTCTTCATCCGGATCGGTTCTGAACAGCCCACCGTTGTACGCAGGGATGTAGAGGTCTTCCTCAGGAATCCCACGTGACTTGCTCCCCTGATCGATGAGCTTGAACAGTTCGTCAAGCCGATCATATAGGTTGTCTTGCCAGTCGCGGTACTTCGAGTTCGAACTATCAAGCTCTTCTGCGATATCCTGCTTGAGTGTGTTTAGACTGTACGATTCCTCGTAGATCTCGTTATTCGTGTCGAGCAGGTCACGGCCCTCACTCTCTGCATAGAGCACGAAAATGAGCCGATACAGGTAGATAAGGGAACTATCATGAATGCGGTCAAGATCGTCTTCCGTGAGGTCGTTGTCCGGGTACTGCATGAACCCCTCAGAGAGGATCTTGATTGCCTCGTAGATGTTGTCTTGGAGGTCCTCTCCCAACTCCCGAGCGAAAACATTGGACTCCGCATAAACATCGTCGAGGAAACAGTCTCCGCTGGAATCCTCGAGAAATGCGCCATGTCGGAAAAAAAGATAAAAGTATTTGAAGTCCTCAAGATCACCATTCTCAAGGACGGTCGGCAGGTCGACCTCGTAGTAGGAGTCAAGCCGGTGGCTCGTCGGACCGTAATAGAGCCGCCATTTCTTCCCATCGGTCAGGACGGCCCACTGGGCGTCGTCGACCTCCTGTAGATAGACGTGGATCTGGTAACTTGGATTCTCGAAGTCCCGTTCGTGTTCGCCACTCCCACGAGTATCGAGCGGACGCCCCCAGCGCTTGGCATCTGCAACGGCGACGGAGTTTTTGTAGAAATCGTTGCCGTCCTCACGACGCTCGAATGCGTCACGGGCAGCGTCCTCTGATTCGAAGAAACCGTAGTCTGGGCGACGTTGGGTCCGACTGGTACTTTCTTCAACTTCGAATGGGATCCCCAGCTTTCGAAACATCGGGCGGATGAACTTCTCTTCGAGCTGGGACTCATTGCGTTTGGGTGCCGTCTGTTTCTCACGCTCCCACAGCTCCATGATATCCGATTTTGCGTCACGGAGTTCGTCATCGGTCAGTTCGTTCCAGGCTTCCGTTTCCAGGAGATGTTCGTTGAGGTAGTAGTTCGAGAACAGGTCACGATTTGTCCGGTAATTGAGGGCTGTTTGCATGAATTATTGAGGGGTAACGATAAGGAATCGATCTGTGTCCTTGCTATCGATTAGGGCGTGCGCGACTTCCTTCGAATCAGCAATAGTAACATCGACATCGTCGCCGATCTCTGCTTCAAGCATCTCGAGCTCAGAGCCAGAGATGTT
>Ga0209917_1000837_pt1 | contig 12811 bp, 12 predicted proteins | sample SalPon2_C_H2O_MG_FD_185710 | JGI IMG/M metagenome (GOLD analysis project Ga0209917, IMG submission 185710) | Salt pond water microbial communities from South San Francisco under conditions of wetland restoration - Salt Pond MetaG R2_C_H2O_MG... | ecosystem: Environmental > Aquatic > Non-marine... | reverse complement strand
AGCTTATCTGAACACTACGTCTGGACCCACCGACAGGTTCTTTCTGCCGGGTGGTGAGAGGCCTTGTCATGGACACCCTTGTCACGGACACGCTGTTAGTCACGATGGATCCCGGGGTGCCCGGCGCGACCGGCGATCTCGGAATCGTTGAGGACGGCGCGGTCGGCTGGACTGACGGCGAGATAACCTACGTCGGCCCTGCGGCGGGCGCCGAGACGGGTGACGCCGACCGCGTCGTCAGCGGCGACGGGTGTCTCACGCTTCCGGGACTCGTGAACGCGCACGTCCACGGCCGGCAGAGTCTGCTCCGCGGCGCGGCCCAAGACGTCCCCGAGATCGAGTGGATGACTCGCGCGCTCGGCCCGATCAGCGGCCACATGACCGCCGCGGACGGCGTCGTCGGCGCGAAGCTCACGGCGATCGAAGCGCTGCTGTCCGGCACGACAACACTCGGGGAATACGCGGGCGAGGTCGCCGAACTGGTCGCCCGAGTCTACAACCCGCTCGGACTCCGCGTGGTCGCCACCGAGACGATACACGCGGTCCCGGACGACCGCTCCGATATCGCGCCGGACGAGGCGTACCCGTTCGACCGTGACGCGGCCGAAACGGCGGTCGCCCGCGCCGAGACGTTGTTCGAGCGCTTCGACGACGACCCGCTAGTCCGGCCGGCGTACGGCCCGCAGGCGCTGGACATGATCCCGCTCGACCTCCTCGAATCGATCACCGAGCGGGCGCGAACCCACGACCGAACCGTCCACATGCACGTCGCACAAGGCGACCGCGAGCGCCGCCAGATCGCCGCTCGGTACGGCACCGGCTCGACGACGGTCGGCGTGCTGGCCGACGAGGGGCTCCTCGGGGACCACCTGCTCGCCGCCCACCTTCACGGGGCGACCCCCCGCGAGCGCGAACGACTCGCCGACGCCGGCGTCCGCATGGTCGGGTGCCCCTCGTCTATCACGGCGATAGACGGCGTCGTCCCGCCGATCGTCGAGTACCGCGAACACGGCGGGACCGTCGGTCTCGGCACCGATCAGGCACCGGGCCCCGGCGGTCACAACGCGCTCCGCGAGGTCCGGACGACGGCGATGTTGGCGAAGGCGGACCGCGGCGACCCGACGGCTCTCGACGCGGCCGGCGCGCTCGGACTGGCAACGATCGGCGGGGCACGCGCTCTCGGGATCGCCGACAGCGTCGGCTCGCTCTCGCCCGGCAAGCGCGCTGACGTCGTCATCTGCGACATGGAGCAGGCGAGCGTCGCCCCCGCGGTTCAGACCCCGTTCCACACGGCGATCCCCAACCTTGTGTACGCCGCCACCGGCACCGAGGTTCGCGACGTGTTCATCGACGGCGTCCAACGCGTCTCCGACGGCAGCGTCGACGGGCTCGATGTCACCGACGTGATCGACGACGCCACCAGACGCGCCGAGCGCGTCTTCGCCGACGCGGAAGCTGACTGGCGCGCCGCAGCATCATCGCTCGTCACCGCCGTTGACGACGGGCGGCTCTGAGACTGCTGTGAACGCAGGAGAGACTGTACCGTTACCAGTCGCTACGATTCCACCTTGGGGTCCCGGCAGTGTCATCGTGAACGCTCACACGGCCGCGACAACCCTTAGAAGTGGCGTTCGGTACGGAGATGACGTGTGTGGATCCGGGGTACACTCATCGGCGCATCGCTCGTTGACTGTTGGTGCTGATTTGCATCGTGCTAATGCCGAGGGCGAGCTCGTCTTCGATGGTGATCTCTCCGAGTGAGTCAGCGTCGGAGTCCGCGTCGCTCCCACCACTGTCACGAGCTCGCCCTAGTACAAGCACAAGCAGGTCGTCTGCAAGGTCGGGATCCGCTCGTTCGATGCCGTACGTGCCTGTCGGTTGTATCCAGAGGAACCCTCGAAGTGCTGAACTGTCCTGTTCATCGACTTGGAGTCCGAAGCCACAGTACATCTGACCGGCCACATCCTCGAAGGAATCCTGTAGGCCAGTCAGCCCGTCGCCGTCGACATCGCCGTCGAAGCCGTGGAAGTCTTTAATCGGAACCTCCCCGCTGTATTCTCTGCGCGTCGAATCGCCCGTCTCCGTCTCGGTGACGTTCACGATACCGTACGCTCGCATTTCCTCCCGGAGTTCGGTTTCGAGTTGATCTCGGATCTGTCTAGCAGCGCGGTTCACGAGACTTGACCCAAAGCCGCTTGTTTGGACGTATATCGTACCGAGAATACGGGCCGGAGATTCGTTGAAGTGGCCCGCTGTGCGTTCTACGAGTACCTGTTCCAGATCAACGCCGTTGTAGAGGATAAGATTCGTATTGTACTCGACAGTAGCGATTCTGCCGTCAGTTGTCCTCGTGTCGTACTCTTCGAGACTCGGATGGTCGATTGGAAGCCAGGGCCGTGCGCCGGTCTTAACGTCTTCATTGGTATACTCATCGATCGCAGCACACCCCGCAAACGAAGCGAGAGCAGACGAGGTCGCAAGGACGTCCCGACGAGTAACTGTTCGACTATCCACATTCATCAATCCAATAACGTTTCAGGAGATCTTAACCGTTTGTTTCATTCTCGAGGCTCTGTTGAAATACTTAGAAAATGATATTTTTTGTCTCTCCTGCGGTCAATACAGATGAGTTATTTCACGAGTGCCGGTTGAGTGAAACACCCCACAACAAGAGAACGATACCTAGGATAAGATAAACGATAGCAGGGGGAGTGTAGGTGAAAATGTCTGTCCACCGGGCTACAGCATATATGACCAGTAGAAGCCCAAGACCTATCAGTAGGACCGGCTCTGTTAGACTTACACTCTTCTCTGGTCTCATATTCGCCATACTACTATCCACTGTGTCAGTCCGCATAAGAGCATACGCAGTCCCATCGACCGGCTGTTCCAGGCGATAATGTGTTTGAAGAGTAGGATTTCAACAAAGCCATTCTCGACAAGGACTCGATCGACTGACTAACTGGGCATACGGCCCGTGACTCCCTCGTCCGAGACCTCCCAGTATTTCCTGAAGCCATCCGCTATATGTAGCACGCTATCTCTGTTAAGCTGAGAGGATTTCAACGGAGTTCAACGTTCAGCGTACCGCTCGCAAGCACACGGACACACGCGTAGGTCGAATCGTTGCTCGTATCGGCTACTCGGGATACAACGAGGTTACCGACGAGAGAACTAGCCCGAATATGAATCCGATACCGTGAGCGAAGATATTCACGAATGCATTGTCGAGTACGAGTTCCGCAGGGAACATCTGAAGCGTCAGGATGGTCAGTATCAGAACGATAAAACTGGCGCCGGCGATTTGAAACAGCAGTTGCTCGCGTGAACGAGCGTGAATCACGGTGTCCCAGTCACGGTGATACAGCAATGGAGCGGCTTGGACGCACACTCCGAACGCTACCAAGCCAGCCACGATCGGACGCACCGTCCTCGCGTACACGGTATCAATGAGCAACAGCAGTAGGAGGATGAGTCCAACGCCGACGGCCTGTGCGAGTTGCGCCGTGTGTGCCTCTCGAATCGCGGCTAGAAAACCGACGAGTAAGAACCCGGCGAATGCGGCGACCACACCGGAAAATCCACGCGCAACACCGTCGATATCCGGGAGATACGTCCCGTACAGTACCACGTTAGCGCTGTTGACAACGACCGGCGTGATCACCAAGAGTCCGATCGTCGTCTGCCAAAACCACTGGCGGCGCTCAAGATACAGACACAGCCAGTACGCGTAGCTCACTGCCAACAGGTACCCGATAAGGTTCGCTTGGAGATGGTCGAAGCTGGCGTGGATGTACGCGGCCGTCTGCAGCGTGTACCATTGCGGGTCCGCCGGCCGAAGTGCCAGTTGTTCTCGAAGAGGCGATGGAACGAGCACGTGAACCGTGGTAAGGACCGCTGCGATGCTGGCGATGAGGAGCAAATCTAGGCCAAGTCGTTTCCCGATGGGTGCCCTGATACTCCTCATTGTGCCCCTTCTATGGCTGCGGCGAGGAGCGTGAGTCCGATGAGCAGCGCCGGGAGCGCCGCGGTCACCGGAGACGTGATCGCGGTTCCTGTCAGCGCTGCTCGAATGCCGATAGCTGCGGCGGTCGCGGAGCCGACCAGTCCAAGCGCGATGCTCCCTCCAAGGATCGTTCGCGGTTCAACCAGCCCCCGGTTAATCAACGGAGTGGGAACGTGTAGGGCGGTGCGATCTACCGGTCGCTTGTGAGCGGGTCGGCACATGAGCACTTCGTTCCACCAGTCACAGAAACATATAAATACGAGATAGTTCACACAACATACAGGTTATGACGGCAATCACGACCCGAAACCCCGCCTGTGATTGCCGTCACGACCCGTCGCAGTCCGGTGGTTTTCGATGAAATCAAAACAGGAACTTCTCGACACCTACGACGGCCCCAACCAAGGGACGAAACGAGAAATCATCAAATATCTGTACGATAACCCAGAGGGAGAGCACGACCCGGAAACAGTGTACGACACGATACGCGATGAGTGCCCCGCAAACACCGCAGACACAGTCGCTAACCAGCTCTCCACGCTGACAACCGAACACGACCAAATCAAGCATCAACAACGGTCATTCTACCACTGGGCCAGCGACGGTCGCCGTCGCCCCAACCGGCGACTACACACCACACTCAACGCAGGACGAGACTGGATCAAGACACTCGGCTTCTCCTACGGAACAGGCCTCCTCGCGTTCGTCATCTGGGCCACCGGCATTCTCTACGCACTCATCAGCCTCATCCCACTGTTCACCCCGATACATCCACTCGGTACGGACTTCATCACCTGGTTCACCTGGGCCGGACTCATGACCATCCTCGGATCGACAGCCGTCATGATCTGGGTCCCACTCTATCTCCTCGACGTCCGGACAGCGTAGACCGTGAACCAAGGCAGATCAAAATAGCCTCCAGCCGACACAGGCATCACATATCACACGCCGCTTCCGCATCCCGGTAACGCGACCCGGTCTCTCTGTGTCTATGCATCGTCAGCCTCCGCTGCGGCCAACACCTCAGGGTACCGGTTCCGTATCGTCATCTCGCTCACGTCTGCTACCTGAGCGATGTCGGCCTGCCGGAGAGACTCATCACATCGTTTAGCGGCTGCATACAGCGCTCCTGCGGCGATACCCATCGGATGTTTCCCGCTGTGAACGCCGTTTTCAACTGCGGTTCCGGCAAGCCGTCGTGCCTCTCGCTCCGTCGCGTCCGTACACTCCACGTCCGACGCAATCCGTCCGATAAACGAACGGGGATCCGTCGGAGCGATCTCCAACCCGAGTTCACGTGAGACGTGTCGATATGCGCGCTCAACGCGAATCTGTTCGACACGGCTCACCGTCGAGACCTCGTCGATAGAGCGCGGGGCACTATCCATACGACTTGCGGCGTACAACGCCGCAGTGGCGACACTTTCAACAGCTCGACCCGGAAGGAGCCCGTCGTCCAGTGCGCGTCGGTAGATGATGCCCGCCGTCTCTCGGGTGCTCTCGGGGACGCCGAGCGCGGAAGCCATGCGGCTGATCTCACCGAGCGCATGCATGAGGTTTTTGTCAGACGATGAGCGGCGTCGGAACCGCTCGTCCCACCGCCGAAGGCGACGCATCTGTTGTCGCCGTTCTCCGGATAGCGCGTTCCCCTTCCCGTCGGTGTCTCGCCACCCGATCCTCGTTGACAACCCCTTGTCGTGTAAGAGGTTCGTGCTCGACGGCCCGACGCGAGATTCCTGATCGCCGGTTCCGTTCGGCGTGTACAGCGTAATGCTCGTATCGAGCGTTGCATCTGGAACGACGAGTCCACAGTCGTCACAGACCGCGTCCGCGTCATCGTCGGCTCGGCGAAGTCGCCCGTGACACTCCGGACAGGTGGTTCTATCGTGAGACCGTCTGTCCGTATTCGCCTCCGGAACGGAGTCGATAACAGACCGTCTGTCGCCGGAGCCCCTCGCTGGGTGTTGTTCACTCTTATCCTCGCGAGAAACGGTGTCCGGTCGCTCTTCGGTAGTTCGCTCGTTACTCACGTGACATCACCGCCCGTCACCGGAACAGAACAGACGCGGCTGACCGTGTGTCTGCCCTGTACTGTTCATTATGAGCTATGCGCCGGCTTCGAGTCGCTGATCCTGATTCCATGCGCGGTAACTCTCGTAGCGATGGTCGGCGGAACTGACCACACCGTATCTGTGGGTACTTCCATCCCGTCAATCGCGAGACAGACGAGTTCCCCACGCCCACGACGCGCCGCAACGACAAACTCGAAGTGATGGGAGCGGGCGTCGACCGCTGTCACGTGGACTGTCGAGAGCCCGTTCGCACTCTCCCACGCCGTCGTGTCCACGACGTTGAGCTCGCCTGCTGGCGTGACGGCCGATGAGCCGCAGGCCGGACAGGACCCCTCGTGTGGCGCTGTCCCGAGGTACCCGTAATCGGTGTCACACGCGAAGCAGTGTTCCATAATTCACTGTCAGCGACGGTCTAACACTGTCTCTGCGATGTTCGCTTGACTGGAACACGCCGGACAGGCGACTACGTCACCGCCGTCCAAGCCGAACACGGTCACGAATCGCTGCGAGACGTGTCCCCCGCAGTGTGCACACTCCGGCATCAAATCACCCGAGCGAGCCCTCCATTTCGAGTTCGACGAGCCGGTTCAGCTCGACCGCGTACTCGATGGGCAGCTCTTCCGTGATGGGCTCGATGAAGCCCGAAACGATCATCTGCTTGGCGTCGTCGTCGTCCAGCCCGCGCGACTGCAGGTAGAAGATGTCCTCGTCGCCGATCTTCCCGACCGTCGCCTCGTGGGCGACGTCGACCTTCGACTCGTTGATCTCCATGTACGGCATCGTGTCCGACGTCGACTCGTTGTCGAACATCAGCGCGTCGCACTCGACGGCCGTCGACGAGTTCTCCGCGCCGTCCGCGATGTGAACGAGGCCGCGGTAGTTCGTCCGGCCGCCGTCCTTCGCGATCGACTTCGACTCGACGGTCGACTTCGTCTCCGGCGCGTTGTGGTACACCTTCGCGCCGGTGTCGATGTCCTGCCCCTCGCCCGCGAAGGCGATGGTGATGTGGTTGTCGGAGGCGCCGCGGCCCTTCAGGATCGTCGAGGGGTACAGCATCGTCGCCTTCGATCCCATCGACCCGGAGATCCACTCCATGCGCCCGCCCTTCTCGGCGATGGCGCGCTTCGTGTTCAGGTTGTACGTGTTCTTCGACCAGTTCTGCACGGTTGAGTACTGGACGTGGGCGTCCTCGCCGACGAACACCTCGACGCCGCCGGAGTGGAGGTTGAACTTCGAGTACTTCGGCGCGGAACAGCCCTCGATGTAGTGGACTTCCGAGCCCTCCTCGGCGATGATGAGCGTGTGCTCGAACTGGCCCATCCCCTCGCTATTCATCCGGAAGTACGCTTGGACCGGCATGTCGACCGTGGTGTTTTCGGGGACGTAGACGAACGAGCCGCCGGACCAGATGGCGCCGTGAAGCGCCGCGAACTTGTTGTCGCTCGGGGGGACGCACTTCGTCATGAAGTGCTCGCGGACGAGCTCCTCGTGCTCCTGGACGGCCTCGTCCATGTTGCAGAAGATGACGCCCTTCTCCTCCCAGCGCTCTTGCATGTTCTGGTAGACGACTTCCGACTCGTACTGGGCGCCGACGCCGGAGAGCGCGTTCTTCTCGGCCTCGGGGATGCCAAGTTTGTCGAAGGTGTCTTTGATCTCGTCGGGGAGTTCGGTCCAGTCGTCGACGCCGGCGCGGACGTCGACGTCAGGTCGGATGTACGGGATGATCTCGTCGATGTCGACTTCGCTCAGGTCCGGCTGGCCGGGCCAGTCGGTCGGCATCGGCATCTCCTGGAACTGCTTGAGCGCGCGCAGGCGGCGCTCCAGCATCCACTCGGGTTCGCCCTTGTCCTCGGAGATGACGCGGACCGTCTCCTCGGTGAGGCCCTTCTCGGTCTTGAAGGCGGACTTCTCCTCCTTCTTGAACTCGAAGCGGGCCTCGGTGTCTGTCTCTTTGAGGTCGTCTTGTTGTGAACTCATGTTATTGTGTTACGTGTTGCCGCGTTTATTCCTGTTGCGTGACCATTTGTGGTTACGCCGTCTCGAACGCGTCCTCGCGGACCCAGTCGTACCCCTCGTCCTCGAGCTTCTCGGCGAGCTCCGGGCCGCCGCTCTTGACGACTTCGCCGTCGAGCATGACGTGGACGTGGTCGGGCTCGACGTAGTCGAGAATCCGCTGGTAGTGGGTGATCTGGAGGACGCCCGTGCCCTGTTCGTCACGGAGCGCGTTGATCCCCTTCGAGACGTCCTGGAGTCGGTCGATGTCGAGCCCGGAGTCGATCTCGTCGAGCACGGCGACCGCAGGCTCCAGCATCGCGGCCTGCAGGACCTCGTTCTGCTTCTTCTCGCCGCCGGAGAAGCCGGCGTTGAGGTAGCGCTGCATGAACTTCTCGTCCATGTCGAGCAGCTCCATCTTCTCCGAGAGGATCTGCTGGAACTCGGCGACGCCGATGTCGCCGTCGTCGGCGGGGCCCTCCATCGGGGAGGTCTCGTACCCCTCGTCCTCGTCGGCGTCGGCCTCCTCTGCGTCCTCGTCCTCGAACAGTTCTTCGCGCTCGTCCGCCTTGGCGTTGAGCGCCTGTCGGAGGAAGTTCGTCATGGTGACGCCCTCGATCTCCGCCGGGTACTGGAAGCCGAGGAAGATGCCGAGCGCGGCGCGCTCGTTCGGTTCCAGCTCCAGGAGCTCCCAGTGGTAGTCCTCGTCGTCGAGGTCGGCGTCGATGTCGGCGACGTCCTCCTCGTCGAGGTGGAGGAGGACCTCGCCGCCGGTGACCTCGTACGCCGGGTGGCCGGCGATTACCTTCGCGAGCGTCGACTTGCCGGAGCCGTTCGGCCCCATCAGCGCGTGGATGTCGCCGGACTCGACCGTCAGATCGACGCCGAGAAGGATGCGTTCGCCGCCCTCTTCCGCCACTCGTGCGTGAAGATCGTTGATTTCGAGAGTAGCCATATGTATTCTCGTGCCTCGTGGCCGGATAGTAGTGGTTGACGGGGTTAATGGTTACGCATCTGCCCCGTAGAAACTCCTAAATCCGATAAGAATTTTTCCGAGTATCAAAAACTGCTTTCTCCGAGACGACTCGACTACATGAACGAGCCGAGTCCCGTCTGCTCCTGTCCGGTCTTGACTTCCTCCCACGACATCCCGAGCGCCTCGATCACGCGTTCGATGGGGCCCTTCAGCGTCTTGTCCAGCATCTTCTCCCAGTCGACCTCGAACTCCTCGGGGACCTGGTCGGCGTACTCGAAGCAGATCACGTCGGGGTCGCGCTTGAACTCGCCGTACAAGTGGTCCCGCTGCGGGTCGAGTCCCTCCTCACCTTCCATCCGCTGCCAGAAGTCGGGGTGGACCTTCTCGATGTAGAGCCGCTTCGGCTTCGACCCACTCCCGAAGTTGGTCCCGAGCATCCGGTTGGCGTACTTCGCCCCCCGGACCTGCGCGGTCGGGGTGTCGTAGGCGTCCAACTTCTTCCCGATCCCGCCGGGGATACCGATCTCGTCGAGGTCCATCTCGCCGTCGAGCACGCGGGCGATGACGTCGACGAGGTACGCCTTCACCTCCTCCATGTCCTCGTCGATGTCATCGCCCGTCACGATCGTCTCGATGACGTTCTGCTGGACCTCTTTCGTGATGCCGGCGATGTCGGAGCGCTTGTACTCGAAGCCGGTGATGTCGATGTCGTCGACGTCTTTCCCCTCCTTCCAGATGATGTGGCCGGCGTACCGCTTCTTCTTGCCCGCCTGGAAGAACCGCCGGTAGAGCTTCTCGAACTCGATCTGGAAGCGGTGCGAGTCGGCGTTCAGTTCGTCGCGCGCGAAGTCGTCGTAGCGCTCGTTGATGTGGTCCTCTATCTCGAAGGAGGTCTCGATAGCTTCTTCCTTCGACATATCTGATAAAGATAACATAACCGAGTCCGTATCTCCATACGCAACTTGATAATTTAGCTCGTTTGCGGCCTCCTCGGTGAAGTCGATTACCTCGCGACCGGTCGCCGTGACGGCCGCCGCGCCCTCTTTGTCGTAAAGACGGAACCGATCCCATCCCGTCACGCCGTAGAGAGAATTCATAATAACTTTGACAGCTCCTTGCTGTCGGTCGTACTGCTCGTACGGCTCGGTGCCGGGGTCGTGGTCGTTCCGGAGCGACTTCTTCTCCTCGCGCTCGGAGAGCAGCTCGTCGACCATCTCGCGCATGATCCCGTCTGGCTCTTTCTGGAAGTGCGTGCCGTTGGGCGCGACGTACGTCTCGCCGTCGTATTCGTCGGGGTCGACCTTCGTCTCCGGACCGGCGTTGATAGTCACCATGCACATCGGGTAGAGGCTCTTCAGGTCTTGGACCGTCACCATCTCCTTGACGCCCGTGATCGGGTCGAAGACGGCGCCGCCCTCGAAGTCCTCCGACTCCTGTTGCCCCTTCGTCGGGAGCGCGAACTTCCCGAACGCCTTGTGGAGGACGTACATGTCGACGGTGTCGCCGGGGGTCGGCGCGTCCTCGATCTTACACCCGACGAAGGTACGCACCTCGTCCCAGAAGGCGATCACGTCCTGTTTCCGGTCGATCTCGACGCACAGCTCCACGTCGCGGATGCTGTACTCCAACAGGCGCTCGGGGTCCTGCTCCCAGAGGTCGCCGATGTCGCCCGTGTAGCGCTCTTTCCCCACGCCGAGTTCGCGCTCGCCGACCGCGTCGAGGCGGTACGACTCCAGCTCGGTGAACATCGTCCGCTTGTACGCGTACAAGAGGTCGAAGACGACCCGTCCCTTGATGTCGGGGCCGCCCCAGCCGGAGCGCCACACCTCTCCGATCCGGGAGAGCCGGTCGGCGGAGAGGTCGTACTGGCTCCCGTCGTCGAGCACCTCCAACCGATCGAGGACGTACGGCGCGTCGAAGTCCTCGAAGTTCCACCCCGTCAGCAGGTCGGGATCGGTGTCGTCGACGTACTCGATGAACGCGTCCAGCATCGCGGCCTCCGCCTCGAACGTCCGGACGGTGAAGTCGACCTCTCCGCCGTCGCCGACGATCCCCTCGTACTCCGGGAGGTCCTCGGGCGGCGGGAGGTCGGCCTCGGGGGCGTCGTACAGCCAGACGACGTACTCGTCGTCGTAGGAGTCGTGGCTCGTGAGGCAGATGATCGGCTCCTCGCCGTCTTCGGGGAACCCCCGGCGGTCGTCGACCTCGATGTCGAAGGTGTTCACGCGGAGGTCGGCCTCGACGTCGGCCGGCTCCAACTGCCCCTCGTGGACCTGCATCGTCCCCGAGCCGTCGTCGAGCCGGCGTTCCTCCACCCGCATCCCGCCGTTGAGCCCGTTGTCGATCAGGAAGCGGTTCGGAAACAGGATGTCGGCCTCGAAACTGGTCTCGAAGTCGTCGCGGATGGCCCCGACGTCGCGGGGCGTTCGCGTCACGATCCGCGTGAGCGGCTCGCCCCGGATGCTCTCGTACCCCTCGCCGTCCGGGTCCTCCTCGCGCGTGCCGATCACGACGTCGTACTCCTCGACCGGGTCGCGGTCGAGGTCGGCGGTCGGGACGTAAAAGTACGGCTCGACCCCCAGCACGCGGACGTGCTCGCGGACGTCGTCGCCGCCTTCGACGGGCCGCCGCCCGAAGACGTGGACGACGGGGTACTCGTCGCTCCCGTACCCCTCCACGGCGTAGTCGATCTGGGTGATCATCATGTCGACGGTCCCGGTCGACTCCGGGAACTTCGCCTCGTCGACGTCGACGACGTCGCTGACGCGCCCCCGCCCGCCGCCGGCGACGACGGCCGCCTCCTGCGCGGCGAGGTCCTCCCGTTCGGTTTCCGTGCCGTCGCCCTCCGCGTCGCCCGCGCCGGCCGACGAGAAGTCCGACAGCCCCGACTGAGTCATATCGGTCCTTCGGCGGCACCGGGCTAAAAAACTCGGCTTTCGGGTGCGGCGAGGGCTCCCGCCACGGAAAGGGCTTTAATGTGTGACGACTTACCACGGTCTATGTCTTCGGACCCAGGTTCGGAACCCACGGTGGCTCGCCCGGCCGGTCGCGACGCGGTCGACGCCGAGGTGGAGGTGTACGAGGACGACGGGAACGTGGTGTTGTTCGACGCCGCGAACCCCCTCGCGTGGGTCGAGGCGAGCCGAACGGTCCGGCTCACCGACGCGACCTGACGCGCCGGTCGGTTCTGCGCGCTCCGCCTCTCCGGAGCCGCGGGCTCGCCCGTCTTCCCCTTCGAGACGCGTCGCCGTCCGACCGCCTCGGTCACACGGCGTCGAGACCCCCGGGCGGAACCCCTTTGCCCCGCCCCGACGTACGACAGACCGTGTTCGGGTTAGACGAGGACGACGAGGGCGAGGTCTCCTTCGGTGAGAGCTCCGACGCCGAGCGGAAGATGACGCCGAGGATCCCGAAGGCGCCCTCGGTCAAAACGTTCGACGACGGCGGCGACTTCGAGGGCGCGAGCGACGTGGACTCGGGCACGCTCCGCGCGTTCGTCGTCGCCGTGATCTACGCCAACGTCGCGGTGCTCCTCGTCGCGCTCGGCCCGATGGTGTGGTACTTCGAGGGCTGGTCGCGGGTCGGACCGCTCCTCCTCCTCGGCGGACTCGTCGCCGGCGTCCGGACCTACCAGACGTACCGCGCCTGGGACCGCTCGCGAGACGAGCGGGAAACCGCGGAGGGCGGCGACGTGGATGACGAAGCCGACGAGGCCGATGAATCCGACGCGGACGGCGACGAGGCCGATCCCGACGACGACCGTGA
>Ga0209917_1000835_pt1 | contig 12825 bp, 11 predicted proteins | sample SalPon2_C_H2O_MG_FD_185710 | JGI IMG/M metagenome (GOLD analysis project Ga0209917, IMG submission 185710) | Salt pond water microbial communities from South San Francisco under conditions of wetland restoration - Salt Pond MetaG R2_C_H2O_MG... | ecosystem: Environmental > Aquatic > Non-marine... | reverse complement strand
TATTATCGGACTATGCTCAGATCGATTTAAAACGCTATAACAAGTCTATTTTTGTTATTTGAACGTATTGATAGATCTAAATGGTAGATCATGCGGTATATGTGAACACACCCTTATATCCGGTTGCAAATTGTTGTCCAGACCTCAACAGCAGCTAGAAGTCGTAGCGTACAAAGGTGGCGCGAACGCGCCGTCCAACGAATCGACTGCTGCTGGCGATTGGCCATCAAGAGCCGCTGACAGTCTGTTCCGGTGGCTTTCAGGCGTACGGCCCGCTTGACGAGGAGACGCGTTCAATCGTGAGTACGTTGTCCATAGCGACGACGAATACGCCGATGACAGGGTACACGTGACTACCGACGAGAGCCACGGATAGCTAGTGGGATTCTGGCTCTCGCTATATCAAGGCGTGTCTAATTACGAGTTCACACCGCATCTGCGAGCGTTCCAACTTTGTTGTGAAGTCTTCTGAAAACCGGATAAAGAAGCCCTCCAAACCGAATTCTAGTTCACCAACAATCTATGCTACGGGAGCGACACACTAGTTATTCTCTCGTCTCCCCGCCCCCTAACTGGAGTGGGTCCTCTCGAAATCAGGAGTACCCGACCGTACGTACGGACCTGTTAGGAGGGCGTGACGGTTGATTCAATCTCTTATCTGATTAACCATGCTGGGACCGTCGAAGACTATATTAAAGATGCAATATAAATCGTTTACAATGTCCTTCAACCACAACTATACGCAGGTAAACGACTTCAAGCTTCATTACCTCCGTGAAGGGTCTGGCCTCCCGCTACTGCTGGTCCACGGGTGGCCGGAGTACTGGCGAACGTGGCGGAAGAATATCTCAGATCTCGCCGACTACTTTGATGTGATTGTACCGGATCTACGCGGATTCGGAGAGTCAGAGAGATCGGAGATCGTTGCTAGCGAGGGATACGGAATTAAGAATCATACCGACGATCTGATGACGCTTGTTGACAAGTTAGGCATCGACAAATTCGGCTTCGTGAGCCATGACCTCGGTGCATACGTGGGACAAAGAATAGCCCGCAAGCAATCAACGCGCCTCCGTGGGCTGTTCTTCTTTGATTGTCCATACCCAGGGATAGGTAGACGATGGCGGGATCCCGAACACGTCGACGAAATCTGGTATCAATCGTTCAACCAACAGCCATGGGCTGCTAATCTGATAGGGGCGAACCGTGATACCTGTCGGATGTATATCAACCACTTTCTTACCCACTGGGCGGGCGATCCGGATGCCTTTGATGAAGCGGACCGAGAGAAGTGGGTCACGACGTTCAATAGCGGCGAGAACCTCCAAGGCGGGTTTGATTGGTATATCGCAGCCGATGACGCCAGGAAACGGCTGATGCGTGATGGGCCGCAACCGACCGAACCGGTCAAAGTACCGACGCGTATCCTGTGGGGGGAGGCGGATCCGATTGTTAAATCGGAGTGGGCGGATCGTCTTGACGAGTATTTTGCTGACTATCAACTAGACACAGTTCCCGGCGCAGGTCATTTCGTTCAGTATGAACGCCCTGAACTGGCGAACAACGCAATATCATCGTTCTTTTCTGATCTCGCTTGAGCTACGTTCTACTAGTACCCTGCCTAAACGAGCAATAGAGTCGCTTGGGCCGTGTCATAGAATACGTCTCTCTACGCAGTGATTTTGACTCCTTCATGTCACGCTTGGTTCAGCAAAACACCGGATTTCAAATCCTATTCGGGAGGGGGCACTCGAAATATTCCGGCTGAGAACTATTGTATGACACGCTCTCGCTTAGAAAAACAGTAACTAGCTGCTGGAGCCACATGGTGTCGCGGAGCGCATATGATCGTGCTCTGATCGTTGTCCAAACAGCATTTCGATCGTAGCGCGATTGACTACTGTTCAGGCGTAGTGTCCATCATCGTTGATTTCGATTCTCATCTCATCGACCTAACGCTCAATAAGCCCGACAGCCCGGCTCAAATAAGTGTTTTACTCGATCAGACACGTCTGATCGCCTCACATGAGCATTAAGTAACGATCCCATCCGCCGACCGAGTGATCAGCACGGTATAAAACGTCGTGAGAACGCGCCGCTTGATAGGCGTGTACTCACATAAAATACCGTCTGCTAGCGAGCTTCCCGAGCTATGTAGTTGTGTATCGCTAATGCACCAACTCACGCTTGTACGGCAGCTTTCTTTAAAATAAGATTGGCAGCCTTATAATATATTGAGGGATAGAATTATATATGTTGGGTTTAATTGCATACTTGTATGTCAAGTAGTGGCAGCCATTACATCTCCGGGACATGGAGAGCCGGTGATAATGAAAAAAGCATTGATATTAAAGACCCCGCGACCGAGGAGAACATCGGAACAATAACCAGCGCGACTGAATCGGAAGTAGAGGAAGCACTTGATGCCGCTCAGTCGGCGACATACGACTGGAGCCATCGACCGGCGGTCGAACGTGGGAATCTTCTTCGGGAAATGTCGGAGGTGCTCTTAGAGAACATTGATGAACTATCGGATATTCTTGTTGAGGAACAAGGAAAAACGAAGAGTATAGCCGAGTTCGAAGTCGGAGCCTCAGCCGAGTATATCCGATATATGGCCGATTGGGATCGACGGATCGAAGGCGAAATTCTTCCAAGCGACGATCCGGGAGAATCGATTCACCTCGAACGCAAACCATACGGCGTCGTTGCGGCGATCGTACCCTGGAACTTCCCGATTTTTGTCCTATTCCGCAAGCTAGCTCCAGCCCTCGTCACCGGAAACACGGTTGTAGCGAAGCCGAGCCCGAAAACACCGCTCGCGACGCTCAGAATGTGGGAATTAGTCGAAGAAGAGGTTGACTTTCCGGACAACGTTGTCAACTTTATTAATGGTGATGGGGAAGTCGGAAAGCAGATCGTCAACTCGGGAAAAGCCGATTTGATCTCGATGACCGGGCATCGCGACACCGGGAAGGCCATCGCACGCGCAGCGGCGAATAATCTCACTGAGACAGCACTCGAATTAGGTGGAAAAGCTCCGGCAATTGTCTGGAAGGACGCGGATATAGACAAAGCGGTTGACCGTGTTGTAAAAGCGAGCACGGCATATGCTGGGCAGTTATGCACCAGTGTCGAACGAGTGTATGTCCACTCCGATATCAAAGAAGAGTTCGAAGAGAAATACGCTGAGGCCACCGCACAACTCACCGTGGATGACCCAGCTAATGACCCAGATATGGGTCCGCAGGTAAGTGAAAGCGAACTGGAAAAAACCGAGGCCGCTATAAATGATGCTCGCGAGGAGGGCGCACAGATCCTCACGGGCGGTAGACGACCCGAGCAGTTCTCGGAGGGATACTGGTACGAACCGACGGTCGTCACGGACATCGGCCAAGATTCGACGCTAATGACAGATGAAGTATTCGGGCCAGTCACACCGATTATGCCTGTCTCAGACTTTGATGAAGTAATGGAGTATGCTAACGATACTGAGTACGGCCTTGCGGCTTACATCTATACTAGCGATTACAGTACTGCGATGCAAGCTGCACACGATATCGACTTCGGGGAAGTGTATATCAACCGGACGCTCGGCGAGGCACTACAGGGATTCCACGCAGGATGGAATGAATCCGGAAACGGCGGCGAGGACGGTAAACATGGTGTCCTAAAATACACGCGTGTGAAGACGATTTACCACAACTACGGCGATGGTGAACCGGGCTGGTAACGCCTAAGTACCATCACAAGTGTGGACTGGTAGGCGAGTCTGCGTTCTCTGCTCTTTTCGTGCTCGTGTTAGCTTATGAAATCTGCTAAGCAGAGCAGACTTGGAACGGTACTAAGTGTAGCTTCAACTCTAAATCTGTAGACCCTCTTTGAGCTCAACTGGATAGAGCTGACGTAGCTTGATCCGAGCATCGTCAGTGGTGAACTGCCAGTCAATGGGGCGCTTGGTTTCGTTTCGACGCTGTTGCCACGCAGCGACCTCCGACCGGAGGGTCGCTGCGTGATAGATACGGCGGTTAAGACACTGCCGCTTGCCAGTAGATACGCGCCCAGAGGACATAACACTATACGTTCACGGTTGAAGCTACACTAAGACTAGACCGAGCTTTCTGTTATAAATAGGCAGCCGGTGCAGTGGGCGCCCTGGCGAACTGCTCTGCGCGCCGTTAAAACGCTCGATACGACACATAGAGCTCTGGGTTAGGTCGGTGAACGGTCATATTTAACCAAAGCAATAGGTGGGATGTGAAGAGGAACTTGCTGTGACTGAGTATCAGTACTTGAGGACGCTGAATCTACAACCGACCGAGCAGGCGGCCCCTTAATCAGCGGGTTGATACGATCAGTTATTTGAATAGTAGACAATAAATTAACTGATGGTTGGGTTGTCGGCGCACATTCTGTTACTACTGGTTGATTTAAATCTTTATATGAGATTGTCATATATAGGGTTTATATTATCTATGGGTTGATCGCGGTATTCGCCTATGATGGCGTTCCGACTTCAGAGTACGGACCGCCAGCGGCACGTCCTCCATGTTGTCAAAAAGGTTCTTAGCATTACTTACTATCATAGAAATATTGACGTGTACAGACTGTACCTGAAAATAGAAATCTGTTAATTAGCAATAATTCATGCTTGTAATTACATAAAAGAGATTTACACGACCAACCGCACGTGGTGGGGTAGGCGTACTGCACTTATTATAAATTAGTCAAGAGATACTGGGATGTAGTACACGTATTTTCGCGTAAACCGGCCGTTCAAGCCGTGTCCTGACGCTATCCTAAATTATCGATATATCGGTGCGAAACAGTAGTACTGTGCGCATCTCAAACAATATTAAATCTGTCAATAGAGATGCGGGCCAACATTTCAATTCCTAACGAGATGTAATCCAGCCACGACGTTCTATACCTCCTCTTCTGTTGAAGCTTTGTACTGCTTGAGCTCTTGTTCAAGTTCGCTTGACTTTTTCATCAGCAACTCTGGAATTCTATTGGGTATATTTGGGCTCCCGATTCTATATTTCGGACCACCCACAGCAAACGCACCGAATAACTCCTCGCCTGGGAACGCAACGGCAGCACCAACCGATTGAAATCCTTCTGCTAACTCTCCATCAGATACGGCGAATCCCTGTTGTCTAATCCTTTCGATTTCTTCAAATAGTTCAGTACGGGTAGTAATCGTGTTTTCCGTTCTCTCTGGGAGTCCTTTTTTTCTAAGAATACTGCCAATTTTTTCATCAGATAAACGAGCTAATACTGCTTTTCCACCCGCAGTAACATGCATATCATATGAGAGTCCAAGTCTAAAAAAGGGGTCGTTGTTCATATCTGTGTTGGTATATATAGTAATCATCTGACCGTCCTCTTCTATTAGAAAATTGCAAGCCTCATCTACCGTGTAGGCTATATCCTTGACCTTCGGGCCTGCTAATTTGAACAGGTCATTTTTTCGCCGCGACTCCATCCCGAAATTCAATAATCTCAACCCGAGTGTATATCCGTGCTCGTTCCTTGATATCAGCCCGAGTTCTCTCAGGGTACTTAAATAGCTATGTACAGTACTTTTTGGCATATTCAGTTCTGTAATAATATCGGAGGTCTTAGCTCCGCTGTTATCCTTTATGTACTCAAGTATTTCAACACCTCTCGCTAGTGTAGAAAGCTTTCGGGATTCTGAGGGTGGCATATAAATATGCAGTACACCTAGACTTACAAATCTGTCTGCCGGTGGTCTTCAGATATATATTTTCTGCCGCGTTGAATAGCACTCTTTGAACAACGCTCTTCCGTAGGAGATTGTTGATGCAGTCGGCGCCACGTTGGCGGGAGGTGGAATCGGTGTTCTCGGCGTCTCTCACGCAGGAGTGCAATCAACCACAGTGAGCGACAAATCGCAAGATAGCAGCCCATCAACAATCTGCTACACATGAGCGTTGAACAATGATGAGACTACACTGAGCTTGAGGCCACCATTTTACTCAACAATGAGCTAGCTTAAATTCAGACCACTCCCGCTACCGCTATTCAATAGGGTAGTTCAAACCGCCGTGAACTGCTGGGACCACAAACAGAATGTGAATCCAACTCAGCGAGGACATCTTGTTCTAGACCGAACAAGATCAGGCGAGGGGCCATCAAAACGGAGCAACCTACCCCTACTCACGCCCCTGTTTCAACATGCAAAGTCGGATTCGTGACCCAACTCTGCACGTCTGATAGTCCCAATAGCAAATAGTATGATGAATCATAAAATAACAAACATATTGTCAATCGCGTAATACTACTATGTGATTTGCGGGTGATCCGGTTGTTTCTCTAAGTGACAAACAGAGTTATTATGCTGCAGGGACGCTCTGTATATTGCATTGCATTCTGTAGCTATCGCCATGTGAATAGTTTTTATACTGAGTTGCACCGCAGTAAATCGACTGCAAATGTTTCTATGACACGCTGGGCGTCAATAAAGCGATCACACCAACGACGAGCCAGCGCCACTGTCCGGGCTATGACGTCCGAATGTAACAGACGAACGCGACTGCGGAGGGAGTCGGGGACCTCTACATCGAAACCGAACGGGAAGGTGGTGTGCTCGATCGTCTTGGTGTCGGATACCAGACACCGATTGATGCGTTTGTGTGTCCGGAGTGTGTGGCGATCAAGCTGTACGCTGTGGCCTCTCAATAGCGCAACGAGTTGCCGCCATGTGGAGGGCATGAAACGTCGCCACTCGCCGGTGATTCAATATAGCATTGAGATTCGCGGCCGGATCCGAGCACCACCCGCTTCGATACATTCGCACATCGATTATTATTCCCTCCGCTGCCACTCGGGTCGTGGGTCTTCGGGCATCAACCATCCGGCAATCCCCTTCGGGGCTGTCGTTTCGCTCCCAACGTGCCGAGACCAATCGACGACGGTTTTTCCAGCTGAGAACGTCAGGACGTACGCGAGTACGAGCCAGTCGTTCCGTCCAATTCCTTCCGCGGGTTGAAATGACCCGACGGTAGCTGCGCTCGGAACGAAGGGTTCGATTCCCGCCGCGAGGACCACCAATCCCACAAATGCGAGAGGGATCGCAATCATGGCGAGCACCAGATAAAAGAAGACGACCCGCTGGGCAGCCTCCAAAACCATGTACGGAGACCACTCCTCGTATCGGCGTGTCACGAAGAACTCACGCCGGAGTTCCGCTGCCTGAGACACGCACATTGCCAGCGAGACGACCACGACGGTCGGTGATGTCAGGGCAGCTATCGGTGTGGACACGACATCAGCGATATAGAACCACCCCATCGCGAGAAACGCAACGACTCCGAGCGATTTCCCGACAACGGGCACGTTCCGTCGATACATGGGTGGAAGTAGAGCGGCAAGCGAAGCCGGTAAAACGTCGTTGAGCACACCGAGTGCCTCCGGTTCACCACTCCAGCGGTCCGCATCAAGTTCTGTCCGCTTGGAGAACCCAACGATATAGAATCTACGGTCGTCCAGTTCAATCGATCGCTCCGCGAACAGTGCGGCAATACTGTAGCCAACGACCATTATGACGACTTCGATCCAGTAGATAACGAGGATCTCAGCCGCGCGCCAGCCGAACAAGATGAGACCAACGACTGGGAGGAGATTCGCGACGAGTATGAGGCCCGATGGTAGTCGACCGTTTTGTGATGGATGCTGGAGGGCAGCCACTACCTCGGCTACCGGACGGGACGGTCATAATTGTTTTTCTCATCCTCGCACGCGCGAACCCCAATATACTGGATAATGCCCTGCTATGATAACTACTGAAGAATGTCTTACGACTGTACTCAATTTTGACGTTCGGCGAGTGGGAGTGTCACAGTAACAACTGTCCCCTCCTCGCAGTCGAATGTTAATTCGCCACCGGACATACTTATCACCCAGTATATTAGCCACAGGCCGAGCCCGTTCCCGTGTTCAAGCTTCGATTCTTTCCCCTCGCCGAGGATCTGGCGCTCCATCGGTGGGATGCCGGGACCGTCGTCCGCTACAGCGATTGACGCAGTGGCCTCCTGTTTCTCTACTGTCACCCTGATCAACGGGGAAGCGCCCGCGTGTTTACAGGCGTTTTTTATCAGTTCCCATAGTGCGTGCTGAAGCGCACTGGTCCCGAGAACTGACACTGATTCGGGCTCAATAGTCGCCTCTATCGTGGCATCCGGGAACTCCGAGTGTGCTCTAGATAGTATAGACCCTATGAGATCGGCCGCATCGTGTCGTTTAATCTCGCTTTTGTTGATGAACCGTTGAATTTGCCGGGCGTGTTCAGCAATCGATATGAGGTCCTCTGTTTTTTGATACGCCTTCCTCAACTTGGTGGGATCGCGGGCGTCGTTCATCGCCGCATTTAGCCACCCCTTAATCACCGTAAGATCGTTGCGGATGTTGTGTCTAAGCACCCGATTCAGTACGCTGACCTGCACTTTTCGTCGTTTGAGTTCGGTTATATCGACGAAGAGCACGCGCATTCCTATCGCCTCACCGTTTCTGTCGTAGCGCGGTGTCGCACGCATCTTTGTGACTATCTCCTGTCCATCCTTCGTCCGGAGAACGCGCTTTTTCGTTCCAAACCGACCTTCGAGCACGTCCTCGTATCCGCCGTCTAAGAGCTTCTCTCTTGACGCCTCCGTGTAGAAGTTCGTGAGAGGGCTATCCCGAAGTTGTTCGGCTGCATAGCCGAGTTTCTCCGCGAATCGGTTATTGCAATCTTCAATGATGGGGTCGCCGTCTCCCGCTTTAGTGAGCGCGAACATGACCGGCGCCTCCTGAAACAGGGTCTGGTATTGAGTCTCGTACTGTTTTTGTGCCGCCACACGATTACACGCGGTTGCAAGTTTTTCGTTTATATCTTGGAGCGATAGTAGAACATCGTCCGAGAGGGGTGACCCACGTTTTAGTAGCAATAATACCCCGAAGTTCGGTAGCGACATGACATACCGATGCATCCCCGATTCCAACTCACTAACGAGAGGAAGTGCCGATACAACTTCCTCCTCTGTGTCGGGAAGCAGACCACGCGTTTCGCTGATTTGCTCGGCGAGCACATCCCGTTCCGGAAGCGTCGTGACGACCGCTCGCCGCCCCTCGGCGCTGGGGAGTCCCATCGGCCTGAAGACGGCCGCGGCAGAGCAATTGAGTTTCTGGAGGTAGGTCGAAACCGCAGACTTGGCCGTCTGTTCGACGTCAGACTCCGGTGTGATAGAGAGTGACATCTCGTAGAAAACCTGAATCTTTTCCTGTGACATGTCAGGCATACTATTAAAGAGAGTTTGTCACTGCTGCCACTACGGTCTTGTTGTAGTAGTCCAGATGCCCTTCGCCGTCGTTGGCGATTTCGCCGATAGTTAGCGCACCAAACTCCGGACACTCATCGTCCCCAATGAATTCGAGCTCGCGTTCGAACGCCTCCTCGAGGTAGAGAACGCGAGAGATGCAATCAAACAAAACGACGTTCGCGTTGCCGTCGGCCTCAGCGGCGATCGTATCGTATGCCTCGCCCGCAGCAGCAGCGAGCGAGTCCTCGTCGCCTTTCAATACATTGAGAAACGCGCCCTCGGGGATGTCGCCGAAACAGGTCAATGCACCGTCATCGGTCACTTCAAACGGATCACGGACGATCTTTTCGCCTTCGATCCGGCTGATTCCAAAGGGATATTCCTTTGCGATGTCGAAGAAGTTGCTCCGGGTGAGTGTTACGTCGGCATCGTCTTCGACGATCCGTTTGTACACAGGAAAGGCAGGTTCGCCGTCGAGTTCAGCAAGTGTCGGACCGTCAGTGTCGGTCGCCCGGAGTGGTCCTGCTATCTCTTTCCACCCGTGCTTTACTCCGACAGTTGTCGTCGTCTCGAAGGTTACGAAGATCGCCGCGTCTTCAACTAAGCCTTTGTTGGTGATCAGGCACGGGCGCTGCTCCATGTCAAGCGACCCCCCACCGCCACCCAGGTACGTCAGATTGACGCCATAACGGGCAAATAGTTTTCCAACGAAGTCTTCTGCCCGACTCGCATAGGCATCGACTAATACGAACGCAGTTCCATCCTGTTGTGTATTTTCAGGGAGATGTTCGTCGAACTCGGTGTCGGAATCGCTGAGTTCCGGCACGACTGAGACGTTTGGCTCGGCTTTCACCCCGACCACGACGACTGAGTCGGGCTTTCTCTCTCCTTTATAAATAACCTCCGGGAAGACACCACCGAAGACTGGAATTGTAAGCTCACGCAGCATTGAATTGAATCGCCTGGGGTCAATATCCTTTCCTTCGCCAGCGAATATCCCGAGTCCTTGCACGGACGGCTCAGAGGCGATTGAACGGAGCACGTCGGATAGCTCGTCGCTTGGATTTTCGACCAGCCGCGTCTTCATGTTACTACCAAATGACAGGTGTAATAAAAGGATTCAGGGTAATTCATTCGCTGTTTTGAATCAACACTGTACCGGCGACCCGTCGTCGAGAGTAATCCCCTGTTGAGGAAATCCGGTGTATCGAACCGAATCCAGCACGCGTACAAAACTGTACGACTGCCGTATAAAAAGCAATCTTAATCAACAAGACTCACACCTACAGTATTTTTTACATACAAGATTCTCACAATCCGGAGTCTGAGCGGAACAGTACTGCTTTCCGTGAGCGATGAGCAGGACATGCAGGCTGTACTTGATATCATCCGGTATCTTGTTGTTCAACACATCGTGTGCCTTATCAGCTGTCGTGGACTCGGATATGAGCCCGAACCGCTTGGAGAGACGTTCGATATGCGTGTCCACTGCAAACGTCGGCTTCTCAAAATGAAAGTTGAGAACGACGTTGGCCGTCTTCGGGCCGACTCCTTTGATATCGGTGAGCCACTCCTGAGCGTCGTCGGTATCCATCTCATCTAAAAACGCGAGCGTGTACTCCCCGCCAGTCTCCTCTGTTATATACCGAAGCGACCGCTGAATCCGCTTGGACTTCTGGTTCATCAACCCAACGTCCGAAATAACGTCAGCCAACTCATCTTGGTCAGCCTCTTCCATAGCTTTATAATCTCGATACGCTGAAAACAGGTTCTCCGACGCCCGAGCCGTTTGTATGTCTGCGACATTTTGAGACAGTATGGTGGTGAGCAACTGTCGAACGCCATCCTCACTATATGACTTGTTCGGACGCCCGTGTACTTCTATCAGGTCTCGATGAAGCTGTCTAACGTCCACAGTATACATTCGCTCTCAGGAATTAATTCACTGTCGGATGCTGCTCAGTCCGCTGCTAGGCCGAGCCGTGCCAGCGGAGTTGCTCTGATCTACCACCGTATTAGTGCGATACTGTCTCAGCTCTCCGGAACACTACTCTTGTCGGGTTTCTGTCTATACTATCCTAATATCAAAAATCCACACTAAGCAGCGGGACGCTATTTTATATGAGGCTATTTAAATATACGATCGTTGTAACTGGTCTGTTCTTACCGGCCGGTTACGATGATGTCTGCCTGGCAACTCCGTACCCGAGTGTGGCTACCGCGACGATTCCGACAACCGCCACGCCGGCGTAAGCCGGGGCGGACGCAAGAGCGTCCTGCACTGTGCCCACCGCAGTAAGCAGGGCAACGTATCCAACGAGGAGGCCAGCAGAAAGCACGACACCGCGTCGTCTCTCAACAGCCAACGCAACCCCGAGTGTAGCTGCTGGCGGAGCAAACGGGTACAACGCTCGCTGGAAGACCCCGGACTGCCCACTGCCGAGTAGAATGGAGATATCGAATGCAACAGCGACAACGACGACCAGCCCAACAGCGTTGATGCTGGTAAGCCACGCCCGTTCGTACGGACCAGCATCGGCGTCAAAGAGAGCCCGCAAACGTGTACGGACTGTCACACGTACATATCGCCTAGACTCAGCAAAACCTCTTTTGATTTCGAGTGTGTGCTACTTATTCACTTGTTGTGAGGCCGTCCCAGACAGAAGAAAGTGGTACGACGTCTCGAAGACGCATATCTCCCGCTTCGGCCCCGCTCCGGCTCTCTGCACCTATAGCCCGGATAGCTCAAACATTGATTTGAGGCTTGAAGACTACTTTATGACCTAAGATAGTATCAGATACTAACGACCATGGCCGTATTGGAAAGTCTCTATCCGTACGTTTTGGGCGGAGCAAATGTGATGAGCGGCTGGCTGCTCTACGAACTTCTGGATACGCACCTCGGTGCGATTCTGCTGGCCGTTGGAGTACTTTTGATTATAGCGGTAGCCTTGGAGTCGACTCGTTCGCATATACTATCTGTATGTTCATAATCGAAGAGTGACAACTCCTGTGGGGTGGGACATAACCGTTATACTTTGATATTTTCCGCGACTAAAACGGCATACTGCCAGTCGTATAACCAACTGTCGCTTGTCGTGGCCTGCAGCACGGTGCTCTCCGTGACAGCCGAGGAGAAGCCAGTCGCACCAAGCATCCGTGTCGAGGACGTTGTCCACAGCAGAGGCGATTATAATGATTGGTATCACTGAGAGGCACGGAGCTACAGGATACACCATTGATGCGGCACCGGAGAGAAATTTATCCAGACGGTTCGGAGTGCCGTATGTGCGTGTAATAGGGGTCAACCATCGATACGCGAAACCGGTTTGATTTACGTGACTTGTTTCATGGGCACAACCTTTTGTTCCTACACTCAAAAGTAAAATTGATGAGTTCCGAAGAGCATCTACAAGAAACCGACACCGAAGCCCGCTTCGAATTCAAAAAAGAGGAGTCCTCGGCCTTCGAGACCGAAAAAGGCCTCACCGAGGAAACCGTCCGC
>Ga0209917_1000833_pt1 | contig 12840 bp, 4 predicted proteins | sample SalPon2_C_H2O_MG_FD_185710 | JGI IMG/M metagenome (GOLD analysis project Ga0209917, IMG submission 185710) | Salt pond water microbial communities from South San Francisco under conditions of wetland restoration - Salt Pond MetaG R2_C_H2O_MG... | ecosystem: Environmental > Aquatic > Non-marine... | reverse complement strand
CGACTCTCCCGTCCGGTCGGTGCCTGATCCGGTTCATTCTGACGGCGGGTCAGTTTCCAGTTCGTCCCAGGATAGTACCGTTTCCGAGTCCGTTTCAGAGTCCGTTTCAGAGTCCGTTTCAGAGTCCGTTTCCGAGTCTGTTTCCGAGTCTGTTTCCGAGTCTGTTTCCGAATCCATCTCCTGCTGGTCACCGAGAAGCTCCACGTCCCGAACATCGGACTGTCCGGACTCGTCGGTCTGATCGCTGTCCGGTTCTTTTGCACTCGTCTGCTCGTCGTCCGTAGCAGACGTTTCATCGGCCTCGTCAACGTGACTCTCTAGATCGTCCGTTGTGTCCGCCGCCGACTCAGCAGTGGATTCTGCTTTGCCGATCACGTCGACTTCGTCGTCGTGACCCTGGGATTCATCTCCGGTATCCGCGTCGGCAGTTGCCGATTCTCCCTCTGGGATCTCCTCACCATGGGATTCATCTTCGACACCTGCGTCGGGAACCGTTGACTCAGCGTCGGCTTCTGCTTCGGCTATGATGTCTGTCTCGTTGTCGTGACTTTCCAGCGTAGTTCCCGTGTCGTCACCCGCCGATTCTCCCTCCGAGATCTCGTCGCGATGGGATTCGTCTTCGACATCTGTGTCGACAGTTGCCACTTCTTCCTTCGGGAGCTCGTCTTCGACACCTGCGTTGGGAACTGCTGACTCAGCGTCGGCTTCCCCTTCGGCTATGATGTCCGTCTCGTCGTCGTGACTCTCCGGCTTGGTATCCGTGTCGTCAGCCGCCGGCTCATCGACCGATTCACGCTGTGTCGTCGCTGCGCTCTCGTCGTCAATCTGTGGTTCGTCTTCGGCATCCGCGTCGGCAGTTGCTGCTTCTCTCTCGGGAATCTCGTCACCATGGGACCCATCTTGGACATCTGTGTCGGGAACCGCTGACTCAGTGCCGGCTTCCGCCTCGGCTATGGTGTCAGCCTCGTCGTCAATCCGTGGTTCGTCTTCGGCATCCGCGTCGGCAGTTGCTGCTTCTCTCTCAGGATCCTCATCGCTGTGGGACTCATCTTCGATATCTGTGTCGTCAGTTGTTGTTTCTCCCTCCGAGATCTCATCGCCATGGGACTCATCTTCGACATCTGTGTCGTCAGTTGCCGATTCACCTTCCGAGATCTCATCGCCATGGGACTCATCTTCGATATCTGTGTCGTCAGTTGCTGTTTCTCCCTCCGAGATCTCATCGCCATGGGACTCATCTTCGATATCTGTGTCGTCAGTTGCTGTTTCTCCCTCCGAGATCTCATCGCTATGGGGCTCATCTTCGACATCTGTGTCGTCAGTTGCTGTTTCTCCCTCGGGAACCGCTGACTCAGCGCCGGCTTCCCCTTCGGCTATGGTGTCACTCTTCTGGAACAAGTCATCTGATTCAACTGCTTGTTGCATTTGTCCGACACCTTCATTGAGCCGATCAAGCTTTTCAGCGAGAGTCTCAACAGTATCACTTTCCTCATCAAGCTCTTCGAGTGACTCTTTTAGATCGGTTTCGTCAGTTGCCACATCGGTTTTCTCGTCGTGACTCTTCGCCTCAGTATCCGTATCGGGAGTGATATCAGGGTTCTCTTGATTCCATTCACCAGCATAGAGGACAATAGCAGCGATGGCAACGACAAGGAAGCCAGTAAGTGTCGCAGTTACCAGAGGGCTGCTGTCGCCTGACTGCTGTCCATCGCCTGTCTGTTGTTCATCGCCTGTCTGCTGTCCATCGCCTGTCTGCTGTCCATCGGCTGACTGCTGTCCATCGCCTGTCTGCTGTCCATCGCCTGACTGCTGTCCATCGGCTGACTGCTGTCCATCGCCTGTCTGCTGTCCATCGCCTGACTGCTGTCCATCGCCGTCATCAACAGGGCCACCTAATTTGATTTCGCTAACTACGAACAGAGAAAAGCTTTCCACTTGGGCTGACATCGTGACTTCCTCGTTACCAGCCGCTTCAAGAGTGGTATTGAGTTCGGACCATGTGGCTTCTTGCTGAGTAGAGTCGTAGCTCTCCTTGATCACCGTCAGCTGTTCAGGGTCGTCAACCTCATCGGCTGGTAGTTCGAACTCAACGGTTGCTTCGGAATTTTCAGCGGCTTCGCTGTCAGGTGTAATATTAGCTATACTGATGACCGAAACATAGCCACGTCGGATGTCACCATAAGCAGACACTGACCTCGACACATTGCTGCGAATCTCTTGCGGAGGGTTATTGTATTCGGTAATATTGACAGCTCCACTGAGGTTCTCTTGATTAAATGATGTTCGTTGAACTAATTCAGCACGCTCAGGAGCCGCCTGTATACCGGGCGTATCAAGATCATTATCGGCGATCCCCATTTGAATCGTTGCCGAGGGTTCAATGGGTTTCAATTGCTCACGTATCTCTTCGATGGTCGGGGCTCTCTCTTCGATCGTGTTGGTTTCACTGTCTGTGTCGGGAGCGAAACTACCACCGCCACCATCACCAGTGTTTTCGATATCGCCAACACTGATTTCAACCATATCTCTATTATTACGGAAGTTAGCCAGAACGGTGGTTGTACCGGCGTCGACAGCCTTGATCGTCGAGCCGCTGACGGTCACGACAGAGTCATCCCTACTGGCGAGTAGCGCCCGATTGGTGACATCAGTACTTCCATCTGCGCGAAACGCTGTTACCTTTGCATCGGTCGTGTCACCGGGTTTCAGATTTGTTGAGCCGAGTTCGAGGCTGATGTTGTCGACATTATCGTCAACGCTGACCGCAACGCTATCTGTTTCACCCCCGAAGGAGGCCTGAATGGTGGCTGTACCGGTGTTGAAAGTCTCGACCGTCGAGCCGCTGACGAGCACGACAGAGTCATTCGTGCCGGTTATCGTCGCCTGATCGGTGACATCGGTCCTACTTCCATCTGCGTAGACCGCTCTCACCGTTACATCGGTCGTGGCACTGGGTAGCAGACTCGTTGAGCCGAGTTCGAGGCTGATGCTGTCGAGACGATCGCCACCGCTACCCCCACTGCTGTCAACGCTGACCGCAACGCTATCTGTTTCACCCCCGAAGGAGGCCTCAATGGTGGCTGTACCGGCGTTGACAGCCTCGATCGTCGAGCCGCTGACGTCCACGACGGAATCATCGGTGCTGGTGATCGTCGCCTGATCGGTGACATCGGTCCTACTTCCATCTGTACGGAACGCTCTCACCGTTGTATCGGTCGTGTCACCGGGTTTCAGATTTGTTGAGCCGAGTTCGAGGCTGATGTTGTCGACATTATCGTCAACGCTGACCGCAACGCTAGCTGTGTTACCACGGAAGGTAGTCTCAATGGTAGCCGTACCGGCGCTGACAGCCTTGATTGTCGAACCGGTGACGTTCACGACGGAGTCATCGGTGCTGGTGATCGTCGCTCGATCGGTGACATCGGTTTCACTTCCATCTGCACGGAACGCTGTCACCGTTGTCTCGGTCGTGTCACCGACTTTCAAACTTGTTGAGCCGAGTTCAAGGCCGATGCTGTCGACATTAAACTGGGCACCACTGAAGCTGAGATCCTGCTCATATGTTCCATCACGATTCGCGGCAAGATCAAACGTCTGATCGGCCTGTATCCCTGTTTCTGGGGCGTCAATATAGAACCGGACTGTATCGCCAGCGCTACTATCAACGCTGAGTGTTGTATCTTTTGTTGAGTCAGGTCCACCGTATTGTCCGGCCTCCTCTACGGTTATTGATCCAACATCCTCCTTCGCACCGTTATCTGTGACGACTGCATATATTTCCGTTCCGATAGGCACGTTTGTGCCGTCGCCATTTGTGGCGCTGCCGTAGAAGTTAGCCGGGAGTCCTGGTGCTGGTGGTCTTTCTTGTGCGACGGCTACTGTTGTCGCGCCGCTAGCCAAGACAGTCAGCACAAGCAGTACAACGATAGAGATATTCTTGATACGCATTGGTATGTGTGGATTTCAAGACAAATATGAGGTATTTAGCTACCGCTTGAGTACGTCGGCTCGATTATTACACGGTCGCTGGACTCGTGCATGTAGACGTAGTAGACATCGTATTTGTTAACGCCACTGTCGTTGTGATCAACACTTGTTTCGATCTTTGTACTGACATTGTTAGAACCAACATTGTTGCCAGCCCAGATTCGAACATCCGGGCTCGACACACTTGGACTGGTGCCGAAGCCAAGGTCCTCGTCGTAGGTGATTGGGAAGGTGTCGCTTAGTGCAGCGTTCGAGCCGACAACATTCCACCCCGTGGGCATCGTAGCGGTGGTCCCGCCAACGCCTGCGGTTTCTGTCTCGTAAGTGAAGCCATAGACGTTTCCAGTGCCGTTACCATCGATGAAGATACCACGGTGGAGGCGGTCGGTCTTATCCATATCCGCGTAGCTCTCCATTTCGCCACTGGTAGCGTTGTACGAGTTGATGGCCCCAATATCGCTATCGGCGACGATGTCACCCGGCTGTGGCATTGAGATGATGAACGTGTCACTTGTTGGCTCAGTCGTCACTCGTGCTTCATGGGCAATTTCGACTGTCGCAGCGGTGTTTGGCTGCAGTTCGGTGCCACTTTCGTTTGTCACATTGATGGGGACCGTCTCACCAATGTTGCTGTCGACGCTCCCATCAGATGGGAGTGAGACAGTGTATTCATTATCGAAACGGAACTTCTTTTCCACCGTTTTAACTGGAACCTTGGTTGATGCACCCGCAACAGTGACTGATATACTCTCGTCAAGGACTTGATGCTCCCCGTCAGAGAGTCCCGAGACAGTCACATTGTACGTGCCTTGCTCGTCAATGTCCGCACCAAGGATTTCGATATCACTCGATGTTTTATTTACTTCCGAGAGGTTACCCGCGATTTCGTTACTGATGTTTTCAGCCGGGACGTTTGTCGAGGCGATGTCGTTGCCGGTGCCGTTGTATGAGATGTCGATACCCTTCGAGGAATTCACACTAAGTTCGGCGTTACTGCCGAACGTGTCTCCCTCACGGACGAGGGACGCAACAGAGCCGGAAGCTGAACTGAATTTCACCGCTATGACGTTATCGGGCTGCTCATGATAATCGTCTGTAATAACTCCATCAACATTGATGCTGACACTAGTGGAATCGCTACTAAACGTGAGACCACTGGTGTCGTTGCCACCATCTTTCTGCGCATCTACATTGCTGTCGAAGTACAGGAGCATCTCTCCTGTCGGATCCTCATCAGTATTCTCCGGCACATCATCAAAGACGACCTGCTGGATTTCAGGAGGTGCGCTAACATCGTTCTTAACTGTCAGGTCAATGTCGGGTTCCTGAGCAGCGACTCCGCTCGTTTCTCCTTCAACAGCATTCGAACCGTCATAGGTGAGTTTGCCGAGGTTGTCGCCCGGATCAACAGCGTTCTGGAACGATAGGTTGACTGCCGAAGCAGATTGAGATAAACTATCCGCGCCCGTGATGGTGGGTGCGTCATTGCCAGTGAAGCCGAACGCATCGATAGCGTCCTGCTCGGACGTGATCTTAATGTCTTCACTGAAAAAGATGTTGAGGTTGTCAGGGTTATCACTAGTTACGATCAAGTTAGAAAGGCCATTATAGGACAACGCTCCGGCATCAATAACGGGCACAACATTGTTAGTGAGAGTTTGATTAAAATCACTCAGCGCAGTCCCGTCAGCATAGAGTGGATTGTTGCCAGCAGAACCATCGTACTGTAGTCCGTCATTGCTACCGGTTGAGAAGTCCGTCTCGGAGTTGATATCACCACTCTCCGTCACGGTAAAGATGATCTGGTCGTTGGCTTCATCCACAGTCACATGGCTCCCAGGGTTATCAGCATCATAAGTCAGAGCAGCATCATTCTGCCCGATATCAAACGCGTTCATAATCTCTGAGGGAGTACCCTCTTGCGTGATATCTTGCGCAAATGCCACAGTCACAGTGAACGTTCCACTATTATTCTCGGCATAGGTCGTGTACGTGATATTGGCAGAACTGATGTCGGCCTGCGTGGTCTGAACGGTGCCACTGGTAGAACCCGCAGTAGAACCTGCGAATCCCGTCGCTGTCACCGAGATAAGTATCACCAGCACACCTAATAGCGCGGCTGATTGTTTTACGATCGTTGAATAGCTCATGTTAGCTTGTAATATTATCCCGGTCTGGGAATATAAAATTCCACCGCTCGCGAGTCAGTCACCGAATCTCGGTCCCTCATCGGCGAAATCAACAACGTCGGTACTTACCAAGCAGCGTAAGCAGCTGAATTGAATCGCCGAGTTGACCACGCGAAAGTGACAGGAGTTGACATGCTTGAGATCCCTGATCCAGACGGCTATCTTTTCACGTCGGATGTCGAAGACGCAGCGGAAGAAGCTATGATGCCACCCCCTCTGCTGGGTGCCGAGGGGGCCCTCGACCCCAGCGATATCTGGCTCACCGTCATCCTGGCCTGCACTAACCAGAACCCGATTCGGTACATCTGCAACGATACCGGTGGTACACTGTGTGACGATACTGTCTTCAGGTGGCTCAACGGTGACCGAGTTGTACGAGCGCGCTCGCGCAACTCATACTGGTGGCTGTAACAAACTGACGGAATTTGCCACCCTGGTGTGGTGAACATCTTTAGTTACAGCCACCAGTGTCACCAGAACAAAGTGTTCTCTGAATCTGGTTAATAACTGCCGAGTCCGGTGGAGTGTACACTTCCCACCGGATTCCTCAACCGCGTAGTGTGGCGATCTCTGATCAATAGCATCGGTGTTCCGTTAAGCCCGAACCGACGATTCTGTGGGATTTGCGCAACGAGTCGATTCCGCCGCGTACGCCTGACTCAGGCGATCTCAGAACGCGTAGAATATTACTGAGAGTTTAATTGAATACGGATGTAATCAACAGACAACGACTGGATTCTTTGCTAAACTAAAACGCATGGCTCGCTGGCACAAAGTTCCAGATAAACACGAGCGTACGACTACACCGAACATTTATACAGTCATACACTCATATAAAAGATAACCCCGGGTGTCCATCTTGTCAGATAAAAATGACGAAGTCTCTAGTATGGTTGAGGCGGCCGCAGAAGACGATCAGGTTGAGGAATTGGATTCATCAGACGCTGAGCCAGATATAAGAGAAGGGAGCGTTCGGGAGTCCGGCGGTAATGATCTTGGGTCAGATGTACAACAGGTCAAACTACAGCGATTAGAGGCAAAGCTGGAGTCTTTAAGTAGCCAACTGGAAGCAACTCAAGATCGAAATGACCGAACATCAGAGAAGATCGGATCGCTTAGGGAGAATCTCAAAGACTCCCAGCGTGATATCCAATCTGCAGTGTCAAGTGCTGAGAAGGCTGAAGAACTCGTTGCCTCGGTTGAACCTAACGAGATCGATAAGAAGATCAGCCAGATGAAAGCCGAAATTGAAGCCGTTAGAGACGGGCTTAACCAAACCGAGGAACGCCGGGAACAACTGCGAACCCAAATTCGGAATGTAAAATCGGATGTTGATGAAATTGGGTCATTAAAACAAGTCAAACATCTCAAAGAAGACGCAGAAGAGATGTTAAAGACGAGCCAGAAACTCTCTAATCAAGCTAAAACTAATGCAAACAAAGTCGAAGATCTGTATGAGCTCTTGCAAGATAAAGTTCAGACAATTGATGAGCTTAAATTTGGACAACAAGAGTTGTTTGATAAGGTCGAAAATCACGGAGATCGGCTTCAATCAGTAGAACTAGACAGTACTGACACACAAAAACGACTCAGAAAGATCGATGATGATCTTGAGAATATAAAGCAGACATTTGATGATCCCGGAAGACTTGAAGAGACTCGAGTCGTCACACATGACTCTCTCAAGTCAGAATTAGAGGGGGTAACTACCGACTTTAATTCTAAATTGGATAATGTCAAAGAATCGTTTTTATCACAAGAGGACTTTACTGAGCTACAGAATGAGATTGACAGAGTTGAAGAAAAACAGGCAAGTAGTGCAAAAGCTATTGAATCAGCATTTGAGGATATAGAAAATGGCGATGAACCAGAGTTAGCCACAACGGCGGATATCGAAGCCAGCATTACTGACCTACGGGAGGATGTGGTATCAACAGCTGAGATTGAAGAGCTCCAAACAGAGATCGAACGTATCAATGAAGATCAAGCCGACCTCAAAGGCTCACTCAAAGAGCTTGATGAGAAAACTAATACTGGTGAGACTCTCGCTGAAAAGGTTGATCGGCTCAATGAAAATGTCGATCAAATACAACAGACAATTGAATCACATAACTTGTCTCAGAAGGTAAATAAAGACGAACTTGATGAGAGCCTCTCTGAATTAACAGATCGGTTGGATACGGTCGAAGCAGAAGGTCTATCAAGTAAAGTAGATGAAAATGAGTTCAACAAGAACATCTCTAATTTGACAGATCGGTTAGACACGTTCGAAGCAGCTGTCAGCCAGATGGAAAACAGTCCGTTCTCGAAACGGCGGAGTTGGGCGCGTCATTTTGAAAAGACTGTCCGACATATTTATCAAAAGCTCAATGGCGATCCGGAATCTGAAACCTTCGAAACCCAGCAGCTTGAGGATGAGGTTCGTCAACTGCGGGAACAACTGGATGCTGCGCCAACTGTCGAGGAGTATTCTGACTACCGACAACAAACTGAACAGTTAGTCAGTGACCTCTCAAAAATATTTGGTGGATTGAATGAAGAGTACCCTGATATCTATTCCGACACGGATACTGAGGCGAAGAGTCACGACGAGAAGACCGATGCGACAACTGCCGAGGCAGATGCCGAAGACGAATCTCACGATGACGAGAGTGCGGCGACGACACAGCGTGAAGCGGCCGATGCGCCGGCGGCTGATGACACGGATACTAAGCTAGAGAGTCATGACGATGAGACGGACACCACAGTCGAAGTAGAAGCCGACGCCGAGTCAGCAGTTCCCGACGCGAACAATGAAGACGCATCCAATAGTGACGAGATCCCGGAGGAGGAATCGGAAACTGCCGACGCGGATACCAAGCTGGAGAGTCACGACGACGAGACTGACTCCACGGCTGAAGTAGAAGCCGACGCCGAGCCAGCGGTTCCCGACACGAATGACGAAGACGAATCCCATGGTGAGGAGATCCCGGAGGAAGAACCGGAAACTGCTGACGCAGGTGTCGAAGATGAGTCCCATAGTGACGAGATCTCGGAGGGAGAATCGGCGACTGTCGACGCGGATGAGGAAGCCGAGACCTCGGAGGAAGAATCGGCGACTGCCGACGCGGATGAGGAAGCCGAGACCTCGGAGGAAGAATCGGCGACTGTCGACGCGGATACTCAGCTAGAGAGTCACGATGACGAGACTGACTCCTCAGCTGAAGTAGAAGCCAACGCCGAGTCAGCGGCTCCCGACACCAATGACGAAGACGAGTCGCATGGCGACGAGATTCCGGAGGAAGAATTAGCAACTGACGCCCCGGATGCCGAGGACGAATCCCATAGTGAGGAGATCCTGGAGGAAGAATTAGCAACTGACGCCCCGGATGCCGAGGACGAATCCCATAGTGAGGAGATCCCGGAGGAAGAATTAGCAACTGACGCCCCGGATGCTGAGGACGAATCCCATAGTGAGGAGATCCCGGAGGAAGAATCGGCAACTGCTGACGCGGATACTCAGCTAGAGAGTCACGATGACGAGACTGACCCCTCAGCTGAAGTAGAAGCCAACGCCGAGTCAGCGGCTCCCGGCACGAATGACGAAGACGAGTCCCATGGCGACGAGATTCCGGAGGAAGAATTAGAAACTGACGACGCGGATGCTGAGAACGAGTCCCATGGCGACGAGATCCCGGAAGGAGGAGCGGCAGCTGACGACGTGGATGCCGAAGACGGGTCCCAGGGTCACGACGACGACGAAGCCGACGTGATCGGCAAAGCAGAATCCACTGCTGAGTCGGCGGCGGACACAACGGACAACCTAGAGAGTCACGCTGACGAGGCCGATGAAACGTCTGCCAGGGACGACAACAGGCAGACGGCCGCGGGAGAACCAAACAGCGATCAGGCCGACGAGTCCGAACAGTCCGATGTTCGGGACGTGGAGCTTCTCGGTGACCAGCAGGAGATGGATTCGGAAACGGACTCGGAAACGGTACTATCTTGGGACTCACTGGCTACCGACCCGCCGTCAGAAAGAACCGGATCAGGCATCGACCGCACGGCAGAACTGGATGAGGGGACCGATGTCGACGAATCAGCTACTGGGGCGAGCCGGGGCAACGACGCGTCCACTGATCCCCAACAGCCCGACCGGGCTGTGTCGAGCGCACCGTCCGGTGTGGCCGTCTCAACGGGTACCGCTGAGGAAGACGATGTCGAGGTCGACGCAGAAACGCTTGCCATCCACTTGCTCGTCGCCACCGCGCGTGCCCGGTCGATCGGTACGCTGGTTGAGGAGACCGACGGCAATTGAGGCGCGTTAGAAATCCAACGCCCACTCCGAGGAGTCCGCAGCGTTTGCCTGTGCGGTCCACCGGTATACATGGTCTGCCGTCGCAGTTGACGGGTGCGGGTCCGATTGCGTAGCGATAAGTCCCCTGAGCACGGTGTACATTGGGTCGTCGCGTGTCCCACGTCGCTGATCGAAAGCGGAATATCGGCTGACTCCAAGTGATGGGCGAACAAATCAACGAAGCTATTAGAAGAGGACGTCCAACCGAGGTATCCAGATTTTCGTTTACTGGTCCTTTCATAGAACTTTTCACATACAATAGTTGTTTTGATACTACCATCTCATGATACCGTCACAGAACTACGTGCACTTAGTGCACAAATTCCTGGGGCGGCTAGGGGCTCCTTCCGAATAATGCTTATTCGCACCTGTTTAATACGACTCGTCTCGGATTGATACTGGTGGCTGTAACAAATTGAAGTAATTCGCCACCCCGAAGTGGCGAATATCTTGATCACGTCGGAAAGTGGTTCAAAGTTTCGTAGTCGCTTGATCAGGTCTTCTTCTCAAACAGTACCGAATCTGTGTGCACTTGCTGCACGACGGTCTAAGAGCGTAAGCAATAAGATCTGGCTGCCCTGTCTGATGCTGGAAATCAAACTCTGAACGGTTTTCCGACGCGACCGACAATTTTGGGAGCAAACGCCCTCATCCCATAGATTGTAGTCAAACGTCCGGCTGACGTGGACAAGATCAATCTGGTGATTACGGGCTCCGTGGATAAGGGCCGTAACAATCCCGCTATCGCCGTTACTGACGACCCCGCAGGGATCATGCCGATCGCTCCGTACAACTCTCGCAACTCCGATGACCCGTGAGACATCGAGTACAGAGTTGCGGACCGCATTGAGGAACACAGCGGAGACATTCAGCTGAAACAACCTATCTCGGACGAGACGTACAACCACTGGACGGAGTTGAGTGAACCAACGACGCGGTCAAGCAATTGCGACTTCGGGCGCATCCGCGCCCGAGATTATTTACACGCACGAACAGCAGTGTTCCTCGCACTGCGTCCCCGACCCGTCGTTCCAATCACCAACTTTGCGGGGCAACGACTTGGCCGGGAGAGGCTCAAGCTATGAGATAGATTCTATCACAGGTCGAATTATCTTCTGATAATTCTGGGATAATTTCGAAAGCATACAACGGGCTATCACAACGCTGCAAAGGCAGAACAGATGAATGTCCGACAGGAGAGATGCGGAATATCTTTAATTTTGGACTTATACATACCTCCATGGAACAGTTTAGGTTGCTTGTTGAACGGTTAATTTTGCTGCTCTTTATCCTCGTTTCTCTGTTGACGTTTGCAAGCGCTGGCGTAGCTGCCAATGATGCCGATCTTAATGTAACAGCAAATGTCGAACTTTCACCTGCGCCCCTTCAGGACTCATCTGTGGCGATTTCGCTTTATGATGGAGCAGGGTCTGATAGAGAACAGATAAACAGCACGTTTGTGACTGTTGGTTCTGGCAATATAACAAGCCATAATATAACTTTCCAAGAAAATTTCAGCACCAGCGCCAATCTAGATGAAAATGACACTTTATACATTCAAGCTGCGGCTGAAGATCCGAATTATGAGACATCGACTGAGCGTGTGACAGACGAGGCGAAGCCGGGCGATTCGATCTTTTTGACTGACGGCGAGTTATTAGTGGAAGGACAAAATGCAACGGTGAATGTATCTGCAGATCTGTCGACAGTTCCGGCCGAAGAGACGACCGTAACGTTCAGGTTGGAGAACGAAACGGGGAGACAATTGGACAGAGCCGACGCCACGGTTGAAAATAACACTAACAAAACCGAGGAAATGACACTGCAGGGGAACTTCTCAGCTGATGCGTTAGAAAATGGGGCGAACCTGAGTGTAGAGGCTGAAGTGACATCTGGAAGCAGGAATTACACTGTCAAGACGAGAAACATACGGAATGTACAGCCGGGCTATACTAACACGTACCAGTTTGAGCTACTGACCACAGACTACACCGTAGTAGAACCGCAGGTGGAATTGCACTCTAATACCACGCCGGTGGTGGCTGTGGAGGCCCCGGATAACCTGACCAACGCTGAGAGTGTACAGCTGTTGGTCGATAACCAATCCAGTGAGGTAGTGCAAGACGTTGGGGCTGGTGAATCAGTCCAGTTTGCATTGACCGGACTCGACCATGGTGTCCACCGATGGGAGGTACAGACGACCCAGACTGGTACCAGTGTCATCTCACCGCAGTGTGTGGCGATCGGCCAAGCAGTATCGTGTGGCGAGTGGGACATCGACGATGCTGCGTTCGAAGAAACTGCAAATGGTGCGTTGGCTCTGCAGAG
>Ga0209917_1000830_pt1 | contig 12854 bp, 14 predicted proteins | sample SalPon2_C_H2O_MG_FD_185710 | JGI IMG/M metagenome (GOLD analysis project Ga0209917, IMG submission 185710) | Salt pond water microbial communities from South San Francisco under conditions of wetland restoration - Salt Pond MetaG R2_C_H2O_MG... | ecosystem: Environmental > Aquatic > Non-marine... | reverse complement strand
GTCGAGTTACGCAATTTTATCTGCAATCACCCAAGATTGAACCCCCAGACTGCCATCGGTCAGATCTTCTTGCATTGCCTTTGCGTCGGTGTAAGAGTCCTGGTGTACGGCTTCCTGTACAGGGACAGCGAACACACTAGAACCTCGTCTGCCGAGCTTTCCACGGGCAGCATCGTCACAGGGACGCTTTTTATTAGACTCCTCACGGAGCCCAATCGTGATGTCGATGAGGACCGTCTCCGCTGTATCTCCGTGTTCGGTCCATAGCTCCTCGATATTCTCGTACAGCTCTGAGCCAGCGTATCCGTCCTCGTTGTACCAGACAGCAATCCACCCATCAGGACAGCCATCGACACCGACGTGCATACAGTTCCTATTCAGTGTCAGACGATATAATTGGGCTGCAGCCGTTACAATCGGGTATGGATCGAGCTTTCGGCGATTTTGACCACGAGACACACATGCGAGAGGCCTTCAAACTGGCTCGAGAGGCTGCGGCCCGCGGTGACGAACCCTTCGGGAGCGTGCTCGTCCGTGATGACAGTACCATCATGCGTGACTCGAATCGCGTTCACACCGCCGATGATATTCGTCGACATCCAGAACTGCATCTCGCATACGAAGCCTGCAGCGAGTATACTCATCAAGAGCGCACAGAGATGGTAATGTACACCAGTACCGAGCCCTGTCCGATGTGTGCTGGTGGGATGGCAACAGCAGGATTTGGTCGTGTCGTCTACAGTGTTGGGAGCCGGGAGATAGGTGAGTTCACTGGTTCCAGCCCGGCAGTCGCGTCAGCTGAAATACTCGGTGAAGGCACTGAAGTTGTCGGGCCAGTATTGAACGAGGAAGGTCGGCAGGTTCACCGAGAGTATGACTGGTGAGCAACGAGTGTAGAGGACAGCTTTCCGAACTCGCCGTGTACGAAAACGGAGTCCTCAATTTAATATCCGTCGCGTTACCACTCGATTTGATGTTTGTCTCGCCAGAACCGGCCACTGGGAGCCTCTGGTTTGAATCGTGCTAGCCATGTCGGGGTCTCGGCACCCTCTTGTGGTGTCCGGGGAGCTGAGCCCCTGGTCATATCCGTCTGGACGTAGCCCGGACAGACCGAATTTGCGATGAGCCCGTCATCGTAGTACTCACCATGGAGATATTTTGTCAACCCGTTGAGCCCGGTCTTGGAGATACGGTAGGCTGGCATCCCGCCCGATTGTGAATCGGTAATCTGGCCGAGGCCTGAAGAAACGTTGACGACGCGGCCGCCCGATCGGTTGAGTAAGAGTGAGAGCGCATACTTGCTCAAGAGTACAGGCCCATAGAGATTCGTCCCAAGTGTGGCCTCAATGACGTCTGCGGGCATTTCGGCCAGTGATTCCCGAGAATCCATGACGCCAGCGTTGTTCACGAGGATGTCCAGTCGGCCGGCTTCATCGTCGATACGGTCGATAGCAGCCGTAATTTCGGATTCCTCGGTCACGTCAAGTTCGATTGGCCGCTGGGTGTAGGCTATAATGTCGGCTGGGTCGCGAGCGCCAGCATACACGGTGGCCCCCGCAGTGGCGAGGTTGGCGGCGATTTGTTTACCAATTCCGCGGGTAGCACCCGTGACCAGCGCGACCTGCCCATCGAGATCATCGTATAGGGGAACGTCCATGGCTACGTATCGGGCAGTAGGCTCAAAAGCAGGCCGGCCTGGCTGGTCGTTCACTTGTGAAACGCGGAGAGTGTGGGTATGGGAATATGTAGGGGCCAGAAGGGGCCACCTAGTCACGTAAATTTACATATACCATGCTGGACACTAATTGAAACACACCGGTGAACGAGAGTAGCTATTTTGATGCAGACTGGCTCGAGCTTGACTGGTCCGAGTGGCATCGGTTAGACGCCGATAATAGCCGCTACAAGGATATGCCGACGACTGCTGGGTTGTATCGAGTCCGCCACCAGCACAGATTTGGACTCGAATACATTGGACAGACTGGACGAAGTCTTCGAGGCCGAGTACAGTCGCTTCGCAACGGGACGTACGCCGAGGAGATGCCCTACAGTGACCCACACACGGCTGCACCCTGTCTCTGGGCTCTCAGAGAAGAGCATGGCCCTGAACTGGAGGTTTCGGTGGCCGCCCCGGCTGAAGCGACTGCGAAACAAGAGCGCTACGGGATGGAAGAAGCCCTAATTGCGTGTTATCGTCGCGAAGCTGGTGAGAGTCCCACTGCGAACTTCGGACGAATTATCCAAGGATATGAAAAATCGCGCTCTCGCTCGACAGGCGACCGTGGTGGCAAACGTCCCGCTGGTAATGAGCGAACACAGAACGAGATACCGGGCCGCGGGCCCCTCCCGTGGACCGATCGCGAGGAGGTGCTCTCAACGAACTGGATGGGCCTGGAGTGGACAGAGCCGACTCGACTTGGGGACGTGAGTACGGACGTCCCCGCCGACAGCGGTGTCTATATGATCTGGGATTCGGATGACCCGCTTCCACTGGAGTACATCGGCCAGAGTGCGAATATCCGCTCACGCCTTCGGACACACAATCGGAATCGGGACTCAGAGCTGCACTTTCGGTATGGGTTGCTTGATGGGCACGATCATCAGCACGAGCGAAGTGAGGTCGAGACCGACCTGCTCGGTGCGCACTGGCTCATTGTTGGGTCGAGTCCGCGAGATCAGTTCTAAATCGCGCTCTGATGAAGAATCCCAGGTTGCCGAAACCATTCAAGTGAGCCTGAGAGAAAGGATCCCAGCATGATGATAAATGACCGGCGAGAGGTTGGCTTGGTGAGCTGCGTCAAAACGAAACGTGAGGAGGCAGTGGTCCCACGAGATCTCTATATCTCTGCATACTTCGAGAAGATGCGTGAATACGCTGAAAATGAGCACGATGAGTGGTGGATTCTGTCGGCAAAACACGGGCTGCTCGCGCCGGATGGCCCAGCGATTGAACCGTATGAGGAGACGCTGACGACAGCCTCGAAAGCCACGCAACGACAGTGGGCAGAAAGGGTGTTTGAATAGTTAGAGGAGCAGGGCTTGCTCACCGAGAACAACTGCCTGGTACTGCACGCTGGAAAGGCCTACTGCGAGAAGTTGTTGCCCTTGCTGGAAGAGACCGCTGTGGGAGAGATTCGGATACCGTACGAGTTGCAGATCGGGCATCGGCTTGCGTGGTACAATGAGCGGATTTGAGGGCACCCGGTGGGAAAAGTAGTAAACTGAAACGGGATGATCCCCGAGTCAAGTTGCTCCCGATTCCCGTGATAATCACGACCAGTGGAGTAATATAGATTCATTATTGAATTGTTATAGTATCATAAAATTTGAATTACCTGTGTTTTTTGTATACCGGCATATGATTCAGACTGTATGATATGCAAAGGTGAGTCATCTGAGTGCGTGTAATGGCTCATTTGTCGGCACGCGCTGATGCAGCTTATCAGAATGACTACCATCATAAGGTCCGAGGGCGGATCTGGGATGCGCTTGAGGGTACCGACTACGACCAACGCCACGACGACGGCAACCCCCCGGGGTTCGCCTATTCTAACCCGTTTCCCCCACACGACATGCAGGAAGGCGACGATCGAAAGCTGTTGGTCGCCTCGCCTGATGAGGAGCTATTGGCCAACGTAGCTGCTGACCTGCTTGAAGAACCGGAGCTTAACGTCGGCGAGATGCCGTTCCACGTCGACGACGTGACATCGCTCGAACCGGATGTCGGCGAACCTGGCACACGCGGGACGATTGAAACCGGGACTGGCCTACTGGTTCGGATTCCCCCGTGGCGGTGCGAGGAGTACGGAATCGACCACCCCGGCGGCGACACCGCCGTCTTCTGGCGGCCGGAGCACTCAATGGAACCGCTCCGCACGCAGTTGGCGGCTAACCTCGATCAGAAACACGACCGTTTCGCCCACGATCACCTGCCGGGGCCGAGCGATGTCGACGGCGATCTGTTCGACGGCTACGAACTGATCAAGACGTTCGCCGTCCCTGTTACGGTGACTGAGGGCCAAGAGATGACCTACGTCCTGAGCAAGTGGCAGTTCGAGTACACGGTTCGAGACGACCACCACCGCCGGCATCTCAATCTCGCGCTGGATTGTGGACTGGGCGAACGGAACTCGCTGGGACTCGGGTTCGTGAATATCACGGACAAAACGCGACCGGGCGAAAGCGAACTGGAGGGAAGCGATGCTTTCGCCTGATGAGTTCCGGGAAAAGTACCCGGCTGATGAGCTGGAGACAGAGCTTCCGGATTCGCCAATAGGGTCACTTCGTGATCTCCAGTATCTCTACGGGAAACTCTACACGCTCGCAACGACAGACGGTGGTAAGTACGCACCTTACCTCACGCCTAACGAAGCCGACGATCTTCTGGATACAGATGATGGTCTGATCGTTGTCCGTGTAGATGTTTCAGGAGATGAACCGCGGCTAGCTAACGACAGCCGAGGATCAGTGTGGATAACGAGATACACTGAAGAACATATTCCGTTAGTCGCTCACTGCTACTATCAAAACAGGGGTGCTGGAATTGATCACAGTATCACGCATAAGTCTGGACAAAACAAATCCCCAGAGAGGTTAGGAGAATACGCAAAACACCGGTTCACACGGTGGCCTTCCGAAGATGCCGTGCGGGAACTTGTAGAGGATCACAGCGATGGTTGGATTATTAATGATCTCAACAAAATCGGAGAAAACAATCAGCTGACTGAAAAAATAAAGGCGAGTGTCCAACAACAGATCGATGGGGATCAGACTGCCCTCATTACTGTGAAAATAAAAACCGACTCCGATGGAGAATTCCAGTGGCCCTCCGACATGGACGTAATAATGGAGGGTATGCGAAGACAACGTCTTTCTAAGCTAATAACAAAAAATAAAGCAACAGATTCCTCCGGCCAAGCTGTCGATATTGTTACCAAAACAAGCACTCGAACAGTTGGAACAGCTCAAGACCCGATTAATTACTATCTTGGCAAACAGGTGGAAAAGTTCCCTGGACTGGATATTGACGAAGCATGGAGGTCACATCCTGTCTCAGAGGATAGCGCGCTAACACTGATGAAAGCAGAACAGTTCATCGAGACAGGCGCATATCGAACATTTGGCGCAAAAGTATACTATCTTCCATACATATTTGGAAACCCAACAGCAGAAGAGCTGTATGAGCTGTATACTATACTATATAGATCAACTGTAGAAGAATCTGATAAAACACCTATTGAGAGAGCTTACGATAGACAGGAAGACATCTTTGGCGAAGATCGTCTTCGGTTTTACATTACTGCAGTTATGCCACATCAAAATTCGAGATACGATGTATTTGGCGAGACATTGAACGGCCGACTTCATTATCCAAAAGAATTAGCCTTGAGCCACAATCGTTTCATAAAAAGTGTCTCAGCATTCAACAGAGCTCCAGACGCGGAGTGGACTGCACCACTTCCGACGCACGAAAAGTGGGGCCTTCTTGAAACGAACGACGAACAGCTACACGCTGTCTCGACGGGTTGGTACTTCTATCAGACATTTGCCGAGCGAGACGAGGATGAAGCAGATGCAGATGATCCACGAATCAACGCGCTGGTCAGCGTTCTGAGCGGCGAACCGATTGCGGTCGATGTTTTGCTTGAGGAGTATGTCGACCGTATCATCGACGACCAAGCTGACGACGAGGAACACGAGGGGTTCCCTTCGTTTCTGGTCGCCAGTCAGTTCGCACAACTCTGCGCATTAGCAGACGACCGAGTCAACTTGCTGAAATCGGCTGATCCGAGTAGAGATCCGATCACACGAGAAACAACCTATCCAAAGAATAACATGCCATCAGTAGATCAAATAAAAATCGCGGACGGGGGCCATCCTGCCGCACCGAAACTCGAATCGTTCATCAACGAAACGCCCGCACTGTCGCCCGCCAATGACGACGACCCGGATTCCGTGACAAGCCAACGCCGCGGGGCGTTCCTCCTTGGCGCGCTCGTCGGCGACATCGGGAGCTATCAGGAGTACAGCGAAGATCGGTCAACGACACTTGTCGACCAGTACCCGGTCAAATCGATCACTCGATCCCGAATCAAAAAAGTCACCCAAGAGACGGTCGCCAAGACGCTGACCTACACACGACAGGAAAAGAAACAGCAGGGAAGCTATCCCGGCACGAAGGCCGATCACATCGTCGACCGGCTTCGTGAGACGATTCTCAAACCCGATCCGGAAGAGTGGGAGATTGAAACCGACGATCTCCGCTTCTACTACGCCCTTGGTGTGACATATGGGATGAACGATCACCCGTGGAACCGAGACGAAACCGATGCCGACGAAACCGAGGAGGAACACTAACATGTCCGACACACCTGATTCCGTGACGAACCGCTCAGAAATCGTCTTCCTGTACGATGCCGTCGACGCCAATCCGAATGGTAATCCGCTCTCCGGTGCCAACCGCCCGCGAATCGATCCACAAACCCAGCAGGCAATCGTCACTGACGTTCGTTTGAAGCGGTATCTCCGCGATCAACTCGACGATGACGGTCACGGTGTCTACATCCGAAACGTGCAGGAAGACGGTGACCAGTACACGCGTGGTCAACTCCTCGAAGATCGACTTAAGAAAGTCGATCCCGACGACTACGATCTCGATAACGACGAGGAAGCCGATCGGTTCCGCGAGGACGTGTTCGGCGAGTTCCTGAATGAAAGCGTCGACGTACGGTACTTCGGCGCGACGATGTCAGTGGATACCGACGAGGTATACGCCAAGCACCTGCCAGATCATTTTACCGGACCCGTTCAGTTCTCACCCGGCAAGTCGATGCACGCGGTCAACGAAAACGAGGAGTACGACAGCCTGACGAGCGTCATTGCCACACAGGAGAACAAACAGCAGGGCGGGTTCGATCTTGACGACCATCGGATTCAGTACGGGCTGATCCGGTTCCACGGACTCGTCGACGAACACGGTGCGGCGGATACAAACCTCACCGAAGCGGATGTCGAGCGGCTTGACACGCTCTGCTGGCGGGCGATCAAGAACCAAACGATTAGCCGGAGCAAAGTCGGGCAGGAACCACGGCTCTACTGCCGGGTCGAGTACGCCGACGAGAGTTTCCATCTCGGTGGCCTTGACCGTGATCTCGAACTCGACGACGAGCATTCGAAACCCGACGAGGAGCTTCGAACGGTTCGTGATCTCACGCTTGACGTGGCAGGGCTCGTGAATCGACTCGATGAAGCGAGTGACAGAATCGACCGAGTTCGGTTTGTTGCCAGCGACGTGTTACAACTCACCTACGATGGTGAGCTTGGTGGGCCAGCATTGCTTCAAGATGCCCTCAAAGACGTACTCGGAGCGGGTGCTGTCGAACAAATCGATGTCTACGACGAACAGACTGCGACACTCCCGAGTGACGACGACACGGCCTAACGATGTCCCAACAATCGCTGGACGGCTGGACGGACGACGAAGACGGCGACCAGCCTGACCGCTGTCTCTCGTTCACTGTTCGTGGCCCATGGGGGCACTTCCGCCGGATTGAGGGCAACATAGTCAAGCAGACCTATAGAATTATTCCCCGAACAACCGTTGCTGGACTCCTCGCAGCAGTCCTTGGCATCGAACGAGATGGCTACTACGGTCTGTTCGCACCCAATAACTCGGCAGTCGCAATTGAGCCTGTTCGTGAGATTCGAACGGTCAACATGCCGATGAACACGCTCTCGACTGCTGACGGAAATCTACAGACGCTAAACAGCTACGGGAAGATCAGCATACGGCTTCCTGATCCGACGACCCTCCGGCAGCAGCACAACTACGAGGTACTGGTCGATCCGGCCTACCGTATCGATATCGCACTCACCGACGATCAGTGGTATACCGAACTGCGTGAGACGCTTGCCGCAGGAGAATCCCACTACGTACCGAGTCTCGGTCTCTCAGAACACCTCGCTGACATCGAGTATCACGGCGAGTTCGATATTGGGGACGGCCCACGACAGGACACTATCGAGGTTGATTCGGCCGTGCCGAATGCGGTCGACGATGTCGTTCTCGATGCCGGGACGCGCTGTCAGATCGAGGAATCGCCAGCGTTCATGAAAGCTGACTCGGGCGGTCGGACGACTACGGGCTTTACGAACTATGCCTACAATCCCGACGCCGAGCCTCTCGAAGTTACAAACACGTCAGCTGCCCGTGTCGACGGTCGAACCGTGGTGTTCGTCTGATGTCCGTTCGGTACTCTCATCCACCCGAAGACGGTCATGAGGGAGTCAATCTCCGTGACCATTTGGATGATGTTGCCCACCGGGCAAACGAAGTCGTTCCCGGCGGAGCGATAACACCCGAAGGTGAATCAGTACAGCGAGTCGTTGAGACACTTGCCTACGTCCACGACTTCGGGAAAGCGACTACATTCTTTCAGGAGTACCTTCGACACGATACTGAACCGGAGTACAAGCCGTGTCGGTACCACGCTCCAATCGGCTCGTTCGCAGCGTATTATGCTCTCGATGCACAGGAGTTTGAAACTGAGACCTGTCTGGCCGGCTTCGTTGCGGTTGCCAAACACCACGGTCGGCTTCCGGATGTAACTCAGTATATCTACGACCGTGCGTACAACACGGAGAGCTCAACGGGGGGTGCCCAGACTAACGCTGAACAGCAACAGGCAGCAATCGCTATGCAGTTGAACGACATCGAGGAACACGTCCCTGAGCTTGCGGCCGATATTTTCGACGATGCAACTGATAGCGATGGGTCGTGGGACGGATTCCGGCAGGCGTACAAAGAGCTTCTCGACGAGATTGCCGCTGCTGTTGCCACGGAAAGCGGGACAACAATCAGTCGTGACTCACTGTCCGACTCCTGTTATGGACTGGTTCTCGAATGCTGGGGATCGCTCGTGCTCGCTGATAAAACGAGTGCAGCAAGCCACAGCGAGAATACTGACTCAGGTTCACCCTACGAAGCAGAACCGCCGTCAATGCGGGTATTGGATGAGTACATTGACGATCTCGAATCATCGTCGCCTGCTGATCCGGACGGCTCCAGAACGGAACGATTGAACCACTATCGGTCACGCGCGCGGTCAGCCGTCAAGGGGAACGCGGAGGATTTGGCCGAGGCAGGTGGCGGTGTAGCGACGCTTACACTGCCAACCGGCATGGGAAAAACACTCTCCGGACTGTCGGCCGCACAGACGATTCGTGACGAACGCGGCGGCGAGCGTGTCGTCTACGCGTTGCCGTTTACCAGTATCATTGATCAGGTCGTCGATGAAATCGAAGAAATCTACGAGACTGACACACTCGGCCGGCTACTGACAGCTCACCACCACCTTTCGGAAACCAAAATCCTCGACGAAGACGACATAGACGCCGATGAGGCGGACAAGAACGACGATGTAGCCGGGATGCTTGCCGAAAGTTGGCGTGCGGGACTTACCGTGACGACGTTCGTACAGCTGTTCGAAAGCCTTGCCGGCCCGGCAAATAAGCAGTCGATGAAGCTTCCCGCGCTGCGTGACAGCGTCGTGATCCTCGATGAGCCACAGAGTCTACCACTTGACTGGTGGAAGCTCGTCCCTCGCCTCGTTACAATTCTGACCGAGCAGTACAACGCTACGGTGATTGCTATGACTGCCACACAGCCACAGCTGTTCGATGCGGCAACCGAGCGAATAGAAGAAGTGACTGAGTTGGTCGACGATCCAGATGTCTACTTCGAGGCGACCGAACGCGTCCAGTACGAACTTGATGTATCGGCTGAACGGTATATCGAAACCCAATCCGAGCCGAAAGCATACGCCGACGCAGGAGCCGAACTGCTCAGTGCGGTCGATGCTGGAGCGTCAGCGCTTGCCGTCTGTAACACAATCGACAGTGTGCGCGCACTCTTTGACGAACTAACTGGTTCCCGACGTTCGCTCCTGAGTGTCGGGGATGTCTATGCCGACGAACTCGATGCTGCCGATACGACAGCTGACATCGATCCGGAGGCACTCGCTACTCGTATCAAAAACCAAAGCGATGCATCGATACTCCATCTCTCGACGCGACTCCGTCCGGTAGATCGGCTCAAACTCATCGAAACAGCCAAAGAACTCACCGACGACGAGCACGGTCTCATCACAGTCTCGACGCAACTCATTGAGGCCGGTGTCGACATCAGCTTCGACCGCGTCTACCGTGATTTGGCCCCAATCGACAGTATCGTCCAAGCGGCCGGCCGCTGTAATCGGTCGTTTGAACGAGACCAAGGGCGGGTAGTCATCTGGTGGCTTGACGTTCCCGATGAACAGGAAAAAACGCCCGCAGAAGCGGTCTACAATCGCGGAGCGACACTGCTTCCGGTTGCAGCCGAAACGCTGGATTCTGTCCGTGAAGCTGATACACCCCTTTCCGAGACGGCGGTTGCCCGAACGGCAGTGACAGAATATTATCGACGACTTCACACCGACAAGAACGTTGGCAAACAGGAATACGTCGAGTATGTCGACGATCTACGCGGAGATGAACTAAGGGAGCTATCGCTGATCGATCAGCGCAACGCAGTGGACATCATTATTTGTCGTACTGAAGCCGAACGGAGGCAGGTAGAACAGGTACGTGACGCGTGGAAGCAGTACGAGTTCGACCGTGTTCGTCGGCTGATGGATGAACTCAAAGAGCTACGCGTGTCGATGCCGATCTACCGCGGAGAATCCGATAAGAAAGAAAGAATCGGACACCTGAATCAGGTTCACGAGGATACAGATGTACTGTGTCTCGATGTCCGGGAACACGGATTGAGCCAGTATTTCGACCGGAACACTGGGTTCGTTATTCCGGACAGCACCGCGGAGAGACGGATCATATGACCGCCGCTGATCCAGTCGACCGGCTGCTAGCAACCGCCCGCGGCGAGCCGGTCGACGAGCCGTTCCGCGTCACCGGCGTTATGATGCAGTACTACTACGTCTGCGAGCGCGAACTCTGGTTCGAGAGCCGGAACCTCGAAATCGACCGCGAGAACCCGACGGTCGTTCGCGGCACTCGTGTCGACGACACGGCCTACAGCGACAAACGGGAGAACCTCCACCTCGGGATGATCTCGCTCGATCTGTTGGACGACGGTCGCGTCGTCGAAATCAAACCTTCCTCGACGTTGACCGAGCCGGCCGAAATGCAGCTATCGTACTACCTCTGGTATCTCGACCGTGTGGCCGACATCCAGCGGGATGGCGTCTTGGCCCATCCCAGAGAACGGAAGCGCGAGCCGGTTGACCTCACCGACGAACGAATTGGAAAAGTCGAAACGGCGATCCGCGGGATTCACGAGGTCGTCGAGCAGTCCTCGCCACCACCGGCGGAGGAGAAACCGTTCTGCGACTCCTGTGCGTACCACGATTTCTGTTGGTGTTAATCATGGACCGAAACTACCACGTCTTTTCCGACGGTCGACTCGAACGAAGCGACGATACACTCAGACTCGTCCCTGACGACGGCGGCGAAAAACAGTATATCCCAATCGAGAACGCCGAGGCATTCTTCCTGCACGGCCAGATTGATTTCAACACGCGACTGATGTCGTTTCTCAATGATCGGACAGTCGCACTCCACGTCTTCGGGTGGGAGGATTACTACTCGGGCTCGGTGATGCCGAAACGCGGCCAGACTTCGGGAAAGACCGTCGTCAATCAAGTACGCGCATACGAAAATAGCGAGCACAGACGACAACTCGCTGCCGCGATTGTGAGGGGGAGCATCCACAATATGCGGACGAACGTTGTCTACTACAACGGTCGAGATCACGAGCTCGATGGCGTGATTGAGGACTTGGAAGCTGCGGCTGCCCGCGTCGATGAGTCACTCCCTGTTGATGAGCTGCTTGGAACTGAGGCGACCGCAAGAAAGGCGTACTACCGAAGTTTTAACGAGATTCTCCCGAGCGAGTTCCAGCTCACCCAGCGCGAGTACAATCCGCCACCCAACGAGATCAACAGTCTCATCTCGTTCGGTAATTCGTTGGTCTATGCCAACTGTGTCTCAGCGATACGAGCGACAGCACTTGATCCGACGATTAGCTACCTGCATGAACCAGGCGAACGGCGGTACTCGCTGTCGCTTGATCTCGCCGATCTGTTCAAACCAGTACTCGCTGATCGCGTCTTGTTCCGGCTGGTGAACCGAAACCAGATCTCTGAGACCGATTTCGAGACGGAACTCGGCTCGTGTCTATTGAACGAATCCGGCCGAAAGACATACATAAAGGCGTTTGAGGAAACATTGGAGCGGACTGTTGAACACCCGACGCTGAACCGGAAGGTCAGCTACCAGTACCTGATGCGACTCGAAGCCTACAAGCTCAAGAAACATCTGCTCACCGGTGAAGAATACGACCCGTTCCAACGGTGGTGGTGAAATGTACGTGGTAATGGTCTACGATTTGGAAGCGGACCGAACACAGAAAGCCCTCAAAATCGGTCGGCGGTATCTAACTCACGTTCAGAACTCCGTTCTCGAAGGCGAAATATCTGAAGGCGACCTTTCGACGCTCAAAAATGAGATTGATGATTTGCTGAAACCTGGAGAATCGACAATCATCTACGAGCTATCTTCCGACACGCTGCTCAACCGGGCAGTCTACGGCGAAGACCCAACCGAGGACCAACGGTTTCTCTAGTCGGTTTCCGTCGACCCCCACGGGGAAAGCGGGTTATTGATGGTCGACGGAAGGACTTTACTGTGGCCGGCCGTTAGCGTGGCTATAGCCCGTATATCGGGCATGGTTTCAGACGAACCCTCGTGGGGTTGAAGCCGCCGACGCTGATGAAACTCGTCTGTTGCCAGTCCACGTT
>Ga0209917_1000825_pt1 | contig 12908 bp, 13 predicted proteins | sample SalPon2_C_H2O_MG_FD_185710 | JGI IMG/M metagenome (GOLD analysis project Ga0209917, IMG submission 185710) | Salt pond water microbial communities from South San Francisco under conditions of wetland restoration - Salt Pond MetaG R2_C_H2O_MG... | ecosystem: Environmental > Aquatic > Non-marine... | reverse complement strand
CGTCTTCGCCCTTCGTCTCGACCGGCACGTCCGTCCGGAAGGCGTCGGCGGCGACGCGAGCACCGGCACGGGCCGCCCGCTCGGCGAGCGCAGCGCGCTCGTCGGTGTCACTCATGTGCTTAGTTGGCCACGGAAGCGCCTATAAACGTCGATCCACAGACCGAGCGCGTCGACGCACGGTCAGGGCCGACGGCGTCGAACGACGCGCGACACGGAATTAACTCGATTGTGAATTCGAGTAGCTTTAAGCGTGTGTAGACAGTCCATTCGGATATGCGCCCTCAAGAAGCGGTCCGTCAGCTCGAGAACGCCATCGACGCATCGCTCGACGAGGAAGGATACCGAACCGCCGCCGGCTACCGGCCGACCTTCGAGCGCGTCGCCGATCAGGCCGGCGGTCGCGCCGTCTACGCGCTCGCCGGAGAGCTCACCGAGACGGTCTTCTGTGGCGACTGTCCGACGCCCGCGGACGCGAACGCGACCGCAGAGCGCGTGATCGACGACCGGCTCTACACCGACGGGGGCGAGTGACGCACGAGACGCGGCCGGCGACTGCGGTCACAGGATCCCTTTTTGCGGCCCCGCTGTTGTGTGTGGCAGGTGACTCGAGACAACACACGTTGGGGGACAGATCGACGCACACCGGAAGACACCGCGACTCACACCGACATCGTCGTCCCGAGCGTCGGCGCGCTCGCGTCGAAACCGGCTGTACGAAGCGACTCGGCGAAGCGCTCACAGCGGTCCCCGTGGGTGATGAACACCCTCGCGCCCCGATAGTCGTCGAGGAATCTGCGTAGACCGTCGCGGTCGGCGTGTGCCGAGAAGTCGTACTGTTCGACCTGAGCGCTGACCGACATCGGTCGTCCGTCGATCGTTGCGGTGCCGGTCTCGAGGAGCTGCCGTCCTGGCGTCCCTTCGACCTGGTAGCCGGTCATGGTCACCTTGTTCACCGGGTTGCCGCGAATGGCCGGAACGTACGTCATTGCGGGGCCTCCAGAGAGCATCCCGCTCGTGGTGACGATGACCGTGGGCTGGTCGGTGATCCGCCGGCGCTGCCCGTCACGGCCGGTGACGACGCGGGCGTGACCCGCCGCACGACGGAGCGCCTTGGCGTCACGGACGAACCCAGGGTGGCGTCGGAGCATCGTGGTCACCCGTGTTCCCATCCCGTCGACGTAACACGGGAGATCGTGTGCTGCACAAACCAGCAGCAGCTCCTGTGTCCGACCAATGGCGAACGCGGGAACGACGACCGTCCCACCCTCCCAGAGCGTCTCCTCGACGCTCGCGACGAACCTGCGTTCGACGTCGGCACGGTCGTCGTGGGTCACGTCGCTGTAGGTGCTCTCACAGATCACGACGTCGGCGTCGGGCCGCGCGGTCGTTCCAGCGACGAGCCGCTGGTCGTCGGTATGAAAGTCACCGGTGTACAGCAGCCGTGTCTCGCCGTCGTCAACGAGGACGTGTGCCGAGCCGGGAATGTGGCCCGCATCGAAGAGCGTCACCTCGTAGGTCGTCCCACCGGCCTCGACGGCGAACGGCTCCTCGTACCCGTGCCGGCGTTCCACCTCGCCGAGTCGTGACACGTGTTCGTCGGTGAACGGACACCGCGGGCTGCCGCCGTGGAGTTTCAGCGTGTCGTTCGCGAGGAGTCGGGTGAGCTCACCGGTCGGGGGCGTCCAGTGGACGTCCGGTCGGCGTCGCCCCTTCAGCAGCGCCGGCACGGCACCGACGTGGTCGAGGTGGCCGTGTGAGGCGACGACGGCGTCCGGCTCGGGGGTCCGCACGGGATACTGTGGCGGGTCGCTCGCGAGCACGCCGTAGTCGAGCAACAGCGAGTCGTCGACGAGCACCGCGCTCCGACCGACCTCTCCGGCACCACCCAGAAACGACACCTCCATGCAGTGAGACGACGGGTCGAAGACCGGAGAGCCCGTCGGTCTGTAAGCGCGGTCGGAGACGGTGACTGTTCGATCCGTGCCAGAGTCACTCGATTCGTTCTGCGGCGTCGCGCTCGACGAGCGGCGTCGCGTTCGCCGCCGGGAGCGTGACGACGTCGTCGCTCGCGAGATCGTACTCACGCTCGTCGACGCCGAGGATCGCTCCCACGTCGCGGGTGATCCGAACCGTCTCGCGGTCGATGCGTGTGTCACGACCGGTCGTCACACCGTCGTCGGTCGCAGTCGCCACCGCCGAGCCGCCGTCCGTCTGGGTCGCACTCGCTTCCGGTGTCGACGCGTCGGTACGGTCGTCCACGACCGGGTCGCTCGCCGGGGGCGCATCGGGCGTCGGCGCATCAGGCGCTTGCGCATCAGGCGTTTGTGCGTCAGGCGTTTGCGCGTCAGGCGTTTGCGCGTCAGGCGCTTGCGCATCAGGCGTTTGTGCGTCAGGCGTTTGCGCGTCGGCATCCGCACCGGCTCCCCGAGTCGGGTCGGGCGACGTGGGTTCGTCGACGGACGTAGCGTTCACAGTGGCGTCCGACGGAGGCCCACCGGGCGTCGGATCGTCCGAGGTGGCGTGTCCCATCGCTCCGGCGAGCACGTCTGGCTCCGTCTCCGTCGACGGCGACTCGGCGTCGTGGTCCGGAGGCGTGGCCGTCGCGTCGGCCGCGGTCTGTGTGTCCGGGCGGCTCGACCCGGTTGTGTCGGCCGGTCCGTCCGTCTGTGTTGTCTCGTGCGCCGACGCCGTCGGTTCGGCCGCGGCCGTGTCCGTGTCGGTCGCACTCGTATCGGACTCACCCGCCGCGTCGACCGGTGTGTCCCCGGTGAGGGTCGCGAGGACGGTCGATTTGTTCGACCGGATGCGCGAGACGAGGTCGTCGAACAGGGCACGTTCCTCGGTCGTCATCCCCTCGGTGTCGACGGACATGTCTGCGGCCGCAAACGAGGCCAGCTTCACCACCTTCCCGACTCGCCGCTCGTACAGGGCTTTTGCGACCTCTTCGGTCGTCTCGAGTTCGTCCGACAGTCGCCGGACGTCGTCGTCCGAGAACGGGTTCTCGACCTGCTCGGCCCGCCGGTCACGCGACGCGCGCAGGTCGGCTACGTACGCGGCGACGTCGTCGTAGAAGGCGTCCCGCAGGTGCTGGAGGCTGTCCTTCCGGCGTTCTTTCGCCTGGGCGGATCGGAGCTCGTCGAGATTCATCGTTCGGGTGTCTTTCGCGCCGCGTCGCGGGCCATCAAGAACACGCCCACGGATTCGGGGACAGTGTTGGTTCCGGGTCGAACACTCACGCTCGTTCCGTTTAACTCTACCGTCGCCGACCGCTCGCACTCGATTCGGATGTCGCGTCCGACGAAGCGGTCTGGAACCGCATCACGAAGCGGGTCGAACGCGTCGAGCTCCTCGCGGTCGATCGGCGTAACGACGAGACCGGTGCCACCGTGGAGGGTCCCGGGGAGCCTGATGAGGCGTCTCGTGTCGGTCGTCACGGGTTCGTCTATCGGGGCCGTCTCGGTGGCCGTCACCTGCGAGACGAGCGCGCCGACGAGGCGGCGGACGCCCGGTCCCCCCGCTTCGACGTTTCCTTCGCGCACCGCCTCGGGGTTCCGTTCGAACGCGCCGAGGATCGTCTTTGCACGACCTTCGCCGATTCCGTCGAGCTCCATCAGCCGATCCCGTGCTGCCGTCTCGTCCATCGAACGGAGGTCGTGTGCGTGCTGGACGAGCGCCTCGTGGACGCGGGCCCCCCACCCGCCTGCCGTCTCGAGGACCCGTTTTGTCGTGCCGCGGTCGGCAACCGTGCGTATGAGCCCGTCCGCGTCGAGGTCGATCGCCCGCACGTAGTCGACGATCTCTCGACGTGCCGTGCTGTCCAGTGCGCGTACGGCGTCGTCTCGAACGTGGACGTGATACCCGCGGCCACCCGAAAAGACCACCGTGAGGTCCTCGAAGCCGAAGTCGTCCTCGAGAAACGAGAGGAGCCGACCGAGCGCGTCTTTACACGCCGCGAGCATCTCCGCGTAGCTCGCATCCGTGGGATCGACCGACGGCAGGTGGTCCGCGTCGAGGTCGAAGACGAGGTCGGCCGACCGCCACCCCTTTTTCGACATCGTCGACGCTCCCGGGTCGTCGTACCGAGCAGCAGAGAAGTAGGCGTGTCGGGGTGCCGTATCGGCGAAGAACGTGTCGAGGTCGCCGAGGTCGTACAACGACCGGTGACGAACCATCGTCGTCCCCGAGCCGGGCGTCCAGGGGATGTGGCCCCACTCACGGAGGTGTGCGTCCGGCGGCGGCGACAGCGAGGTACCCCGGTAGTAGTCACCGAAGCGTCCGGAGAGGTACTCACGCGTCCGGTCGTCCATCGTCTCTCGTAGTAGCGACGGTCGAAGTATAGGCGTGTCGTTCGTCGGTGGTCGACGTGGAGGCGTGTCGTCCAGTGCTCGACGTCGGCAGACGGATCGAGCGGGCGAACCGGCGGTCCTCGATGGGTTTATTTACCGTATGACTGTAGTACGATTCGACGCTTCGTCTGGAGGGCCGAAGCGTCAGCGGGGACCACAGTCGACGCGAGCCGCACGCGGCTTTTTTCCGTGTGCGGCCACCGTCGCTCCCGACTCGATACCGACGACGCGGAGCGACGACACCGGTCTCGAACGGGATCATCTCTGGTGCTGACAGTACCGAGACGACCACTGCGTAGGTATCTCGACCGGTGTACCGTCGTTTCGTAGTATACGTACCGATATATTTATGTGTGTTAATCAGATATGTTTGAATATACTCATGTACGACCTGACCGGGTTCCAGCGGGACCTCCTCTACGTCATCGGCGGGCTCGACGAGCCACACGGCTTGGCGATCAAAGACGAACTAGAGGAGTACTACGAGACGGAGATTCACCACGGCCGACTCTACCCGAACCTCGATACGCTCGTCGAGAAGGGGCTCGTCGAGAAGGGACAGCTGGACCGCCGAACGAACTACTACACGCTCACGCGTCGCGGGCGCCGTGAGATAGACGCTCGGTCCGAGTGGGAGACGCAGTACGTCGACCGCTGAGCGTGGCCACCCAATCGACCGGATCACCACCGATAAACCGCGCTCGCCCGGATAGCCGTCATGACCGACACAGGCGAGGGCAGCGACGAGGGGGCGTTCGCCGGTGACGCGTCGCCACCCGTCGCGGAGTTGGGGGCCATCCGCGAGGCGCTCGTCTCCTGGTACGAACGCGACCATCGGGCGTTTCCTTGGCGTGAGACGGACGACCCGTACGCGATCCTCGTGAGCGAGGTGATGAGCCAACAGACGCAGATCGACCGCGTCGTTCCGGCGTGGGAGTCGTTTCTCGACCGATGGCCGACCGTCGACGAGTTAGCGGCCGCAGATCGAAGCGACGTGGTCGCCTTCTGGTCGACGCACGCGCTCGGGTACAACAACCGCGCGACGTACCTCCACGAGGCAGCGACACAGGTCGCGGACGCGTACGACGGTGTCTTCCCGAAGACGCCCGACGAGCTCCAATCGCTCATGGGCGTCGGTCCGTACACCGCTAACGCGGTGGCCTCGTTCGCGTTCGACAACGGCGACGCCGTCGTCGACACCAACGTAAAGCGCGTGCTCTATCGCGCATTTGCAGAAATCCGTAATGCGGACGATCCGGACTACGAAACCGTTGCGAACGCCCTTATGCCGCCCGGAGAGTCCCGGATCTGGAACAACGCGATCATGGAACTCGGCGGCGTCGCGTGTCAGAAGAAACCACGGTGTGACGAGGCCGGGTGCCCGTGGCGCGAATGGTGTCACGCGTACCAGACCGGCGACTTCACCGCGCCCGACGTGCCCACACAGCCGAGCTTCGAGGGGAGTCGTCGGCAGTTCCGCGGGCGGATCGTCCGGCTCCTCGGCGATCACGACGAGATGGAGTTGGACGCGCTCGGTCACCGGATCCGGGTGGACTACACGCCCGACGGAGAGTACGGCCGCGAGTGGCTTCGGGGCCTCCTCTCTGACCTCGCTGACGACGGGCTCGTCCAGATGGAAGACGGGGACGACCAGGTAACAGCTCGGCTCCAGTAGTTCGATTCGGGTAACTTCCGTTACGTCGACGCGTCAACGGTGTTCCGGAGCGTGCCGATGCCCTCATACGTGATTTCGATCTCATCACCAGACTCGATCAGGCCCGGGTTCGCCGGGCTTCCAAATGCGATGACGTCGTCCGGCTGGAGGGTGAACCGGGCAGAGAGAAACGAGACCACGTCGCGTGGTGAAAATAACATCTGCTCGGTGTTGGCGTGTTGTCGCTGCTCACCGTTGATCACCGTCTGCATGTCCAATCCCGAAGGTTCAACGTCCGTCTCGATCCACGGGCCGAGCGGGCCCGACCCGTCGAACGCCTTTCGTGCCGTTCGACCCGGCTGGTCGAGCGCATCCAGGTCGTTCAAGATCGTGTACCCCTTCACCACCTCGTCGACGTCGTCTACGGCGACGTCCGCACATCGGTCGCCGATGACCGCTGCGAGTTCGCCGGCGTACGTGAGCTCGTCAGTGAACGAGGGATACGGAATCAGCGTGTCGGGTGGGTGTGTCGAGACGGACGGCTTGATGAAAAAGTCGGGCTCGGTTGGCCGCTCGTACTCCATCTGGTCGAGTGTGGCGGCGTAGTTTCGACCGACACAGTACATCGTCGTCGGACGGACGGGAGCGAGGAGGTCGCCGTCGACGTCGTAGACGTCCGTCTCCGTCTCGAGGACGCCATCTTCGTACCTGCCACTGACGATTCCGTGAGACGTCTGCACACGAGCAAGTCGCATGCTCGCACCCACTGGATAGATGCTAAGAAGCCTTCGCATCGAAGCCGAACGACCTCTACACACGAGCGAGGCGTGCTCGCCAGCGACGGTCGTCCAGTCTCGGGGGCGATCTGGGGCAACGGCGTCCCGGTCGGCCACACGTGAATCGTCATCCGTTTAGCGGTAGAGTCGTTATGCTTCGTATGAGCGAGACCCTCGATTCGGACCTCTACGAGCGCACGAAGGCGCTGTTAGAGCCTGGCGACATCGACCTCGTCGGTTGTATCGTCCACACGGCGTTGAGCGGGCGCGAAGACCTCGAGATGCACGAACTCACCGTCGCGGCGAACGACGTGATCGCCGAACACGCCGGAGCAGGCGAGACGTACATCGAGGCGGGTAACGACGACACCAGTTTCGCCTCGAATCAGTTCCAGGGGCTCACCCTCGACGACGAGTCGTTCGTCTGGGAGTGCCAACAGCTCCTGCGCGAGGGCACCTTCGACGTGGTGTTCTACTACGAGGCCGGCGTCGACCAGTCGGCACTGACCGACACGCTCGCCGACCTCGAGGGCGTCGACCGGGTGACGCCGGTCCCGTGACCCGCCCGTCGTCGCTACGGCCGTGAGCGACACCGTCGTGATCCCCGGCGGCCGTGACGTTCGTGCGACGCGAGACGCCGCGAACGACACAGCCTCGGCCGAGACACTCGTCGTCGCCTGTCCGCCACACCCCCGCCAGGGCGGGTCGCGTCACGATCGACGCCTGCAAGCGATCGCCGAGGCGGTGACCGAGGCCGGCGCTGACTGTCTCAGGATCGACTACGGCGCCTACGACGCCGGTCGCGGAGAGTGCGTCGACGTCGAGCGGGCCGTCGAGTGGGCGTACACGCGCGCTGAGTGCGTCGGACTCGTCGGGTACTCGTTCGGCGCCACAGTTGCTCTCTGTGCAGCAGCCCGTGGTGTCGCCGACGGTCCGGCCGTCGCCGGCGTCGTCGCGCTCGCACCGCCGTCCCGGCTCCCAATCGCAGGCAGCGTCGAGGGCGCTCGTGGGGGAGAGACCCCGCCAACCCAGGGGGCCGACGGACATGGGGTCGACGAGTACGAGGAGGCCGAGTGGAGTGCCGTGGCGGCGCTTTCGACGCTCGCCGACGCCGGCTGCGCCGTCGACGTCGTGTACGGCACCCGCGACTCGACCGTCGAGTCGGGCCCGGTCGTCGAGGCGGCACGAGCCACCGGGGGTGCGGTCGTCGGGGTCGACGCGGACCACGGCTTCACCGGTCGTCTCGGCGAGGTGGCAGACGTCGTCGTCGACGCGGTCGGTCGGTGGCAGTGAGGAGGCGACGCGGTCGGTGACAGTGAGGAGGCGACGCGGACCGGCGAGGTGACGGGTGCAGGTGGCCGAGTTGGTCAGTCGAGGGCGGCGAGTAGTCGACGGACCCGACGCTCTCCTTCGGCGGGGTCGTATCCGTCCATGCGGAGGTGTGCGAGCGGTGCCACGTATGGATTGCGCTCCCAGTGGGCCCACACCTCTGTCGTGCCATCCGGCGTAGGAAAGAGCCGGACGTGGAGCTGTCCGTCTCCGAGGAGGCCGTCTGGACGCCGGACGAAGCTGCCGACCTCGTGGACCGTCTCGCCGTCTCGCTCGTACGCGTGGAAGTACGCCCGCACGAGCTCGTCGAAGCCGGCACGCGGGAGGTGCCGTCGACGCACCGTCGTGGGCGACGCCGGGATCGTCCCGACGTACTCGTCCTGTGGCGGCGGCAGCACACGGAGGTGGGTCGGTGCGCGCTCCGGGAGGCGCGAGAGCAGGCGTCCGACGGCGAGTCGGAGCCGCCACAGCCCGAGCGAATGGGAGCGCGAGAACAGCGCGGCAGCGAGCCCGACGAGGACGACGAACCACATCGAGCGACCCAGCTCCAACCCGTTCTCGTGACTCTGGTGCATGCGGTCAGCGAGCCTCACACGCGGTCAACGGAGACCGTTCGACGCGGTCGCCCGCGGTCGATTCACGCTGGCATCTCTGTGTGCTCACGACGTACGACACGGTGAGCAGGCACAAAACGATTGACGTTGGCGTCGACGGGTCGGTCCATATGGGGGCGGTTCGAGACCCGAGTCCAGAGCCGAACTGCCTATAGCGGCCGGTGGCGTACACGGACGCGTCGACGCGGCACTCCCTCGACACGCTCATGGACCTCAGATCGTCGCTCGGAACCGTCACGACCGTCCTGCTTATCGGCTTCGTCGCAGCCATGCTCGTCGGCCAGCAGCTCGGTCAGCCGATCCTGCTCGGGTTCGTGCTTACCGGGAGTATGAACGCCGAGCCGGCCAACATGGCGCCGGGCGACGGGTTCGTCGCGATTCCACCCGCGCTCGCCGGTGAGGTCGAGTCGGGGGACGTGGTGACATTTAACGCGCGCGAACTCCAGGGCGGCGGACTGACCACACACCGCGTGGTCGGCGAGACGGAGGAGGGCTACATCACGCGGGGCGACGCCAACCCGTTCACCGACCAAGACGGTCCGGAGCCACCCGTGCGGGAGGCGCAGATCGTCGCGGTCGCGTTCCAACCTGGCGGAGACGTACTCGTGATCCCCCGGATCGGGCTCGCGGTGCTCGCAATGCAGGGCGTCTTCGAGGCGCTCGTTCCGGTGCTCGGGTCGCTGCCCGGACTCGGCGGCCTCGCCGACGGCGACGCCGGCTCGATCATGACCGGCGCGGGGGTCCTCTTACTCGTGTACAGCGTCGTGCAGGAGGCGCGCGCGGGCGGCCAGCGTACTGGTACCCAGGGGCGGTCGCGCGATCGCCGCGGCAAGACGAGCGCCGTGCTCGTCCTCGGGGTGATCCTGTTGTTGATCCTCGTGCCGGCGACGGCGAGTATGGCGATCCCCTCGGAGACAACAGAGCTCACCATCGTGAGCTCACAGTCGCCGAGCGACAGTCCGACCGTGATCGAACGCGGCGGGAGCGTCACCTACGACTACAACTTCACGAACGAGGGGTTCTTGCCGCGGGTCGGTGTCATAGAGCCGCAGAGCACCGGTGTCACCGTCGCCGAGCCGGTGCTCGTCGCCGGACGCGGCGAGAGCGTCGGCACGACCGTCACCATCTCTGCACCCGAGGAGACGGGCGCGTACATTCGAGCCGTCTCACAGCGACAGTACCTCGGCATCCTCCCGCTACCGCTGCTTCTGGCGTTACACTCGCTGCACCCGTTCGTCGCGATCGCCGCCATCGACGCCGTGATTGGCACCCTCGTCACGGTCGTGTTCGTGCTCGCCGTCGGGCTCGAGCCGTTCCGGTTCCGGTCGCGTGACCGTGACGTCTCACTCGTCGACCGGGCCCGTCGGGCGGTTCGCAAGTGGCTGTGACTCGGGCCGGTGAGTCGCCGGTCACACACTCACAATCAGCCGGAGGTTCCACCCGGTGAGCAACAGGCCGAGGAGCGTCATCGCCACCGGGGGCCAGTAGTACGAAAAGCGCTCGTGGGTGCGGCCGCCTTGGACGCTCACCGAGATCAACACGAGAAACACGAGCAGCTTCAAGAGGACGAATCCGGGGAGCCCGGCGGTCGACAACAACGTGTTCACGACCGGATTCCCCTCGATAAGCCCGGGCACGACGAGCACCGCGTACGTAGTCGAGAGGAGGTCACCGACGCCGTAGGTGAGCGCCGCCGCGAGCCACAGCCCGACGAACTCACCGCGGTGGGTACGGTATCGTGGCTCGGATGAGTCACGATGCGCCGGCAGAACGGGGTCCCCATCGACTGACTTCGGGGTGGGTTCGGATGCATCCGCGTCGGCCCCGCTCGCGGCAAGTTGGGCGAACAGCGAGTCGGCTTGGCGTCGTCGTGTGGCGAGTTCGCCGACCAGCTCGCGGTACCGGTCGTCATCGGCCAGTTCGTCGGCCGGGCGACGTGCCTCCAGTCGGCGTTTGCGCGCAACGAGCCCGAGGTACGTCTCGACGATGTTCATGACCGCACCGCGGTCGATGAGGCGTTCGACGGTCTCACGGAGCGTCTCGCGCGTCACGGGTCGCGGGACGTACTCGTCGAAGTCGAGTCGGAGGACGTCTGCACTCACGTGCTCCCCGGAGAGCAGTCCGATCTGACAGTCGGCGTGACGGGCGCGGAGGCGGCCGAGCAGGTCGCCACGGTCGGCCGTCGCAAGCGAACCGTCGAGCAGCACGACGTCGACGTCGTCGTCGAGCTGGTCGAGGGCGGTTTCGGCGTCGCCCGCGACCTCGACGGTGCAGTCGTCGAGCCAGGTCGCGTACTCGCTCGCCCGCTCGTCGTCGCCTTCGATCAACAAGACGGTGGCGTCGAGTGTGCGGGCCATCGAGGGTCTGATCGGGAGTACGGTGGGGAGTGGATAAAGACGGTGGAAGCGCGAGACGAGATGCGAGTGGGAGAGATAGACGCAGCGTTCACACCAGTCAGCAGAGAGTCGGTCGATCAGCCTGCACAGATCACTTTCGGCGGTGGCGCGCACCTCGTGAGTGCGCCGGAGGCGTGCTCACGAGCGCGTGCGAGGGATGAGCGAGTCGCCTGGGGGCGACTCGCGAATCGGCTGGGGAGGGTGTGGCGGTAACTGGTGCCCGGATGTCACGGGGCGTGTCGGTCACATAATCACTGCCACAGACGTACGGAATCGGCTGGGGAGGGCGTGGCGGAAATGGTGCCCGGAGGCCGCGCGGTCGTGTTCGTTACAGATCCACCAACTACGTATGCGAGCGAATCGGCTGGGGAGGGTGTAGGTAAAATCGTGCCTGGGTCTATAAGATCGAGGTGCTGAACGCGCCGGTCCCCAGGAGGGTTCCGCCGCCGGCAAGCAGCCCGCCGAGTGCGATCACGGTGGTGCGTCGGGAGGTCACAATGGCACGTGGTTAGGCACCCGGGGTGCCGGTCGGGTCAGTTAGGTACCCGTGTTCGAGTTGGCGGTCTGCGCTTCGATCGTGAGGGTGTACGTCGCACCGTCCGGCAGATCGTTTCCAGCACCACCATTTATGAGATCGATTATCATGCCGAAGTTGATCGAGCTACCTGAGCCGAGTGTGCCGGGGATGCTGTTGTTCCCGGTCAGGATGTTGCCACCGTTCGACACGGTCCCTTGATTGCTGTTTCCGTCGCTTGGAGAGACGGTGAACTCGAACGTGTCGTCTGCGGCCACGTTCGAGGCGTTGCTCACGGCCATCGTCAATGTCAGCGACGTGATTTCTTGTGTGCCGTTGTTCGTGATCGTGACCAAGTTACGGAACACCGTCTCGGCATTCTGGTTGAGTCCACCGTTTGACTGTCCAGTCTGTGAGTCGGTTCCATCGAGGTTGATCTCGATCGTTCCGTCGCTTGGGGCGGTAACGAAGTTATCGTCGCTGCGTGCAGGGGCGAGCGCGAGGAACGCGCTGCCGTCGCCCGCAGTCTCGACGCTGACTGTCCGCTCCGCAGTCACGGTGGTAAATGCGCCTGTACCGAGAGCCGCGCCGCCGGCTGCAACTAATCCACCCATGCCGATGAGTACGCTTCGTCTATTGGGCATATCTACACTATGTTCCCCCATCCACTTTGTATCGAGTTGCTTGAACCAGAGAAAGCACCCCGAGCAGATCGGTATTGGGGCTCTTGAATGGGCTAGTGTACCTCACATTTATCGCCTACGTGTTACAAATTCCACCAACACGCCCAGCGTCGCCCTCACGATGCCGTGTCAGGTATTTGTATAGAAGCAGGCCCGCGTGAGTAGGTGCACGCTTGAGAAATAGTGCATCGACAACAATTATGCAGATATGTGCGATGTCATTTTGCCGACAGTGTGTATAATCGTGAAACCCGGACGAAACGTTGCAGGTGACAGTCCAGATCCGTGACTGTCCTGTCGCGAGTTCACGCTACGACGGTGTCTGAAAGGCGGATATAAGAAGACTGAGTACGACGGCTCGTCGTACGATAGGGTCGTGTGTGGTTAGTTGCTGTTCGCCGTTTGCGCTTCGATCGTGAGGGTGTAGTCGCCCGTGCCGGGCAAGTCACCGTTACTCCTCTCCCGAAGGTCGACGCTCATGCCAAACTGGACCGAGTTGCCGGCATCCAGCCCATCGCCATTTAGTACGTCGTCACCGTTTGCCAGGTCAACGCTCGAGTCGACGGACGTGGTGAAGGAGAACACATTTGGGAAGG
>Ga0209917_1000824_pt1 | contig 12924 bp, 13 predicted proteins | sample SalPon2_C_H2O_MG_FD_185710 | JGI IMG/M metagenome (GOLD analysis project Ga0209917, IMG submission 185710) | Salt pond water microbial communities from South San Francisco under conditions of wetland restoration - Salt Pond MetaG R2_C_H2O_MG... | ecosystem: Environmental > Aquatic > Non-marine... | reverse complement strand
CAGATCTCGCAGGCTCGCGTCTTCTGTCTCTCGGAGCCTAACAATATCAGTGTTTAAACCCTCGATTTCATATACTCTAATATTTTCTCCGAGTTTACAATTGCAACTCGAAGAGTCCATCGTAAGTTCCATTAGCATATTTACGTATCAGCTGCATAATAATGCTTCGGCCATACCCAGAATGAACACAATAATACTGTTAAAAAAGGTTGCTAGTGAAATTAAATCCGTTTTTTATTTTAGACTATAAAATAAATTTACCGTCAAGTATGACGATTTTATAAATATTCTTCAGCCAGTCGTGTCGTTTAAACACCAGGAGCGGGAGACATACGCAGAGGTTGCGCCTTCAGCATTTGTTCCAAAAACATACAGATGATTTTTTCTATCGTACAGATAGGTTTCAAGCCAGTAGCGTGGTAGACGGTCGAGGAGCAGGGAGCGATCAGATGACGGATATCAGGTGTCAAGATTGAGGACGATATCCGGATCCCACAAGAGCGTGTACTGGCTGTAATGGCCTTTCCCCTCTCCAGTTCCCCGTCGACTCCCTGCGATTTCGAGGAAGCAGAGTTCATTAAGCAGTTGTCGAGTTCGCTCAGCTGATAGCGGGTCGGCCCCACCTTGTTCGCACACCTCGAGATAGGTAGTACGCACTCGCATCGTCCGGAACCACTCTCGGTCTGGATGTGTTTTAGTGAGGTTCGCTAACGCCACTAGGACGTGCTTGCTGTGGGGTGGGAGCCCAGAAATAAGCTCAAGCAGGCGGTCGACTTCGGCCGAGGCCCGCGCATCTGAAAGGTGCGATTCCTTCACCCGGTTAGCGTTCTCTTTGTTCGCTTGATCGCCTGCATACCGGAGTAGGCGCATGGCTTTTCGAGCATCCCCGTGCTCTTTGGCACTCAGTGCCGCAGCTCGAGGGATCACTCCTTCGTCGATCACTCCATCGGCGAAAGCATCCGTTCGGTTTTGGAGGATTTCTCGGATCTGAACGGCGTCGTACGGCTCGAAGATGAATTCGTTGTGCCCGAACGAGCTCTTTGTCCGCTCGCTCATTTTGTCCCGATAGTTGATTTTGTTCGACACCGCGATCACGGCGATCGGGACGTCGACGCTCCCGTCTTCTCCTGCCCGGGACAGTGCCATCAGCAGGTCATCGTTGTTGAGCTTATCGACCTCGTCGAGAACAATAATGGCAGCGTCATAGAAGTCGTTCAGGACAGACCACAGTCGCTCGAAATATTCGTTCTCCGAGATCCCCCGTGCTGGGAACGTCTCCCCGCTTTCGGAGGTGTTAATTTGCCGCCCGTACTTACTCAGAGCGTCGGAATTCCCCTTCGCCTGCTGGCAATTGACATACCCAGTAGCGAGCCGCACACCTCGGTTTTCGGCCTCTTCTTTCGCCATCTTGGAGACGTGCTTTGCAACGAGTGACTTGCCACAGCCCGTTTTCCCGTAAATGATGATAGAATTAGGCGGTTGCCCGACGACAATCGGCCCGAGTTCTCCAGCGACCTTCTCAATCTGCTCGTCGCGGCCGACAATGCGCTTCTCGCTGGGCACATAGTCGATTTGGAGGATCTCACGCTGCGCGAAGATCTTCCCACCCCCGGTATCGACATCATCGAAGACGCTGTGAACCACCTCTGACCCGTCCTCATCGTCCATGATGTGAACAAAAAATAGTCTTATAAATAAATTTTCGGGCCCGATTATGAGTAACAGAAACCGCAGAGGGCGTGAGGAGTATGTTAAGGGAAGTTTCTCCTTATACAAAATTCACCGTCGGACACCGGGTTTTGAGTAAGGAGATGCGAAGACACACACACCTAGTTTTGAGTAAGGAATGACACCGGTACGGGGTGGGAAACTGCGGGTGCTAGAGCTGTCGCAGTCCGTTCGCTGTATTTACTCACACTACACTACTACATACTAGAACAACTAGACTAGAGAGACACACCTAGTTTTGAGTAAGAAACACTCCCCAGAGGTGACTATACAGACCCCTACCCCACCCTTTCCGGATTCCTTACTCAAAATCTGGTGTGTGTGTGGTGCCGCGCTCCTTCAGAATTGACAGTTTGAGCTGACTTCGTTCGTCCGGTATATCAGGATATTCGAGCCACACTCTTCCGACGCAGTTTAGTCGACCACACATCCCCCATTTCGGGTGTTTATCGTAGACTACTGCGGCCTCACAATTAGGATAGGACTGGACGCATATCCACCAAGGACTTGTCGAGACACGGGAAACCGCGTTTGCAGCGTTTTCTTCGGCACAGACTCCCTAACCAAGACAGTTGGGCGTCTTGCCAGTCGCTGGTTATCTGTGAGAGTATAGACATGAGTGAAATTGAATTAACCAATAGATATGGGTTATTGTGGGCCCTGTTGGTTAGCATATGAGTGACCTAGACCACGCAATCGAGGCACTCGAACATCTCCGTACGATACAGTCTGCTGAGAACGGTGGGGCAACTGTGACATCCTCCGCGCCGTGAACGGCGGGATTCTCTCCTTGAGACATATAGAACAGCACCGCCAGAATGCCATCAAAGAAGTGGAAGCACTGGTGGCAGAGTTCGAAAAATCGACCTGAGTAGAGACATCTGATGAGTCAGTCGAGACACTGGACGACTGGGACGGTGATGAAGAGTGGGAAAATAAGCTTGAAGCGGCTTGTGGGAAGGCTTGGATATCTCCATCGAAGGGGACGCTGACGACAAAAAGAATCAACGGAGTATTACTACCACCAGTAGCGAGAAGGGGAGAAGGTCAAGAGCCAGTACGTCACTCCAGTTGACCCTGCCTGAGACGGCCCCTCCGACTCATAGGTCAAGTGTTCCGTGATTCACCGAGGTGACACACACACCTGATTCCGAGTTAGTGAAGGATTCAGGGATATCCCTTGTTCAGATTGTGACTGGCTGATTGGAGGATCTGTCAGTAGCGGCTATGAGACTCATACTAGCCGGTAGGAGGATTATAGATAGTAGTACTGTAGTATTATTGTTGTCTGTTGTATAGCTAGTATACTATTCTAGTAACTAGTGAGAACACACCTAGTTCCGAGTTATAACAGCAATCTCAGCGAAAGAGACAGACGATCGTGGTGGTACTAACTCGGAATCGGGTGTGTGTCCCCCGTCAATCTGTTCTAGTTTCGAACATATCTCCTGGGTCTCGTATTCTCTCACGATTTCTCCGCTCCTGAACTAACTCGGAATCGGGTGTGTCCGGGCATCGTTTACTTCATGAACTGCTTCACTGCGGCCGAAAACTAACTCGGAATCAGGTGTCTCCCCACCACTGTCAGTCTCTCTGGCGATTCTTGATAGTCACATCCCCCCCTGGAAGCCAACCTTTGTTTCTGTCCCGGGCCCCAATGTATGGCTGAGGACCTTTCACAAACTAATTCGGAATCAAGTGTCCTCTGGAACCGGTACAGGAATCTGCCCGCATGGCAGCTGTGACTATGCGGATGTCAATTGGAAAATAAGCTTGATGGGGGCTGCAAGCGCTCTAACTCGGAAATGGGGGGTATAGACTACATTCAAAGTTATCTCTTATCATCGTCTAACTCGCCAATTCGGGTAATAGAGCCTCTATCTAACTCGGAGTCCAGTCCAAAGCTTTTTGATGTGGTTTGGTGAAACACATTGCATGGATGGCAGCGATAGCGGAAACCTGGAAGAACCTGACGAACTCTTCCAGACCGTCGACGAGTCCGGTGGGGACGATATTTTTGCCAATCGTGAACTTCTCAATATCGACCACGTCCCCAACGAGAACCGGATCGTCGGGCGAGACAAGCATATCACCGAGCTTGCGAACGAGGTCGGGCCGGCTGTCACTGGGTCCCCACCCAACTCGGTTATCCTATATGGCAAGACTGGTTCCGGGAAGTCGCTGGTTGCTAACCACGTTATGGAGCGCGCCCGGAATGAGGCCGACCGGCGTGGCAATCGCATGGCGACCGTGACTGTCGATTGTGCCCAAGCGAAGGGCGAAGCCGACACAATCCAGACTATCGCAGAGAGTATCAACACTCCATCTTCGGGTGTAAAGGTACCAACCCGCGGCATCTCGACAAACGAGTACTACAACCGGTTGTGGAAGATTCTCGACCAGGAGTATGATGCTGCCCTCATCACCCTCGACGAAGTCGATCGTCTGGGCGATGATAACGTCTTGATGTTGCTCTCCCGTGCTCGCGAAGCTGGCAAGGTGGATGTCCCGATTGGGATTATATCAATCTCGAACAAAGTAAACTTCCGCGAGCAGATGACCGAGCGGGTCAAGAGCAGCCTCGGGCACAATGAATCTATTTTCGACCCCTACGACGGGGAGCAGCTCCGTGAAATCCTCGAGAACCGGAAGGACGCGTTCCACGACGACGTCCTCAATCCGGGAGTTATCCCGAAGACAGCCGCCCTCGCTGCTCAACGTCATGGTGACGCTAGGAAGGCGATTCGACTTCTTCGCCACGCCGGCGACTATGCAAAGAACAACAACGTTGGCGAGGTCACCGAGGACCATCTTGAACTTGCCCAGGAACAGGCTGAGGTCGAACGTCTGAAAGAGCTAATCGCTGGACTCCCACCCCACAGCAAATATGTGCTGTATGCGCTTGCGAACCTGACCAATGATTCTGGAACAGATGATGTCTGGTTCCGGACTACTGTTATTTATGATATCTATACGAAGGTCTGCGAGGTACAGGGTACGGATACACTCACAACTGACACCATTCGTGGCTTGCTAAGTGAGCTTGCATTCCTGGAGGTGACCGAATCCAATCAGGAACACGGTGGCATGGGTAAAGGCACCTACAAGGAACATCGACTGCTATGGGAGCCAAGTGTCGTGTTCAAGATAGATCCAGATCCTGCCCATGTCGACGTCAACCAGTAGTTGCGGATACCGGAGTGTGCGTCTCTCCGGTCTAGCGTCCTATCTTGATTCAGCAAGGGGATCCCGCCCTTCCCGTGAGTAACGAGTGTTCCGACACACTGTCGAAACCGAGGAGCGAACAGGGCGGGAGTGAATCGCGTAAGCTCTGTGCAACAGACCACTCGGTTTCTCCCCGCTGAATACCCCACGTCACAGCGGGTATCTGGCTTGGGTGTATCGTATTCGGCAATGTCAAATGGAGGATCATCTGCAAACCGGGCCACACACGGTGTATGCGCTCCAATACCACTTCGTGACCGTCACGAAGTACCATGCCGATACTCTCACCGATGAGCGGCTGGAGCGTGTTGCTCAAATCGCCTACGACATCGCAGACGACTTCGAGGCCGAAATCAAGAACGTGGACGGCGGAACCGACCACGTTCACATATCCTGTTTCGGACCAAACCAACCACACACCTCACGAAGTTCATCAACTCCCTCAAAGGTGTCACGTCTCGCCGCGTTCGCAAGTAGTTCCCTGAACTGACACAGACGCTCGAAGACGCGTTCTGGCAATCGGGATACTTCCTCGCCACGACTGGCCAAGTGAGCATTGACGTGCTGATGGACTACGTGGACGACCAGTAGCATGGCCGCGACAACTACGAAAACACTGGAAGTGACACTCGCCCCACCGACAGCACACAAAGAGCGGAAACTATGTGACCTACTTGAAACTTACCGTGAGGGGATTCACGAGGTGTTCGACGCCGGGTGTGACATGATGAGTGCAACCAGCGACGTGATGACGCCTTACGACCTGCCGTATCAGGCGAAAGCGGCTCTGTGCAACTACGTCCTCCAACTTCACGACACGTACAACGCACAGGAATTAGTAACGACACCAACGCTACTCTCGGTATTCGTTCGGAACGGACAGTTGGATTCTGCGGTTGCGAATTCGTCTCTCGATGCGATTTCCGAGGCCCGGAGTTGGGAGACGAATCAGTAGTTCAAACGCACTCGCTCGCTACTTGAAGAATGAGCTCGCAGTCGTATTCGCCAGTGGCTCTTGCCTAACCTGGTGACACAATTACCTGATATCTGAAACCGGAGAAGCGAGAGTGCAACATACAGAGCGTGAAGTCAGCACGGTAGCTTCTTTTGTTTCGTGCCAGAGACGGTGAACCAGCCGCTTATTAAGCCTGCCTACACATCAGCCAGTTCACTCGTTCTCAGCTGAAACGAAGCTACGAACCGATACCACCTATCCAGTCCAGCAGTTTCGTCAGTGGCGACCGCGACCGCTGGACTTCATCAATTATCTCTTCTCGCTCTGTTTCCATGTTATCGGCCGCCCGCTGGTACTGTTGAAAAATCGTGTCTCGGTTGGCTCGAACCTCTTCCTGGACAGTGTCATGATGTCGCTCAAGATGGGCCTTTGTCAGAAACTCCTTGTCGTTGATATGGTTCGCGATGTCCCGGAGTTGCTGCTGAAGGTCTTCATTGTCGGCGCGAAGTTGCTTATTTTCAGCATGCAGTTCTTCCAGTCGCTCTGCATACTCCTCGCGCATGATCACCATCGAGTTCCTGACCGATTCCTGTATCGAGTTGGTGAGTGTGTTATGGAGTGTTGCAGTCCTGTCTTCGGCGGCTCGGAGTTCTGCTTTCAGGTCCTCTTTCTCGAGCTGGAGCGACTTGATCTTCTGTTCTAACTCTGCTTTGTGTTCCTTCGTCAGTCCCTGCTTTTCGAGTTGTTGCTCGACGTTCTGGTCTCGGTGACGGATTATCTCACGCAAGTACTCACTCCGATTCTTGTTCTCGGCATCAGCCTCGTTGTCGAGGGCGTCAACCTCGCCAGCATCTAGTTTGAACGTGACTGTCTTATTTGTCATAGAGGGCGGTCAAACAGGTAATACAAAAGCATTCCTTCCCCTCTACCAACTTTGATAGGTTCGTATACCAGAATGACAACGTAATATCGGCGGTATACTGCCTTATATTGCCTGATTTTTTGACTTTAGGCCTGTTATTACCAGGTGTATTACGATGACTGCACTCAATTCGCTGGTTATCTGGGGTTAGAACGTGCTATACTGCCGATAAGAGGGTGTAATAATCGTCCAAAGAGAAAGGGGGGTAATCGGGTAATCCGAAATGAGAGAGTATAGTCTGTGATTTTGACAATTTGACGCAGCAGCGCGTCGTATTCAGGCCAGCAGGCCGAGTGCGCTATCGTTACGCACTCACGAAAATACGCGCTGGATGATAGAGGGATCGAGTTGTTCCTCGAGGGAGCGAGACGTATCGACTGTGACCTGCGGTCGATGGAGTCACAGTTCCTGGCGTTCGTCGGTGGGCAGTTCGGGCTGCGCCCGGGAGAGATCTGCCACATGACCGAGGACTGGATCAACTGGCGCCGCTGGATGGTTGAGATCCCCCAGCATGAGGGCTGGGAGAAAGCTAAGGACGGCGGTATCTGTGGCTACTGCCGACAGAACGCACAGCAACGCGTTGAGTACAACAGCCTCACGCTGCCCGAGGCGCAGCTCGAAGTCCTGCGCGAAGAAATGGGGCCGCATCTACCCTACGAACTCTCTGGGCGGCTGCAAGCGATGCACCGGGCCGCCGTCGACAGCGACCTTGATGACGAGTTCATCGAGCGGCAACTGACCTCGCTCTTGGAGTCTACCGAGACTGCGCAGGACGCCGACGTCCTCCTTGAGGCAATCGACGAGGCTGCCCAGAAGCACCAGTCGCGCAACTCCATCGACATGGAAGATGGCCGCGACTTGATGTGGCGAGCGAAGACTGAAAACGCTGCCCGAAAGGTCCCGTTCGACTGTTACCCACGCACTGAATTCACCATCGAACGGTTCTTCGACCGGTTCGACGCCTGGCCGGAGTCGTTCACGACTATCGCCCGCCGCGTCGACGAGGTCCTCCAGGAGGCTGACGAACTCGACCAGTCTTCGACGACACCACATGGCCTGCAGGCGACTGCGGCCTTGAGGTCAGCCGCATCCGGGATGACGCCGCTCGCGATGCGTTCAATGTTCGGCTGGAGCTCGATTTCGACGGCGCGAGCGTATGTCAGCGACTCGCCCGCGAACACGCAGCGCCAGCTGCATCAGCGTACTCACGGGAACTTCAAAACAAGAGTAATCAGTAGGTCCGTGTACTGATTGGTTCACGACCAATCACATAAGCTGCTCAGGCACTGTACTGCTCAATCAGACCATCGCTGGGTTTCTCCGTGGTGCGGAGTCGCCATTCGTTGACGCGGTCGCACGTGTCGACGGCGATGGGCCAGACGAACTCGTCGAAACCATCCGTCTCGTTCCGGACCTTGTCGATGAACCGCAACTGGAGAACACCGGCTATCTTCAGTACCTCACAAAGCGGCTTGACGAGGCCGAGTTGTTTGTGATAGCTTCCGCTAAATAGTAAGTAACTAGGAAGGATGCCTGCTTGCCGAAGGTGTGTCTAAAACCCCGCAAGCAGACGGTTCAATCCACGAGGACCAGCTCCTTAACTTCCTCGTCAACACGCTTGACGAGGAAGTTGATCTCGGTCTCGGTAGCAACGCACAAATCGATACTCAAGACATCTACGAGGTCCTCGTCGGCGCTTGCGCCGACGGGACCTCGATCTCCGAACTCTGTGAATCCAGTGACGACTCACCTCACGAAAACACGGTTCTGTACCATCTCCGTGAGAAATTCGACCTTGCGTCCGTTGAACGAGTTGGGAACGCGCTTCTTCAGAAGGACGTGCTGGAGATCCTCCCCGAGCAGGTGGAGGTCGTCGCCGACCTCCACCTGCGGCCCTACTACGGTGACGAAGACGAGACAGACGGCCTCTATCATTCAGAAGCCAAGCGTGGAACCACCGCGTTCCACGCCTATGCGACACTCTACGCGCGTGTGAAGAACAAACGCTACACGCTGGCGGTGCGCCGTCTCGTTGACGGCGACACCGCCAGCACTGTCCTCGCAGAGTTTCTCGGAATTCTTGACGGCCTTGACCTCAGCGTCCAGGCCGTCTTTCTGGATCGCGAATTCTACGACAGCAAGTGTCTCACGCTGCTTCAGGCACACAACCACGCCTACGTGATGCCGATCGTCCGGTGGGGAAAGACCATCAAGCAGGAACTCTCGGAAGGATGGAGTCGCGTCATCCAACACGATCTGACAGCGAAACTCGACGGTCACAGCTGGACCGTCGAGTTTCCCGTCTATATCGACTGTACCTACCAGAACGGGCGATATGACGAACACGGAGTGGCGCGTCACGGCTACGCCGCTGACGCGCCGTTCATCGACACGCCACGTGAAGCCCGATACCACTACGCCAAACGCTTCGGTATCGAGGCCAGCTATCGGCTCTCCGAACAAAGTATTGCGACGACCACAACGCAGAATCCGGTCGTACGGCTGTTGTACGTCGTAGTGAGCCTGCTCTTACAGAATGTGTGGCGGTATCTGCACTGGGAGTTTGTGGCGACGCCCCGCCGTGGCGGGCGTCGCCTCTGGAAGTGGCCGTTCACGGAGTTCATCAGGATGATGTGCCGGGCAGCGTGGACAGCCCTCGCGGTGCGTCGGGCCGTCCCCGCGAACAGGCCACCAGACGACCGGTTCTACCGGTAATCACCGGCCGAGGACGCCACCTTGTGAGTGGCAACACTGCCGCGTCGGCGGCTGATCGCCGCCGACAGCGGCATCTCTCCCTCCGATCAGCGTTCTCCGACCAATATCAATGACTCATCCCAACAGAACAGGTGACTCAGGTCAGGTTAACTGGCGATACTTTGTGAGGTACTGATACTAGCCGGTAGAACGATTAGATAGTAGTACTGTAGCATTGTTGTTGCCTGTTGTCTAGCTAGTATACTATTCTAGTAACTAGTAAGGACACACCTAGTTCCGAGTTATAACAGCAATCTCAGCGAAAGAGACAGACGATTGTGGCGGTACTAACTCGGAATCGGGTGTGTGTCCCCCGCCAATCTATTCTAGTTTCGAACATATCACTTGGGTCTCGTATTCTCTCACGATTTCTCCGCTCCTGAACTAACTCGGAATCGGGTGTGTCCGGGTATCGTTTACCGTCGACGCGATCAGCTTTCTTATCGGTGTCGGCGATCTGATTCAGCTCTTTCGGGTGAGCGACAGTCACATCCAAATGCTCCGACAGCGTATCGTGGATGTGGTAGTAATTGCCGGTCGCTTCGATTGCGGCTTCGGCACCAGCGTACCGCTGGGCGAGGTTGTCGAGGTTCGCGTTCTGAGTGGTCTGCGAAAGAGTTGACCCCACTGGAAGCGTATTGTTCTTGATGAACACGGCACAGCGCGGAAAATTGGTGCGGCATCTGACGGAGACTGAACTTGATCAGGCAATTATAAACGCCCAGTCGGCGGACGAGATGGCTCTCGTCCGCCGACTGTGTTACATCAAGAATCTCTACAGATAAGCAAGGCGAGTGCCTCGGGGCTTGACCCCGAGGGTGAAGCCGACACTTAGACGTGTTCTGTACGTTCGATATACCGTTCAATCGTCTCGATTGACACCTTTCCTGCCGTTCCGATGTAGTACGACTGCTCCCAGAATCCACCACCCCACAGATATTCTTCCAAGTATGATTCGTGCTGGCCCCACATTTCTCGCGCCGTGATGCTCTTGACAGTCCGTGCAATCTCGCTTGGCGCGTGTTTCGGGTGAGCAGAAAGGAACAGGTGTACGTGGTCGGGTGAGATGTGGAGCGACAGTATCCCCCAGCCGTACTCGTCGCACACGTCGCGGAAACTGGCTTCCAACGAGTTCTCGATTGGTTCGAGGATGGCGTGTCGGTACTTGGGACACCACACGAAGTGGTAGTTGACGTTGTACACCGTGTGATTCGACCGCTTCTCACCCATATTGAACCCACTCCACCAACACAGTTAAGTATATCCGAAGGATATACACAGGTATGGCGAATCGCTTTGAAATCGACGGTGAGGAAGTTCTCGACGGTGAAGTCAAACCGTTTGGGAACAGTGCCCACGTCACCGTCCCTAAACGCTGGCGTGGGGCCGACGTGAAAGTTGTCCGAACCTCAGAACCCGACGGAGGAGACGATGAGTAGTAGTACGACAACCGAGTCTGCTCGAACTGCTTCCATCGTTCAGATACTCTGTGAGGCCGAGGGAAAGGACGTTGTTCTTCGGTTCGATGGGTCGATGAGTGCCCCCACGTCGAAATATGACGGGTCATCGTACCACCACGACACACTCCCCAAGGCAACCCTAAACGCAACTATATCGCGTGCCAGCATCGAAGACGAAGGGGAGACGCTCATGTGTTTTGCAAAAATCTCGCTGGACGAATTAGACCGGGTGGGGATTGACCCCTTCATCGTGTACACAGAGCCGGTTGATGAACAACCAGAATACTGTGTTGTGGACATTAATGCGTCCCGTCAGTGGTGGCTTGATGAGTACGAGGAATTGACGCGAGAGGAAGCAGAACAAGCAATCAATAACGGGCGTGAAGAAGAAGTTCTGCCGCCGTGGGATGGCCTCCCCACCGTTACGGTCAACGTTGAACGCACCCTAGAGTGCCATGAAAAGTCGTATGATTCTGGATTTCATGTCCAATATGCCTCACCGACCCACGAGATTGGGTGGCTTATTGACGTTCGAATTAAATGACTACTAATCTCCTCGTCAAGACTCTGGACTTCCAACTCGACATTCAGAGTGACAACGAGGGTCTGTTGTACGACGCCACGCTCGAAGCCCGCTCGGTGTACAACGAAACCATCCGTCTCGCCAAAGAAGGTGTGGACTGGAATACGATTCCCGACCGCGTGGCCGACGACGCCAACCTCGTGAAGAACACGACTCAGCGTGTCGTCGCTAAGGCTCTCGGTGCGATGGAGAACTACTACGAGTACGACGACTTCGAACTCCCAAGCCACACCAAGGAAGGCACGTACCCGCTTCGTGCGAACTACGAGGAGGGGTACAACCTGACGCTCACCGACGAAGGGGACGTGGCGTTCCGAATCAGCGCGAAACCGTACAACCACGTCAAGGGCGTCCTCGAAGGGAGTGACGCGCACCTCGATATTCTCAAGACCGCACTCGAAAGCGATGAGTGGAAGGTTGGGACGGCAGAAGCCCTGTTCCACAACGATACTCCCGAGTTGCACGTCAACGTCACCAACACCGAACAAACCGTTCGGGACAAGGAAGACTCACGGATTGTCGTAGGTGTGGACGTGAACGAAGACAACGTGGCTCTTACCGCACTCTCCGAGGATGGCGTCGAGGACACGTTGGTTATTGACTTCCCCGAAATCAAGTTCGAGCGTCACCGCTACTTCACGATGCGAAAGCGCGTGCAGAATGCGGGGAAGGACAGCATCCACGACACGCTGGAAGGGCGTGAAGAACGGTTCGTCCGCGACCGGCTCCACAAAGTGTCTCGGCACACCGTGGAGTGGAGTCAGCAGTTCGAGAGGCCGTGCATCGTCTTTGAAGACCTCAAAGAGATGCGCGACAGTATCGACTACGACACGCGGATGAACCGACGCTTGCACCACCTCCCGTTCCGTGCCCTACAGTTCTATACGTCGTACAAGGCGTCGTTCGAGGGAATCCCGACTGCGTGGATTGACCCTGCGTACACGAGCCAACGGTGTCCGATATGCGGACACACAGAGCGTGCGAACCGTCATAAGAAGCGGTTCAAGTGCAAGTCCTGCGAGCATCAAGACCACAGCGACCGTGGTGCAAGCGTCAATATCGCCGTGAAAGGCATCAAGAAGCATCAGGACTGGAATGTGCCTGCTCTCAACAGCCTTCCCGTTGTTCGGAAGGTGCGACGGCAGGCATCGGGGGCCGTGGACGCCCCGACCGTGACCCACCCGACCGCTCGAGGCTATCAGGCCGATGGTCGGATGGGAGTATCCGACTAACCCACGGGAAGCCTCGGGGCTTGACCCCGAGGCGGTTCACACTGCTTAGCGGAGCATAACTATAA
>Ga0209917_1000822_pt1 | contig 12951 bp, 9 predicted proteins | sample SalPon2_C_H2O_MG_FD_185710 | JGI IMG/M metagenome (GOLD analysis project Ga0209917, IMG submission 185710) | Salt pond water microbial communities from South San Francisco under conditions of wetland restoration - Salt Pond MetaG R2_C_H2O_MG... | ecosystem: Environmental > Aquatic > Non-marine... | reverse complement strand
GGCCCATCGAATACTGCTATTGACGAACTTCTTGCGGATACTGCTGAGCTTGTTGAGACGCTTTGTGAAGCCGGTGTCAACGGGTTTTCTGCTGATACCATTGAGCTTGTCCGTATCACGAGGGAGCCACCAACAAATCCCGCAGACGGTGTCTCCTACCTGCATTACTCCAATGACGATGATACCGAGGCTCTCAATGATCTGTACGAGCGGATTATTGCTTCTGGTGAGGGTGTGATCCCACCCGGCATGACCTCCTCGTCATCTACAGATGGTGGAGGAGCGACACAGACAGGGCAAGCCACGTTCACCACCTTTGATACTACTGACGCGACGACGACCGTTGTTGGTGATGGGCCACCTGCTAGCGAACAGACGCATACGCTCGTCTTTACCACACCGACCTCAAGCTGGGGACTTCTCAAGGACTTCGCTTCGAGCGGAGCTGATCCCGTTGATATTGCGTCTCAATCGCTGTGGGATCTGGTGGTTGGTGACGAAGCGTCGATGCTCACCCTTCCAAAACTGGTTCTGGCCGGTGCTGGGATGAAATCGTCTGCTCAATTACTGCTCGGTGGTGATCATCGTCAGCTGCCACCGGTGCAGAAATACGAGTGGGAAGACGAACGCCGCCGCTCAGTTACTGAAGCTGCTCCCCATCTCTCCACACTTGATTATTTCCGGCTGCTGGGTGGTGATCCTGGCGCATCGGCTGAGATTCTCGACTCTGAGCAACGTGAACTCTTAGCTGCTGATATCGATGCTGATGCCAATTCGATCCCACTGGTGCAACTCAACACTACATTCCGCTTCGGGCCAGATACAGCTGATTTCATCGGCAAGACCGTGTATGCGAAAGACGGGATCGATTACTCAGCAACTGCTCATGATTCTGTGCCGCAGTTACATACCGCAGATACAGAGCCATTACAGGCGGTATACGATCCTGCATCGATCACTGTGATCACGTACGATGCTGAGCAGACTTACCAGCAAGTCAACCCGATAGAGGCAGCAATCACGAATCTCCTGTTGTGGAATCATAGTCACGATGCCACAGCAGGGGTCGTAACGCCTCATAACGCCCAACGGACACGAGTTCGTGAGAATTTATACAATCTCCAGCAGCGCGGTTCAGACACGCCAATCAACTTGGACAATGGAACGCAGGTCGAGACAGTCAATCGATTCCAAGGCGGACAAAAAGATATCATGGTCGTAAGTGCGACGGCCTCCAATCCACAGTTTATCCGCTCTGAAAGCGACTTTCTGTTGGAATTGAACCGTGCTAACGTTGCGTTCAGCCGTCACCAATACAAATTGATCGTTGTGATGGCAGAATCGCTTCTCTCGCATATCCCAGAGGAACCTGACACCTATGATGATGCCCTTCTCTGGAAAACACTCTCACAATCTGCTGGTGAAGCACCGACAACTGACGGTGAGCCCTACTGGGCTGGAACGCTGACCGAGTTCATGGCTCCTGTTGATCCGGCAGACCCACAACGAGCAGCAGCGACAGCTGTCTCAGTCTACCATTTGTACTGAAGTAGATCGATCAGATATCGGTGTAACTGAGGATTGAGGGCAAGGTAACTGTCGGCTTGGACTCCTCTCCATTCTCGGAGCTTTTCACTCGGCATACGGCGTGTGAATACCGTGCAAATACTTTTGCTCTGAGCGTGAGAATCGTTATATGGCCGTTGCTTAATCACGGCCAATCCGTCCTGTCCACTCTGACAACGATATTGTCCTAGAGGCAGTCGGCCCCTGCCTCTTTTGAGAGTGTTACTCCGATAGCGGCGTGGCTCTCAGGAAATATGGGGGGCACCCCACCATGTCCGGAGAAGTGACACTCGAAACGTGGTGTGTTTCACTCGGAACACGGGGTGTCGCAACACACCCGCGTTATCGCCGCCGAATTATTAGCATCCTACTACTTTGCAGTACATTTTTGACTGAGACAATGGACGATGTAGGTGGCCGTTAGTCCATTGCGGCCGATCCACCGCCCAAAACTCCGGAGTCACGCGATCCCGTGACCCCACCTCTCACACGGGTGTTAGAGGCACACCTTACCCACGCCTCTTTGGGAGTTACAAATCGATACCGGGGTGTGTTTTCACTCGGAACATGGGGTGTTGCAGTACACCTGAACTTGGAGAGTGTGTTGTGTGGCGATTACCCCCCAACGCAGGAATAGCTGAAACAGTGGTGTGTGATTGTAACCGCTTACTACTGAAGATCTGGGTATAGATTGCGCAGGAGAGCTTCCTGAGATCGGTATACAGGTCGTATTTGTTGTCTGATGACCGTTTTATCCGATAACTCGGTTACGCTAGAATTGCACCGATCTACCATTGACGGTAGCCAAAACAGCGGTACATATCTTAGAGTCGGTAGATCGAGCAGTGCAAGACTTAGAGGATGAGTTCAGCAAGACGAACTCGTTGGTTTCACCCCAAGTGTATGTGCTAGACATCGGTAGAGCGTGCGAATTATACTCTGCCGATTGCTTCGTGAAACCGATATTCACTGATATGATTAGCCCGCTGTCGGTTTTCGTCAGATCCCATCTGGTCTAAATCCGTATAGGTCACACGCTGCCGCTTTCCACTCGCCTCTTTTACTGGAATGAAAAATATAGCCCGCTCGTCCTCGGAATATCCTGCTAACAGATCAACGTATTTCGTGTCATATTGATTGGCGTCAGCTTGGATGTAATAGCGGTTTCCACCCTCTTGCTTTGCTGTTTTAACCTGAACTCTGTATAATATTCCTTCCTTGTCAACGATGAGGTCGTATTGGTGACTATGACCAAAAGGGAACGACACACCGTATCCCTTCATCATCAACTCCGAGGCTACAGCCAATTCGGATTTTTCTCCTTGACGAGGGCTATCGTCCATAATACAGATCACTCCTGTAGTATAATAAGAATTAATCGGCGCTGATTGAACGGGGTTTGTGCCTTCTATACTGAACAATTCGGTTCACCCTGATTAGTGATGTATGACTGCAAGACTCGTGCTGTCCATCTTGGACTAACCGCTCTAACGGAATCCCGGCAATACTGTTTCGTTAGCATCGGTAAGAGCCATTCAGAAATAATGGACAGTAAGCGGAATTCGGATAAAATATAGATTATCTAATCATTGATGAATAGTCTTATTTCAGAGTAGAGTTTAGAGTCTATGTACATTAAGCGGCTATGCCACCAATAAACAAAAATGAGAGTATAAGAAAGAGTCTCTCGACGCGTGAATCACGCGCACTCTCAAAGCTAGCGGGCGAGAGCCGACAAATCATCACCATCAGTGATATCGCAAACGCTCTCGATATCCATCGGAAATCAGCCAAAGACATGGCGTTTGCGCTCAAAGAGAAAGGCTGGCTTGAGCGGATCGCCCATGGGAAGTACCTCATTGTTCCGCTCTCTGCGGGTGAAGACAGCGTCTATACCGCACACGAATTCGTTATCGCATCGGCACTCGTAGAGCCGATGTATATTGGCTACTGGAGTGCGATGAATCACCATGGATTGACTGAGCAAGTCCCCCAAACGGTGTATATCGTTACACCAGAGCGGGCACGCAAACGTGAAATCCACGGCGTCACGTATCAACCGGTATCGGTCACCGAGCAGAAATTCTTCGGGTATCAACCGACTGCGGTTGGATCGAATCACATCAACATTTCGAGTATCGAAAAGACGCTGGTCGATTGTGCCGACCATCCAGAGTTCTGTGGCGGGATCGGCGAGCTCACGAAGGCCTTGCAGAACGCTGTCGACAGCCGCTGTTCATGGAAGCGTGTTGTCGAGTACCTACGGCGGGTTGGCAACGGTGCCGCAACGAAACGGATCGTCTATCTTACCGATCAACTTGATATCGAACTCCCGCAGTATTCGGCTCTCACCGAGGAGTTCACAACTGGCTATCCACTGCTTGATCCGACGAGAGAAGCAACGGGCACTCATGATAGTACGTATCAACTCCGGCTGAACGTGGATCCTGAAACGATTCTCCCGGAAAGACACTCATGATCTCTGAGGCTCAGCTCAGACGGCTGGCCAGAGAGCTGGATATCCGTCTTGGGTATGCGGAAAAAGATTATGTCAACTCGTGGATTTTGTGGGCGATCTATACCAGTTCCTATGGCGACAATCTACTCTTCAAAGGAGGTACCGCCCTCAGCAAACTGTACTTCCCAGAGACATGGCGGTATTCAGAAGATCTTGATTTCGGTGTTGAGGGAACCTATGACGGAAGCAAAGCGGAATTACAGGCTGCATTGGAAGACGCTGCTCGGGCCTCAGGTATTGAGTTTGAGGTGATGAAACACCGCGAACTGCAGAAAGAGGCCTATCCGACACACTACGTCGATATCGACATCCAGTACACCGCTGTGCTGGGGCACAAGAATACGACGAGTTTAGACATCATGATCGACGAATACGTCGCGTTCGCACCAGTGAATCATCGCCACAGCTACGAAGAGGTTCCTGAGTTTGCGTTGACTGCCTACAGCCGCGAAGAAATCTTCGCGGAGAAGTTACGAGCACTCTATCAACGATCACAGGCGCGAGATTATTACGATGTCTACCGGATGATTACTGAAACCGAAATCGAGAAGTCAGTTATCCTGCCAGCATTCAAGAGTAAGTGCGAACATGAGGGGCTAGAGATTGATCTTCGTGATGGGCTACCCAAGGAGAAACGGGATGAAATTCTCAGTGGCTGGCAGAATACACTTCCAGATCTGGTTTCAACTCTCCCAGAAGTCAGTACGGTCTATGATACACTTGAAGAATACGTCGAGACGTTAGCAAGCGAATGAGTGATTGGTTCTGTAGTTTCGGTATACGGCGGTTGATTTCATGGATATCGGACGCTCCGCCGAAGGTTGTAGAGTGGATGTCGGTGATATACAGTGATTCGACATCGACGAGTGCAGTGACTTTCAGTGCACGAACGCGGTAGTGAGTACGGTTGGCGTAGTGTCGCCTGGGCTGATCGCGGTCGAAGCCAGTCGAATCGATAGCAGCGTGGCCGGTGCGTTTCTCGGCGCGTCAGCCGAGAAACGCACGCCACGTCTTGGTCGAGATTCGCGTAAACCACGTGCGGAGTACCGTGTAATGAGGTAACCGCGAGAGCCCAATCTCATCGAGCACACCGGGCATCTCACTGAGTAAATCCACTGTGCCGCGGTAGGGTTTGCCCAGCTCGATGCGGAGTGCATGCAGCGTGAGCATCGCCCACTCGGCGAACCCACCACGGGTCGGCGGGTTCGGACGGGGTAGCGACAACAGACTTAGCCTTAGCGACCGTAATACGGGTGAAGAGACGGATTTCGGATGTCAAACCAATCTGTCTCTTCGCTTTCTATGACAATAACGCAGTCGTAGCTGTTCCATCTAGTGAAACTACAGAGCCGCTTATTCAGCATCAATTGTATCATGTGATCTCATACCAAAGAGTTTAGTAATATAATCATGAAAGATAATGTAGGTAGTGATATGTATGCACAAATCAACTCCGCTAGACCGGCGCGAAAGGGCAAGTAAGAATCAACAATACGCACCATCAGCAGTTAGACACTCAATATGTGCGCTTGCTAGCTTAGGAGGCGTTACAATCTTGATTCTTGTTTTTATCACCCTACTATTTAGGCTCACACAACAGTTCGGAATGTTCTCAACCACTGTTCTTGTGTTTGGTTTGACTACACTGTGGGTGCTGGTCTGGATTTCACTTGAATCGGTGTGGGAGTGGCGTGCTGGCCGTCTCTTCCGATAGGTATTATATTTTGTCTGTGATAGGGGGCTGGGTGAGAGATCGCTTAGAGGCATTGGACAACACCCGTTACCGTGTCTTGACATATTTTTGGCAGCGTAATCGACAGATTCTTTTCAACAACTGGGGAGAACTACCAGAGAGGCTCCTAAAGCGTAATATGGTTATTTTTCTAGTTTATTGCTGCTGGAACAATTCAAATACTGTCGCGAGATTATCTATAATCGCCTCTGTCGATTATTCGGGCGAACCGTCAGATGATTCAGTTCGCCTGATTCCTAAAGAAGTGTGAATAATAAAGAACCCATCAATTAGTAAAGCAATATCTGCGTGTTTATATATATACTACAAGCATCCTACTAATAAAATTTGTTTGACTATTTCAGTTATTGCTTTATTACAAAGAGTCTCAACAAGCTCAAGTAGATAATTTGTTATCAATATACCTTTCCCATAGGGTAGCAGTAATTAGACGAATGAAATACGACGCAGAACTACGACGACGAACACTCTTTGCACTCGGAGGGTTGGGATTGCTAATCGCCGTCGGCTTTATTTTGGTTCAATTTCAGGCGACGCTTGTATTCACAGTGTTTCTCTATTACGCAAGCCGTCCGATCTATGATAAATTAGAGAAGCTCTCGCTTCCTCCACAACTCCAGGGCCGTCATCTCCCGTATCGCCGCCAGGTGCTTGCTGTCACTACAATTGCTGTCTTTCTACTGCCATTTCTCTTTTTGCTCGGCTATACCCTTGCATTGCTGGTACCAGAGATCCAGCGTCTTCTTGATGGGAGCGGTCCCGGTGCAGCCTATCTCTCTGCATTTCAGTCAGCACAGGGGAGTGGGCTCCCAGCACCGCTTGTAGGATTAGATCTCAGTGACATATTGACGATGGATCCGGATGAGGTCACCGCAATCCTCAACGATTCTGCAGTGCAAGTATGGGCAGAACGAACCGCTGACACCCTCATTGACTCAATAGGACTCATTGCAAATGCTGCGCTCCACGGGTTTATTATCCTCGCCGGGACGTATTACCTTCTCACCGATGGGGCGCGTTTGACAACGTGGTTTCTCGAAGACTTTGATGAATCAGGCATAGTTGAGTCATACGCTGTGTCCGTTGACCGTGAACTGTCTTCTATTCTCTTTGGCAATATCCTGAATGCGTTTCTGACAGGAATTATCGGGATTATCGTGTTCTCAGGCTATAACCTGCTCGCGCCAGGAGCCGTTGACGTGCCGTTTGCGCCCCTTGTCGGCGCACTCACAGGAGCAGGAAGTTTGATTCCTGTTGTCGGGATGAAGATCGTCTATATCCCTGTGGGAGCGTTCCTCGCGGTCACGGCTGCTGCTAGTGGCCAAGCAAGTGCTTTCGGCTTTGTGATCCTGTTCCTCGTTTTGGCCTTCGTGGTCGTCGATACAATACCGGATTTCCTGATTCGTCCGTATGTGAGTGGCAACCGGACGCATGTTGGGCTGCTAATGTTTGCATATATTCTCGGCCCAATCGCGTTTGGCTTCTATGGTATTTTTCTTGGCCCAATACTGCTCGTCCTCTTCGCACAGTTTTTCAGAAGTATTGCCCCATATGTTCTCTCTGGAGAGACAAGCGAACAACAGACTACACTCAAAACGTACGAAGGGACAACAGGAGGCGAGTCGACGACAAACAAATAGTGTCAGGATTTGCGACGATACGAAAAACAGGTTCTGTTCTGTTGGCCAATCTGTCACCGCTATTTTAATTCTAAACAGTCTGATTTCGGATATCGTCTGCAGGCGGGCCGTGGTGTAAGGAAACACATAGTTGCCTGCATACTAACCCTACGACCATTGATGTATACGATTGCAGACTTGCCAGTTGACAACAAGCTTCAGACCGTCGAATATGATCTTGAGCTTGAATCAGCACTCCGCATGATGTTTGAGAACGGCTACACACAAGTTGGCGTTGAACGTGATGGTGAACTGGCTGGGATTGTCACTTACAGATCGGTTGTCCGAACATTATTATCGTTGAATCAACTGGATGTGGGCCACAAGACGCTTGATAACATTTCAGTTGGAGCAGCAGTTGAAGATGCGCACACGATCAGTGAGGATGAGAACGTACTCGCCGTATTTGATTCACTTGCGGAGTATACCTATATTGTAATCAATCGCGAGGAAGAGTGGCGTATTCTGACTGACTACGACCTCCTGACTCGATTGAAACAGATGCTCGAACCGTTTTTATTGATTGAATCAATTGAGATGCAGTTGCGTGAAATATTTAGAAAGGTGTTCGGCGATTCACTGTCTGAACAACTGGCTGAAACGTTTAATGAGGAACATCCACTACCAACACCAGCATCTGTCGAACATTGTAGCTACGCGCACTATGCCCAGTTCATCTCCATTCATTGGGCTGAATTTGAACTTCTTTTTGATGATCAACAGGACGTAATCCGTGAGTTAGTGCTTGAAATTGGTGATATGCGAAATCAGCTCTTTCATTTTCGAATTGGGGGCTCAGATGAGTTTGATCGGGATTTACTCCGCTTTGGCCAGTCGTACTTCTCCTCAGTGTAGGCTCAAACGAAGTCATAGAAAGCGTCAATACTCACAAACCCGAATCAATTGTTGTTATCTGGTAAAATAAATAGACAGTGTATAGTGGCTGGAGAGTAACAAACAAGCTGGGTAAATATGACTAATGGCACTAATTTCTTCAGCAATACATCTGGCACGCGCGAAGAAATCTTAGAATCCACATTTCATGCATTATGTGAGCATGGATATGCTGGGCTTACGATTTCCAAGATTGGAGACCATTTCAATAAAAGCCAGTCTCTCATCTATCACCACTATGATGATAAAGATGACTTACTTCTAGATCTGCTTGAATATATACTGGAAGAACTCGAATCACAGGTTCCTCTATCAACACAATCACCAAAAGAATATATCAATGAAATCGTTGAGCAAATATTTGGAGACACAGATAGCTCAAATGCGCAATTTTCAAAGGCAGTGTTGGAGTTACGAGCACAAACAGCCCACAATGAGGAATATCGAGAGTTGTTTAAACGAAGTGATGAGTTTGTTCGCAAGCAAATAGCACTGGTCATCCAAGAAGGCAGTGAGCAAGGAGTATTTGATGTGGAGCAGCCGAAGCAGGCCGCTGCACTTTTTCAGACAGTTATTGTAGGGATTCAAGGTCAACGAACGACAGATGATCAAAATATGATTGGAAGCACAAAAGCTGAATTTCAGCGATATGTTGATCAATGTCTTCTATCTTCAGCAGAAAGAAAGTAGGTCATTTAAAATGAACTGTGTGTCTGTAATCACTTCTGAGGCAGATATCCACATTGTCTGATTATAGATTTCTTTGATTCGTTCCAGAGAGATAGACAATTTTTGCACCACGAACGGTGATTTGGTGGATACAGATCAAGGGACTTCTTCTTTGATGCTGATGGTTCTCCGCATAGGGGGCCGGTATCAAATGGGATATGAAGTCTGATTCCACCTTTTGGTGATAAATAAACCGTATTAATGTATTTCTCTACCCCTACGACCGCTTCTTGAGCCACCATACCCAATGAAGGGTCTTGGTAGATATATAATTGTTGACTGTATATTCAATCTATCATCAACTGTATTTATTTACTAACACAGTCAGACTTGGTTTGGTTGGCACGACCTGATTATGATAGTTGAGAGGTCAATACGTGGGTTAAAATAACCGGAATCGACCATATCTACCGTCCAGTGATTGAATGCGAGCTGAAGAAGCCACTACCAAGACAAGCCTTTGCTACTGAGTAATTCGGAACCCATATATGATTGAATATTCAATCAACAATAACGCGATCAAGCTGATCTAAAAATCAACTTCAATTTGAAATATGAATGTCGAATATCAAAAATACATAGATGTAATTGATAGGTGGATTGTAAATAGAAGCAAGACAGTCATACTTGCTTTTCTTGTTCTCACACTCATCCTCTCTGCTGGTTTGGGAATGACTGCAACTGATTCAGGAACATCGCAATTTACCGAGGGGGTTCCTGCTCAGGAAGCTTTTGACGATGTCAACGATAACTTTGAACAGCAACCATTCACTGAGGGGACTGGAACTACGACACTCATACAACAAGAACAGAATGTGCTTGCAAAACAGTCGCTTGTGTCAATGCTGAAAGCACAAAACCGGCTTGAACAGCGTCCATCTCAACATGTCTCTGGTACTAGCAGTTTTGCTCAAATTGTTGCCCAGGCCTTAGATTCAGAAGCGACTACCACAGAAGCTCAAATACGAGCTCTCGAAGGGGCGGGCCGCTCTGAGATCAAGCAGACTACACGGGAAATACTCGAGCAACAATCGTCGACGGCAGGCCTTTTGAGCAATGATCTGAACAGAAAAGATCCCTCGGCATCTGCAACGTTAGCTACGGTCACTCATCAAGTCGATGGGTTGTCTAGTGGTAGTAGTGCTGGCACACAGGGCACATCGCCACTGACACCGATACAACAAGAAGCAGAGTTTGTCGTCGGTTCAGTTGGAAGCGATATCACTGTATTCGGTAGTGGACTCATCTCAGCAGAACTGAGTAGCGTTATTTCAGATTCACTTATATTGGTTATACCTGCCGCAACACTTCTCATATTCATTTTCCTCGTCATTGCGTACCGAGACCCATTTGACCTGCTAGTCGGGCTGATCTGTATCGGGATGACCATGGTATGGACGTTTGGGTTCATGGGGTGGGCTAATATCCCATTCACACAGATGCTAATTACGGTACCACCGCTCCTGCTTGCGATTGGTATTGATTTCGGTATCCACGCGGTCAATCGATATCGTGAGGAACGTGTTGAAGGAATTAATCCAACCGAGTCAATGGAAACTGCGACTGATCAGTTGCTACCTGCATTCTTCATCGTAACAGGAACAACTGTACTTGGGTTCGCTGCAAATTTGGTCAGCGATCTTGGGCCGATTCGCGATCTTGGGCTCGTTGCTGGTATTGGTATAATTTTCACCTTCTTGATTTTCGGAATTTTTCTACCCGCTCTAAAGCTATTTGTTGATACGAAGAGAGAGAAATACAATCTCCCATCATTCAGCATCGCACCTCTTGGATCAGAAGATTCCTCGACGGGAAAGGTGCTATCGATCGGGGTTACAATCGCACGCCGTGGGCCATATGTGTTCTTTGCTTTGATCTTGATTTCAACGGCAGTTATGGGTGCATATGGAACTGGTATCGATACACGGTTTACCACCGAGGATTTCCTGCCACCTGAGGAGAGTCCAGACTACGTAGATAATCTCCCCGATGCCATCGCACCAAGTGAGTACACGGTCACGAAAAACATCAATTTCTTAGAAGATAAATTCGAAAGCAGTGACAGTGATACCGTTACAGTGTTTATTAAGGGGGAATTACAACGAGATTCTCGGTTGGAAGAGTTATATCGGATACATAGTGATCCACCTGATTCGTTTGTGGAAAGTGGTGGCAGAGCTGATGCAACAAGCATACTCAGTGTCATCAACCAGTACAAACGTACTTCTCCGGAGTTTGCAGCTCTAGTCAATAGAAACGATATTAATGACAATGGAATTCCGGATGAAAATCTTGGGAGGATCTACAAGGAACTGTTCAGTTCCTCCTATGCAGATCGCGCCGGATCATATATCACAGAGGACTATTCAAGCACTCGAATCGTCTACTCTGTAAAATCAGACGCAAGCCAAGAAGAAGTGACTGCAGACACGCAAATGGTTGCAGATCGGATGAGAATGTCAGCTACAGCAACTGGAAGCGTCGTAGTGACAAAAGCTGTCTCGGATGTTATTGCTGAGTCGGCATACATTAGCTTAGCTCTTGCAATCCTTGCGTCAGCTGTATTCCTCTTGATTGCGTATTGGATTCTTGAACGACGGCCGGGACTTGGTATTGCAAATCTGGTTCCGATTCTGCTAACAGTAGCAGCTCTTGCGGCGACAATGCGGTACCTCGATATCCCGTTCAATGTGCTTACTGGAACGACACTGTCCATTGGGATTGGTTTAGGAATCGATTATTCTGCTCACCTTGTCCACCGCTTTTCGGAGGAGTATCGTGGATCTGTTGAGTTGTATGATGCACTTGCTGTAAGCGTTAGAGGAACTGGTGGTGCGTTAGCCGGAAGTATGCTCACAACGACATCTGGAACGGGTGTATTAGTACTAGCAATTGTTCCAATTCTCGGGCAATTTGGGCTGCTTATTGCACTCAGCGTCCTGTATTCGTTCGTTGCCTCTGTCTTGACGCTTCCTACCACACTCGTGATGTGGAAGCGCGGCGGAGACCACCTGAAAAAATACCGTATATTGTCCTAATTACTATTTTGTTGAAACTATTCTCATTGGGCGCACTTCTCAACACTAAATACGCGCTGTCTATTCATCACTCGGGAGATCATTTTATCTTGTAGCTGATAGGTTGCCGAGTAACCGACGCAGAGGATGAAGTCAGCAGTGTTTGATATTTCAACCAATACATAATGAAAATGCCCTTGCTTCCATTTGAGATAGAACATGAATGCAAAACGTCTTGACCTGATCAGACATATTATGACTAATGGAAGACAATACAACTCATCAAGAAAACAGTAAACACGAATCTGACTGGTATCAAACGCTCATTGAACAGGTTGATGATCTCATCACAGTCGTCGATACCGACGGTACAATTACCTACGTTAGTCCTGCTGTCACACGAATTCTTGGCTACGACCCTGAGGAATTGATCGGCCACGAGGGATATGAATTCGTACATCCAGAAGATCAAGAACGAAATGTCGACGCCTTAGAGACTGTTCTGTCGAATCCCTCTACATCCAAGACCATCGAAATCAGATTTCGCCATGCAAACGGCTCGTGGCGATGGATCGAAGCCACAATGCGGAATCGACTCGACGATGATGTCATTGATGGGATTCTGCTTAGCAGTCGGGATATCACTGAGCGAAAAGAGTACGAGGCTGAAGCCCAGGAACTCGCCGAAGAGTACGAAGCTCTCTTGAACAACGTTGAAGATGCCATCTTCCTCATCAATGTCGAAGAGAGCGATGAGGGTATCCGATTCGAATTTGAACGCCTCAGCCCGTCCTA
>Ga0209917_1000821_pt1 | contig 12984 bp, 11 predicted proteins | sample SalPon2_C_H2O_MG_FD_185710 | JGI IMG/M metagenome (GOLD analysis project Ga0209917, IMG submission 185710) | Salt pond water microbial communities from South San Francisco under conditions of wetland restoration - Salt Pond MetaG R2_C_H2O_MG... | ecosystem: Environmental > Aquatic > Non-marine... | reverse complement strand
CGGGATGATGTCCACGGCCTCGGCGAACGCCTCGACGGCGAGGGCCTCGCGGCCGTCGACGTCGTCGGCGTAGTCGCGCAGACCGAGCGCGAGTTCCGACTCGGGGGCACCGCCGCCGGGCAGGACTTTGCCGTCCTCCAGCGTGGTGCGAACGACGCCGAGCGAGTCCTCGACCGCGCGCTCGACTTCGTCGACGACGTGTTCCGTGCCGCCGCGGAGGACGAGCGTCACGGACTTGGCCTCGGCCACGTCCTCGACGAAGATGCGCTCGTCGCCACCGATGTCCTTCTGAGCGACGGAGCCGGCGAAGCCGAGGTCGTCCTCGGTCAGGTCGTCGACGGAGCCGACGACCGTGCCGCCGGTCGAGCGAGCGAGCCGGGAGAGGTCGCTGTCCTTCGCGCGGCGGACGGCGAGGATGCCCTCCTGGGCCAGGTAGTGCTGGGCCATGTCGTCGATGCCGTTACCCACGAAGACGACGTCGGCGCCGACCTCGGTCAGGTGGTCGACCATCTCCTGCAGCTGTTTCTCCTCCTGGTCGAGGAACTGCTGGAGCTGGTCGGGGTCGGTGACGTTGACCTCGGCGTCGATTTCGGTCTCCTTGACTTCGAGCGCGCCGTCGATCAGCGCGATGTCGGCGTCCTCGACCGCGTAGGGCATGCTGTCGCTGACGCGTTCCTTGTCGACGATGACGCCCTCGATGAGCTCCGAGTTGTCGATGGCGCCGCCGACGACCTTCTCGATGGAGACGTTGTCGGTGTCGACGCCGTCGTCGTCGCGCACGGCGAGCACGGCGTCGACGAGCAGGTCCGCGAGCTGGTCCTTGGCGCTCTCGGCGCCCTTGCCCGTCATCGCCGTCGCGGCGATTTTGACGAGCGTCTCGCGGTCGTCCGGGGAGACGTCGATGGCGTTCTCCTCGAGGATCTCCTTTGCCTTCTCCGCGGCCCGGCGGTAGCCCTGGGCCAGCGTCGTCGGGTGGATGTCCTGGTCGATGAGCTCCTCGGCCTCGTCGAGGAGTTCACCGGCAACGACGACGGCCGTCGTGGTGCCGTCGCCAACCTCGTCCTCCTGAGTCTCGGACACCTCGACGATCATGTTCGCGGCGGGGTGGTCGATGTCCATCTCCTTCAGGATCGTGACGCCGTCGTTCGTGACGACGACGCTCCCGCCGGAGTCGACGAGCATCTTGTCCATCCCTTTCGGGCCGAGTGTGGTCCGTACGGCTTCCGCGACGGCCTTGCCGGCCGTGATGTTCATCGTCTGGGCGTCTTTCCCCTGGGTCCGCTGGGAGTCCTCGCCGAGAATGATCATCGGCTGACCTTGCTGCATTCGCTGAGACATAATCAATCATCGATTGATTGTGATTCTATAAAAAAGTTGTGTTTCGTCGTATGGGACACCCTCACGCGGTCACGGGATTAGCCGAATTGGGCGGCAACGTGAGGCTGGGGGAATATCGTTACTCGGTACCACGGACCGAACGGTGATGATGACGGGCCGCGAGTGGAGAAATGCGTCATACGGTTTGCCGTACGTCAGTCCCGGGTGGTTCGCCGACCCACCGGGACACGGGTACAGCACTCCGTATCAGTTCGACGGCTGGAGGTCCGCGCCGCGGGTCAGTTCGTTGTGCTTGCGTTCGAGGAAGCCGTAGACGGCGCCGTGGGGTGCCCCGTCGAGCAGCATCTCGGCGGCCCGGCGGACGGCTTGGACCTCCTCCGGCTGGCCGATGATGCCGAGGGTCGTGCCGTAGATCACGACCTCGGCGCCCGTAAGCTCCTCCATCAGTTCACGGGTCCGACCGTCCTCGCCGATGAGGCGGCCCTTCTGTCGCTGGAGGTCGTTTTTGTTTCGCGTGGCGTCGTCGATGTCGATGAGGTCGAACATCCGCATGTCGTCGTCGAGCAGGGAGAGCGCCGCGTCGGGACGGAACCCGCGGCCGATGGCGCGGACGATGTCCGGCGCCACCATCGCGGTGACCGGGTCGCCGACGGCGTCGATGGCGACGCTCCCGCTCTCGCTATCGATGTCGAGGCGGACGTCGGCACGTCGCTCGATTTCACGCATCGTCTCGCCACCGTCGCCGATGAGAACGCCGAGACGGTCCTGCGGAACCTTCACGTGCTGCATACCCGCCGATACCGTTCGGAGCGGTTTAAGCGTTCTCGCTCGGGGCTACGGCTCCGCGTCGACTGCCGTTACGAACGAACGCAGGTCCGCGGGGTCGACTTCGAGTCCCTGCCGGCCGAAAAACGACGCCACGTTCCGGCAGTCCCGTTCCAGAAAGTCGTCGGCGTTCGGGTGGTGGACCGTCACCGCCTGTCCCAGATCGATCACCACCAACTCGCCGTCGTGGATGATCAGGTTGTACTCCGAGAGGTCGCCGTGGACGAGGCCGGCGCCGTAGAGCCGGCGCATATACTCCCGAACCACCTCGAACGCCGTCTCGGGGTTCTCCACCGTCACTTCGGCCAGCCGCCGGGCGCGCTCTTCGACCAGCCCCACCAACTCCATCACGAGGACGTTGCGCTCGACGGCGATGGGTTCCGGGACGCGGACGCCCGCTTTCCGCGCGCGGCGCAGGTTCGCGAACTCCTTTTTCGTCCACGCGAGCACGATTTTCTTCTTGTCCGAGCCGATCCCCTCGAACCGCGGATCGCCTTCCAGATACTCCCGCATCTGCTGGAAGTTCGAGGCGTTGATGCGGTAGATTTTCACCGCCACGTCCCGGTCGTCGGCGCCGAGCGCCTCGTAGACGTTCGCCTCCTTCCCCGTCGAGATGGGGCCGCCGAAGGCGTCGATGTAGCCGTCCTGGACGAGTTTGTAGATGGCCGCGAAGGTGGCGTCGTCGAACACCGACTGCTCCACTTTGAACTGGTCGGCGTCCTTCAGACGCTTGCGAAACTCGGCGAACTCCCGATCCCGTTTTCTGGCGATGCGGTCGGCCTCGGTGTCGGAGACGTCGATCTCCTCCCACTCGTCGCCGAAATCCTCGCCCTCGCCTTCCTCGGGGTCGAGCAACCCGTACTCCTCTGTCATCTACGTCCGGGTACGCGGGCGAGGGGGAAAAGCGTGGGTATCGACCAGTATCGGTCGGCTGTGGATCGAGTGTCGGAGAACCGAGCGACACGGTCGGTCGTAACTGTCTCGATAGACCGCCACCTCGGGCTGTCGGGTATCGTGATCGACGTACAGCCGACGCAAGCACGCGAGCGAAGCGATCACACGCAGCGAGTCCCGGGAGTCGAGACGGCGGGGGCTTTCGAGGTGGTTACAGGGTCAGCGTGATCCGAGCCACCATCGACATCCGAGGCCGGTGACCGTCGCGCTTATCCACCCCGCTCTACAACCGATTCTCGATGCGTCCCGACCCGCTCTACGCCCGGTATCCGTTCTTCAACGCCGCCCGTGAGGCGGTCCAGCGGGCGGATATCTCCCCACCACGGCTGGTCACCGAGGGCGACCCCGCCGTCGAGCGCGCCCGCGAACGCGTCGAGCGCGCGCTCATGTCCGGGACGGTGGCGTCGGAGACGCCCGGACGCTGGAGTGACCGCGACGAACTCCTCTCCTATCCCATCGCGCGCATCCTCGTCTCGCTGGTCGACGTGCGAGCCGCGGTCGAGAAGTACGCCGAGGCGGAGGCCGAGACGGCGTTCGACCGCCTTCGCGAGGACCTCGACGCCGACGACGCGGAACTGCGGAGCGTCTCGACGCCGCGCGCCGACCTCGACACCGTCCTCGACGAGTTCGACCTCGACGGGACGGTACGGCGGGTCGACGACGACCCGAACCGCGCCGGGTTCCGGATCGACGTGACCGCGTATCTCCGACTGGCCGACCCCGACTGGGGCGACGGCTGGCGGCTCGTCAACCGTGACCTCGCCGCGGGCGCAGTGCCAATCGACGGTGACGAACTCCGCCGCCTGCTCCGGGAGGCCGTCCGCCGCCGGGTCGCCGACGGCCTCCCGTTCGAGGTGCGGGGAAGCGCCGGCGGCGACGCCATCGCCGAGGCCCTGAGCGAGGACGTGGCGACCCTGCGTGACCGTCTCGCGGAGCGCGAACGGCTGCCGGACGTCGAGGCCGTGATCCCGGGGCAGTTCCCACCGTGTATGCAGGCGTTGCTCGACGGGGACGGGGAGGACTTGCCACCACACGCCGCCTTCGCGGCCACCGCCTTCCTCGTCTCGCTCGGCCTCGACGCCGACGCCATCGCGGAGCGGTGGCCCGCGCTCGACGACGACTCCCTCACCTACCGGACGACGGTGCTTGCGGACACGAACGGGAGTCAGTACCCCGCGCCCTCGTGTGCGACGATGCAGGCGTTCGGCGACTGCGTGAATCCGGACGAGCGCTGTGAGACCATCGATCACCCGCTCCGGTACTACGCGGCGGCGGTTGCGGACGCGGACGTCGACGCCGACTAACCTACCGATCGAGAAGGAGGCCGACGCCGGCCATCAGGAGGATGAACAGAACGATAGCGCCGACGAGCGCGAGCCCGCCGTTCGAACCCAATCCACCGTCGTTGAAGGTGGTGCCGATGCCGACGACGAAGGCGACGAAAACCCCCACCGCGACGACGGAGATGGCGATTTTCCGGACCATCCCCTCTTCGAGTTCCATATGCGGGCATCCGCCGGCCACCTCAAAAGGGCTTCGATGACACGGCGCCCCCGGAGACCCCGTTTTTGCCACCCAGGCCGCCCGAAACGAGGGTTTAGATGTGTCGATCCCCAAGGAACGACACCGGAGCGACGGTCGCTCCACACCCATGACGCACCCAGCACATACACCCGCGTCACTGCCGGCTACCCGCTCGAAGACCACGTTCCCCGCCGCCGGAACGGCGGGCCGCGCCAGGCGTGCCCGCGTCGAACCGATGGCGGTCCGCCCGCTCCGCGACGGCCGCTACGCCGTCGAGACGGCGGGCGGGACGTACGTCGTCGACCTCGACGCCCGCACGTGCACGTGCCCGGATCATCAGCTTCGGGGCGCCCGCTGTAAGCATCGACGCCGGGTCGCCCTCGAGGTGACCGAAGGACTCGTCCCCCCGCCCGGCGAACGCACCGCCGTCTGTGCGGTCTGTGGCGGGCGGACCTTCGTCCCGACGGCGTTCGAGGGGCCCGCGCTCTGCCCCCGTCACGACCATCGACCGGGGACGCTCGTCCGCGACCGTGAGACGGGCGACCGCTTGATCGTCGTCGCGGCGACCGGCGAACGCGCCGACCGCGTCGAGACGGCGGAGGGTCGCCTCGTCGCCGACTACCCGACCAACGCCGCCTACGGTACCCACGAACCCGTCTTTCGGGTGGTCTACCTCGACGCCCTCCGGCGCGACGGCGACGTGAAACGCTACGCGTTCCCGGCGTCGCGGCTGCGGCGGATCGATCACGCCGACGAGTCGGACACCGACCCCGCGCCCACGGACGGGACGGCGTCGCCGACGGCCGCCTACGCGTCGTCGAGGCGCGCCTGCGTCGAGTGACCGGCGAGGGCGTCCAGATCCTCGCCGTCGGCCAGCGCCGTCCCCTTTTTGACCCGGTAGTTGCCCCCGTCGGTGACGTGCAGGTCGCCGGGGTGGAAGAAGTACCAGTCCTCGCGGTCGAAGCGGACGGCGATGCGGGCCTTCGCGCCGAAGTTGCGCGCGAAGTAGATGAGGGATTCGACCTCCTCTCCCGAGAGGTAGATGGGGTCACCGGCGCTCGATTTCGCCTCGATGGCGTAGAATTTGTCGCCGTCGCCGGCGAGCACGTCCGGCAGGTCACGCTCGGTGGCGCTCCCGCTCGCGGGCGCACGCATGACCGCAAAGCCCGCGGCGTCGAGTTCGTTGACGAGTTCGCGCTCCCGGCGGTCCCCCTTGCGGTTCGCGGACATACGGGCACTGGGCGGTGGCGATTTATAAAGGAACGGGCCGGGGTCGTGGGGCCCGTCGTAACTGGTACCGCCCGGTGGCGACACACCGGTCGCGACGGACACCGAGCCCGGTCAGTCGTCGGCGTTCGGGGAACGGGGTTCCTCGCGCTCCTCGAACGGGGGCGGTCCCGCCGTGCCGGGTGCGGGGACGGCCCACGCCGCGACGGCGGCGAGCAGGCAAACGGCGAGCGAGGCGACGAAGACGACCCGGAGCCCCGCCATCATCACCGCGCCGAGGCCGGCGGGCGGCGTCCCCCCGAGCAGGAGCCGTTGTAGGTCGCCGATGGAGTCGACGCCGGGCACCGTCGCGAGGCGGTCACGGAGCGTGACGTTCATCACGAACCCGAGAACCGCGACGCCGGCGGTGCCGCCGAGATTGCGGAAGAACTGCTGGGAAGAGGTGGCCAACCCCATCCGCTCGGTCCCGAGGTGGTTCTGGATGGCGGTCAGCAGCGGCGGCGTGAGCGCGCCCATCCCGACGCCCATCAGGAAGACGTTGGAGACGAGTAGCCACAGCGGCGTCGCCGTCGACCAGACGGCGGCGGCGACGGCGAAGGCGACGACCAGCGTCCCGGTCCCGGCGCGGACGAGACGCCGTTCGCCGACCCGGGCGACGACCTGTCCGGAGAGAAAGCTCGTCCCCGACCAGCCGATGGAGATGGGGAAGACGGCGATGGCGGCACTCCCGGCACCGCTCCCGACGCTCTGGACGTACAGCGGGACGTACGTGATGGCGGCGAAGAGCGCGAAACTGGAGAGGAAGGCCGTCGCGTTCGTCGACCCGAAGGTGCGGTCACGGAACAGCGAGAGCGGGACGAGCGGCTGTGAGGCCCGGCGCTCGACGACATAGAAGGCGACGAGGCCGACGGTCCCGAGGGCGAGCAGCGGGAGGGCGGCGTCGCTCGCCCCTTCGAGCAACTGCAGGCCGACGATCAGGGCGCCGACGCCGAGGACGAGGGTGGCCGCACCGAGGTAGTCCACGTCGGGGTCGGCGCTGCCCGTCGACTCCTCCAAGGACGTGGCGACGAGGACGACGGCGGCGATGCCGATGGGGACGCCGAGGAAGAATACCCAGCGCCAGCCGAGCGTCTCGACGACGGCGAAGCCGAGGAGGGGGCCGAGGACGCTGGAGATACCCCAGACCGAACTGGCGAGGCCGATGGCCTTGCCACGCTTTTCCGGCGGGTAGATGACGCCCAGAATGGTGTACGGGATGGCGAACATGGCGCCGGCGCCGACACCCTGTACGGAGCGGAAGGCGACCAGTTGGAGCATATCCCGCGCCAGCCCACAGAGGACGCTCCCGGCGACGAAGACGGCGACGCCGACGTAGAACAGCTTCTTCCGGCCGTAGATGTCGGCCAGCCGGCCGTACAGCGGCATCGACACCGCCGCGAAGAGCATGTACGCCGCGAAGGCCCACGAGTAGTACTGGAGGCCGCCGAGCGACCCGACCACCGTCGGCATGGCGGTGCTGACGATGGTGCCGTCGACGGCCGCGAGAAAGATACCGAGGAGGACGCCGAGCGTCGCGCGTCGGCGTCGACGGTCGGTCATACGCGTCGTATCGGCGGCGACGAGTTAAGCGGTCGGATGACGAACACGACGACCGCAGGTTTTCTATCGGTGGCCCGTGAGGCGAGACCAATGTCCGCTTCGAACCCGGTGCCGACGCGCCGACTCAACGTCGGCGGGCTGGTCGTCGCGGCCGTCGGGTTCGGGCTGACCCGCTACACCGTCCTCGACACGCTCGACCCCGGTGCGTCGCTGCTCTCGTTCCTGTTGGGCGAGGCACCAGTACTCGTCGCGGGCTTCGCCCTCACTGCCTTCGGAGTGGGATTGACCGTGAGTTCCCGCGAGTCCGTAGCCGTCGGCGTCATCGCGAAGTGGTGTCTCCTCGGCACTGCGGGGATGGGCGTGGTCGTCGCGCTGACGTACGCGGCGATGTCGCCGGGGCCGGTGATGACGACCCAGTCGCGACTCGTCGCCAACGCACTCGTCGGCGGCGCCGTCGGTGGCACTATCACCGGGGTCCGCTCGGCCCGGCTGCGTCGACACCGGGCGGACGAAGCCCGACAGGCCGACCGGCTGACCGTCCTCAATCGACTCCTCCGACACGAGGTGCTCAACAAGGTGAACGTCATCGACGGCTATGCGCGCGTCGGCGACGAGCAGACCGAGGGCGGGCGGACGGTCGACGCGTGGGGCGTCGTGCGACAGCACGCCGACGCCATCGACGAGGCCATCGCGGAGGTCGGCGTGTTGACCGAGTCGACGACGCCACGACCCACCGACCTGTCCGGCCACCTCCGGGACGCGGTCGAGTCGGTCCGCGCCGCCCACCCCTCGGCGACCGTCGAGGCCGACGATGCCCCGGCGGTCGAGGTTCAAGGCTCACCACATCTCGACGTGTTGTTCGGACACCTCGTCGAGAACGCCGTCGTCCACAGCGACCGCGACGATCCGACGGTGGAGGTCGACATCGAGACGGACCGCCGCGAGGTCCGGGTCACCGTCACCGACGACGGGCCGGGGCTCCCGCCGGCCCAGCAACGCCTCGTCCGCGGTCCCGTGACACCCGAGGAGGACGACCCCACGTCGGGCTTTGGCCTCGCTATCGCACGGCTCATCCTCAAGGACGTGGACGGTGACCTGACCGTCGAGACGCCGGTAGCGGACGGCCGCGGCACCGCCCTGACGGTTCGACTGCGCCGCGCCGACGCCCCGGACGAGCGGTTCGGCGTCGCCCCGTCCAGACTCCGCTGTGGCGCGCTCGCGGGGCTAGTGGCGGGCGGGATCATGGGGTTGGTGACGCAGTTCGTCGCCGGTCGGATGGCCGTCATCGGCGCGCTCTACGGCGTCGATAACGTCGCCGTCGGCTGGGTCTCACACCAGTATCACAGCGTCTTCTTCGCGTTGCTGTTCGTCGCCGCGACGGCCTCGTGGGTCGACGACGACTGGCAGACGCTCCTCGGCCTCGGTACGGGCTACGGGGCGTTCCTCTGGTTGGTGGCCGCGGGCATCGTGATGCCCCTCTGGCTCCGCCTCGTCGGCGTCCCGGCACCACTGCCGAATCTCGGCTTGGCGTCGCTGGCGAACCACCTCCTCTGGGGCGTCGTCTTCGGCGGCGGCTACGCGTGGCTCGTCGGTCGGACGTAGCCGCTCACGTCCCGTGATCCCACGAGTCCAGATACTCGGACTGTTCGTCGCTCAGGTCGTCGATAGCGATGCCTTCGGCGTCGAGTTTCACTTCGGCCACCTCGCGGTCGAGGCGGTCCGGCACCGCGTGGACGCCCGCGTCGTAGGCGTCGGGATTCTCGGCGAGTTCGCGTACGCAGACCGCCTGCACGCCGAAGCTCTGATCCATTACCTCGACGGGGTGGCCCATCGAGAGCGGGCCGGCGAGATTGACGAGTCGGCCTTCGGCGAGGACGTTCAGTCGACGGCCATCCGGGAGTTCGTACTCCTGCACGCCGTCGCGGACCTCGCGGGTCGAGACGGCCATGTCGGCGAGTTGGTCGAGGTTGATCTCCACGTCGAAGTGGCCGGCGTTGGCCAGCAAGACGCCGTCGCCCATCGCCTCGAAGTCCTCGCGGGTGATCACGTCGCGGTTGCCGGTCGTCGTCACGAACACGTCGCCCTCGCCCGCCGCTTCGTGCATGGGCATCACGTCGTAGCCCTCCATGTGCGCTTCGAGGGCACGCCGGGGGTCGACTTCCGTGACGATCACGTCGGCGTTCATCCCCGCGGCCTTCTTCGCGACGCCGCGGCCGCAGTAGCCGTAGCCGCCCACGACGACTGTCTTGCCCGCGATGGCGAGGTTGGTCGTCATGGCGATGTTGGTCAGCGCCGACTCGCCGGTGCCGTGGACGTTGTCGAACAGCGTCTTCATCGGCGTGTCGTTGACGGCGAACATCGGATACTCCAGCGCGCCGTCGTCGGCCATCGACCGCAGACGGTGGACGCCCGTGGTCGTCTCCTCGCAGCCACCCTTGAGTTGCGGGATCAACTCGGGATGTTCGTCGTGGATGTGGGTCACCATGTCGGCGCCGTCGTCGACGGTGATGGTGGGGTCGACGCCGACGACGGCTTCGATGGCGTCGTAATACTCGTCGGTGTCGACGTCGTGGACGGCGTAGGAGGTGACGCCGTCGACGGCGTCGAGCGCCGCGCTCACGTCGTCCTGGGTCGAGAGGGGGTTACAGCCGGTGATGGCAACCTCCGCGCCGCCGACGGCGAGGAGTTCGACGAGCACCGCGGTTTTGGCCTCGACGTGCATCGCCATCGCGATTCGCTCGCCGGCGAGGGGTTGCTCGGCCGCAAACTCCTCACGGAGTTCGGCGAGGATGGGCATGTGCGCCTCCGCCCAGTCCATCTTCCGACGGCCCTCGGAACGAGCGGTCGCGGGGTCGTCGAGTCGCTCGGCTATGGTGGGAGCAGTCATACGTTCCGTAATGCGAGGCGTGGCAAAACGCTACCGTCTCGAAGCCCGGAGAGCGGGCCACCGAGTCAGCGGTGGCCCGCTCTCGACGGGTTCGAGACCCGCGGAGTCGTCGAGTAGGCCACCGAGTCGGCGACGGGACGCTCTCGACGGGTTCGAGACCCGCGGAGTCGTCGAGTAGGCCACCGAGTCAGCGGTGGCCCGCTCTCGACGGATTCGAGACCGACGACCGCACGGAACCTCGTCCCGTAGTGAGTACTGTAAGTCAGTACCGGCGTGTTGCCGAACGGGGCGGCAACACGCCAGTAACCAATCACAATAAACAGTATCAGACGCCCGCCCGATCCAGCAGCCCCTCCGCCCGCTCCGCGGCCCGCGCCATCACCGCCGTCTCGTCCATCGTCAGCACCTCCCGGTCGCGCATCAGCACCTCGCCGTCACAAATCGTGTGGCGCACGTCCGATCCGCGGACGGCGTACGCGAGGTGGCTCACGATGTCGTGTTCGGGCGTCAGATGCGGCGCGTCGAGGTCGATAACCGCGAGGTCGGCGGCGGCGCCGGCCTCGATCCGGCCGGTATTCAGGCCAAGCACGTCCGCGCCGCCCGCCGTCGCCATGTTGACGGCGGCGGGGGCGGCCACGGCGCTCGCGTCGTCGGCCGCGAGTTTCCCGAGCATCGCCGCGTCCCGCAGTTCGTCGAAGAGGTCGAGGTCGTTGTTCGAGGCGGCGCCGTCGGTGCCGAGGCCGACAGGGACGCCGGCGTCGAGGAGACGCTGGACTGGCGCCATCCCGGAGGCGAGTTTCATGTTCGACGCCGGGCAGTGGACGACGCCCGTGCCCCGCCGGGAGAGGAGGTCGACCTCCGCGTCGTCGAGGTAGACGCCGTGGGCGAGGAAATCCGCCTCGGTGCAGAGCCCCATCTCCGCGGCCCACTCAAGGGGGCGCATCCCCCGTTCCTCGACGATAGGGTCGACTTCGTCGACCGTCTCGTTGGCGTGGTAGTGGACCGGCACGCCCGCCCCGTGGGCCTCGCTGGCCGCCAGTTCGAGCAACTCGGGCGTGACGGTCGTGAGGCTGTGGGGCATCACGGCGGTCGAAATCCGTCCGTCCGCGGCGCCGTCGAGGCGTCGGGCCATCTCGATCGACTCCTCGATGTCGGCGCGGGCCGCCGCGTCGTCCTTGCCGGCCGAGATGGCGCCGTGACCGAGGACGGCCCGCACGCCCGTCCGGTCGACCACGTCGGCCGTGCGGTCGATTTCGAAGTACATGTCGGCGAACGTCGTCGTCCCCGACTTGATCATCTCGAGGATGCCCAGGGCGGCGCCGGCCGCGATATCGTCGGGTTCGAGCGCCGCCTCGACCGGCCAGATGTCCTCCCGGAGCCAGACGTCGAGGGGTTTGTCGTCGGCGTGGCCGCGCAGAAGCGTCATGGCGACGTGGGTGTGGGCGTTCACCAGCCCCGGCATCACCAGGTCGCCGTCGGCGTCGAGTTCGTCGTCGCCGGCGAGTTCGGCACCGATTTCGACGATGTCGCCCGCCTCGCGGTCGACCAGCACGTCCGCTTCGGTGACGGTCATATCCGATCGGAGGATTCGCCCGCCACGGATCGAGAGGGTACCCATACCCCACTCTTACCGCCGGCCGCGTTAAGTCCGGTTCGGTGAAAAGACGTTTACCGGTCGGGTCGGGAATGCCATCGATGCCCTCCATCACACGCAGACGTGCCCTCTCCGGAGCGGCGGCGCTCCTGACCGGATTCGCCGGCTGTTCCGGCGAGTCGTCGTCGGAGTCGAGCTATCCGCCCGAGGAAGTCGGGTCCGTCGAGGCCAACCCCGAGTCGTACAGCCTCCGCAACCCGAGCGCCGAACCGGTCGTCTGGACCGGCGAGCGCCCGACGCCGCGCGAGGACGACGACCGTCGGCACTACCGACACCACGCGTTCGTCACCGGGCCGGACGACGCCGCCGGCCTCTCCTTCGCGGACGTTCCCGGCGTCGACGGGGCCCGCGCCTTCCTCGACGCGACCGACTACGACGCCGCGACGGTGTACGTCGAGCAGTGGACCGTCCGGGAGTGTTTCGCGCCCGAACTCTGTCACGTCCAGTGGTCCGAGGACGACATCGACACGAGCTACGCCCGGCGCTACCGCGACGCCGACGTGGCCTGCGAGACGGACGCCGAGGACACGATCGCGACGCTGATCCGGATTCCCGAGGCGTTCGATCCGAGCGGTATCAACAGCTACGGATCGAGCTACGGCTCGGGCACCTGCGAGGAGCGCAACTCGCGGCTGCGACGGCGGCAAAACGAATCGCGGAGGGCGGAATGAACGACCACACGCTCACCCGTCGGGGCGCGCTCGCCGCCCTCGGCGCGCTCGCGGGATGTAGCGCGACGAACCCCCTCGGCGACGACCGGTCCGAACTCGACGGTGCATCGATCCGGGCGCTCGTCGACGACTCGGTGCCCGCGGTGCCGGAACGGCTCCCCGTCGGCGTCGGCGCGGCCCACCTCGCGGCGAGCGAGGAACGCGCGCGAGCGCTCCTCGACGCCGTGCCCGCGAGCCTCGGGCCCGAGGAGATTCCGAACGGCGCGATGCGCGAGCGGATTCGGCAGAAACGGGAGTATGCCGTC
>Ga0209917_1000817_pt1 | contig 13000 bp, 9 predicted proteins | sample SalPon2_C_H2O_MG_FD_185710 | JGI IMG/M metagenome (GOLD analysis project Ga0209917, IMG submission 185710) | Salt pond water microbial communities from South San Francisco under conditions of wetland restoration - Salt Pond MetaG R2_C_H2O_MG... | ecosystem: Environmental > Aquatic > Non-marine... | reverse complement strand
CTCGCAGAGCTGCGGGCAGCCCGCGACGCCGGGAATCTAACACAGGGTGAGTACCGCGCCCGTGTCGCCATCGTCGCCAGCCAGGCCACCAATGCCGAGCGAACCGCCGACCAACTCAACCGCACCGCCCGCGACCTTCCTGAGGCAGTCCGAGAGCGCAACGGAATCAACGAGACCGCGATCAACCGACTGCGGGCTGACGCCCGGAATCTCAGCGGGCCGGAGACCGCAGCGATCGCTCGCTCCATCGGTGGCACCACCGCCCGAAACCCGATGGCTGGCACCCGCGGGCCGTTCGGTGAACGCGGGCCGAGCGGTGAGATGCCGGCCGGCGACGCTGTCGACCAGCAACCATCCAGTGACGGACCCGGCGCGGATCGGGCCGGCGGCCCCGAAGACGGCGAGCCGTCCCCCGGCGACACCAACACGACACCTGCGGGTGGCGATGCTGACAGTCCTGCCACCGATCGGAACGCCGGCGACAGCGGTAGCGGTGACGGCCCAAGCAATGCTGGCGAGAGTGATTCCGGTGACACTGGCGGCAGTTCCAGTGACGCTAGCGGCAATAATCCCGGCGGAAACAGCGGCGGCTCGAATCGGCCGTAAGCTGAATGCGGCGAGAATAAGATCCGCTTAGTCGACGAGTCGACTCACGTCCGACAGCACCGCGGTCGCGGTTTCGGGGCCACCCGCGCCGCGGCCGCTGACGTTGAGCCGGCCGGCATGGGTCGTCTCCAGTTGGACGATATTGAGCGTCCCCGTCACCGACAGCGGGCCGTCGTCGGGGACGAGTCGTGGGCCGACACTGACACCGTCCGGCGTCGCCTCGCCGATCAGCCGGATCGTCCGGCCGTCCTCAGCGGCGAGTTCAAGCGCGCTTCCCGGGATATCGGTGATCCCCTCAACGGTTGCATCATCGAGGGTGTACTCCTCGTCGCCGTCGGCCAACACGTTCGAGAGGATGACAAACTTCAGGGCGGCGTCGATCCCCTCCACGTCGAACGTTGGGTCGGCCTCGGCAACACCGAGGTCTTTGGCCTCCGCGAGCACGTGGTCGTAATCGAGCCCCTCCGCGGCCATCCGCGAGAGGATGAAGTTCGCGGTGCCGTTGAGCACGCCGCGAGCGGCGGTGATGTGGTCGGCCCCAAAGTCATCGATCGTCGAGCAGATCGGGATCGCACCGCCAACAGTTGCCTCAAATCGGATCTGCCCCTCGCTTGCGGCCTCGGCGGCGCGGAGATCACCGTACCGCTCGGCGACCGGCCCCTTGTTGGCCAACACGGCGTGTTTGTCGCGCTCAAGCGCGTGGGTGACGTGTGAGAACCCCGGTTCGGCGTCGCCGAGCGTTGTTGGGGTTGCTTCGACCAACACGTCGTAGTCGGCATCGAGGGCGTCGTCTGGATCGCTGTCGCCGACGACACCCTCCTCGGCTTTGCGGTCGAGGACGGCCTCGGTGTCGATGCCCTCGGCGTCGATCGCGGCCGACGATGAGTCGGCGACGGCGGTGACGGTGTGGCCGTACTCGGCGGCCAACTCGACCACCGAGCGGCCGACCGCACCGACACCGAGAACGACGAGTCGCGCGCCAGTCATTGGCCTCCCCCCGTGAGTGGTTCGATGACATGAAGATCCTTGCCGTCGGCGATCTCTCGAAGCGTCGACAGCACCGCGTCGGTGGTTCCTGATTTGGTTTTGAGGCGTACTCGGGCGCTCGAACTGTCGTCGTTGCCGCGGGGTGACGACAGCGAGAGATCCGTCAACGACGCGTTGGCCGAGGCCTCGATCTGCTGGAGCGTATCCGAGAGGTCAGTGTCGACGAGATGGCCGACCAACAGCACGACCAACTCCTCGTCGTACCGCTCGGAGCCGGCTTGAATCACGTTGACGCCGGCCTCCCGGAGGGAGTCAACGATCCGCTCGAAACGGTCGGGCGCACAGGAAACGTCGACCTCGACGGGGATGTGGCCCCGCGGGGTGACGTTGCCGCGCTCGTGGTAGATCGACATGAGGTTGCCGCCGGCCTCCGAGATCGGCTCCAAGGCTCGTAGGAGTTCGCCGGGTTCGTCGACGAGTTCGAGCCGGATGGTGTGGGTCTGGCTCTCGCCTGCGGTGTCGCTCATCGGCGATCACCTCGGTGTGTGAGTGGACACGGTGTCGGTGTCGATCCCGACAGAGAGCCGCGGCTCCGTCGTGCGATACTAACCGGTCGGGAACGTGCCGTGTCCGTCGGCATACAGGTGTGACGTTTTGACGGACGGTATAAGACTGCATCGAAGGCGGCTCTCTGACCGCGGACAAGCAAAAACAGTGGGTCGACAGCGACGTTAGATGTAGTCGATACTCGGCGGGAGTTCCTGCTTCATCCCTTTGCGCTCGCGGATCTCGCTGATGATCTCGGGCTGGAGGCTGTCGACCAGCACGCGGAAGCCAGCGTTTTCCGTGTTCCACGACGCACGACCCTCGGTGGCCGAGCGGATGTCAGAGGAGAAGCCGATCATCTCTTCGACGGGGGCGATCCCCTCGATCACCATGAGGTCACCCTCTTGGTACATGTCGTCGACGCGGCCGCGGCGACCCTGAATCTCACCGGAGGCATCGCCCATGTACTCGGAGGGCACGTCGATGCGGACATCCTGAATCGGTTCGAGCATCTTGATCTTCGCGTCGATCAGCGAGCGGTGCACCGCATCGCGGACGGCCGGGATGACCTGTGCCGGGCCACGGTGGATCGTGTCCTCGTGGAGCTTGGCATCGTGGAGGCGCAGCAGCGCGCCCTGGACGGGCTCGGCGGCGAGTGGGCCGTCCTCAAGAGCGTCTTCGAGGCCTTCGATGACGAGCTCCATCGTCTCGTTGAGGTGCTGAATCCCTTTTGTCTCGTCGATCAACACGTTCGTGTTGAAGATGTGCTCGACGTTCTGGGAGGTATCCTTGTCCATGCCGGCCTCCTGCAGAGCCTCACGGCGTTCGAGTTCCGGCATATCCATCGACGCTTTGCCGAGATGGATCGCGTCGACGATATCTTGATCCATCGGCTCGGCGGTGATGTAGAACTTGTTGTGGCGGTTCGGCGAGACACCCTCGACCTCGCGGGACTCCTCCTGTGGCTGTTCGCGGAAGACGACGATCGGTTCGCCGGTGTGGACATCGATCCCCTGATTGTCACGGATTCGGTGGGTGATGACTTCAAGGTGGAGTTCACCCTGGCCGGAGATTAGGTGTTCGCCGGTGTCCTCGTTGATCTCGATCTGGATCGTCGGATCCTCTTTAGCGACCTGCTGAAGCGTCGTGATGAGCTTTGGCAGGTCGTCCATCGATTTCGCCTCGACAGATTTCGTGATGACCGGCTCGGAGATGTGTTCGATCGACTCGAACGGCGTCATCTCGACGCTTGAGACGGTCGATCCCGCAATCGCGTCCTTCAGACCGGTGACGGCGGCGATGTTGCCCGCGGGGACGGAGTCGACCTCCTCGCGTTCGCCACCCATGAAGATCCCGACCGACTGGACGCGGTTGGTGCCCGCAGTTCCGGAGACATAGAGATTCTGGCCCTTTTCAATGGTGCCGGAGAACAGTCGCCCGGTGGCGATCTCCCCGGCGTGGGGATCCATCGAGATATCCGTCGACATGAAGACGACCTCGCCGTCCTCGTCGACCATCCGCATGCTTTCAGCAAGATCAGAATCAGCGTCACCGCGCCAGACCGTCGGGATACGACGGGGCTGGGCGTCGACGGGGTTCGGGAAGTGCTCGGCGACCATGTCGAGGACGACGTTCGACAGCGGGGTTCGCTCCTGCAGCTCCATCCGGCCTTCCTCGCCGCTGCGTTCGAGCTCCATGATGTCGCCGAAGTCGATGCCGGTGCGCTGCATCGATGGCATCGAGACACCCCACTTGTAGAGCGCGGAGCCGAAGCCGACGGTGCCGTCCTCGACGGAAACCGTCCAGTCGTAATCCTCCTCTTCGGTCATCCCACGAATGAGCTCGTTGACATCGGAGATCACCGACAGCAGCCGCTTCTGCATCTCCTCGGGGCCTTCCTGGAGCTCGTTGATGAGCCGGTCGACCTTGTTGATGAAGAGTGCCGGTTTGACACCCTCGCGGAGTGCCTGTCGGAGGACGGTCTCGGTCTGGGGCATCGCGCCCTCGACGGCGTCAACAACAACGAGCGCGCCGTCGACAGCACGCATCGCCCGTGTCACGTCGCCACCGAAGTCGACGTGGCCCGGCGTGTCGATGAGGTTGATGAGGTGGTTGGTGTCCTCGTACTCGTGGGTCATCGAAACGTTTGCCGCGTCGATGGTGATCCCGCGTTCCTGTTCGTCCTCCTCGGTATCCATCGCCAGCTGCTCGCCGGCGGTCTCGTCGGAGATCATGCCCGCGCCTGCGAGCAGGTTGTCGGTCAGCGTCGTCTTGCCGTGGTCGACGTGGGCGGCGATGGCGATGTTCCGGATGTTCTCCGGCTCGTCCATCAGCCGCTCACACTCGTTGACGATCTTTTTTCGTCGGCCCATTATACAGACGGATACCGGCAGGAGGGTGAAAAACATAGTGTTTCTCCTCGCAGTGATTCGCCCGTAAACGACGGTCAGGAGCCGAAAACCGACGGCTGCGTGTGGGGTGGGTTGTCACAGAGGCAGCGATAGTTCGACAGCCGGTGGTGACGACGATTGAACAGGTACCGTGAAACGGCCGACCGACCAGCCGCCAGCCTGGCGAACCGAAAGGGCGAGACGCTCTCGACGAATCCTGGCGACGTAAGCACCGCAACGAACGCAGTGAGTAAGGAGCGCAACGAGCCGCGGGAGTTCCGCGAGCCGGGCGGGATCGTAGATCCCGCTGGAAGCCGGCCGTAGGCCGGCGACAAAGCGAGCGGAACCTCGAACGACGAGCGTAAGCGAGTCGTTCGGCGGTCGAGAGCGTCGAGGGCTTTCTACCTCTGCCTATCGGAACCGATCACAACACGGCATGAGCCGCGAAACACCCATATAGCTGCCAGTCTTTGGTACATTTACACATGGATGTCCGCGTACAGGGCACCGTCGCCCCGGATCCGTTTCTCAGCGCGGCGGCTCTCCTTGAAACCGAATACAACCTCACTCGACCCGTTGAAGTCCACATCCGCGAGGATCCCGACGAGCGCACGTGGGCGGCCCACTACGACGACCACCACGTGCTCAATATGTCCCGACAAGCAGCCACTAGCGTCCTCGCACGCGAACTCGCCTTACATGAGTTCGCCCACATGGCCCGCTACGAGCAACGCCACGCCTCCCACACCCAATCGACCGACGAAGCACTCTTTCTCGCCTTAGCCGGCGAGTCGGTCGAACGCCGGAAGCTCGCTCATTGCTATCAGATCGCCAACCACATGAAGGATATCTACGCCGACGATATCACCCTCGCGCTTGCACCGGCGAGTAAGCTGGTCGACTTTTTCGCCTCGAAGCTCGCCACCGCGATCACCGACCAGCAGGACGACGAGAGACCGGGAACTCCAGTCGAAACAGAGGGGGCTGATCCGGAGATGACCGTCGTCAACGCCGCCTTTGCGTTGGCGATGGTCGAACGCCACAGCCTGGTCGACTCGGAGCATCGACTCTACGAGCTGGCCGACACCGCCGCCGACGCCGCGCCAACGGTCGATCTCGCGGCGTTCAAACGACGGTTCCGGTCGCTGGGTGACGATCCTAGCGAAAGCGAGTATCGGAAGGCGTTGGTGGATATGACGCGAGCGTACGCGACGGCGGAGTAAATACCCGAAACAGTCTACGTTGTGTCGTAGCTTACCGTGTCGCTAACCGTGCTGCCTTCCTCGCCGTTGAGCGTGATCGTCGCTGTGTAGCTGTCCTGCGATGGGTTTTCGGCACCAGTATTATCATTGCTGTTGCCGATTGTCACGACGATATCGGAATTGTTCGAGTCATTCGTGATGTCAGTGTTATAGAAGCCACTCAGATCGAAGGTTGCGGTATCACCGCTGTAGTCGTCATCGTTGACTGAGATTGTTGAGCGATCCGGCCCGCCACTCAGCTGGCGGGTCATTTCGACAGTAATGTCATCCTGATTAAGACCATCCAACGTCGAACCCTGATTGTTGTCGCTGTAATCGACATCGATTGTATCGATATCCTCGCCATCGTTGAAATCGCTCTCACTGACGGTGTTAGCACTCCATGTGTGAATTGAATCCGTGTCCCCTGCCGTTGTCGGATCGAGTGCTATGGTGAATGTATTCCCTTTGGTGACGATCTCGGCGTCGCTGTCGTCGTCGCTCTCGACGGTGATGTCTACTGCATCGTCATCACTGCTTGTCGGTGTGTAGCTGAAGCTTCCCGTCGTCGATACCTGCGGATCGAGCGTTACACTGGTTGAATCCTCCTGTGTGCCATCGACGAGGAGCCGAATCGTCTGCGTGTCAGTTTGATCACCGGTGTTTTCGATCTCGTAGTCGATCTGTATCGAGTTGTCCACGGTGAAACTCGATGGGACGCTCGTAATCGTTGGTTCAAAGAAGGGCTCCCCATCGACTATCGTGAGATCAGCCTCTGTTGAGATGGTATCGCCGTTGTAGTTCGTAAGTGTCAGCGATGGTCGAAACGAGCCGGTACTGGATGGATTTTCGATCCCATCGATACTCAGCGTCATATCGCCGGCGATGTTGGTATTAGGGTTACCACTCAGGTCGAACGTTGCAACCGCCCCACCGATATCAGTAGCACCAGTAGAATTAACGGAAACGTCCGTTTTTGACCCGTCACCGTTGCGATCGATCTTGACTGTAATGTTCGTCTCGTCAAGCCCGTCAAAGCTGGCTGCATCGCCGTTGAACTCATAATCAGCTTCGATGGTATCGACCTCGGTGTCGTCAGTTGCGTCCGTTCCGGTTGTGATATCGTTTGTGTCCCACGTATGTGTTGAGGGAGTACTCGACGTCCGCGGACTGGACGATAGATCAGCCTCGCGTTCGATCTCTTCGAGCACCCGAAAATCGGCGACAGACGAAACACTGTCGGCAAGACTCGCATTCGTCGCAGTCGCACCAAGGCTCAGCGTTGCAAGCAGGCCGCCGCCGAGGATGAAGTGTCGCCGTTTCATTGTGCTGTCCGAATGGGTGAGACGCTCCGTCTGGCGTGTGTGTCGGCTGCTCGCTCACCCGGAGTGACAACAATTCTTCGACCGATGAGCAAATAATCTTTGGCATACATGTTATAAGACTACAAGGTTGGTGCCGTGTGTCATCGACGCTGACCGGCACAACGAATCCAACAAAAACAAATCCAACAGCAATAGTCGCCAACAGGCGCGGAACCCGGATTAGCGGGCCGCAGCCGCAACGCGTTCCCGCTCTTCTTTCTGGGTGATCGAATAGCTTTCCACGTCGTAGTCGGCCGCACCCATGAGCTGCTGGGCCAACGCCTCGGAGGCATCGGTTGCGGATTTGTAGCTGCCGTTGTGGGTGCCCTGGGCGATGAACTTCAGTGCCTCATCGACCCGTCGCTGGGGGGCCACGTCGACGGCTTTCGGCACGGAGATGCCACCGTATTTCAGGCGGACGGTCTCCTCTCGGGGGGCGGCGTTTTCGACCGCGGTGACGAGGATCTGCACCGGATTCTCCTCGGTCTGCTCGTGGACGGTCTCGAAGGCATCTTTGACGATGTTGGCCGCCTGCTGTTTCTTGCCCGTGTTGTCCTCGGTCTGCATCAAGCGATTGATCAGCCGCTCGGCGATCGAGATCTCGCTTTTCTCGAACTGCTTGGCGGCGTGTCGACCCATCGTGTGGGCGATCGGCGTCACGTTGATGTACCGTTTGGTCGAGGGATCGTTGTACTCGATCTCCGCGACCGACCAGACGCCGAACAGTTTCGCGCCGTCGTCGACTGCTTCGGCCTCGTCGGCCGCCGCCTCGTCGTCAGGTGTGGCTTCGCTCTCAGACATTATCGAACCGGTTTCTCGGCGTTACCGCGAACGAGTTCGATCATCGAGACGCCGTTGACCTTCTCGACTTTGTAGTTGACACCCGAAAGGTCGCCCATCGCGCGACCCTTCGCGCCACCGATCCCCGCGATCGTGACCTCGTCGTGTTCGTCAATGAACGAGATCGCCCCGTCACCGGGACAGAAGGCGGTGACCTGTTTGCCGTTTTTGATCAGCTGCACCCGGACGCATTTCCGGATCGCGGAGTTCGGCTGCTTTGCCTCGATGCCGACCTTCTCAAGGACGATGCCGCGGCCCTGCGGCGCGCCCTCAAGCGGGTCGGACTTCTTTTTGAGCCCGCGCTCGCGTCGAGCGTACTCGGAATCAGACCAGCGTCGCTGCTGCCGGTCTTTTTTGAGCTTACGGGCGGCGTATTTGCCGTTTGCCATGTACCCGCCTTTTCAGATGCGGCTACTTAAGCATCCCTTTTTCGAGCGGCGAAACGGGCTGAGATCGCTCCGCAGGGGTCGCTAATCGGATCTGCGACCGTTTCGGAACACTGTGTTGACGACCGGAGAATGACGCGGAGTCCGTAAGCATCGCTTACACCGAGTTATCGAGCCGCCCAGCCAACCGTCAGGTCAGCTTGATATCGTCGATATCGTAGTGTCGCTGTGCCAGTTTGCGGGCGGTTTCGATCCGCCGGCCGTCGCTGCCGATGGCGATCCCACGGTCAGCCTCAACGACCTCGGCGTAGGCGATTCGATCGCCCTGCTCGGAGATCGTCACCCCGCGTACCGCGGCGGGGGCGAGCGCGCTGGCGACAAACGCTGCCGGGGTATCGGCGTTTTCGACCAACTCGATCTCCCGGCCTAATTTCTCCTCAACGCGGTCGACAGTATGCCCATCCGGGCCGATTGCATCTGCCATCTCGCCGGCCGGGATCAACAGCACAACGCGGTCGCCCTCAACGAGGCAGTCCAGTGGGTTGATGTCGGTTTCCTCGGCGAAGAGCCGAATGTACCGCTTGGCGTCCGCCGACAGGGTGACCCGCATCGTCAGTCGTCAGCCGGCGACGTCTCCATCGACCCCATGCGGAGCTGCACGTCGCCGGTACCGATCGAGACGGGTTTGCCCGCGATGACGTTCTCGATGATCCCGTTGAGATCGTCGCTTTCGCCGTGGATCGCGGCATCCAGCAGGTGGTTGACCGTGACCTCGAAGGCCGCTCGCGCGAGCACGGAGTCCTTCGAGCCGGAGATGCCGTGGCGGCCGATCGACTCGATGGTGCCCTCGTTGGTCATGATGTCGGCGACGAGCATGAGGTGGCGGACGTTCACATCGTCAAGCCCCTGTTCCCGCAGCGTGTCGATCGTCTCGTTGATGATCGCCTCGCGGGCGGCCTCGATCCCGAGTTCCTCGTGGATCTCGTGGATGTTGTTACAGGTCGAGCGACTGGCGTCGACACCCTCGATCCGGAGCACATCGCCGAACGCCGAGCCCTCAGTGTAGAGAACGAACTCCTCGCCGTCATCGAGTTCTTCCTTGCGGATGACGACGCGGCTGATCTCCTCGATCCCCTTGAAGACGATCTCCCGAAGCTCTTCGACCAACTGGAGCAGCTCCCGGTAGCTCGGCTCGCTGGGGCCAAACTCGATTGCCATCCCCTGGTGGCGGGTGTCGACACCAAGCGCATCCTCGATGGTTTCGGCGATCTCCGCGGCGACGGGTTCGGCGGCGTCGGCGGTCGGCCACCGCTCCAACAGCGTCTCCTCGTTGAGGTCGATCCGGACGACCATGTCGGCGACATTCGTCGAGACATCACCCAACGCAAGGATCTTTGTCGCTTCAAGCGCCCACACGACCTCGCGGGCGTTCTCTCTGTCCGCGGCGTACTCGTCTTCGAGATACACCGTCATCATCGGCGTATCCGGCTCCTTGCGGGCGTCGACGAGTTCGATCAGCCGCGGCAGCCCCTGTGTCACATCGATCTCGGCGACACCGGCGTAGTGGAACGTGTTCATCGTCATCTGGGTGCCGGGTTCGCCGATCGACTGTGCGGAGACGGTGCCGGCCGGCTCCAGTGGCTCGATCCGGGCGTCGAGATACTCCGCCTCGGCGGCGCGAGCGATCTCGTCGGCCTGCTCGGTGGTGACACCCTCTCGCTCCTCGATGGAGTCGTAGACGCGCCGCCGGAGGCGACGCGGCAGTTCGGTGTCCTCAACGACGGCTTTGATGTCGTCGGTGACGTGGTCGTACTCAGTCATCGGAGTTCACCTCCGAGGACAGCGCGGTGTCAGTATGCTCTGAGAGGTTCGTCGGCGGCTCCGACGGCGTGAGGAACGCCTCTTTCTCGCTGTCGCTGTCGAATTCGGCGTCCAGCACCCGGTCGGTGATCCCCTCAACGTCGACCTCGAAGTCCTCACTGGAGGAGACCTTTACCGGCGAGGTGCCGTCCTCGCCGAACTCGAACTGGACGACACGATCGGAGGTGTCCCGAACCGTGCCGTCGTACTGCACTTCGAGCTCTGACAGGGCGTTGATCAGGCGTCGCTGCAGGTAGCCGGATTTCGAGGTACGGACGGCCGTATCGACCAGCCCTTCGCGGCCACCCATGGCGTGGAAGAAGAACTCCCGGGGGGTAAGCCCGCCGCGGTAGGAGTTTTCGACGAAGCCGTGGGCCTCAGCGGAGAGGTCGTTCGGCTCGTAGTGGGCCAGCGTGCGATCCTCATAGCCACGGTTGATCCGCTCGCCGCGAACAGCCTGTTGGCCGACACAGCCGGCCATCTGCGTGAGGTTCAGCATCGAGCCACGCGCGCCCGAACGGGCCATCACGACAGCCGGGTTATCGTCGGCGAAGTGATCCTCGGCGATCTCACCCGCTGAGTCGCGGGCCTTCCCGAGGGTCTGCATGATCTTCATCTCCAGGGTCTCATCGACCGTGCGGCCGGGCAGCGATTCGAGATCGCCGGCTCGGTAAGTTTCGATCAGCTCATCGATGCGGCCGTATGCGTTGTCGATGGCCTCATCGACCTGCTCGTCGGCAACCGGCGGAATCGACTCGTCGTCGATCCCGATCGAGAAGCCGAAGTGCATGATCGCTCGCATGGCGAGGGCGGCGACCTCGTTGATGAAGACGCGAGCGCGGGTTTCGGAATACTGTTTGACGATTGTATCGACGATCTCGCCGCCGAAAGCCCCGACGGCGTCTTCGTCGATCGTCCCTTGGAGGTGCTGTCCATCCTCGATGATGACCGTGTCGCCAGCCGACGAGTCGAATTCGAGATCAAGCCCATCCGGCAACAGCAGCGAGAAGACGGTACGGCCGGTCCAGTACGGGCCGGTCTCGTCTTCGCCATCGGGTTCCGGCAACTCATCGACCTGCGTCGCCCGCAGGAGGTCGAGCGCTTGCGTCTCGGTGAAGTGGGGGTTGTCGTGAGTCAGCAGGTAGGTGCCCGAGATATGATCCTGGATCGCCCCGATGATGTTCTCACCAAATCGCGGACTAAGGATCTGTTCTTGGACACGCATGAGCACGCGCGCCTCAGCCCGGGATTCCTCGGTCTGCAGCGCGTGCATGTTCATCTCGTCGCCGTCGAAGTCGGCGTTGTACGGCGGACAGACCGTCGTGTTGAGCCGGAACGTCTTGTACGGCATCACGACGACCTCGTGGGCCATAATCGACATCCGGTGCAGCGACGGCTGGCGGTTGAAGATCACGATATCGCCGTCGATCAGGTGGCGGTTGACCTCCCAGCCAGCCTCGATCTTGGTGGCGAGTTCCTCACAGTTCTTCTCGGTCACCTTCAGTCGGCGGCCGTCAGGTCGTTTGACGTAGTTCGCACCCGGATGTGTCTCGGGGCCGTTGGCGACGTACTGTTTGGCCTCCTCAAGGGTGCGGTCGGTGACGTTGATCGTGATCGTCATCTCGCTGGCGACCCGATCCGGCACGCCGACCTCGTTGAGACTCAGCGTTGGATCCGGCGAGATGACCGTTCGCGCCGAGAAGTTGACGCGTTTCCCGGAGAGTGATCCGCGGAAGCGACCCTCCTTACCCTTGAGTCGCTGGCTAAGGGTTTTGAGTGGTCGCCCCGAGCGGTGTCGGGCCGGCGGCGTGCCGGAAATCTCGTTGTCGACGAAGGTGGTGACGTGGTACTGCAGCAGTTCCCAGAGGTCTTCGATAATCAACTGGGGCGCGCCAGCCTCGCGGTTTTCCATAAACCGCTGGTTGATGCGGATGATGTCGACCAGCTTGTGGGTGAGGTCGTCCTCGGATCGCTGGCCGTTGTCCAGCGTGATCGATGGTCGGGCGGTCACCGGCGGCACCGGGAGGACGGTCATGATCATCCACTCCGGTCGGGAGCCCTCGGCGTCGATGCCGAGCACTTCGATATCCGAATCGGGGATCTGCTCGAACCAATCCCGGATGTCGCTCGGCATCAGCTTGTTCATGTCCTCCTCGGTGAGATCGACATCAAGGGCCTTCTCAAGGGCGCGACGGCCATCGTCCCGTGGCCGGAACTCGCCGCCGAGGATCTGGTTGATCCGGTCAAGTGGGATGCCCGTTTCATCTGAGAGCGCTTGCGGGCTCATCCCCTCGTCGTTTTCGTCATCCTCGTCGGGTTGCATCGCCTCAGCGATGATCTCTGAGTACTCACCCGACAGGACGTTTTGCACCTCGTAGTACGTCGTTGGCTTTTCGTGTTTGATGTCGGCTTGAGGCTCGCCACAGTGCGGGCAGCTGCCGGCCTTGCGGGCCTGTCGGACAGCCGCTTTGAGCACTGTGTCGGGATCCTTGCCGAGATCCTCCGCGCGATCGAGTTCGTCGCGGAACTCCTCCATCTCCATCTCGGTCAGCGTCAGCCGACCGCACTCCCGGCAGGTCGCCCGGAGCAGTCGCCGGATAAGCGTCGTAAAGCCGACATGGATGACCGGCGCGGCGAGTTCGATGTGGCCGAAGTGGCCGGGACAGGAGCCGGAGTGTTGGCCACAGGTTCGACATTCGAGGCCGGGGTCGATCACGCCGAGCCGTGGATCCATCAGCCCCATATCGATGGGGTAGCCGTCGTCGTCGTAGGTGTCGGCC
>Ga0209917_1000813_pt1 | contig 13024 bp, 11 predicted proteins | sample SalPon2_C_H2O_MG_FD_185710 | JGI IMG/M metagenome (GOLD analysis project Ga0209917, IMG submission 185710) | Salt pond water microbial communities from South San Francisco under conditions of wetland restoration - Salt Pond MetaG R2_C_H2O_MG... | ecosystem: Environmental > Aquatic > Non-marine... | reverse complement strand
CGACGGCTGTGACGGTCAACACGCTGGTACTGGTCGTCGCCGTCACCGTGATGTCGATACTCATCGGCGTCCCGCTGGCCCTGTTGACGGTCCAGACAGACCTCCCGTTCAAACGGTTCTGGACGGTCACCGCGGCGCTTCCGCTGGTGGTCCCGAGCTACATCGGCGCGTTCGCGTTCGTCTCGGCGTTCGGTCCCCGCGGGGAGTTAGCCGACCTGCTGGCGCCGCTTGGCATCGAGCAGCTTCCGACGATATACGGATTGAGCGGCACCGTCCTCGTGCTGACGCTGTTTACGTACCCCTACGTCTTCCTGACGACGCGAGCGTCGCTCATCTCGTTCGACGGGACAGCCGTCGAGGCCGCCCGCACCCTGAACGCCAGCCGCTGGGACGCGTTCAAGCGAGTCACGCTCCCACAGATTCTGCCGGGTATCGCCGCGGGCGCCCTACTCGTCTCGCTGTACGCACTCTCCGATTTCGGGACGCCGGCGATCATGCGGTACGACGTGTTCACGCGGATGATATTCGTCGAGGAGCAGGCCAGAAATCTGGACGCCGCCGCCGTCCTCTCGCTCCTCCTGCTCGTGCTGGCGATGGCGATACTCGCCGTCGAGTCCCGAATCGGCGCGGGCCGTGACGGGGCGTACGTCTCCAGCGGCGACCGCCGGGCCGGCGAGATCAAGCTTGGCTACTGGAAACTGCCCGCGATGGGGTTCTGTGCCGGTATCGCCGCCCTCTGTCTGGCGCTCCCAATCGGCATCCTCGGGCTGTGGCTCGTCCGGTCGGCCGACGCGACCCAGGCGGGCTTCGTCTTCGAACTCCAGCACGTCACCAACTCCGTCGTGCTCGCTGCCGGTGCGGCCGGGCTCTGTGTCGTCGTCGCACTGCCCGTCGCCTACCTCTCGGCCCGCGGGGACGGGACGCTCTCCTCGCTGCCCGAGCGGGTGTCCTACGTCGGCTACGCGGTTCCCGGCGTCGTCATCGGGCTCTCGCTCATCTACCTGGCGCTCCAGTTCGTGCCGTTCCTCTACCAGAGCCTGTTCGTGCTGGTCTTTGCCTACGTCGTCCGCTTTCTCCCCCAGGCCGTCGGGACGACCGAGTCGTCGGTGCTCCAGGTCGACCCAAGCTACATCGAGGCCGCTCGCTCGCTGGGGTACGGCCCGATAACCTCCTTCCGGAAAGTCGTGTTGCCGCTGGTCGCGCCGGGGATCGCCGCCGGCGCTGCGCTCGTGTTCCTGACGACGATGAAGGAGCTGCCGGCGACGCTCATGCTCCGGCCGATCGGCTTCGAGACCATCGTAACGTACATCTGGCTGGTCCGCGGAGCAGCATACCAAGGACAGGCGGCGGTCCCGGCGCTGATTCTCGTCGGCGTCTCGGGACTCTCGATGCTCATCATCCTCAGACAGGAGGCCTAACATGGCAAAACAGGAACCATCACAGCGGATTTCGGAGTTCGAAACGATAGAGACGGCAGTCGACGACCCCGAGGAGACGGTCCTCTCTATCGAGGGCGTCTCGAAGGCGTACGGTCCCGAGAACGCCGTCGAAGCGCTCTCCCTGTCGGTCAAGGACGGCGAGTTGTTGACCCTGCTCGGGCCCTCGGGCTGTGGGAAAACGACCACGCTGCGGATGATCGCCGGCCTCGAAACGCCGTCGTCGGGGACCATCACCATCGCCGGGGAGACGGTGACCGCCGGCGCGGACGGGCAGTTCAAGAAACCCGAAGAGCGCGACGTGGGCATCGTCTTCCAGGACTACGCCCTCTTCCCGCATCTCACCGTCGCCGAGAACATCGCGTTCGGGCTAGACGAACTGGACGACGACGAGACCGACGCACGGGTCTCGGAGCTCCTGGAACTCGTCGACTTACAGGCCCACGACGAGAAGATGCCCAGCCAGCTCTCGGGCGGCCAGCAACAGCGGGTCGCACTGGCCCGGTCGCTGGCCCCCGAGCCGGACGTCCTCCTGCTCGACGAGCCGTTCTCGAACCTCGACGTTCGCCTGCGCGTGGAGATGCGCGAGGAGGTCCGGCGCATCCTGAAACGAGCCGGCGTCACCGCTATCTCGGTGACGCACGATCAGGAGGAAGCCCTCTCAATCAGCGACCGCGTCGCCATCATGAAGGACGGCGCTATCGCCCAGATCGGCAACCCCGGCGAGGTGTTCGAGAACCCCGAGAGCCGCTTCGTCGCGAGTTTCCTCGGCCAGGCGAGCTTCCTCTCGGCCCGCGTGACCGACAGGCTGGAGACGGGGCTTGGGAGCTTCAACCTCGAACTGCTCAACGGGCCTATCGAGGCCTACGACGGCGCGATGATAGACGTGCTGGTCCGACCCGACGACCTGCAGGCGATGCCGGCCAGCGAGCCACAGGCCGACGGCTACGTCGTCCACCGACAGTACAACGGTCCGAACTTCATCTACCGGGTCGAACTGCACAGCGGCGACGTGGTCCACTGCATGCACAACCACGTCGAGACGTTCGAGGCCGGCCAGCCGGTCGAGGTCGACCTGGCCGCCGACCACGAGCTGGCCTGGTATCCCGCTGAATGAGCCGCTTGCGACGACCCCGCGTCCAGGCGGCGCTCGTTGCGCTCGCTGGCGGGGTCGTCGTTTACACGCTCGCACACGTCGTCTTTCCGTACCACACGAGCAACCACGACGAGGCGGTGTATCTCCAGCAGGCCGCGATGTTGCTCGAGGGGCAGCTCTTTCTCAGGCCGCCGGTCGACGGTCCGTTCCGGCCGTGGTTTTTCGTCGAGAGCGGGCGGGGGCTGTATTCGAAGTACACGCCACCGACGGCGGCGATGTTCGCCGTCGGCAAGCTACTGGGCGGCTACCGCATCGCGCTCGGGCTGATCGCGACAGGCGCGCTGGTCGGGACCTACCACACCGTCCGCGAGGCCTTCGACGCGCGAACCGGCGTCGTCGCGACCGTCCTGATGCTCGCCTCGCCGCTGTTCGTCGTCGAGGCCTCCATCTTCCTCTCGTACGTCCCGGCGCTGTGCTGGAACCTCGCCTTTGCGGCGTCGTACCTCCACGCCGACCGGACCGGCAGCCGCCGGACGGCGGCGCTCGCGGGACTCGCGGCCGGTATCGCCTTTTTCACCCGGCCCTACACTGCAGTCCTGTTCGCGACCCCCTTCATTCTGCACGCGCTCTGGTCGATGCGCGACCTGGCGCGCCCGGTCATCGAGCGGGTCGGACTGACCGCGCTGTTCGGCCTCGCCGGCGTGGTCCTCACGCTCGGGTACAACACCGTGATGACGGGCCACGCGCTCGTTTTCCCCTATCAGGCGTTCGCGCCGCTGGACGGACTGGGCTTTGGCTACCGGGAGATAGCCGGCTACTCGCGGACGTTTACTCCCCGACTGTCCCTGCGGGCCAACGCCGAGGTGCTTGTGCTGTTCGCCACGGAGTGGGTCGTGGCCGGTCCGCTCGGGATACTCGCCGCGCTGGTCGGCCTCCGGACCGTCCGACGACAGGGGTTCGACGGCCGCCAGCGCGCCGTCGCCGGTATCGGCCTCACTGTCCCGCTGGGAAACCTCCTCTTCTGGGGGAACCTGAACATCCTCGGCGCGCTGTCAGACCCCTCGGACGGGCTCGTCTCCTCTTTCGGGCCGTACTACCACACGGACCTGCTCGTCCCGATCGTCGCCTTCGGCGCCGTCGGCCTGCTGGCCACCGTCGAGTGGGCACGCGAGACGCTCCCGGGCCACGTGGCCGCCGAGCGGGCGGGGCCGGCCGTGACCGCACTGCTGCTGGTCGGGGCCGCGGTGGGCAGCGGCGCCGCAGTGGCCGCAATCGCGGTCCCGGTCAGCGAGAACTACGACGTGACCCAGCAGTACGAACGGGCTTACGAACCGTTCGAGGACCGCGACCTGGACGACAGCGTCGTCTTCCTCCCGCGGACGTACGGCAACTGGCTCAACCACCCGTTCCAGACGCTGCGTAACGACCCCGGATTCGACGGCGAGACGGTGTATGCGATGCAGCGCCAGCAGTTCGCCGTCGCTGCCAGCTACCCCGATCGGCGCTACTACCGGTACGTCTATCGGGGCCAGTGGGCACCGTTCCTCGACCAGTCGGTCGAACCACGCATCCAGCGAGTCCGGGTGGCCAGCGGTGAGACGGTGACAACGGACATCTCGGCGACGGTGCCCGCGGCGGCGGAGTCGGTCACCGTCCAGCTACACAACGGGACGACGAACACGAGCGCGAACGAGTACACGACCCTGAGCGATTCGCCGCAGTTCTCGCTGGCGCTGCGGACCGACGCGAACCAGAGCCGACTCAGCGGCGCTAGTACGGAGGACCGTATCGCCGTGCCCACGCCCGAGGACGGAGCGGTGACCGTGGTCGCCTTCGTCGATTACGGCGCGGACAGAGCCGTAAAGTACCGGTGGGTCCTCCCGGTAAACGAGACTGACACGGGGGTTCGGATCCTGACACCGCGGATGGAGGTCTGCTGGTCCGAGCGCCTCTGTGGGGGCCAGGCCGCCTACGTCCCCGGCGCCCACCGCGACGGGATCGCACTCAACGCAACGGTGAGACAAGAATGAGAGAACTCGACAGACGCGACGTGATGAAGGCGCTCGGTGCGGCCGGCATCGCCGTCGGCGGCGGCTCGGCGCTACTGGAATGGACCGGCAGTGACGGGGGTAGTGATCCCCTGCTCACCGACCACGAGCGACAGACGCTGCACGCGGTCGCGACGACCGTCTATCCCAGCGAGGTCGGCGGGGTCGAATCGTTCGTCGACGGCTACATGTCCCGGCGGCTGCGGGCAGACACGGACCGCGTCGGCGCCGTCCGGGACGCGCTGTCGGCGCTCGATAGCTACGCACAGGAGTGGGAGGGCGACGACTTCCGGACGCTGGAGCCGACGAAACGAGATGAGACCTTGCGGGCGATGGGCGTGGACCAAGCCGAACCGAGTCCCGACGGCGCCCCGCGAGAGCGTGTTCGGTACTATCTGGTCAACGAACTGGTGTTCGGGCTCTATAGCTCGCCGACCGGCGGCGAACTCGTCGGCATCGAGAACCCCCAGGGCCACCCCGGCGGGACTGAGAGCTATCAGCAGCCGCCCGACGGGCAGTGACTACAGCACCCTGAGTCGGTACCCCTCGGCGGCATCCCCGTCGGTGATTCGGCCGGCTTCCCCCGCCGCGTCGAGGGGTTCGGTGACGAACTCGTTTGGCACTCTACCGCTCACGAAGTCGTCGTGTCGTCCCCTGAGACCAGTCGCGCCATCGTTCGCTCGGTGCCGTCGCCGTTGTAGATGCGCCCGACTGTCTTGCCGTTGCGCAGGAAGCGCAGGGTCACGTCCGTGGGTCGATCCGATCGAACGTGACCTCGAACACCATCCCGTCGCTCTCGATGCGAGCGAGCATGCGGCCGCCGTGTTCCGTGACGAGCATGGGTTCGCTGTGGCCGCCAACCGCTTAGAAAATAGCCTATCGAAGTCGCTCTTCGAACGCGACTTTCAGGATGGATTTGGCGATTGCGGCGCCGCCCTCGAAGGGGTCGAGCTTCGTCTCGCCCTTGCGCTCGTCGTAGTCGATGGGGCGCTCGCGCACGTCGTAGCCCCGCATCAGCGGGCGCATCAGCAGCTCCGCCGACAGACCGGTGTTTTCCGTCCACCGGATCTTGTGGAGGACCTCGCGCCGATAGGCGCGCATCCCGGTCGTCGTGTCGTGGACGCGCTTGCCCATCGCGACGGAGGCCAGCAGGGCAAAGAGCTCGTTACCGAGCTTGTTCAGCCCCGGCATCTCGTCGGCGCCGTAGTAGAGCCGGTCGCCGCTGACCACGTCAGCGCCGTCGTTGATCTCGTCGAGAAAGTCGGGCAGCCGCTCCATCGGGTAGGTGTCGTCGCAGTCGGTAGTGACGACGACCGGCCGGTCGGGCGCGAGGACGGCCGCACGGACGGCGACACCGTACCCCTGTGGTTCCTGCTCGATGACCGTCGCGCCGTGTTCGATGGCGATTTCGGGCGTGCGGTCGCTGGAGCCGTCGACGCAGACGACCTCCGCGCGGCCGTCGGTGACGGTCTCGATGTCCTCGAGGACGGTGGCGATCGCGTCTTCTTCGTTGTAAGTGCCCATCACCACGGCCAAGTCGTCGAACGTGTATTCGGAGTCGGTCCCGCTGGAGTGCTGTGAACTCATTACGCTACCTCTCTCGCGGGGGTTTTAGTATTTTTAGGTTCGCCAAAAATAGTGTCGGTCGAGGGAGTGCTTCCACGGCCTCACACGGTCGGCGGGGCGTCCCGGGCCACCCGTATCTCGTAGGCCTCGATATCCTCGTAGGCGGCTACCTGTCCGCCCACGTCGACCGGGCCGTCCTCGGTCGTGACGACCAGCGTCGCCACCTCGCGGTTCGGTCCGAAAGCGACCTTATCGACGGGGCCTTCGACGACCCAGCTCTCGCCCGACTCGACCTCCCGGCCCTCGATGGTGGCGTAGAACTCCCCATCCAAGGCCGCCAAGTCGGAGATACACCGTCGGATGGTGCCGTAGCGACGGGGGAAGGGGAGTTCGCTGTCGCTGGTGGCGATCTCGTCGGCCGTCGTCCAGAGGACGGTGTTGAGAAAGGCCGAGACGAGGAAGCCGAGTTCGGAGCGGTTGAAGATGACGCCGTAACGGTCGGCCGCGCCCCGAACCGACTCCCGAGTCGCGTACATCGAGTAGTCCCCGTCGGCGACGGCCACTACCGGTGTCGTGATGCCGCGTCGCCCCTTCACGGTGGTCGCGACGGCGTCGTAGTCGAACGCAGCGGGGTCGGGCGCGTCGGCGGCCGGCGACAGCAGGATCTCGGTGGCGATACCCGCCTCCCGCCGACTCCGGAGCGTGCTCTCGAAGCGCGAAAGCAGCGACGGCGTCAGCGACAGCATGAGTTCGTACTCCGCCGCGTCGATGATGTCCTCCAGATAGCGCAGGATAGTGGGTCTGGACTTGACGAGCGAGACGGCTTCGGGCTCCCGCGCCGGCGCGGTGTAGCGCGAGGAGAGGTCCTCGACCAGTTCGTCCAGCGAGTTCTGGATGTCGCCAAACGACTCCCGGGGATCGATGGCCATGACCTTCATCGGTCGGGACTCCTTGAGTTCGACCAGCCCGACGTCGCCGAGACTCCGAACGGTGTCGTACACCCTGGGCTGGGGGATGTCCGTCCGCTCGGCTATCTCTGAGGCAGTCAACTCACCGTGTTGAAGCACCGTCAGATACGCGGTTATCTCGTACTCACCGAGGTTGAACCGCGAGATGACCCCGTCGAGTGCCGCCTCAAGATCGTCGGTTGGCATACGGACGTGGGTTGGCCGGAGCGCTACAAAGAAGTTCGGTCGTTCGCTACAGCGTGTCGAACTCGACGACGCCCTTTATCTGGTCGTCGCCGTCCTCGAAGGCCCGCTCGACGGTCTCAGGCGTCGCCACCGTCGTGACGAGGTCCTCGAGCAGCCAGTCGGGCATCGCTTCGAGCGTGTCGACGGCGGCCTCGAAGTGCTTGACGTGGGAGTTGACCGTGCCGATGAGACACTTGTTGTGCAGGACGATCTCCTTGTGCAGCGTGCCGCCGTCGATTTCGAACTCCCAGGGGCCGGGGATGCCGAGCAGGGCGCCGACGCCGTTCGGTGCGAGCGCGTGGACGGTCTGGACGGCGTGGGGCGCGTAGCCGGTCGCCTCGAAGACGTAATCGACGGCCTCGTGGACGTCGGGAATCTCCTCGACGCTCGTCTCCCGTGAGTCGACGTAGGTCGCGCCGAGTTCGTCCATCACGTCGATGGTCGGGTCCGGACGAGAACGGCGGCCAACGCAGTAGGTCCGGTCGAACTCACGGCCGAGCATCCAGAGGGTCAGCAGTCCGAGCGTGCCGTTGCCAAGCACACAGGCGGATTCGGGCCGCCACTCGAAGGGCTCCCGCGTCGAGAAGGCGTGGTCGTTTGCCTTCTCGGCGATGGAGATGGGTTCGACCAGCATCCCCTGGTCAGCGAGGTGTTCGGGAATCGGGACGAGATTGTCGGCCGGCGAGGTGAAGTACTCCGCCATGAACCCGTGTGCGCCGACGATTCCGCGCTCGACGTACTCGCCGTCGGGAGCCATGTCGGGCTCGCCCCGGCGGAAGTACTCGTTGGTCTCCCCGTTCGGTTTCCGCCGGACGGTCGGGACGACGACCTGGCCCGCATCGAGCCCGGAGCCGTTGCCGTCCTCGACGACACCGACGGCCTCGTGACCCAGAATCATGTAGTCCGAGTCCTCGGGGTAGCCGCCGTGTGAGCCGGCGACGACCTCGTGGTCGGTGCCGTCGACACCGACGCGCAGCGTCCTGACCAGCGCCTCCCCCTCGGCGGGCGCCGGGCGATCCACGTCGAGCAACTCCACGTCCTCGCCCTCGCGAGTGACACCGATAGCCTTCATGGCTGAAACTCCGTGGAGGCATGGTTAAAATTGTCCATGGTGGTCACAGGGAGATGGCCCGCCCCTCTTCGCTGGATCGATAGATGGCGTCGAGCACTCGCTGGACGGTCAGGGCCTGCTCGACGGTGTTGGTTCCGGGGGGTTCGCCGGCCGCGACGCTGTCGACGAACTCCTCCAGTTCGATGCCGTGTGCGTCGTCGCCCGCCGTCTCGACCTGGGACGTCCGGTGGTGGTCGACCCCGGTCGAGACGGTCTGGTACAGCTCCATCTCGTCGCTGCTCAGGTCGAGTCGGGCACCGGCATCGGACCCTCGAACGACGTACTCCTGGCTGTCGGGGCGGTTCGACGCCCACGCCGCTTCCAGGGCGATAGTCGAACCGTCGGCACAGCGGATGAACGCCGAGGCCGAGTCGTCGACGTCGAACCCCGCGGAGCCCTGGTCTTCGCCCCACATCGTCACGTAGGCGTACTCAGACTTGGTGCCGAAGGTCGCGCGCGTCTGGCCGGAGACTTCGACAACTTCCGGGAAGCCGAGCAGATACAGCGAGAGGTCGATAGCGTGGACGCCGATATCGATGAGCGCCCCGCCGCCGGCCAGCGCTTTGCGCGTGAACCACGAGCCGCGGCCGGGGACGCCCCGCCGTCGGAGGTAGTTCGCCTCGATGTGATCGAGCTCGCCCATCGTCCCGTCGTCGCGGTAGCCGAGCAGGACCTGGACCGGGTTCCGAAAGCGGTTGTGGAACCCGACCATACAGAACCCATCAGACTGCCGGGCGGCCTCGGCGATTCGCTCGGCGCTCCCGACGGTGTGGGCCAGCGGTTTCTCGACGAACACGTCGAGGCCAGCATCGAGCGCCCCCACGACGTACTCCTCGTGGAACTTGTTCGGCGTCGTCACCAGAACGGCATCGACGTCCGCGTAGAGGTCTGCCTGTCGTTCGTAGACGGTCGCGTCGTACTGTGCGGCAAAGCGGCCGCGGGCATCGGGGTCGACGTCCAGACCGGCGGCGATGAGGTCGCCGTGGCCCGCCTTCTGGAGGCGGTCGCAGTGGAGTCGGGCGATGTTCCCGAGACCGATAACGCCCAGGTTGATTGTGTGTTCCTCGTTCATTATGTTGGGAAAGGAACCGGAGACGGATATTACTCCGGTTAGTACAGCTGCTGTTCGCGTTCGTTGCGCTCTTCCTCACGCTCGCGTTCGGCCGCCTCGGCCCGTCGACCGCGGCGATATCGGACGATACCGGGGATGATCTTGTTCTTCATATCCAGCGCGAACGACGCGATGCCGTACGCCCAGAAGAAAAACAGCACTAGCATGCCGCCCCAGTAAACGGTCGCGACGAGTGTCGATTCCATGGTCAGTCGTCCGACTCGGCCTCGGTCTCGGTCTGTCCGGCCCCGGACCAGCCGGCGTCGAGCGAGTGGGTGATGGCCTCGCCCGATGCGGTGTCGAACAGGTGGACGTTCCCGCGGTCGATGACCACCCGGATATCCTCGTCCTCTTCGATCTCGGAGTCGGGATCGATACTCATCAGCAACTGGTCGTTGGTCGCCTGCTCCTGTGACATCGAGGTCTCGCCGTCGCCGAGCAGCATGTAGGCGAATATCTCGTCACCCATCGGTTCGAGGATGTCGGTCCGGGCGTCGACGAGCGCCGACGGGTCGGCGATCTCGTCGCGCAGTCCCCCGGGATAGATGTCTTCGGGTCGGATGCCGATAGTCACTTCATCACCGACGCCGAGCCCGTCGACACTCGACGGGTCGAAGCCGAGTGAGAAGTTCTTCGTCTCGATAGCGTCCGCTTCGACGGTCCCCTCGACGAAGTTCATCGACGGGGAGCCGATGAAACCGGCGACGAAGAGGTTGTCCGGCTCGTTGTAGCAGGTCAGCGGCGGGTCGATCTGCTGGAGACTGCCGCTGTTGAGGACGGCGATGCGGTCAGAGAGCGTCATCGCCTCCTCCTGGTCGTGGGTGACGTAGATGATGGTCGTGTCCAGTTCCTTGTGCAGGCGCTGGAGTTCCGTCCGCATGTGGACCTTGAGCTTCGCGTCGAGGTTCGCCAGGGGCTCGTCCATCAGGAACACGTCGGGCTCCCGGACGATGGCGCGGGCGATGGCGACGCGCTGGCGCTGGCCGCCCGACATCTCCTCGGGCATGCGACCGAGCATCCCCTCCAACTGGACGATATCGGCCGCGCGCTCGACGCGGCGGTCGATCTCCTCGGTGGGGTAATCCCGGAGTCGGAGCCCGAAGGAGATGTTGTCGTAGACGTCCATGTGCGGAAAGAGCGCGATGTTCTGGAACACCATCGCGATACCGCGGTCCTTCGGCGGGAGGTTCGTGACGTTGCGGTCGCCGATATGGATCGTCCCCTCGGTCGGGATCGTCAGGCCGGCGATTGTCTCCATCGTGGTCGACTTCCCACAACCGGAGGGGCCGACGAAGCAGATGAACTCCCCGTGGTCGATGTCTAGGTTCATGTCGTCGACCGCGGTGACTACCTCACCCTGGTCGTCGTAGCGTTTCGTGACGTGGTCGAGTTTGAGTTTTGCCATTCTGTTACTCCTTGAGTGCGCCGGAGGTCAGTCCGCTGACGATGCGCTCCTGGGCGACGATGACGAGTATCACGACCGGCAGGACGCCGACGATGCTCGCGGCCGCCATGAGGTTGTACTGCGTGGTGTACTGGGTCTGGTAGCTGAGGATCCCGCCGACGATCGGCGACCACTTCGCGGCCTCGGTCGAGGTCGCCATGATCGAGCTAAAGAAGTACTCGTTGTAGACCGCGATGAACGTCAGCACCGCCGCCGTCGCCACACCGGGGGCCGAAAGCGGCATGATGACCCGGAACAGCGCGCCCAGCCGCGTCGTTCCCTCGACCCGGGCGGCGTCCTCCAGACCGTCCGGAATCTGTCCGTAGAACGTCGTGAGGATGAAGATCGACAGCGGCATGAAGAGCGCGCTGAAGGGCAGGACCATCGACCCCGGCGTGTTCAGCAGGCGCGGCGGCGTGAACAGCGGGATCTCGGTAAAGGGGAGCGTTATCGGCGCGTTGCCGGCGAAGGCCTGGAACAGCGGGATCACGAACGCGGCGGGCGGGAAGTAGCTGATAGCCAGTATCCCGAGCATCAGGAACGCTCGGCCCGGGAAACGCAGTCGGCCGAAGACGTAGCCCGCCAGGCTCGCGACGACGATGACGATCACCGTCGTCGTCACCGCGAGCGCGAAGCTGTTCAGCATGTAGAGGTGGAACGGGACCTGCTCGAAGACCGTGATGAACGAGGTCGGGTTGAACCCCTTCGGTACCGGCAGCGGAAAGCTTGTGCTGACGCCAAAGAGGTTAATCGACGGCAGGAAGCTCCCCGCAAGCAGGTTCCCCGATGGCGTCACCGCCAGCACGAGCAGCCAGTAGAACGGGAACATCGTCGTCACGAGGAAAAAGCCCATCGCGACGTAGAACAGCGCCCGGTACACCTTCTCGGGGTCCTGGATTGCGGATTGCACCCACCGTGTCAGCGGTCCGTCGCTCTCTGTGTCGTTGTCAGTTGCTGTTGCCATGTCAGATCGCGTCCTCCCCTTGCCACGCGATAAGCCCCATCACGGCGACACCGATGATGGCGGCCGTCACGAAGGCGATAGCGGCGGCGGTTCCCTGGCGGGTGTTGAACGTCGCGACGACCATACAGGACAGCGACGGGACGACGGCACAGCTCGAGACGGTGTCGATGATGCCGTAGACCCGCATTGCCTGCACGGAGCGAAACAGCACGGCGACGCCGATGGTCGGCAGGATGAGCGGGAACGTGATGAGCTTGAACTGCTGCCACTTGCTCGCGCCCGCCACTTTCGCAACGTCGTACAGCCCGCGGTCGATGCTCTGGAGCCCGGCCAGGATGAGCAGGGCCATGAAGGCCGACGTCTTCCAGATGTCGGCGACGATGATGATGAACGTCGCACTCGCCGTGTCGTTCAGCGTGTTCGTCGGAGCCAACAGTCCGAGGTCGGCGAGCGGCGGCGTCGCGAAACCGACGTTGGAGTTGAACATCAGGAAGAAGATCATCCCCTGAATAACGATGGGGACTGCCCACGGGATGATGATGGCTGCACGGACCCATCGCCGCCCGTAGAAGTCCTGATCGAGGATGAGCGCCTGGCCGAGTCCCAGCAGTGTCTCGAAAGCGACGCTTACCACGGCAAAGATGATCGTTACCACGAGGGCGCTGTTCAGCAGCGCCGTGAGCGACAGCGAACTCGGCAGGAACGTCGTCCCGCCCGGGAGGAACCGGTTTTTCCCGCCGGTGAACAGCTGGACGTAGTTGTCGATGCCGACGAAACTCTTACTCGTGAGATCGAGCGACACGGCGTACAGCGACAGCTCGAACGTCCGAAGCAGGGGGTACAGCGCGACGATACCGAGCAGCACGAACACCGGGCCGAGCAGCAGATAGGCGTACTGCGTGTCGCTCAGGTTCTCCATCCAGCGCATCGCGTCCACGAGGACGCCCGAACGACGCGACTCACGACCTGTCTCTGTGCTCATTGGTGTGACCCAGGGTGGATGGTCGTGTCCATAGTAATTAGTAGTGAGTTATTCGCTTGAACCTTACTGCGAC
>Ga0209917_1000811_pt1 | contig 13053 bp, 14 predicted proteins | sample SalPon2_C_H2O_MG_FD_185710 | JGI IMG/M metagenome (GOLD analysis project Ga0209917, IMG submission 185710) | Salt pond water microbial communities from South San Francisco under conditions of wetland restoration - Salt Pond MetaG R2_C_H2O_MG... | ecosystem: Environmental > Aquatic > Non-marine... | reverse complement strand
AGGTCCGCGTACCCGCTCGAACAGAGCGCGCGGTACGTGGCACACATTATTTCCTCGGCGGCGTCACCATCGCTCATTACGAATACTAACTGACTGGTCAGTCAAGAGTCCGTTGATCGGACGGCGACCCCGTCTGGCCGGCACGGCCATCGATCGCCGACAGTCGCCCTCGACGCGCCCCCGGACAGCGCGGCCGCTGTCCGAGCACTGTATGTTCCCCCGGTCACGTCACAGGACCCCTACCCTGTCGTACCGATCGCTGTCGCTTTTCTCCGGCTCGCGCCGGCGCTTCGGTCGGCGCGCTCCGCGACATCGCTACGACAGGTTCGGTCCCGTCACTTCAGGTCGAGGTCGAACTGCTCGTGTTCGCTGGCGGTGTTCAACACGACGGAGGTGTTGGACTCGTTGATCTCGGGGTCGGTGAGCAGTTCCTTGATCTGGGCGTTCATCCCGTCGGTGTCGGCGAACTTGCCGACGGCGATGATGTCGTAGTCGCCGGTGACCTCGTACACCGAGATCATCTGCTTGTGCTCTTTGAGGCTCTCGGTCACGTCGGGGAGCGAGGAGCCCTCCACCTTGAGCTGGATTATCGCCGTGACGTCGTATCCCAGCGCGTCGTAGTCCACCTTCGGCGTGTAGCCGTTGATGATACCCTCGTCTTCCAGGTCCGAGAGGTGATTCGAGACGGTCGTCACCGACACGTCGAGGTCCTCGCCGAGGCTTCGCAGACTGGCACGGCCATCACCCAACAGGGCATTCACTAACTTGCGGTCGAGATTTTCATACGTCATTACATCCACTCACGGTAGCGGGGGATTAGAATTTTACGAATGTCCAAATGCGTCCGAGCAGGCCGAAATCCTTGCGCATAACGGCAGGGTTTTAGTATTAGCAGTGTTCCTTCCCGGTGTCCAAGCATGACAAGCGAACTTTCCGCTGAGGCAGAGGAGGTACTCGACGAGATCGAAGAGCAGAACGTCGACTTCCTGCGCCTTCAGTTCACGGACATCCTCGGTACAATCAAGAACGTCTCGATTACGGCCGACCAGGCAGAGAAAGCATTCACGGAGGGCATCTACTTCGACGGCTCCTCGATCAACGGTTTCGTCCGCATTCAGGAGTCCGACATGCGTCTGGACCCGGACCCGTCGACCTTCGCTGTGCTCCCGTGGCGCGAGAACGTCGAGGGCGGCTCCAGCGCTCGACTCATCTGTGACGTTATCGACACGTCGACCGGTGAGCCGTTCTCGGGCGACCCGCGTGGGGTCCTCAAGGACGCCATCGAACGCGCCGAGGACATGGGCTACGACGTCAACGCCGCCCCCGAGCCGGAGTTCTTCCTGTTCGAAGAGGACGAGGACGGCCGCGCGACCACGAAGACCAACGACGCCGGCGGCTACTTCGACCTCGCACCGAAGGACCTCGCCAGCGACGTGCGCCGTGACATCATCTACGGCCTCGAGGACATGGACTTCAACATCGAGGCCTCCCACCACGAGGTCGCCCAGGGCCAACACGAGATCAACTTCACCTACGACGACGCCCTGACCACGGCCGACAACGTCGCAACCTTCCGGTCGGTCGTCCGCGCGATCGCGGCCGAACACGACCTGCACGCGACGTTCATGCCGAAACCCATCCCGCGCATCAACGGCTCGGGCATGCACACGCACATCTCGCTGTTCCAGGACGGCGAGAACGCGTTCCACGACGACGACGGCCAGTTCAACCTCTCGGAGACCGCACAGAGCTTCATCGCGGGCATCCTCGACCACGCGCCCGCCATCGCCGCGGTCACCAACCCGACCGTCAACAGCTACAAGCGCCTGGTCCCCGGCTACGAGGCACCCGTCTACGTCGCCTGGTCCGACCGAAACCGCTCGGCGCTCATCCGCAAGCCGGCCGCGCGCACCCCGGCCGCCTCGCGAATCGAGGCCCGCTTCCCCGACCCGTCCTGTAACCCGTATCTCGCCTTCGCGGCGCTCATCCACGCCGGTCTGGACGGCATCGAGCGCGACCTCGACTGCGACGACCCCGTTCGCGAGAACATCTACGAGTTCGACGAGGAGAAACGCGACGAGTACGGCATCACCACGCTGCCCGAGAACCTCGGCGAAGCCATCGACGAACTCGAGGACGACGAAGTCATCAGCTCCGCGCTGGGCGAGCACGTCTTCGAGAACTTCGTCGAGGCCAAGCGACAGGAACACAAGGAGTACCTCGTCGACGTCTCCCAGTGGGAGCTCGACCAGTACCTCGAGAAGTTCTAGGCCGACAACACCTACGATTTTTTCGCGACGCGCTCACCGACCAGCGGCAGCGCCAGCGCCACGCCAGTCCCGACGGCGGTCAGGGCGCCGACGACTGGGTCCGACGGCGTGAAAACGAGGATACCGACGGTGAGTCCCCCCAGCGCGACGGCACCCAGCGCGGCCGTGACGACTCCGCCCCGTCGGGTCGGCTCTGGGAGCTCATCGAGTGTGGCCCACGCGACGAGTCCGCCGACAGCGAGCCCGAACACCCCGGCGGTGTCGCGGGTGACGCCACCCGCGAGGATGCCGGCGGCGGCGACCGCCGTCACGAACGCGAACACTCGCGTCGGCGTCCCTAATCTGGTCACCGCGAGCCAGAGAACGGCCGCGGCGATGGCCGTGCCGGCGACCACGTCGACGAGATAGTGGACGCCGAGCACGAGCCGCGAGAGCGAGACGACCGCGACCACCGTCCCCGCGACCGCGTAGCGCTGTCGCCGCGTCCCCACCTGCAGCGCCCAGGCGAACCCGCCCCAGAGCAGTACCGTCGTGGTCGCGTGGCCGCTCGGGAAGCCGTAGCCGCGGCCGGTGACGACCGATTCGTAGAACGCCTCGACCGGCCAGGGGAGCGCAGCGGCCGCGGCCACTATCTCAGGATTCGGCGGCCGCGGGAGCGTGAAGACGAGCTTCAGCGTCCCCGCGAGCGCGCCGGCACAGGCGAGCAAGGCGACCAGCATCGCTCCACGCTCGCGGGTCAGCCCGCGCCCGACGAACGGCGTGGCCGACGCCAGCCAGTACGCCAGTACGCTCGCCGTCGCGACGAACCAGAAGTCCCCGAGCTGTGTCAGGACGGCGAAAACGACGACGACGGCGGTCGGCAGCTCAGCGAGGAGCTCCGTGACGCCGACGCCGCGGTTCATCCGCGCCAGTCGCGCACCGTATCGAGGGCGATCCCCGGCAAGCCGGTAATCCGGAGCCCGAGCCCGACGACGACCATCACGACGTACAGCCCCAGCGTCGACAGCCAGACGATTAGCATCGCGAGCACCGCCCAGACGCTCTGCAGATAGTAGAACGCGCCAAGCGTCATCACGGTCCCGTACAGCAAGACGACGTAGGGGCCCCAGCCGCGGGCGTGGCCCCGGCGCATCCGCCGACGGACGTATCGCTTGAGGTCGCTCTCGACGTCGTCGCGGTGGAGCGTGCGGTCCTCCACGTCGTCGCGGAACTCCTCGAACTCCTCGCGTAGCTGTGCGAGCTCCTCGTCAGTCAGGTCGTCGACACGCCCGGTCCCGGTCGGTGGGGGTGTCTCGCTGTCGGCATCCTCGCTCATCGCTTTGTTGGACCCTCGAAGGGATTCGTGTTGTAATTGCCGGTCCGTGGCGCCGGTCAGCACGGCGTTGAGCACCGCGCCCAGCAACAGGAGCTGGCCGGCGAAGTAGAACCACGTCACTAGCAGGAGGACGCCGCCGATGACGCCGTAGAGCTGGTAATCCCCGGCTACGGAGAGGTAGAGGCCAAAGCCGGTCGCCAGCATCGTCCACCCGACGGCCGCGAACACCGTCCCGGGAAGCACTCCTCGGACCGTCGTCGGCGTGTCGGGGAACAGGTAGTACAGCGGGAGGAAGGCCACGACGAGGACGGGAACGAGCGCCACCCCGCTGAGCGCGATGTTGATGCCGAAGACTGCGCCCAGCGAGCCGACGACGGTAAAGCCGAGCAGGGCGAGGCCGATACCCCCCAGCGCCGCGATCGCGTCGACGAAACTCTCCAGGAACGTGGTGGTCCCGTGCGTGTCGTAGATGCGAGAAAAGGCCGTATCGACGCCGCGAAACACCTTCAGCGACCCCCAGACGATCACGGCGAGGCTGGCCACGGTCGCCCCGCCACGGCCGCTCGCGCTCGTCAGCGCCGCCCCCAGCAGCTGTGCGGCCTGGGGCGTCAGCACCGCCCCGGCGGCCTCGACCACCTGGTTCACGAACGCCTCGTCGCCGACTGCGGTGGCCACAGCGAGCCCGAGCAACAGGAGCGGCAGCAGCGAGACGAACATGTAGTACGCGATACTCGCCGAGAGGAAGGAGACCTGCTGTGTCCGGTACGCCGACACGAGCTGGCGGCCCACGGAGATGGAACGTCGCCGAGTCACAGTTGGTTGTCGAACGGACACCACATATATCGTCACAGTGGGACCGATCTACAGACCGACCCCGCGATACCGTGCGCTCGAGCGTGGGGTGCGCTCCGATGGCGACGGTCGCTCCGTGAGGTGCCGCCGTCTGCGGGATCGGCTGACACAGCGCTTATCACGTCCCACCCCAACTTCCGCCCATGGAGACGGCGATACGGACGGGAACGATGCAGGTGACGTTGCTGTGTCTCGTCGCTTCCGGGACGCTGCTCGCGCTCGGCGCCGCGGGGATCCCGGCCTCCCTGGCGCTGGTCGCCTTTCTGCTCGTGCTGTCGGCCGGGCTCTACTACACGCGCCCCGACGTCGGTGGGAGCAGCCTGCTGGGCATCGATATCGGCCGCCTGCTGGCGACGCTGTGGTTGGCCCCGGCGCTTTCGGCGCTCCCCGTCCTCCTGGAGCCCACCGCGTCGCCCGAGGAACTCCAGGCCCTGGGCGGGTTGGTCGGGCTGGCGGGGATGGTGAACTACTTCCTCAGACCGATGTATCTACTGGCTTACTCGCTCGTCGAGGCGGTCCAGCAGCGGGCCAGCGGGTCGACCGACCGCTGACGGAGCGTCCGGTCGCTGTCGCCCCGACGCTCGTCTCCGCGACTACTCTGCGGTCGCCTCGCGAATTTCGGTCACGTCGGCGTCGGTCTTGACCGTCGTCCCGCCGTAGTGGGTTCGGGAGGCCTCGTAGCCCGCGGCGCGGAGGTTCTCGATGAAGGTGTCCATCGCCTCGGCGCCGCGACCCCACCGCTTACAGAGTCGGTGCTGGTCGTAGTGGGTCGGCGTGTCGAGTTCGCTTGCGAGCGTGTCACACAGCTCGCGAGCCTTTTCCGCGGTGCCCATCTCGTCGGTGACGCGGTCGCTAACGGCCCGGACGAACTCGGGCTCACAGCTCCGGGCCAGCCAGATCGGCCCGGCGGTCTGGACGTGCTCGCCGCAGTGCGGGCAGGCCTCGGGCGCGTCGGCGATGAGGCCTCGCTCGTGGTCGCGCCAGAGACAGCGCTGGCAGTAGTAGACGTGACCCAGCTCGTCGATGCAGTCGTTGGCGACTTTCGCGCCGTGGTCGAACTCCAGATACGTGCGGACGTAGTGACTCGTCGCGTGGCTCAGGATCGGTCGGGCGGCGATGTCGTAGCGGGCGGCGGTCCGGACCATCGCCGACAGGAGGACTCGCAGCCCCATCTCGGCGTGAAACTCCGTGTTCCGGGGGACGGCGCCGTAGCTCCGGACGCCGCTCTCGAAGTGTGCCCCACACAGCGGCGCGGTGTCGGTGGCGGTGACACAGAGCAGGTGTTTCGTCCCTTGTACCGCGGCGTCGGCGAAGGGGACCGGCGTCCCGAAGGGGTCCAGGTCGACCACGTCGAACGCCTCGGAGTGCATGCGGACGTTGGCGTTCTCGTGGTGGACCGCGCCGTCGAGATCGTTCTCGTCGAGGTTCGCCCGACAGAGTGCCACGGCATCGTCGTTTACGTCACACAGGCTCGTCTCCCAGCCGTCGGCCGCCGCGCGAACCCCCCGGATGCCGCTGGCCGCGGTGGCGTCGAGATACGTCCCGACCCGCGGCGTTCGCTCCCGATAGGCCCGCAACGCCGCCACGGTCAGGTCGCGGTTCAGCTCCTGGACGGGGTTGAAGAACACGTCCGCGCCCTTCCCCGCGTCGGGCTGTTCGGGGACCGTGACGGTCACCTGCCCTTCACTCACTCGCATACCAGAGCGTGCTCACGGGCGCCGTTAAGTCGTTCGAAGGGGCGCTAGTCGTGAGTGCTTCCTCTGGCTGGGTCAGTCACTAGCCTCACGAACAGCCAGACAGGGCCGGGGCTTTCTGGCCGCTTACCTCTCTACGGTCACCCGATACGGGCCTCTACATCGCTCCGCTCTGCTACGACCGGCAGGCGAACTGTCACCCTCGTCCCGTCGCTCGTGTCGAAGTCGAGGGCGGCGCCCAGCGTCGCCGTCGCCCAGTTGACGAGCCACAGCCCCATCCCGCTGCCGTGCGAGAGCGCCGTCTCCTCGCCGCGGTCCAGCACGCCGAGTTCGTGGTCCGGAATCCCGGGTCCGTCGTCGGTGACAGATAACGCCACCTCGTCACCGTCGGCCGCCGCGGTCACCGTCACGCGGGCCCCGGGGACGTGCTGGAGGGCGTTCTCGACGAGGTTCTCGACGACGACGCCGAGCAACACCGGCTGGCTCCGCACTGTCAGGCCGTCGGGGACCTCGACGGTCACGGTCCCGTCGTACGCCGCCGACAGCGAGTCGACGGTGTCGGCGACGAGGTCGGCCAGCACGACGGGTTCGAGGTCGGCTTCGCCGGTGCCGGCTTCCGAGAGCGTGCGGGCCTTATCGCCCGAGGCGACCAGCCGGTCGACGGCCCGCCCGATGGTGGCCGCGTGGTCGGCGTTTTCGCCGTCGAGTGTCTCCGCGAGCAGCTCCGCGCGGGCCTGGATGACGACGCTCTCGTTGCGGACGTTGTGTCTGAGAAACCGGTTCAGGACTTCCAGTCGGCGCTCGCGGCGTATCTCGTCGGTGATGTCCTGGAAGACGACGGTGTAGCCCAGGGGGGTTCCGCCGCCGTCGGTGAGTTCTGTCTGCTGGAGCTTGTACTCGCGGCGGCGGCCGCTGTTTGCGACGCCGAAGCGGTCGTCGTCCTCGCCGGGGACAAAGCGGTCGCCGTCGATACGGGTGTCTAATCCCTCGGTCAACACCGTCCGTTTGGCGACGCCGAGCATCGCTTCTGCGGCGGGGTTGAGATTCACCACGCGGCCGCTCCCGTCGACGATGGCCACCGGCGTCGCGATGTCGTCGATTGCCGCCCGCTCGCCCGCGCGGCGGGTCGCGGGGTGGAACTCGAACATATCGCTGCGGACGAACGCGTAGGTGTCGAGCGCGAGATGTGGCAGGAAGGCAAGCGTCGTCAGGTTCGCCGCCGCCCCGATGTCGAGCGTCCACGCGAGCATCGCCAGCCCCGGCGGAATCGGGCTCAGCCCCACCGCAACTGCCTCCCGGCGGTACAGCGGCCCGTAGCTGAGCACGGTGTCGAAGACCAGCATCGTCCCGAACACGACGAACAACATCGTGACGAACACCGAGAGGTAGCCAAGCGGCTGGATGGTGTACTCGACGACCGAACCGGCCCACGTCGCGGTCACGCGCGGGTCGGCCCACAGCAGCTCGTGTCGGGCGTTCGTCACCGCGAGCAGCGACACAGCGACCGGGGCGGTCAGGAACCCGCGAAACAGCGCCCCGTCGAGAATCGCCCGCCGGCCGGTGTAGCCCAGCGCGAACGCCGAGAAGAAAAAGCCCAGCCAGACGAGACACACCCACGTGACCGCCTCCAGCGCGAGCCGCGCTGACGGCTCGGACACCAGCAGCGCCACGCTGTAGACGGTCGACCAGACGGTGATGAGCCCGATGGTCGCGACGAACCACTTCGCACCGGGCTTGCCCAGGTGCTCGCGTAGCTGCGCCAGCAGATACAGCGACCCAACTCCCGACGCGAACGACCCCAGCGCCACCCACGGGACGTCGGCCATGACATCTCCACGTGCTCTCGACTGTTTATCCTTCGGGCTAGGGGCAGCTTGTACCCGTTTTGCTCTTGTCGCAATCGAACTGCATACCACTCGTCCCGCGTGTGCCACAGCCCCAAAGCCCCACCCATAGCCGGCTGGTCACACAGCGCCGGGAGGGGCTGTCTGGCTGTCACGAGCCAGACTCGTTGCGGGGACAACGGCAGTCCACACCCTTCCCAGAGCCGACGCTGTTTTGTCGGGGCTATCCGTAACCAGCGTGTGACCGCCGTCGAGGAGTGGGTGCGCCGGTTAGCCGACGCCGGGGAACTGACCCCCGACCTAGTGACGGCTATCGTCGACGTCCACGACGACCGGGGTCGTCGGGCCATCGAGGCCGTCGGCGAGAGCCGCGTGAAAGGCTACCGCGATTTCGTCGTCGTCGTCGGCTACGAGGACGAGTACATCGTCGAAGACGGCCAGTGTGGCTGTGCCGACGCCGAGTACAACCTCGACCGCGAGGACCCCGAACAACTGTGTTGGCACGCTATCGCGGTGCGTATCGCCGACGCCATCGACGCCGTCGACCACCACGACATGTGGTATTCGGACGTCCGAGACTTCCTTTGACCACTTTTTGCACCGTCGTGAGCGCGGCTCTGCCGCGCTCACTCTGCCCGGCGGCTGCGCCGCCGGACGCTCGACTGGACAGCCTGCCCGTCCCCGTCGACGCTCGGGGCCGACTCTCGTCGATCCACTCGCGCCCGGCCACCGCGCCCGCTCGTCACTGCCACCGCTCTCACCCGACCGGCTCGCCGGCGCTGTAGGTCACCTCGCCCTCGAAAGCGACCTGCGCGAGGGCACGGTCACCGAAATCGAGGTCCCGAAGCGTCGCCGACCGGTCGTGGTACCCAATCATGAGATCGAAGTCCCGGGAGAGGGGTCGGACGCCGAAGCGGCCCTCCATCTCCACGGCGAGTCGTTCCAACTGCCCGTCTCGGACGACGTAGCTGGTCGTCTCGCGGGTGGCGGGCCAGGTTCGCGGGCGGGCGATGTCGACCGTGAGGACGTGGTCACCGTCCTCGACGACGCTCGTCGTGCGTCGGCCCGCCTCGTCGTGGTGGGAGATGCGGGCGACCGTTTTCGGGAACCCCCACACTTCGTCACCGAGTGCGCGGGCGGGCTCCGTCGTGACGGGAAGCGAGTGGACGTAGCCGCCGTACTCGCCGGCCGCGAGCGGGGCCAGTGGCCGGGGCGACGCACGCGGCGTCGCGGTCAGCACCACGGCGAGTTCGTCGTAGGGGCGAAGGGCGTCGTCGCCGATGCGGTGGTATTCGACGGCCATCACGGTGACGAGCCCGCGGCTCGGGGTGATACGGGCCGGCTCCAGACCGTCGGGCAACAGCCCGGCGACGGCGTCGCCGTCGGCGGGGAGTACGAGCCCCGTGATAGTCGCCGTCGTCTCCAGGGGCATCGTCACCGTCTGGCCCGTCGAGAGCGCCACGGTGTCTCGTGTCTTGCCGTCCACCGTCTCCCGCCCGCTGTCGGCGCGGGACGGCTGGTCTCGGGTGTCGGTTTCGGAGGCCATGCTAGTGACTGACGCACGCCCGATAGAAGAATCCTGCTGCGATGGAGCGCCAGCGCGGGCGTGGCACGCTCACCGCTGCTCGACGCAGTAATCGACGTAGTTCCGCAGAATCCGCAGCCCGGTCTCGCCCGATTTCTCGGGGTGGAACTCCACCTTTTTCTGCCTCGGGTGCGCTCGCTGGCTCACGGTTCCACCGTTCGCCATTCGCGGTCGCACGCGACCGCGCTACGCTCGCGCACCGCTCGTTGAAAAACGTGGGTGAAAAAGGCCGACCGCTCACTTCGTTCGCGCTCGGTGAAACCGCGCCTCGGGCGCGGTACAACACGCACTATCGCTGCTCGACGCAGTAATCGACGTAGTTCCGCAGAATCCGCAGCCCGGTCTCGCCCGATTTCTCGGGGTGGAACTGGGTCCCGAAGACGTTGCCCGCTTCGTTGGCGATGATGGAGGCGAAATCAGTCCCGTAGTCCGTGGTCGCCACGACCGCCGCGTCGTCCTCGGGGACGGCGTAGTACGAGTGGACGAAATAGGCGTACTCCCCGTCGATCCCGTCGACGAGCGGGTGGTCGCGCTGGACGTCGAGTTCGTTCCAGCCCATGTGCGGGACGGTCTGGTCACGAGCGAAGCGGACGTTCTCGCCGGGGATGAGGTCCAGCCCCTCGGCGTCGCCCTGGCCGGCGTGGTCGGCCTCCTCGCTCGTCGTCAGCAGCATCTGCATCCCCAGGCAGATCCCAAAGAGCGGGGTCCCCGCTTCGGCCTCTTCTTCGAGTGCGGCGCGGAAGGGACCGGCGTTGTCCATCCCCTCGGAGAAGGCGCCGACGCCCGGCAGGACGATGCCGTCGGCACTGGCAAACTCCGCCGGGTCCGCCGAGAGCGTCACCTCGGCGCCGGCCCGTTCCAGCCCGCGGGTCACGCTCCGGAGGTTTCCGAGCCCGTAGTCGACGACGACCACCTCCGCGGTGGTCTGTCTGGCGTTCATGGGCCACGATACGCCAAGGTCGACTAAGTGGCTTCCCTTTCGGACAGCACTTGCAGCCGGCTCACCCCGTGCCGACCGGACGCGAGTGGCACAGCTGTCGGTGCGCCTGAGCGCCGACGCGTCCGACCGCCAAAACGTGCAAACAGTGGTCTAGAAGTCCCCTAACCGCCGCTGCCCGCTCTCACCGTCGGTAAAATCGGCGGCCTTCTCAAGTGTCGACCGGAACGTCTCCTTCTGGCTGGGGTCGTACAGCGTCGCGGCCGGATGCACGCAAATCATCACTGGCTGTGGCCCGCCCTCGACGGTCACGTCGACTACGTCGCCGGCCTCGCCCGTGACGGCCACGTCCCGTTCCAGGAGGTGCTCGCCGGGGACTTTGCCGAGCGTCACGACGAGTTCGGGGTCGACCCGGTCGATTTCGCGCTCCAGATAGCGCCGACAGTTGCCCAGTTCTTCCTTGTGCGGGTCGCGGTTCTCGGGCGGCCGACAGCGGACGCAGTTGGTGATGCGGACGTCCCCTCGGTCCAGGCCGACCGCGCGCAGCGTCTCGTCTAGCACGTCGCCGCTGCGGCCGACGAAGGGCTCGCCCTGCTCGTCTTCGTTAGCGCCGGGGGCCTCGCCGACGAACAGCAGGTCCGCGTCCGCCGGACCGACGCCGTTGACGATCTGCGACCGGGACGTACACAGCGCCTCACAGCGCTGGCAGTCGGTCACGGTGAGCCCGTCCATGTTGCTCATGGCTGGCGGTAGGACCGGAGGCGTATCAAGCGCAACGGTTGTCGCCGCCGGCGACCGCTCAGCGGTCCTGCTCCGCTGCCACGGCCCGCGCCGCGAGCCGCGCGACCCGAAGCGGCTCTGGCCGGCCGCCGGCGGGCGTGTACGCCCGCACGATCTCGACCGCTTGGTCGGGGTCGAGGCCGACACTGCGGACGAACACCGTCTCGCCGTTGACCGACAGCTCGCGGCGGTCGGGCTGGGCGCGGTAGGTCGTCAGCCGGCTCTCGACGGCGCCGTCGCTGTCGAAGGCGTCTCGAATCGCCTTTTCGAGCCCCGGCGAGGCCTCGAACGATATCGACAGCGTCGGTAGGCCGGTGTGGTCGTAGATGGCATGGAGGTCCAGGACGTTGAACCACGCCGGCGCGATACCGGCCAAAAAGACGTAGCGGACGTCCTCGCGGTCGAGTCGGTCGAACAGCTCACAGACGGCGGCCGTCGCGTCGCGCCCGCCGACGGTACAGGTCCCAAACGCGAAGCCGTCGACCACCCGGTCCGCGCGGACGACGGCGCCGGCGAGGTGACTCAGTCGGTCCCGATCCGACGCGGCGACGCCCAGGGCCCGTCGCCCCGGTTTCACGTGTTCGTGGTCTCGTCCTCCTTGATGTCTTTCAAGCGGTCGAGCAGCTCGTCGTTCGACGCGGTGAACTCGAATTCGACGTCCCCCTGATGGGCGTCGCCCTCGGTGTCGAGCCCATCGTCATCGTCGAAATCCGTGTCGTACTCCTGGTTTTCCTGTTCGGACTCGTCGTAGCTCCCGAACCCCATTGTGTGTACAACTATGCAGTTCAGGGTGAAAAATCACTCGCCGAATCCGCCCGACGACGCCCGCGTGTGCGCGCACGCAGCACGGCCCTACTGCGATTCCGGGGCCTCGACGTTGCGGTTGCCGCCGTGGGCGTCGGCGCCCTCGCCCGGCGCGGCCCAGCGGACGGCGTTGTCGAGCACCGTCTGGACGTCGTCGCGGTGGTAGATAGGATAGGTCTCGTGGCCCGGTCGGAAGTAGAACAGTTTCCCGCGACCGCGTCGGTAACAACAGCCCGAGCGGAACACCTCACCGCCCTCGAACCACGAGGTAAAGACGAGGCGGTCGGGCTCCGGGACGCCGAAGGGCTCGCCGTAGGTCTCCGTCTCCTCGATAACGATCGAGTCGCCCAGCCCGTCGACGATGGGGTGACCGGGGTCTGTGATCCAGAGCCGCTCGCGGTCGTCGCTCTCGCGCCAGGTCAGGTCACACGGCGTCCCGAGCAGGCGGGTAAACGGCTTGGAGGCGTGGGCCGAGTGGAGGACCAGCAGTCCCATCCCCGCCTGGACGCGCTCGACGACCCTGTCGACCACGCTGTCCTCGACCTCGTGGTGGGCGGCGTGGCCCCACCAGACGAGGACGTCGGTACCGTCGAGGACGTCTTCGGTGAGCCCGTGCTCGGGCTCGTCGAGCGTCGCCGTCCGGGTGTCGTGGCCGCGTTCGTCGAGCGCCTCGGCGATGGTCGTGTGGATCCCCTCGGGGTAGACCTCGGCGACGGCGTCGTCCTCGCGCTCGTGGATATACTCGTTCCAGACCGTAACTGATGGCATGGCCGTGTTTCGACGGGGGACTGGCTAAATGTAGCGTTCGCCCTCGTCATTGCTGACAGCGTCTGGACTCAGTACCGGCGCTCGGAAGCCCTCACCCGCTCGATGCGGTTCGTACGTCCCGCTCCTGGTCGATTCACTCGTTCGCTACGCTCGGAAGCCCTCACCCGCTCGATGCGGCTGTGCGGGATATCCTCGCTGCGCTCG
>Ga0209917_1000809_pt1 | contig 13064 bp, 5 predicted proteins | sample SalPon2_C_H2O_MG_FD_185710 | JGI IMG/M metagenome (GOLD analysis project Ga0209917, IMG submission 185710) | Salt pond water microbial communities from South San Francisco under conditions of wetland restoration - Salt Pond MetaG R2_C_H2O_MG... | ecosystem: Environmental > Aquatic > Non-marine... | reverse complement strand
GGATCAGTCGGTCGGGAACGACACGAGCCAACAGACCAATACCTCGTTTATTGATACCGAAACCTTTGATCCCCGTGGGGGAAGTGACGAGAATACCCAGAGTCTCAGCGGCTTTCTCGTCAGCAACGACAACAACACCCTGTTCGACACCCAACCGGACATTGACGACAACGGCGATCTCACTTACACGCCAGCCGGCAGTGTCGAGGGTACCGCCACGGTGGACGTGCAGGTTACCGACGACGGCGGGACCAGCAACAGTGGCAGCGATACCTCTGCATCGAAAAGCTTCAACATCACCGTCGACAATCGGGCGCCATCAGTCTCGTCGTTCAGAGTGAGCAACCCATCCGGCCGGGACATCACAACTTCACTAAACAGCGACGAACAACTCTCGGTCATTAACGGCTCCATCAGTGGTGCAGAGATGGCAGCGCTGACGAGAAGTGATTTCACCGAAACCAACAACGGCGGGAGTTATACTTACGATGCGACCTACAGCGGGTCGAGTGATGGTGACTACACAGCAACGTTGAATGTCGTCAGAGATACTGCTGATAACAGCGACACCAGCAGCCACTCCGATAGTGTGACTGTTGACACGGGCGGTCACAGTAGTGGTGGGGGCGGCGGTGGCAGTGAGAGTTCCCGGACGGTAGACCACAGCGAAACGACAGTCACTGTCGAAGAGAGCACCGGCAGTTGCGAGAATGATGGGACGGAAAATGAGGAAAGCAACGGAGCGACTGGCGGCGAGCCGACCCCTGACATGTCCGTCACAGTGGACAGGCCTCAACCCGGACAAACACTCGTCATCGACGAAAACGGCGCTTCCATTCGGGACGGAAGTGGGGATGCTGACGACGGCAACGCCGAAGATGGGAGTGGAGACGACAGCCAAGACGATAGCGGTGACTCCCAAGCGGGCGACACGGGTAGCAACGTCCGGTCGGATCGGCTGGCCGTCGAAGTCGATACCACTCGGAACTTCGAGTTGTCGATCACGACTTACGAGAACGATCTGACCCGGAGCGCGGCAGCTCGAGACGATGCCCCCCTCACCTCAACTACAGGCATCCCGCCAAAAGCCGGCGGAACGAGCGGGTCAACGACGTTCGCCGCTGTCCGACAGGTGGACGACACGCTGGCTCCCATAGAGGTCCAGGAGGCAGCCGACTCCTTCGAGGGTGAGACGAGGACTGTCTCGGCGGGGTACGTCGAAATTAAGCACACGCTCGATCCGGAGGAGGTCGTTGGAGCGACCTTCGAGTTCAGCATCCGCCGTGCGTACCTTTCAGAATTGGGCGTCAAGCCCGAAAGCGTCGGTCTCTATCATCGGACGGACGACGGCGAGTGGGTCGCCCGGCAAACCGACCACATCGGGAACGATAGCACCTACCATCGTTTCGAAGGGACGATGCCGGGATTCTCCGTGTTCGCACTCGGAACAGGAGCCCCACAGGTGGACGTGACGGCGGCCAGCCTCTCGAGATCAACTGTCGAAGTGGGTGAGGAAGCAGTAATCGACGTGACTGTCGAGAATCGTGGTCGGTCCACTGTCGAGAAAACTGTCGAACTGACCCTCGATGGAGAAGTGCTCGACAGCGGGACAGTCTCCCTCGACGGGGGAGCGACCGAAGGGATGAGACTCTCGTTCAGTCCCGAGCGGGTCGACGAATACGATCTGATGGTCGGGGAGATGGAACTCGAACCCCTGAGGACGCAAGCTGCCGAAGATGAACGGACGGAGCCGAACGCCGGAGTCATCGATGACGGTCTCCCGTGGTTCGTGATTGTCGGTTTCGTGGCTCTCTGTGGGCTTCTCGCCTCTGTTTTGTTGTTGCGTCGGCGAAAGAGCAAAACGGATCGTGGTGACGGGCCGTGGCCACCCAATTGATATATTGATACCCCCGCCACCGTTCGGACAGAGAAAGAGAATGCGACGTTTCCGAAGATGTTGATGGATGGGCGATACCTATTTATTTCAGTTTGAGAAGTAACTTGTTAACGATCAGTTCAACTGAACTGTGCCGGTCGCTCGGCGTACTCGCTTGGATCACGTGACCCTGCGTTCCGGGAACGCTTCGAGGATGACGCTCATGACCTCCGCGGTCGGGGGGTGATTTAGCACGACCAAGGGATCGCCGTCACCGGAGGTTTCGAACGCTTCGATGAGGGGGTCCCCGGTTTGGACGAGAAACATGTGATCCCACTCGTCGATACCGTCGGTGACGCCGCCTTTGTCGACAACCCATCTCTCCACGGAGAGCCTGCCCGTAACTTCGACGGTGATCTCGTAGCGGTGGCCGTGTGGCGGGAACACTTCTTTATAAAGACTTGCGTGCAAAACGCAGTCCGATCGAGATAGTCGATATACGAGAAATCGGGTGCTTCGCCGGTTGAACAACGGATCGGACGACCATTTAGATCCACGGTCGACGATCAGAACGCATCCGTACGATCAACGGCCGATATCGATGCGCTCGGCCCCCATCACAGCTCGTACGTTGCGACCGTATCCCATTCTGGGACCGAGCCTGTCGTCTCGATGACGGCTAGCTCGTCGGCATCGACACCGCCAGGTAGCGATCCTATATCGATCGATTCGACGACTGTAAACCGGTCGTCGATACTCATATCGCTGTAGATGAGGCTCAGATGTGGCACATACATTCCCCCATCGGTATCGAACCGTTGCACCGCGGCTTGATGTACCGAGAGCAGTTCCCGGGTTGGCTGTACCAAGAGAAACACGCACTGGTGTTTCGTCGTCGAACACTGGAGGGTCGTAAACGTCAACTCGAGTGGGCGTCGTTCTTCAGCGAGGTGCTGTGCGCGCTTCGTGATCCTATCTTGATCGCCACGGATCCCGCCGAGGACCGTCACGTGTGGCTCAAATTCCGGGGCGTCCGGATGCGCCGCTGCCAGTTCGCCGATCGTCTCGCTCAGTCGCCGATACGCCTTTGTCTCCCGGTTCGGGACGAGCCACAGCGAGTAGACACCCGACACAGCAGTCCGTTCTCCGGGGAGCAACAAAACGTTTCAGTCGACTCCGACGTTATACGCTGGCTGAGAATCGGGCCCGCACGCCGCTTACTCGGAGTCCGAGAATGCATCATGGCTTCGCAGACCGTCACCGAATCTGTCGTCGAAATTATCAGCTCCAAGTATATCCCTGACGTTTTCTCTGACGACTCTGACGTGTTGTTTGTATGCCCCCCACGCGATGGCGATGTGGTAGAACAGGTAGCCCTGTGATACGATCAGTGTCACGCCGATGACCGTGACCGGGTCTGTTATGACTGCGGCGAGCGCCGCAGGTTTCAACGCGAACTGCGGTACATTAGAGAGTCCCAGCTCCGGAACGCCCGATTGGAGCAGGACACCGACGCCGAGGAACCCGGATCCAAAGTAGGCGATGACCGCCAGACCATGCATTCCATCCCGAACTCGTGACTGGACTACGTTTTGTAGCACTTCCGGGTCACCATGTGAGCCGTCTATCCGGCGTAGCGTCCATTTTTGCGCCGCCCTCCGGATGCGAGCCACGTAGCTTCTCGGGGGATCGACTTCGTCGAACTCCTCGATGCTGTCGAAGCGGGGGTTCTGAGAGATATTGAACCCGCCGTGGTGAGCCTCGTACTCCGCCCCGGGGAAGTTGATTTTGGCCTCGATCAAAGCGATGAGTGCGGCAAGTTGCATGACGTAGTTCATCGAGGAGATCTGTGAGAGATACAAGAACGCGAGCACGTAGGGAGCGAGAACGAGGACGCGCCCGTCGCCGTTGGTGGCGAACACGTACCCGATTATGACACCGAGAACGGTCAACGAGCCCAGATAACGGCGGCTTTTCCGTTTGCCATGGGCGCGAACCTCCGCTCGGAGTTGCTCGTTCATCTTCAGGAGAATCTCCAGCTCCTCTCCCTCCGCACGCGGGGGCTCCCCTGACACACGTTGGTTATCGAAATGTGACTGTATAGTGTTTTCCTGTATCGATCGTGGTGAAAAACTTGAAAAACGCGAATCCTCAAGTAACGCTGCTGTATCCCTCTCGTTAGTTATCGCGTCCCCGACACCTCCCCAGACGGCATTAGATTTCTCCTCTTTTGATTTGACGGCCCGTATTGAGTCACAGCGATTTATCCGAGCTAGCGGACCTGATCCCCAACATATCCCTAGGTACTCTTGCTGTTACGAAGAGGAGCCACTGTTTTTGATAGAACAGCAACCCAAGACGATTTAGCCGACTACGTGGTCTCGATACCAGTCTCAACCACGAGGGCAGCCAGATCAGATTTCGATAACGGGTCGATGGCGACGTTCTCCCCTGACTGGGTGTAGAATATAAACGGCTGAATCGTTCGTTCGGGATAGAGTTCAGTGATGATATGATAATAGACACTCAGTTGCTTCCGATATTCCGACTCTGCATGACGACCTCTGTCCGTTTTGTAATCAATGATATCAACGGTGTCCGGAGTGATGTGAAGCAGGTCAATAACTCCTGAGAGGGTCACTCTACCCTGTTCGGTATCGAGTGGGAGATACGCATTCTCTTCAGGATGGAGTTCACCAGAAAGAGAATCAAGTAGAGACTGGACCCGTCGCTCATCGTTGTTTCGAGGGTCGACTTCTTCACCGAGGCAGTATCGCTCAGCAAACTCATGAACTCGAGTGCCGAATTCCATTCCTTCCCCGCCCTCGACCTCCTCATAGACGGTATCGTCCATGAGCGAGTGGGGAGAATACCCCGCCGGTCCGATACGGTCTGGAAGAGATATATCTAGCATCTGCTTCTCGTCTGGGGTGACGTCGAAGTCAGGAACATTCGGGTTGCCCTGGTCCACCTCTACCGGGAGTTCTTCGAGGAACGTGTTCGGGTCTTCACCAGCGGTAAACAGGACGTGACTTTCAGCTCGCGTAATCGCCACGTAGAGTAGCCTCCGCTCTTCATCATAGTCTCGTGCTAGAGACTTCCGGAGAATATCCACCTTCCAGTTATCGTACAGATACGGCTGTCCGTGAGTCTCGTCGTATACTGTCCGTTGCCGCAGACCGATTGCATCGTCGTATAATATTGTCTGGCCGCCTCTACTCGATGGTGGGAAGCGACCACTGTTCATATTCGCAACAATAACGATAGGATGCTCAAGTCCTTTCGTGGCGTGTATCGTCTGAACTGTGACGGAGTTCTCGCCTGCGCTCGTATGCACCTCATGCGTGCTTCCGTGCTCAATGCCCTGAGAGATGAATCTGATAAGGTCACCGTGGGTCAGGGTCGTTGTCTCTCGGATTGATTCGATCGTGTGAAGCAACACATCGGCACGAGGGTCAGTGAAACCATAGCGCTCGAATACGCGGCGAACGACCCCACCGAGGGAATCGAGTGACTTCAGCGACTCACGGAAGGCCAGCATCTCCTCGGGATAGGATTCCGTTTCGAGAATGTATTTCACTTCCTCAAGCGTGTATCCGGCCCGTTCGAGAACGGGAGCCCATCCCCGGTCTCCATTATATTCGAGAATACGTAGCCATGCGAGGAGAAGTTTTGCTTGGTCGGTTCGGAAGAGCTCGATTCCGCCCTCGTAGGCCATTGGAAGACCGTGGTCGTCCGCCACATCCTGGAGTTCTCGGCCAAAGTCCCGTGTTCGTGTAAGAACCGCGATGTCCCGGTACTCGGGAGGTCGTCGAGTGCCGTCCTCATCCTCGACGAGATACTCCGAGTTCCCGACGACGTCATCAATCGCCGTCAACAGAGATTCGTGTTCCTCCTCGTGCTGTAAGGCTCGAATAGTGGAATCGTCGTGGTCGGCATTCGAGTTGAGATGGACGATACGGTCACGGACTGATTCGGTGTCGACGGAGTCGTATTTCGCTGCGGGGGTAACTAAACTCTCTTCCGAGAAGTCCAGTATCGTCTGGGTGGAGCGATAGTTCTCTTCGAGTTCGATGGTCTGGACATCGGACGTATCGTACGTGATTCGCGTGTGGTCACTGTTCAGTTCGGATGCGAACTGTGAGAAACGACTGCGAAACTCTAGAATGTTCTCGACGGCTGCATACTGGAACGAGTAGATGCTCTGTTTCCAGTCCCCGACGACACAGAGATTGTTCGTATTCGCCAGAAGCAAGGCGAGTTTGAATTGAATCTCGCTGGAGTCTTGGAATTCATCGACCATCACGTACTCGAAGCTCAGTTCGCTACGGAGTTTGTGGTCTTCACACAGCAGAACGAACGCGAACAGCTGAAGGAAGCTGAAATTCAGGTAGTTACGTGACAGTGCAAATCGGAGATAGTCGAAGTAGATGTCGTGTACGAACTCTTTGAGTCCCGCTCGGTCTTCCTCGAAGACCCGTGTAGCGACCTCGTCCGGAACCTGCTTCCCGTCACCTCTAATGTCCGATTTCGCGGGAGCATCCGGAAGGTAGCATTTGTTCTTTCCGTATCGGTATAGCTTCGAACGCAGTCGAGACTGCTTGCTCCCCTCGTTTCGGGGCGTGTTCATCTCGTCGAACTGCCGTTTGAACGCTGCGTAGTCACCGTCGAGATGGGACCCACTGTCTCGATACCAGCCGTCAGCAGTTGGAAACGCTCCCTTCGCAGCAAGCTGGTTGATGAGGTCGAGCAGTTCGCTCGGGTCCGATATCGTTCGGAGAAAGTTAGTATACTCCGGGTAGTCGTCGGTGAATTGCTCGAAGAATTCCTGAAAGAGAGCCTCCTCGACTACGTCATCTTCGACAATTCGCGTTGAACTCGGAATATGGTCCTCGATACCGAGGAGGGTCGGAGCGGCGAATCCGTAGTCCTGCAGAATATCGTGACAGAGGCTATGGAAGGTCTGAATCGGCGCATCGGAGAGTTCCGCCGTGCTGTAGTCACAGTGACCGACGATTCGGTCTTTCATCTCGTTCGCTGCATTCCGAGTGAACGTGATGAGAAGGATATCGTCTGGTGAGACGTCCGTCGATTCAAGAATATGGGCGTAGCGGCGAGTGACGGCGAAGGTCTTCCCTGTCCCGGCACCTGCATCTACGAGATACGTCCCGTCGATGCTGTTGATGAGTTTCCGCTGTTTTTCATTCGGAGTCGGGGCTGATTCAATCTCCCCAGCTTCGTCTGTCATTGCTCTCCCTCCAGTAGAAGGTCTCGGTGATTGAGGCGACGGTAGTTCGGCTCATCTACTAGGTCCGCAATCGGGAATCGCTCCTCACCTGCGCGACGTGTATTGAGCTCCGCAAGTCGTTCCGAGATGAACTCCTCGAACGCGTCGAGGTCGTTCTCGAAGTAATTACGATTCCGAATGCGCATGAAGTCCCGCATTGCCTGCTTGCAGCCTTTCTCGACGTACTTGTAGTCTCCAACGACGTCCTTCATCGTCCTGGTAAACTCAGCTCCAAACGACGAGTCAATGAGTTCGTCACTGTCACGAGTGGTAGGAAACTCAGCAGTCTCGAATACCGCTGCATAATCCTCATACGAAGACTTCGAGAGCGTCTTCTGGCAAGCGTTCGACCCTTCATCACGGAGTTGCTGGTAAACCTCTTCGCTACTGATGTGAGCGAGATAGGGACTCGGATGGTACTCAACCGTAGTAATCGTGTCAGCCATGTCTGCGTCTCCGCTGACGATGTCGTCAACGTTCTCCAGGAAATGCACGAAGACGAATTCGAGATGCTCGCCCGGCTGTTGTGACCGCTGGTGAGTCAAATAGAGCTTCGCCTGGAAGTCAGGCGTATTGGAGATGTCGTCGATAGCCGAGTTCTTCACGACGTCCGTCTCGGATTTCTTTGAACCGCTCTTGTAGTCGACTAGACGCGTAGACGACCCGACAAGGTCGATTTTACCCTTCACACCGATATCTTCATTCTCGAACCATCGTTCCGTTATATCGCTTCCAACGGGTTTTCCGAAGTATTCAGCGAATGTATTCTCTCCTCGCCCTCCATTCTCGATAGCCAAGTGGCCCGTCTCGGGAGCGTTCTCATCGAGAAACTCGACGATGTTCTGAACGCCAGCCCTGTATTTGGTTTCGTGAACGTTTCTATCTATCTCACGAATGAATGGCTCCATCTCCTCGACCATGAGATCTACAATCTCGTCGATATCGGCAGATGACACAGTCTCGGGATGGTGGACATAGAACTCAGCGAAATCATGGAAGAGGTTGCCTTTGCGGAAGTAGTCTTTGTCGGGGGAGTCTACGATTCGGTCAAAAAAGTAGTCTCGCGGTGAATTGACGTACGTGCTGAGACTGGACTGACTGAGAGTATCGAGCTCAGTTGCGGATACCGGCACCGAATCGACCTCGAACGTCTTTTTTGACGCCGACTTTGGCGTCGTGTACCGCTCTGTAGAAAGGTCACTGAACCGTGAGAACGATTCCTCAAAGAGTTCCTCGAAATAGAGACATGGGGTAACAGGACGACCACCGACACTGTCTCTGACGAGATAATACTGTGAAGCGCCGTTCTGTAGCAGTAGCTGAAATTGTGCGAGATGCCGCTCGAATTCCGTGTTACGGTCTACCCACGGTCTGCGTAGCGGAGTCCTCGTCCAGTCATCGTCAAGCCCGAGATAGAACACAAGGGGTCGGTCTACGTGAGTCGCGGATTTCGCATCGGCGAGAAGCACTCCTTCGTTCTCGCGGTCAATCGGAACCTCGTACGACTGCAGATAGAACTCGAGGTTGTCGACTTGTGACTCCGTAATCGTCTGTGTAGCGAGGCCGAGCGTCTCCAGTTCTTCGTGGAAGGCCTCGAAGCCGTCACTTCCAAGCATAGATTCGTACTCCGTCAGAGCGGTTCCGAACGACCACTTGCCAGCTACCACCGTATCACACCACTCGATGAGCCAGTCCGCTTCTGGGACATCGAGCCTGTGTAAGTGCTTTTCGTCGTGGTCGACGTCTACGCGCAGCCCGATATGTTGGAGGACTGGCTGTACGTCGGATACCCGGACGTCACTCCCACGGAACGCAGTACGGAGAAGTTGCAGAAACGCCCGATGGTCTGGATTGTCGAGGAAGCCTGGCCCGCCGTAGAACGGGATGTCAGCGGCATCGAGTGCCGACTCAACGAGGGTCGAGAACTCACTGCCTGCATCGAGCACGACGGCGACCTCGTCAGCAGTCTTTTCCGAGACTGTAGCGAGAAGGCCATCGATGATATCCGCAGAGGTGTCGAAGACGCGGAAGGGCGGTTGGTCGAATGTCTGGTCTGTGAATCGGTCAATAGTGTCGTACTCCGATGGGAGGATAGAACGCTCAAGTGCTGTGAATTGGGGATAGCTAACTACGGCAAGGTCAGTTGACTCCTCGACGCTGTAATCGGTGAGATACCGAGAGGTCGTATCGAGATGACGTACTTGCTGGACAGCCTGATTAACAGCAGGAGTGTCAAATTGCTCGTACTCAAGAATTTGGTCCGGACGGGCGGAATACTCCCAGCAGTGGATAATCTCCTCACCGAGGTAGGCCGCTTGCTTCCACGAGAGGTCAGTCTCGTGGAGGAGTTCCAGAAAGACAGTCCGCTCCTCAACTTGTTCCCGTCGGCCAGCAGCTAATCTCCGTGGAGTCGTCGCAAAGTTTCCTAAGTGTGGTCGGTCTAAGTGCCGATTCAGAGCACTGGCGAGGGGAGCGTCCGGTACGAGAACAAGGTCGTATCCCCTGACGTCGTCGTAGAGAGAGGAGAGGGGTTTCGCCTGCTGTATTGGCATGATAATGTCCACTTACGTGTGACCGATAAGCGTATCCCTAGAATTGGGAATCCACAGGCGATGGGTATACCAGTTGTAAAAAGGGGGGCTGGTAGTCATTCAGGAGGAGGTCACATCATCCTTATCGAGATAGTGCCGCCGTTGGGGTCGATATAGTTGCCAAAGAATATATTAAAAAGAGGGATAGGATGGGGACAGAGAGAAGCCTCAGAACCCACCGTTACGGCAAATCCATGGGGAATTGATTACTCTACCGCGCTGAATTCAAAATCCAACCTGTAGGTCGATAGCTCGCAGTCGCTCAGCACTCGGACTGCGTATTTGAGTTTCTGGCTGGCTGTTTGCGTTACAATAAGACCGTGAAATGCAACACTATCATCGAGTTCAGAATCCACCCGACCAAAATAGCGAGCTATCTGACCGACGACCTCGCCTTCGTAACGCTTCCGTCGTATTCGCTGGAGTAGAATCCTGTTGAGGAGTGCTGGAGACAGCTTCAAGCGGCTCTTAACAACCGCTTCTTTGACTCACTCGACGAGCTGACGACAGCGATTGATACAGCTCTCGATCAACTCTCTGTCGCAAAAGTGAGCAACTATGTCTAACGCTTACTATAGTCGAAATGTTCGAGGTTCTTATTGTAGTCCTCCGACAGAGCAACGAGATATTTCAATCACCGATTTATCTAAAAGTACCTCTACCTGTTATTCTCATAATGAGTTATTCACACATCGTTAAGCTGTACTCGGCCGGTGGGACTACACAAAAACAGTCGTTATCAGTCAGGGATTAGTACGGCAGTATTAATGAGATCGGTTGTCTTTGGAAGCACTGACTCTTCCTGACGCAGCCGATCGAACTCACGTTTGCGCTCCTCTTGCAGTTCCTCGATCTCGGCTTGAGCCTGTCGGATACTGATCGTCATATCCTTCCCTTGTTTGTCGTCTTCCCTGTACTGTTCGAGCCGACTTTTCCACGTCCCGATCGCGTTCTCGAAATACCGTTCCGCGTGCTGTCGTTTGATCTCGACTGCTTCGCTTTTTTCCTTCTCAGCCTCTTCAGCCATTTTTTCCACCCGCCGCTGGGCCTCTTGTTCCGCCATCTCGATGAGCGTATCCGCTTTCTTGGTCACCGGTTGTACCTGTGGATGCCCATCGGCCGTCTCCGGCGGTACTGAACCATCAGTCTCCGGAATCTCGTCCTCTATCTCTTCTTCAGCCGTGACGAAGAGGGGGACAAACTCCTCCGTTTCATCGCTTTCATCGGCGGTTTCGTATCCGAGTCGGAAGTTACAGAGCAGTCCCGGCGTTTTCGATTGATCTGCCATCCGTTTAATCGTCGTTTGGCCATCTATCCAGTTCCCGTCGAGACAATAATCAACGATGGATCTCACGAGCGGGTGATTCACGGAAAGGAACTCGAGATGTTGGTTCTCCTTTGCGAGTTCCTGATCGAAGGTGGCTTCGGGATACGAACTCAGAACCTCCTCGCTGTTTAGATCGATTACACTCGGTGTCTCTACCGAATAGACGGCACCCGACGAATCGCTAGTCCGTTTTTTCGTTAATTTTCCGCCGAATTCCTGAGTGAAAAGCTGTAGGAGTTTTCGGACCTCCGCTTGACCGACATGGTCCTCGCGACTCTCCTCGATCAGTTCTTGGACCTCCTCGAGTTCGGACTCACCGAATTTATCCTCAATAAGGAAATTGTCTTGGAGCTTCTTCACCGCCTCCTTCCGTTCTTCGATGATTTCGTCGATATCTTTTGCGACCTCCTCTCCAGGTTCGTCTTTCTCGATAGCATCCATAATCCGATCTTCGAGATTCAGATCGCTATCGTCAAGCACCATCCCGAGGACGTCCGAGCTGACGCCGAGATCTTCCTCGATAGTATCGACTCTCGTGACCAGTGTTTCGAGGATATCGCTTTCCCGCGTATCCTCGACGAAGAGATTATAGATGTTGACTTTCTGATCTTGACCGTATCGGTGAAGTCGACCCATCCGCTGATCGATTCGGATGGGATTCCACGGGAGATCGTAGTTGATCATGATGTGTGCGAACTGGAGATTGATCCCCTCCCGAGCGGCATCGGTAGCCAACATTATATTCGCCTCCTGACGGAACTTTTCGACTTGATCCCGCCGTGCGGACTGTCCTAGTCCACCATGGATCTGTGCGACGTCATACTCCGACAGGATCTCGTCCCGAAGGTACTCGAGGGTATCAGTGTATTCAGTAAATACGAGAACTTTCTCGTCTGGGTCCGCCTCAAGCAAGTTTTCGATCGCCGTTCGCAAGCGCCGTGCTTTCGAATCTATATCGATTGCACGAGCCCGGTCGATCAGTTCTTCGACGATGTCCAACTCTTCGACCCGCTGTTCGGGGTCCTGTTCCATCGAAACGTTCTGTAACTCGTCTTCGACGTGCTGCCGTTGGCTTTCGGTGAGTGTCTCGGGCCGTTCCCGGTACTGGTCCAAGAGGCTTTTAACCGAAGGCGAAAGCTGGTTTGATCCGCCGTTCTTCAATACCTCGGCGCGTTTTTCGAGGGATTTCTGGATCGCCCGGATACTGGAAACTAGCCGCTTCTGATAGATGACCATCGAAAACCCCGCGGCCTGCGATTCCTGCTCCTCGCCGAGCCGGTAGGAGTTTCGAAGGTAGTTCGTGATATCCTGATATAGTTCGTCTTCTTTGGTGGTGAATTCGACCGAGAGCGTGTCGATCTCTTTTTCGGGAAACATCGGGCTCCCATCGGAGTGAACCATATTCGGATTCGTCTTCAACCGTCGAATCATCAGATCGTCGAGCTGCTCTGGCGTGAGATCGTGTTCGTCCTCGAACCGATACGGCTCGATGAGATCGACCATGAAGTAGAACTGGTCCGATTTACCCTTGTGTGGCGTCCCGGTCAAAAACAGCAACGCATCCGTGTTGGGACTGACCTCCTCACCGACTCTGTATCGCTGTGTCCGACTCCGCTGTCCTTCGTTATCTCGGCGTGCCGTCAAGTGGTGGGCTTCATCGAATACGACAACGTCCCATTCTGCACGGCTGAGGGGTTCGAGCATATCCTCCTCGTCGTCGCTGTCAGCTTCTTGTTTGGCGAAATCAATCGAGGTGATAATTAAATCGTCATGCTCCCAGACGTTTTCTTCCGACATCGCTGGTCGGATATTATCGACGTACCCCCGGTCGTAAATCACGTAATCCTGATCGAACTTGTCCTGCATCTCGGCCTGCCATTGCATCTTGAGCGATGCGGGTGTCACGATGAGCACCCGATCGGCGCGGCCACGCGACATCAGCTCCTCGATCACAATTCCGGCCTCAATCGTCTTCCCCAGCCC
>Ga0209917_1000807_pt1 | contig 13075 bp, 15 predicted proteins | sample SalPon2_C_H2O_MG_FD_185710 | JGI IMG/M metagenome (GOLD analysis project Ga0209917, IMG submission 185710) | Salt pond water microbial communities from South San Francisco under conditions of wetland restoration - Salt Pond MetaG R2_C_H2O_MG... | ecosystem: Environmental > Aquatic > Non-marine... | reverse complement strand
TATGAATTGCGGTCTCAAGATCATAGTCATGTTCGAGCGCTAGCCACAGCGTGAGTACCTGCCCCGTCCGGCCGATCCCTGCTGAGCAATGTGCGACTGTCGGTAGGTCCCGTCGCCTGGATTCTTGCAGAAACGGTCGAATCTGCTCGCTGAACAGGTCCGAAGAGACTAGTGCGTGATCCTGCACGGGCGCGTGGAGCACGTTATCTGACCCAAATCTGCTCTGATACTGGTCAAGGAGGTCGTCATACAGCTGGAGTTGGTCTGCTGACAGCAGACAGCACACGCGTTTGATCCCGTGGTCCTCTATTGCTGCTAACCAAGCCGCGACATCTGTTTCGTCTGGTTCGGTCGCTGGATATCCGGGGCGACAGGCTCCATACACGATCTCGGTATCTGGGTCTACAGGGGCGATATGATGAGCTATCATCTCTGTGCAGCTGCAGAATACGTTTCCCACCCAACGATCGCGTCAGGCTCGATCCCACCTTCTACAACCACTTCGGGTACGTCGTATTGACCACATAGCGTTGGCAGGGCTGCTTGAACGTCAATCGGGTCAGATAGCGACAAAAAAGTGCTTGGAGACGCCGAGTCAGTCATACCGTATCTTGGGTCATCCCACACATAAGTAGCCACTTTAACGGTGTCCTAGAAGCATTCTCACACTCAGATTAAAGTCGGTCAATACATACTCTTCAGCGACCAGTCGTTTCAGGCGAGAATATATCTGAAGAATAGGATTTCAACAAAGCCAAATTTACATAAAGTAGGCCACTATTACGTGACAAGAGCGAACTCTCATCGGAATCGACGGTGGTCACTGTCAAGCCAATCTTCGTATTTTTTCTCGGACTCTTTTCGCTGTGACTTGATTTCGTTCAGTAGTGAATCGTATTCCTCACTCAGACGTGTGACGTGATCGGCATACCTTTTGATTGGACCCGGATCTTGTGTGATAATAACATTAACCTGATCAGGTCGCTCAGTGTAATCTGAATCCTCAGCAGTGAAACGTATCTTAGTGGTCGACAATTCCGAGTCCAGGTAGTCAATATCGTACACCTGTGCCACTTCAACAAGGTCTGCCATCGTATTGATATCCACGTGATGGGCAGTACAAATCGTAATGATTGTCGGGTCTGTCTGGTGGTTCATCATCCGAAAAATCGGTATCTGAGACCACTTATCATACCTTGCTACAGCCACTTGGTCGTGGTCTGTATCGATCATAAGACGCCAAGCGTTACGCATCCAGCTGAAGTAGTCATTTGACAATTCGATATGTGGATATTCCTGTACAAGACGTGCCGCATCAATTTCGTCAATATTCTTTAAGCAAGTGGTATTCGTACTGCTGTTTGTAGTCTGTACATCAGTGTCATTATTAGAATGTTCTACTGACATAATTATATAATATGTATCGCAACATTTAAATCTATCTCCGGTTCTTAATATTAAAATCCTGATGGCAATATACTAGAGATATAAAATCATAACTTTGATCCCGCTCAAATAACACAAAACCCACACCCCTTTCGTGAACTACCCCTCCCTACTCACTCGCTTCGCTCGTTCGTTGAGGAAGGGGCCTTAGCGCCTACTTTCAGGTGAAACTCAGCCGAATTAAATCACTACATCCACGATACTGTCTGCATCAACCATCACGAACGACTCTTTTGACTTGTAATCACTCACGACTATTCCTTCTGTCCCTGAATCACTCTGAACTTGATGAAGTCTATACTCGTTCAGCCTCTGTTCAAGATCTCGTTCCCACTTCTTTTGTTTAATCGCCCAATTATGTTTACCCAAAGTAATTCACCTCACGTTAACTAAAAAATGCGTGGGTACGTAAATAACTTGTGATTACCTTAATAACTCACCAGTCATACTCGAATTATTCACAGACGGAACATCTACCGAAGACACACTCTCAACAATACCACTCACAGAATCACCAAACGACGGAATCTCAAACACAGGCGGAAACAACACATCAACACCACTCACCTGCACACTCACAAACAACACACTAGAAACTACCAACAACAACACAAACTCTCTCAACGAAAGCCCACTCATACCCTACCAATCAAACAACTCCCTATCAATAGCCTCTGCCGTATCCTTAGGCGTATAATACACACTACCATTCACCACATACCGCACATCAACCCCATCAAACTCAATATTATAAGCCCCAACTAAATTATCAAATTTACCAGCACGAATCTTCGCAGTAGAATACGAACCATCCGTCTCAGTCAACAACTTCCAATTCACTCCACCTCTAATCTTACTCAACTCCTCATTCACCTTTTCATGATACTCTCCTAAATCGTTCATACAACATTATATCTGAATACCCATTAAATATCTATGGGCACTTACAGTTATCCTACGACCGAAGATCTACCGTATACACAGACAACGAACTCTGGTCCACCGTAAAACGGGATATTAGAAGAATCAAGAGCCTGTCCACGAGCGTCTCGATGAGCCGGGATTCGACGTCTGCCTTCCGCACGTACTCCCTTTCCTCAATGTCGTACACATCGGATTCAGAGAGTGAGGTGACGTCCAAGGCGTCACCAAGTTTGCTCGTGTCAATTTTGAGTAGCGACTCTGCCACAAGGAGTTGCCTTTTTTCTGAACCACTGTAACAATGCGCATATGACATCCAATTCTATATTTTTGCTCCTGTATGTTTAAAATCTCGATCAAAATCCCAACATACAAATAGTGTCTACTCGATTAAAACTATGTGATGTATCAATCACACATCAAAACCTCCAGTAATGGGGGTGAAGAAGAGAATTGGAATAGAGACGGACAAATGGTTGACGATCTGGGCATGTTCCCAACAATTAGAGAGATGAATGACTCTGCTGTTGAGCCTAGCACTCTAGAATTCAACAATCCCTCCGAGTTTAAAACGAAGATTAGAGTGGGTTATGACGGCCACAAATTAGCGATTGCGTCCATTTTTCAAGAAATGAACGTAACACTCCAAACGTACCCAGAATACGCTGTCTTGAGTAATCAAGTCGACTCTCAAGAGGAACTTTGGAAACATCTTGATGAATCGGACAATCAAATAGTATCACTCGGCTATACGGCCAAAAACTGGTACGTTACGATAGAGACTGCTGATGATGGAGACGACATAACTGCTGTAATTACAACCAATATAACAGAAGCTCAAGCACTTCCTCATGAAGTAGTTGAGATTGTTGGCGGTAAGATGCAGCGGAGATTTGACGAGAGGATCACAAAGACCCACCTGATCGACGAATTTCTCTAATAGCTGTACGGACGGACTGATAACATGATCAGAATCGTGGAAGTGACAATTAGATTCTTGAGGTCGTGATTATTGCGCTAATTCTGCCACTTGGTAGCACGACAGACCCACCACAAGAGCGTTATTCTAATTTTCAGCCAAACTCCTACGGACTTACTGGACAGAATCATCATAAAACTATGTAGACTAGTGTCCATGTTCGGAAAACCACATTCTTCTGGTATAATGTGGACTGAAACAGTCGGCCACTGAACAGTGCGTATCGGTCACACGCCCTCGTCAACGGACAAGGAGAATGAATGCTTCAGACTACTCGTAGTAACTGACGCGATCGACAACTTCTGCCAAGGCAACATCCTCGCGTACATTCCAATCTCGATCGTCACACGCTCGCTTTGGTTAGTGTCGGGCACGATAACGACGAACCCGCGTTCGACACGCGTGATACCATCGCCTTGGTCGCCAATGTCTTCGATTTCGACGGTGCGTTGTTCTCCCTCTTCAACAGGGGGCGTCCGTGACACTTGCTCGGGCTCTGCGGTAGCGTCGGTACTGTTTGCCTCGTTGGTCGCTGGTGCCGACAGAACAGCCACACGGTACGTCTTGTCTGCCTGGAGCTCGCCAAGCTGGAGCTCTTGCTCTGGTACCTCAACCACATATGACCCATCACGCTCTTCCACCTTCCCCGAGAACAGACAGTAAACTTGCTCTGAAATATCCATTTGAAGACCTTACACTGTAGAAGCAACGAAAAACAGTTTAATCTGATGTCTGGACCACTCCGGGGCTACTACGTCTTCAAACGCCGGGCACTCGGTCCACACACCTTCGGTACCGTCGTTCTTCTCGTACTCAAGAAGGATCCAGCTTTCGAGATCTCTTCACCATATTCTGAACATGAGGCCCATCCCCGTCGGAATATGTTTGGAAAACTTCGAGGAGTATCGAGAGACGTCTCGGCGTGCTAGGTGGATTGCCTTCTCAATAAAGCGGAGAATCTGCGACTTCGGGAGTGGCTTCATATCGTGGAATTCCAGGTCGGACATGAAACTCTCAAAGGTTTTCAGCAAAGCCGAATCACACTAATTCACGACAATACCTCGGATTGATTTCTTATATACGAGACTACGCCTGCTGGAGTACCTTGTGGTATTTTCGGAGGAATTCATCGAATTCTGTGGGGGCGGGACCAGCATCACGCAGGCGTTTGTGACCACGCTCAGCATAGCAGTTGAGTAGCTGTTTGCCGTAGTCCGAGAGCTGTGTTGGGTCACTTGAATCAAGGATACTTAACATGAGCTCACGGATTTCGTCCTCTGCATCCTGGGGAATATTTTGACGGTCAATTTCGGCGGTAATGAGCGCAGCGTAGATCTCAAACTTCTGGTCCTGGTAGTCCTCAATGACAGTCTCGACGAATGGGTCGGCCGTTGGCTCATCGTCAGTGACCTCCCGGTCTCGAGCCTTGATTCCGACCATCGCTGCAAAGTAGTACTGGTCCCACTTACTGTCGAAATCACCTGTGGAACTCGTATCCTCAATATTATCAAAGTACTCGCGGGCGGTATCACTGAGTCGGAAAGCCATCGTTACTCACCCTTCCTAGCGGACTGCATCCGGCTGTCACCATCTTCCTCTTCTTCTTCAGATGTAAAATTCATAAAGTAGTCCTTGTCATCATGCATCCGCAGTTCACCGGGCGAGTCAGTCTTGTACACAGTGTAGTAGTTGATATCGTTATCGGTGGCTGGCTCGAGATTCTCAACGAAACCCTCCTTTTCTGTCGAGATGATGAACGCGATAACTTGATCGAACAACTGCGAAATGATTGGGGCGACTTCACTCCGAACCTTGTGGTCCAAGCTCACTGCGGGGCTGTCGATGACAAATGGCATGTCTACCGCTGATCCTTCGAACAGGGTTGAGAGGTAAGCGTAGGCGACAGCCAGGGATTGACCCTCTGAAGAGCCGCTCTTGTTTTTGAGATTTATCGAATCGTCGATCGAGTCAATCTGCACGCTAGAGCGCTTGAGAATCCGGCTGAGTCGCCTGTTCGTTTTGTTGATCTGGTCTCGCTTCACCTCCGCGACGGCTTGGCTGACGAAATCATTTAGGATCATGTCAAGCTTCTCTGCTTGTGCGCTAAACGTAACAGTGTCAGTCGCAGCCTCAACCTTCTCTTTGTACTTTGTGACCTCTCGCTTCGCCTCGGGAATATTCTTTTCCCAGTCAAGGTTATGACGCTGTCTGAGACCTTTGTCGTCGGTGCTGAGGAGCTCAACTTTTCGTTTTTTATTATCATGATCTGTCCTTTCAGACTCGATCTGCCTAGTCAGAGCCTGTTTTCTTTCTTCAAGATTTTCATCACTAAGGCCCAATTGATCGGACTGCGTCTGGTATTTTCTGAGCTCTTTGCGAGTCTCTCGCAGTTCTTCTAACTCATCGTCTAGCGCTACCGGCTCACTAATACTTCCTAATCGTTCCTTTAGCGCATTGAGGACGCCGACGTCTTCATCTGAGAGGAACCGCTCAGCGTTCTCTTGGATCTCATCTCGGTGTTTTTCATCAAGAACCCGCCCACAGACACAAGTATCCTGCTCAGCAAGCTCGGAGAAAAATTCTTTTGACGTAGATCTAGGCAGTCTGAGGACCCGCATATGTTCAAGAAGTATTGTCAAATCATCATGAAAGCTATCTGAGAGCTTACTGGGGACTCGCATATCATCAAGCAGAGTCTCCGAGTCGGTTCGCAAGGTTGTCTCAAAATCCTTGATTTTCTCTTGGTAATTCTGATATTTCTTGAGTGCCTGCTTATCTTTTGAGATGATCTCCTCACGCTCTTGTTCAAGGCTCTCGATTGTGGAGTTGTGCTCACTAATCTCGTCTTCAAGACGACTTCGAGTCTTTTTAAGACTAGCAAGTCGATCTTCTCGGGTTTCGAGCCGAGATTTGACCTGTTTCAGACCCTTCTCTGTCTTGGCTCCATCATCTTTCTGCTGTTCTTCTACAACCCTCTCGATAGCTGCTCGTTGTGCCTCAACCCGATCTAAACGGGTTACTATCTTCAGCGCATTCTCAGCTTTGTTCTCACCAGTTTCGATGAAGTCGTCCGTTAGTTCGCCGTTGAAAACGAAGAGGTCGACAAATTCCTCTGTGAGAATATTCTCTAATTCTAGCGGTAGAAAGTGGCCGCTGTTCATTCCACCATCTTCTCGCTGCGGGTACGAGTGGCGATACTCAACAGTCCCTAGGTCGTAATCAAGATCCATATGGATCCGAAACCGGTCATCACCGGCTGCAAAGCCGATAGTGAATTTACCTTCTGAAGCACCAGTCTCGGGCTCATATCCCATTACCGTCTCGTCATCGAGCTCAGAGCCAAGGATCAGATGCCGTATGAGCCCCATAGTCGTTGTTTTGCCGGTCCCGTTGGGCATCTGGACGAGCGAGATATGACGTGGCTCACTTGTCCCCGGCTTCGTGAATTCAAGATGGAGACTCCCGATATCACGAATATTTCGGTAGCGTATTTCCTCAATTCGTAGATTCATTAGCTGTGTCCCCCTCAGAAAGCGTCAAATTGTTAATTAGTCTGATTAGGTCGCCATCTTCTGCACTCCCTTGCATCGCGTTCTCGCAAAAGCCAACAAAGCGAGCTTTAAACGCGTTATCCTGATCGTAATATCTGAGAACTTCGGAGGCAGTGTCCTCAAAGGGAAAATCATCACTCATCAATTACTCTTGTTGTTTAACTTTGTTTAGCATTGTGAGCCACTCGTATCGCTCTCGGTCCGGTGGTTTTGTATCTTCATCTGCCCCATCGGTGTCGTTGTCATCGTCCATTGTCTCTTGTTTAATATCATCTTTAACTACAAAGTCAATCACATTAGCCCTTTTGCCTGGGTTGGATGGATCCTTTCGGAGCGCTCTGCCGATACGTTGGGTCGTTGTTCCCTTCGATCGGGGGGCCGAAAAAAGAATGATATTTTTGACTGACTGGATATCGATCCCTTCCGAGATGGCCTTGCTTGTGACAAGCGCCGACAACTCTCCTGTCGAGAATTCATTGAGCTTTGATTCGTCATCTTCGCCATAGTAGGTATGGAAATCATCGACGTAATCATAGATGATCTCTTGAACCTTTGCGCCATAATCCTTTGAGCCGACAAAGATGATTGCGTCTTCAAGCACTTCGGGGTTAAGCTCGAGATGACGCTGGAACTTCGGTAATTTCTCTTCAGATTCCTTGCGGACCCGTGAGAGCATGATGTACAGTTGGCTCTGAGGGACGGACGGGTTCTGACGTTTCAGACCAGCAAATTTCTTAAACTGCTTTTTTTGCCGGGCTTTGTCTTCCTCCGAGAGTTCGTAAGTAATCGGCGTGTAGTCGAACTCAGTCAGGATACCCCGTTTGATCGCTGACTCCAGTCCAAACTCGTACACTACTGGGCCAATCGCATTTCGGATGAACTCATTCCGGTCGGGATCATACGGATCAAAAGGAGTTGCGCTCAGGCCCAACCGATACGGAAAAGCATCGAGTTTCCCACCAAGCGCCTCCTGTTTACCTTGAGCACCGATATTATGAACCTCGTCACATATTAACAAACCGTTGGCGAGCTTGTCATCGATATCACCCTCAATTGCGTCCTCCAGGTTGGCATAGGAAGTGAGCAGGATATCTAACCGCTCGCCATCGCCTATGAGGTAACTCCCAAGCTGATTGTGACTGCTGTACTGCCGGTAGAGGAACATCTCCTCGGCAGAAAAGTGATTAAGTACTGTTTCATTCCACTGATTTAACAAGTCGTTTCCACGAGTAGCGATAACTAAGGTCTCGATCGCATCGTCTCGCAAGAGCCGGTCAATGATCTTCAGTGACGTACGAGTTTTACCGGTCCCAGTCGCCATATTGAGTAATCCTGTCTTCGCCTCCAGAAACGCCTCCACGGCCTCCTCCTGATGGCGCCAGCGATACGGACTAGTAAGCTTAGTTTTTTCACCAGGATCGTTATATGGTCGGTCAGAACTGCGAAGTTCGGCAATCCCGAGTGAAATGCTATCTGGAAGGCTGAACGACTGGACACCCGGCTTTGTATTAGCCCAAATGCTGTCGAATCGGTCTTCGTGTTGGGTGACTCGTTGCTGGTCAGTGGGCGCCCCCCAGGAAGTGAACACGGAATTCGCCTCGTAATTTGAGAGGCTCTTACGACTATCATTTTGCGAGCCGTGGAACGCGACCTTGTCTTCACCGTCAATGAAGATACCCCACTTATCGTGGAAGTCTCCACCGAGCACCTCGTCAGGTACGGCGATGCGGATACGAAGTAGCCCATCAGCGATGAGCCACGCAATCGTGTTCTGAGTGTCCTGTTGAAGATTAGATTCCAGATCGTAGACGAGCGTCTCCATTTGCTCGTACAGTGACGGATCTCGTTTGGCCGCGTTACCATGCTCAATAGCGGTCCAATCGTCTTCGGTGAGCTTGGGACTGATAATCCACTTTGCGGTACCACCATTGTCGGCAAACGCTGTAATGCCAGCAGCTGCCTCTTCGAACCAACTGCTGGTGAAGTAACCCACTGCTCGTTTGTATTCACTCGCAGCCTCTAAACTCGGTGTGTAGAAGTCAGCGATGAGATCTGCAGTCGCTGTCTCGTAGAGGAGCGAATACTCGATGTCTCGGAGTCTTCCTGAGCTTTGAGATGGCTGGTTGCCTTGCATCTATCTGGCATCACCGTCTTTAGATGTTTTATCATCTGAATGAGTACTTGAGGTACAATTACTACCTTCTGTCAAGAGGTCACGCTGTTCTTGATATCGATGCCTAATTGTCACCGTTGAGACGTCCGCGACTTTCGCAATATCCTCCTGTGTCGCATTACGGCCATGATCGAGCACTGCATTGTAGATCGCGGCGGCTGCACGGCCAGTTGGGCTCTTCCCCCCACCAATACCGGCGTTATCCGCTATATCAATCACTTCATGCGCGCTCTTTTTGATCTCTTCATTCAGCCCGAGATCATCACAGTACCGGTCAATATACCCATGTGGATCAAAGAACGCGCGAGGATCTAGTCCCAGGGTATGAGAGATTCTTTTGACCCGCCGCAATAAGATCACTCGTGTGAAGGCAGTCTGGGGTACCGCAGTAAAGTCATCCGGACTAAGAGGAATTTTCTCGACCTTGCACGCCGTATAGAGACAGGCAGCTGCGAGTACTTCAATCGCAAGCCCCTCGATTTCTTCCTCATTAGCAAACTGATCGAAAAGTGATCTTGCTGTCATCCGAGTGGATTCTTCGATCCCCAGCTCTTCTGAGAGGCGCGCAAGCTCAGAATCGACAATTTTCGAACGACGCTCTTCGTATACGAACTGCCCAGGTGTCAGAGTTCCAGTACCGCCATTCGACTCTTTATTTGCATCGACTAAATCGTCAAGGAGCATATCATCCAGCTGCTGACTGATGTCGTCTGTAGAGTCCATGATCAGCGAAATATATCGACTCGGACAGAGCAAGTAGTTGTTGGTTGCATGAGATTAAAGCCGGATTGCACATATTTAAAAATTTGGTTGTGAAATTGATATTACATGCATCAGGAGGCCCTACACACCGACGACGACCTGAAACACTTATTTCCAAGTTCTGTTCGGGCCTTTTGAATAATTTAAAATTGGTAGCTCTTTGTTTCACACCTCAAAAACGCTTACCTCTATGTGGTTCGAATTTAGGGTTGTGGTAGAGTTTGCGACAGGCTCGCTAGAATAAACCTACACCAGCAGCGACAACGGTTGCGCATCCACGTTGCCACCAAAGAAAATCGACCTTTGTCTGACGCGGTTGAAATACTGGGCCCACATGGTTATTTCTGGGAGCCTCAAAGATTTAGAAAATTCTCTTCGCTCAAAACGAACTGAACTTTCGCAGCCGGTTCACGTTCTGCTTGACAATATCCACTGCCTCATCGACTTCTTTTATAGTGTTTTCTTTTCCAAATCCAAATCTCACGGACGATTGAATCCGATCCTGGTCATCGAACATGGCTGTTAACACATGCGATTCTGTCGTTTCCATCGTTGAACAGGCAGAACCCGTTGCGGCGTAGATTCCATCTTCACTCAATCTGGCAACCAGACGCTGATCATTTGTCCCAAGAATACTCACGTTGAGATTATTTGGCAATCGCTGATCGGGATGGCCATTCACAAGCACATCATCAACCTCGTCGACGAGTCGTTCTTGAAAATGGTCTCGCAGTGATCCAACATCTTCCGTACGCGATGTACGCTCTTCAACTGCAAGTTCGATCGCTTTGCCCAGCCCTGTAATACCGGGCACATTAAGCGTTCCAGACCGCCATCCTCGTTCGTGGCCCCCACCATGGAATAGCGGTTCAAGATGAGCAGCGCCGTAACGGACATAGAGTGCACCTACTCCCTTGGGGCCATAGATTTTGTGCCCAGAGATAGAGATCATATCGAGATTCAGGCTATTGACGTCCAAATCGATATACCCGACAGCTTGGACAGCGTCTGTATGGAAGAGCACATCGTGCTCATCTGTGACCTGACCGATCTCTTCCATTGGAGCAATGGTACCAACCTCATTGTTTGCGGCCATGATTGAGACTAGCACGGTATTATTATCGATTGCGGCCTCAACGTCGTCTGGATCGACCAGTCCATGTTCATTTACGGGGAGGACTGTTACCTCGAATCCATCTTCTCTCAGGGACTCGCACGCTTCTAACACCGCTTCATGCTCGGTAGCAGCAGTAATAAGATGGTTCCCTTCATTCTGTTTCTGAGCCTCTCTCATCGCTCCCTTAATAGCGAGATTGTCCGACTCAGTCGCACCGCTGGTAAAGATAATTTCTTCTGAGCGGGTCGCCCCGAGCGCATCCATTATCTGACGACGCCCAGTGCTGACCAGCTCATGGGCGTCTTGGCCAGCTTTATGATTTGTCCGACTGGCAGGATTCCCGTATCCCGTGGTAAATGTAGATTCCATCACATCAACGACTTGTTGATCTGTGGGTGTCGTCGCATGATGATCAAGATAGACTCCTGTGTTATCTGCGCTCATATTGGCACTATATCATTCCTCTTGTTTCAGTTCATCGGGCATCAACCCTTGTAGATCATCAAGTCCACTGAGTCGCCCTGATAACGTCCCGACACCGCGATTCAGATGAGCCAAGAAATAGTCATAGAGATCTTGATCCGGATCACGCCCTTCGTTTAGCATTCGTTGACGAACCAGTGCCATGTACAAAGAGTCGTGCTCGCCAAGTAACGTGTACCGATTGATTGTTTGCCCATCCGTATCGTACTGGGCTGCGTTTGGGGCACGTGGTTCATTGAGCGAGTAGCACAACCCAATACGAGCGATAAAGTTGGGTGTCAGCTGTGTTACCTCCTGTATCCTCTTGAGCTTGTTCGTGACATCCGAATCGAGGCTGACCCGGTTGAATTTGTCAGTCATCTGTATACCCCTCGATGTCTATTTGACTTGGACTCTCTGATGACGAGACTCTATGTCGATTTTTATCCTGTGCGGCCTCATCTGAATCTATATTGAAGTAACCTGCAGAGATACTCGTCTCGCCGGTTTCTTGGCTATTCTCTAATTTGAACTCGGCGGCGATGTGCTGCTCCAATTCATCATGATACATATCGGTGATCTCTGTGTCGGTAGAAAACAGGAAGACCTGATGCGAGGCCTTCGGGAAGAAGTTCTCCACAAGGCGGGACCGATGCTCCTTGTCAAGCCGACCCAGTGGTGTATCAATGATGAACGGAAGTGGCCTTCCGGAGATGTCTGCAAGAGCCCACAGGAGGGCCGTTGCAAAGATCTGCCGTTCGCCAGCTGAGAGCTGGGATTGGTGTTTCGTATCTCCTGCCTCCGTCTTGATGTAGATAGTCGTATCTTCTGTGTCTACGACAACTTGTTCATAGAACCCAGATTTGTTTGACAATTCAAGATAACGATCAGTTAATACATCTTCAAGTCTATCTAACTTCTCATTAGTGAGTGTCTCACGGTAGTCCCTAATTGTCTCCTGAACTTTGCTCGACAATTCAGTGCGACGTGATATATCATCGAACTCATCCTGTCTATCGAGACGGTTTTCAAGACCAGAATTGAGCCGGCTCAGATTATTCTCAACCTGCTCAAGCCGTTCCCGATGGTTTTCAACTTCTGATTTGAGCTCACCTTGCTCTTTATTTAGTTCATTAATTTTCTTGAGTTGAGGGGCGATAACGCTTTGATCGGGAGCGTTCGAGATCTTTGCCTCTACATCACTCAACTCGTTCATCTTCTTTTCGAGATTGTTTGTTAATTCCTGAAGCTTGCCAGGGACTTTATTAAGTGCTCGGTTGACAGCGCTTCTCATCTCTTGTTGCTCACGTTGAGAAAACTCACTCGAAAGTTCGTATTCTGGAACATCCTCTGGAGTGAGTTGCTCCGATAAGGCATCTTGCAGACGCTCAACAACCTCTGTGGAGGCTGCTTCTGGGACGTTTATGTCTTCCCAGACAGCATCATCCTCAGCAACATCACTAAGTGCGTTAACTGCTTCCGAGCGAGCCGCTTGTTGCTGGGAAACCTTGCTCTCGTTTTTAAGCCGTTCAATCACATCTCTGCAGAGTCCCGGAGCAAGCGCGAACGGGTAGCTACCGGTTGCAATATCTCGTATATCCTCTTTTATTCTGGTGATCTCGGTGCGGAGCTCAGTGCGTCTCTCTTTGTATTCATCACGCTTT
>Ga0209917_1000803_pt1 | contig 13104 bp, 12 predicted proteins | sample SalPon2_C_H2O_MG_FD_185710 | JGI IMG/M metagenome (GOLD analysis project Ga0209917, IMG submission 185710) | Salt pond water microbial communities from South San Francisco under conditions of wetland restoration - Salt Pond MetaG R2_C_H2O_MG... | ecosystem: Environmental > Aquatic > Non-marine... | reverse complement strand
GCGATGTGTCTAGAGGACTTCCGACAGCTGTTTTCAAATCCTGACTACAAACCGGATTACCTCAAGATCTATCCCACGATTGTCGTTCGCGATACGCTCACCTACGACATGTGGCGACGCGGCGAGTACGAACCGCTGGACAACGAGGAGGCTGCCGAACTCGTCGGCGAGATTATGGGGTTGATCCCGAAGTACACCCGCCTCCAGCGCGTCCAACGCGATATTCCCGCAGATTTCATCGACGCTGGCGTCTGGAAGTCGAACCTCCGACAGTTGGCCCAGCAGTACGCCGACGACAACGGGATCGAGTGTCAGGACATCCGCGCCCGTGAAGTCGGGATGAACGAGGCCGATCCCAACCCCGAGGATATCGAACTGGACGTGCTAACCTACGAGGCCTGTGGCGGCACCGAACACTTCATCAGCTACGAGGATACCGAACAAGACCTCTTGATCGGCTTCTGTCGGCTTCGGTTCCCGAACGACCCGGTGCGGCGTGAACTCCAAAATGCGGCGATCGTCCGCGAACTCCACGTCTACGGCAGCGAGGCCGGCATCGGCGACTCCGCCGGCGAGGCCGACTGGCAACACCGCGGCTACGGCCGACGGCTGCTCGAAACTGCGGAGGAACTCGCTGCCGACGCCGGCTTCGGAAAGCTCAGCGTGATCTCTGGGATTGGTGTTCGAGAGTACTACCGCGAGAAACTGGGCTACACACAGGACGGCCCCTACGTAAGCACGTGGTTGTGATTTTCCCCAGCCGGCCGTAGGCACTCCCTGAATACCCTTAGTAATCTATCATTTCCTGTGAACGGTCAGTGGAATTTATATCCGAGTAGGCACCACTGCAAGGTATGATCGCGGTCAACGACGAGCAATCACACCCGGGTGTCGAAGGCCACGGCCCGTGTCTCGTCGGCCACATCAGCGATGAGACAGCCGCCCGGCGCGGCGCGATGGTTGCCCACGCCATGGCAACCGTACGAGACGCCGAGTTGCTTGTCACTGAGCCGACCACCACGGAGCCAACTGGCGACGCAGCACTTCCGTCGGATCACCGCGATGCATACAGTCGATCGCCAACCACGGTCGCCGGGGCGATGGATATCGAACCCGTGGTTGATCGACGGAACCCCTCCGCACTCGTCGTGGAGCGTGAGTCGCGGCCCTCACTGCTGTCTGGGCTCCGCGGCAACACCCCCGAGCGATTGGCCGACCGGACGGACGTGCTCACCGTTGACGACCGCGGCGATGTCGAGACGGTGGCATCGATCCTCGTACCGATCGCCGGCGGCCGCCACAGCCAGTTGGCCGTCGAAGCCGCGCGGGCGATCGCCGCCGCCAACGACGCCGCGATTGATCTGTTTCATGTCGTCGAAACCGAGGGGACAGCAAGCCGCGAACGCGGCGAACAGATTCTGGCGACGGCCGCAACCGCGCTGGGTGAGTTCGACAACGTCGATACGTGGCTCTATGAGGCTGACTCGGCGGCCGACGCGATCATTGAGCAGTCAACGTACTACGATCTGACCGTGATGGGCGCACCGACCGTCGGCCCGCTGGAGCGGTTCGTGTTCGGGTCGACCTCGACGGATGTCCAACAGGACGCCGACTCGCCGGTTGTCGTCGCTCACGCACACAGCCCCTGAGTGAGACCGTAGCGCGCTCGATTTCTTACTCCGTACTTCCTGCAAGGTCACTGGCAACGCCGGTGTAGCCGGTCGGCGTCAACGCCAGCAGTTCCTCCCGAACCGATTCGTCGACATCGAGGGACTCAAAGAGCTCATAGAAGTCCTCGATTGTGACCTGCTTGCCCCGAGTGAGTTCTTTGACGCGCTCGTAGGCGTCGGTGTCACCCTCCCGCCGGAGGATTGTCTGGACGGCCTCGCCGATGATCTCGGGTGTCGATTCGAGATCCTTGGTCATCACCTGCTCGTTGGGAACGATCTTGCTGAGGCCGGCCTGCGTTTTGCCGTAGGCGATCAGACAGTGGCCGAAGGCTGCGCCGATGTTGCGCTTGACCGTCGAATCAGAGAGGTCGCGTTGGAGCCGCGAGGTGGTGACGTAGTCAGCCAGAAAGGTGAGATCCGAGTTTGCCTTCGAGAGGTTGCCCTCGCTGTTCTCGAAGTCGATCGGGTTGACCTTGTGTGGCATCGTCGACGACCCGGTTTCACCGTCGACGGTCTGCTGGCCGAGATAGCGATCCGAGATGTAGAGCCACATGTCCCGATCCAAGTCGATGAGAACGTTGTTGACGCCGCGTACCGCGTCGAACAGCGCGGCCAAATCGTCACAGGGGTTGACCTGCGTTGTCAGCGCGGTGTGGTCGAGGCCGAGGTCGGCGACGAAGGATTCCGAAAACGCCTGCCAGTCGACATCTGGGAACGCCGCGTGGTGGGCAGCGTAGGTGCCCGAAGCTCCGGCAATTTTGCCCGCGAGGTCGTCGCTGGCCCGCTGGAGTCGCGCCATCGTCGTCCCGAGCCGGGCGGCGTAGACAGCCATCTCCTTGCCGAACGTCGTCGGCGTCGCCGGCTGGCCGTGGGTGCGAGCGAGCATCGATAGGTCGCGGTGCTCGTGGGCGAGGTCGGTGAGTTCGTCGCGGATCTCGCGGAGTTCCGGCAGCAACACCTTCTCGACGGCCGGTTTGACTAATAGTCGGTGGGCGAGGTTGTTCACGTCCTCGCTGGTCAGTCCGAAGTGGAGCCACGGGAAGAGCCGCTCGGCGTCGTCAACGGCGTCGCTCTCGCCGAGGCGAACTCGGAGAAAGTACTCAACGGCCTTCACGTCGTGGTTGGTCGCGCTGTAGCCGGCCGCGCCGTCGACTTCGAGCTGTTTGATGAGGTCTGCGTCATCGCCGTCGAAGTCCTCGTAGCTGTCGCGGATCGCTGCCCGCTCGTCGGCCGTGAGAGCGAGGTCGACGGCGTCGAGATCGGCGAGTGCGATGAGGTATTCGGCTTCGACACGGACACGAGCGCGCATGAGCCCGGACTCGCTGGCGTACGGCGAGAGGGGGGCCGTCCGGCGACTGTACCGCCCGTCGAGCGGCGAGACCGCCGCCAGCGGGTCACTACGGGAGAGATCGGTCATGGCCGACGGTGCCCGTGGCAGTCGCAAAAGCATGTCGATGAGGTCGCTGTCGCCGACCGCCGCCGGCTTGTTGCTACCGCGATCCGGCACCGACCGCAACTGTTTTTCGGTCGCCCGGGCACCCACCCACATGGTGAAAATCGCCGGTGTAGCGAGCAATCGCGGCCGAAATCTGCTGCATATCGCCGACCGCGCGCCGGGTGGCGCGGAGCTGGCTATCGTCCTGACAAACGAAGACGGCGCGCCCGTGCTTGAGGGGGCTGCCGAACGCGGGATCCCGACTGAGGTCGTCACCCGCGAGGACGGCGAATCCCGCGAATCCCACGAACAGCGCATCCTCGAAACCTTGGATAGCTACGATTTCGATCTCGTCTGTCTCGACGGCTACATGCGGGTTCTGACCGATGAGTTCATCGACAACGCGCCGACGACGCTCAACGTCCACCCCTCGTTGCTGCCGGCGTTCCCCGGCATGGACGCCCACGAGCAGGTGCTTGATTCTGGTGTCCGGATGACCGGCTGTACCGTCCACGTCGTCACCGAGGAAGTCGACGCCGGCCCGATCGTCACCCAGGAAGCCGTCCCGGTCTACGAGGGCGATGGCGTCGATGATCTCAAAGAGCGCGTCCTCTACGATGGTGAGTTCACCGCCTATCCGCGAGCGGTGCGGTGGTTCGCCGAGGATCGCGTCAGCGTCGACCACGAAAGCGAAACCGTCGACATCGAGGGTGATACTGGCGGCGACTTCCCACAACGACGACTCGTCGCCGACGATCTCGCCGACACGTTGCGTTACGGCGAAAACCCCCATCAGGATGGTGCGGTCTACGCCGACGGCACCTGCGAGGAAGCCAATGTGGTCTCCGCACCGCAGCTCAACGAGGGTGCGAAGGCACTGTCGTACAACAACTACAACGACGCCGACGGCGCGCTCAACCTCATCAAGGAGTTCGACGAGCCCGCCGCGGCGGTCATCAAACACACCAACCCCGCCGGCTGTGCGGTCGCCGACTCGCTGGCCGACGCCTACGACAAGGCACTCCGCACAGATCCGAAAAGCGCGTTCGGCGGCGTCGTCGCGCTCAACCGCGAATGCGACGCCGAAACCGCCGAGCAGGTCGTCGACTCATTCAAAGAAGTCGTCATCGCGCCGGGTTACACCGACGCCGCCCTCGACGTGTTGACCGAGAAGGACAATCTCCGAATTCTCGATGTGGGCGAACTCGGCGATATCACGGAGACGATGACCGAGAAACCGATCGTCGGCGGGCGACTCGTCCAAGAACGCGACCTCGGCGACCCCGCCATCGACGAGTTTGAGGTCGTCACCGAACGAGAGCCGACAGACGAGGAACTGGAGACAATGAAGTTCGCCTGGCAGACGCTCAAACACGTCAAATCCAACGGGATCGCCTTTGCCACCGGTACCGAAACCGTCGGCCTCGGTGTCGGGCAGGTCTCCCGTGTCGACGCCGTCGAACTCGCCGCGAAGAAGGCCGAGCGCGACGCCGAAGGCAAAAGCTCCGAGGGTGCGGTTATGGCCTCCGACGCATTCTTCCCGTTCCCGGATGGGATCGACGCCGCCGCTGAGGCTGGCATCGAGGCTGTGATCCAGCCCGGCGGCTCCGTCAACGACGAGGACGTGATCGAAGCGGCAGACGACCACGGAATGGCGATGGTGTTTACCGGAATGCGATGCTTTAGACACGACTGAACGAAGTGAGGGAATGTCTAAAGTCAGCGAACGAACGGAGTGCGTTCGCGCGATTTCCGGCATGACTGAGCAAAGCGAAGGAGTTGCGGAAGTCAGTGAACGAGCGAAGCGTGATCGAACGCAGCGGCCTTGCTGTAGACACCAGCACTTTGTAGTCGGATCGAAAATCAGGTGGCATGTCTCCCCGCAGACAGCGGCCGACCCGGCGACAACGCCGGCTGACACACCCGTATCGAGGACTGTCTGAGACCTCCCGATGCATCGGAGGCGGCCGATGGTAACCCTCGCGTGGTCGGCCGGTCGGCTCCTCGCCGCGCTCTTTTTGGTCGGACTCAACGGCTTTTTCGTCGCCTCGGAGTTCGCACTCGTTCGGATTCGCTCAACTGCGGTCGACCAGCTGGTCGAGGAGGGTCGAGCCGGTGCGGGGACGTTACAGGAGGCGGTCAACAACCTCGACGACTATCTCGCGGCGACACAGTTGGGGATCACCGTCGCCTCGCTCAGTTTGGGATGGATCGGCGAGCCCGCGGTTGCCGCGCTGCTCGAACCCGTGTTGGCACCCGTGTTGCCCGCCGGAACGCTGCATCTGGTGTCTGTCGCCATCGGGTTCAGCGTTGTCACCTTCCTCCACGTCGTCTTCGGCGAGTTGGCTCCGAAGACCGTCGCCATCGCCGAAGCCGAGAAGATCGCCCTGCTGATCGCGCCGCCGATGAAGTTCTTCTACTACGTGTTCTACCCCGGGCTCGTCGTGTTCAACGGTGCGGCAAACTGGTTCACCGGGCTGCTCGGCATTCCAGCGGCCTCTGAAACTGAGGAAACACTCTCCGAGGAAGAGATCCGGATGGTACTCACTCGCGCCGGCAGTGCCGGGACAGTCGGCGGCGAGGAGGTCGAAATGATCGAACGCGTCTTCGAACTCGACGATATCACCGCCCGCGATGTGATGGTGCCACGGCCGAACGTCGTCACCATCCCAGCCGAGATGTCATTCGCGGACACACGCTCGCTGGTGATCGACCACGGTCACACCCGCTATCCCGTCATCGACGACACCGACGACGAGGAGACGGTCGTTGGCTACGTCGACACGAAGGATCTGCTCGCGGCAGCTGACAGCGATACCGACGACCGCACCGCCGGCGAGTTGGCTCGTGACCTCCCGTTGGTGCCCGAGACGATGCCGGTCGCTGATCTCCTCTCGCTGCTGCAGGATGAACACCACCAACTCGCGGTCGTCATCGACGAGTGGGGGACGCTTGAGGGGATCGTCACCGTCGAGGATATGATCGAGATTGTCGTCGGCGACCTCCAGGACGCTTTCGACGCGCGGACGCCGGAGCCCACGATCCGTGAGGACGACGACGGCTATCTCGTTGACGGCGCGTGTTCGGTTCAGCAGGCGAGCGACGCGCTTGATGCGGACTTTGAGACGACCTACGGGACAATGGGTGGACTCACCCTCGGTCGGCTCGGTGGTTCGCCCGGCGTCGGCGAGACGGTCACCGCCGGGGGCTACCGGATCGAAGTCACCGCGATCGATGGGGCACGAGTCGAAACTCTCCGGCTCACGCCGGTTGACGACTCGGCTGACGATGGAGCGACCGACGCCGACACGAGCGCCACGTCGTAGCGACGCGCTCAGTCGTGATCCGAAATATAGCGCGGCGGGACGTGGTCGGTTGTATAGACGCTTTGTCCGCGTTTTGTGATTGTGTGGCCGTCGTCGCCCATCGCCGCCGCGTCGATCTGTAGAATGACAGGCTCGGCCGCATGGCGGCGCCCAACCGCTTCGGCGTCGCCAACTGATTCGCTGAGATGAACGTACTGTCGGTTCATCGCTTTGAGGCCCTCCGCACGGATCGATCCCAGCGCGTCCGGTGTGGTGCCGTGGTAGAGCGTGTCCGGTACTGGCGTCCCGCCGGCAGCGAGATCAACCGCGACTGAGTGGCCGTAGGCCGCCCGTACCCGGCCGGCGTCGACCTCGAAGCGACCCTTCGGGTCAGTGTGAATGATCCCGATGACCGCCTCGCGGTCAATGCCGTACTTCGTGCTGGCGCGGTCGACGACGCTATCGAGGGCTGTCCAGCCGGCATCGTCGAGCGCAAGCCCGGCATCCTCAGGGAAGTGCCGTAATGCGCCACTGAGGTATTTTGACACCTGTCGTCGGGTCGATCCATCGAGGACGTGGGTTCCGGCCGCTCCACAGGTGGGACACGTCTCGGCATCGAAGTAGCCATGGGCGTCACAGGCGGCAATGTCGCTCATCTCGGGTGTTGCTCCTCTCGTAGTCGATACCGATACATGGACGTTTCGTCCCGACACCGCGACCCAGCTACAGCTGTGGAACCGAGATCACGAAGTACGAAACCGGCGTGGATCACCACCAACGGTCTTGTTGGAGAAAAATCACACCGAATTTGCTTCGACACATCGCAGCTATGCCTGTCATGCCCTCCATCGCTATCCTCGGACTGGTGGTGTCGCTGCTGTTTCTCGCAGTCCACGGTGCACTGATCATCTGGACGTACTCCGATGCGAAAGACAACAGCGAACAGCCGGCGTTTCTGTAGGCGATTGTCGTCTTCCTTGCTCCGTTGTTGGGGCTCGTGTTGTACCTCCTGCTCGGTCGGAACTGAACAGCGGCGACCGCTCATTTCTTATCGCCCCCGGTCGAGCGTCCAGTATGCAGCCTCGCCGCGTTGTCTCTGTTCTCGCCATCATCGCTGTCGTCGCCCTTGCTGGCTGTAGCGGAGCCGCCCCGCTGCCGACGCCGGATGCTGAGTCGACGACCGAGCCAGTTGTGACCGCCGAAGGGCCGTCGTGGAACGTCACGGTCAGCCGCGTCATCGACGGTGACACCGTCGAGATCCGGTACGCAAACGGCACGACTGAGACGGTTCGACTCCTTGGTGTCGACACCCCGGAAACGCCACCGAATACGGTCTCGCCGACGGAGTTCGAGGGGATTCCTGACACCGACGCCGGCCGAGAACACCTTGTTTCGTGGGGTGGAAACGCAACTGCGTTCGCTGAGCGAACACTCGCAGGCAAGCAGGTTCGGCTCGTCGTCGACCCCGAATCGGATCGGCGTGGCGGCTACGGCCGGCTGTTGGCCTACATCTACGTTGACGGCGAGAATTTCAACTCGCTGTTGCTGTCAGGCGGCTACGCGCGGCTCTATGAGAGTGAGTTCCGGCTTCGAGAGTCGTTTGCGGCGACCGAAGCAACCGCACAGCAAGAGCGGGTTGGGATCTGGAATTTTGAGTGAGTTGAAGGCGAGCACGACTCAAACGCGTCTTGCAGGTAAGTGGTCGCTGTTCGCGCGGTTCCGCCACCGCCGCTGTGGGTGTGGTGTGGCGGTCGCTTCGAGAATCCCACCAGATCACTCTTTGAGTCGCTGCCCGTAGGCAACGATCGGACGGTGCGGCGATCCCGTCGCTGACTCGGCTTCCACAATAGAGCATGAATCGACGACAGGCACTGACCGGGCTTGCTGGCATCGGACTCACCGGCGGGAGCCTCTGGGTTGTTCGCGGCACCGACACCAGTGGTGAAGATGAGTTTCCCATCACCGTCGAGACAATCGATGCCACGGGATCGACAGCCGGCGAAACCACGCTGCCGGTCGCCGACGCGCCGGCTCTGATCGACTGTTTTGCGACCTGGTGTGATCCCTGCAAAGAGCAGTTCCCGAAACTGGCGGATCTCTACGCTGAATTTGGCGAGGCTGTCACTTTTGTTTCTGTGACGAACGAACTCATCGGGCGCGGCACCTCAAAAGACGAACTACGACGCTGGTGGAACACCCACGGTGGGGCGTGGCCGGTCGGGATCGATCGCGATGGCGCGGTACTTGAGGCGATCGGTGCCAGCAGCATCCCGGCTCTCGCTGTCGTCGACGCAACCGGGGCGATCCAGTGGACGGACAGTGGGCAGTTCGATGTGGCATCGTTGCGGACACAACTTGCTGCGGTCGCGGAGTCGACATGACGCAGTCGGCGTTTCTTGGCACGCTGGCCTTTGCTGGTGGAGCTGGTGTGACGACGTTCTTTTCGCCGTGTGCGTTCCCGCTGTTACCAGGGTATGTCGGCTACTACGTCCACAACAGCGACGAGTCGGCACCGGCTATCGTGTCGGCGATCGCGGCGGCCGCCGGCGCGCTGCTTGCGGTCGGCGTGATCGGCGGGCTTGCCGTGCGTGTCGGCCAACAACTGACGACCCTGTTGCCGTTGTTCGAACCCCTGGCTGGGGCCGCGTTGGTTGTTTTTGGTGTTGCGATCCTGTTCGGCATGACGCCGAGCCAACCGATCCAGCTACCGGCTCGTCCTGATTCGTTGCTCGGGTTTGCAGGGTTTGGCGCCGTCTATGCGGTTGCGGCCGCTGGCTGTGTCGTGCCGATATTTTTCGGCGTCATCTCTCAGGCACTCACACTGCCGGATCTCCAAGCGGCGGTCGTTCTCGGCGGGTATGCTGTCGGGCTCGCCGCCCCGCTTGTCGGTGTCACACTGCTCACCAGCGCGGGGATCGAATCATGGCGGGCGGCCGGCCGGTACACCGGCTGGCTCAAACGCGGGGCGGCTGTGGTGATGATTGCTGCCGGGATCGGTCAACTGTATTTGTCGATCGTCGTGCTTGATGTGTTGTAAGCCGCGGTCGGCGTGGCTTCCTGCGTGGAGCAGCAGACTCGCCAAGGGTTGATATCGTTGGCCCGCCGACCAGTTGGTGTGGCCGATTCGATCCCACTTGGCTTTCAGTCAGCCACGACCGAGTACGACGACTACCGCCCACCGATCGAGGGGTCGATCCCGGCGTGGCTCTCGGGGACGCTCATCCGCAACGGCCCCGGTCGCTTCCGCGTCGGCGAGGAGCGCGTCAACCACTGGTTTGACGGGCTGGCGATGCTGCGCCGCTATGCCTTCGATGATGGCGCAATACGATACTCGAATCGGTTTCTCCGAAGCGACGCATATGCCGACGCCGAGGCCGGCCGACTGACCGGCCAGTTCGGCACTGACACCCGTGGCTGGCGACGCGTGCTCGATACACTCCGATCGTTCGGCCTGCCGGAGCCGACCGACAACGCCAACGTCCACGTCGCCCAGATTGACGGCGAGTATGTCGCGCTCACCGAGGCTCCGCGCCGGGTTGCCTTCGACCCCGAAACGCTTGCCACACGCGGCGAGTTCACCTTCGACGACGACCTCACTGAACACATCACCGCGGCCCATCTCGTCGACGATCCTCACCACCAGGAACTGGTCGGCTTTGCGACCCAGTTTGGCATCCAACCGCAGTACCACGTTTATCGGATTCCACGCAACAGCCGGCGGCGGGAGCTGATCACCTCAATCGACGCCCGCGGGCCGGCATACATTCACGACTGCAGTGTGACCGATCGGCACGTCCTGCTGGTTGAATCGCCGCTGACGCTGTCGGTGTTGCGGGCGATGAATCCACTTTCCGAGGGGGCGATCGATATGTTGCAGTGGGAGCCCGACAGCCCGACGCGGCTGCTCGTTGTCGACCGCGAGAGTGGCGAATTGGTCGCCGAGCCAACGTTTGAGGCGACATTCTGTTTCCACCACGTCAACGCCTTTCGGGACGGGGGTGAGATCGTGCTTGATCTCATCGAATTCCCCGACAGCGACATCGTCAGCGCGCTCTCGATGGCCGAACTTGACGGCGACGGGTTCCCTGCCGTGCCGGATGCCCGGCTCATGCGCTACCGGATCGATCCGGCGACCGCTGCCCTCGATCGGACACGGCTATACGCCGGCGGCATGGAACTGCCGCGTGTTCCGCGAGCCACGGTTGGTCGCCGGCACCGCTACGCATACGGGCAGGCCACTGACCGCGAGGGGGCCACCGGCCTGGTGAAAGTCGACTGCGAAACTGGGACGGCACAGGAATGGTGGGAGGACTCGGTGTATCTCGAAGAGCCGATTCCGATACAACGCCCCGACGGCGACGCGGTCGATGACGGCGTTGTGGTGGCGACCGCACTGGATGCAACACAGGAGCAGACCAGACTGCTCGTCTTTGATGCCGAGACGCTCACGCTGCAGGCGCGGGTAGCCCTGCCGCACGTCGAGCCCTTCGGGTTTCACGGCCGGTTCTTCCCGGACGAATAGCCATCGCTTTCGATAGTCGATATCGCTCGCGGATGCAGGACGGTTTTATTTTCGGTGGTGAAATCACACGTATGAACGAGGAGTCGTCGTCGCCACCAGCCGACACCCATAACCGCGCGGCCGGGAGCGTCCAAGCTGTCTACGACCGTATCGCCGACCACTTCGCGTCGACGCGAGCCTACGCCTGGCCCGAGGTTGAGTCGTTCGTGACGGCGATCGCCGACCACGACGGACTCGGTCGGGCGCTTGATCTCGGCTGTGGCAACGGTCGCCACACCGAACTCCTGGCTGAGCACGGTGCTGACGCCATCGGCGTCGACGTGAGCCGGGGGCTGCTGTCGGCGGCGACGACCCGCCAGCGCGATCACGGGTTTGCTGCCGATCTTGTGCAGGGTGACGCGGCCACGCTGCCGTTTGCTGACGCGACGTTCGACCAGATTGTCTATGTGGCAACGCTGCATCACCTTCGGCCGGAGGCGACTCGCCGACAGAGCCTCGCTGAACTTGGTCGCCTGTTGCGACCGGGCGGCCTCGCGCTTATTTCGGCGTGGAGCACCGCTCATGACCGCTTCGACGCCGAGACCAGTGTTGACACGACAGTTGAGTGGACGCTGCCCGGCGGCGAGACGGTTGATCGCTACTACCACATCTACGATCCTGCTGCGTTTCGGGCGGCTCTGGACGCCATCGACACAATCGAACCGCTCGTTGTGACCGTCTCCAGTGGGAACTGTTATGCGGTCGTGACGACCGCCGATAGCGACGTGACGACGGACTGGGCTGTCGAATCGGTATTGTAGTCCAAACGCACGATTGGTGCGGAGTTATATAACTGGGGCCACAAAGTAGGGATACATGAGTACAACGGATGATGTCGATGCTGAAGCTGAGGCCGACGAGTATGAGGTTGCGGTGGTCGGGGGCGGGCCGGCCGGGCTTTCGGCCGCGCTGTACACGACGCGACTGAGCCATGATACAGTCCTTATCGACCGCGGCGGCGGCCGGGCGGCGATGATGCTAGATACGCACAACGTCATCGGGGTTCCCGAGGAGATCTCGGGCAACGAATTTTTGCAGACCGCCACCGAGCAGGTAGAAAACTACGGTGGCGATGTCGTCCGGGATCTGGTAACTGAGATTGAACGCGACGATGATGGCCGGTTCCATCTTAGCGGCAACAACACCGATGTTGTGGCCGACCGTGTCGTGCTCGGCATGGGCTTTTCGGATGAACGACCTGAGCCGCCGCTGCCGCGAACCGGCAAGGGGCTGCATTACTGTCTGCACTGTGATGCCTACATGTTCATCGACGAATCGGTGTACGTGATGGGCACCGGTGAGGCGACGGCCCACGTGGCGATGATCATGCTCAACTTCACCGACGAGGTTGATATCTTGACGCGGGGCGACGAGATCGAGTGGAGCGCGGAGACCCAGCAGCTCGTTGACGGCCACCCGGTCGACGTGATTCACGAGGATATCGAGAGCCTGACGCGCGGTGACGACGGCTGGCTTGAAAGCTTCACGTTCGAGGACGGAACCACTCGTGCGTACCGCGGCGGCTTTGCGATGTATGGCTCGGATTACAACACCGGATTGGCGACCGATCTCGGCTGTGAGCTGAACGACGATGGGACGGTCATCGTTGACGACCACGGAGCGACGACCGCCGACGGTGTTTACGCGGTTGGCGACATCACGCAGGGCCACAACCAGGTACCGGTCGCGATGGGGAAAGGAGCCAAAGCCGGGTTGGCGATCCACAAGGAGCTGCGAACGTTCCCCAAGTCACTGGACGAACTCGAAGCTGAGGGGCCGGTCGGCGAAACTGAGGTGCCAGGGGTCTCTCCGGATATCCGGGATGCTGCCGAGGCGTTCGGCGACGACTGACGACGCTGAATCGGTAAGGTATTAATGGCCCACCGGAAACGTGGTGGTGCGTGCCGGTGGTCTAGTGGTAGGACCTGAGCCTTCCAAGCTCATGGCCCGGGTTCAAATCCCGGCCGGCACAGTTCTGCCGAGGACAACTCCGCGAGCGACCGCTGTGTCGCTCGTAACACGTCCGGGGCGGTCTGTACCACGCCGGATGTGAAGCAGCGAGTGACGCGAACGGAGTGAGCAAACGAGTGAGGTTCAAATCCCGGCCGGCACAGTTCTACGGCGAGCAACACC